>Ga0070730_10000405_pt1 | contig 51307 bp, 47 predicted proteins | sample Coa_R1_3_FD_66447 | JGI IMG/M metagenome (GOLD analysis project Ga0070730, IMG submission 66447) | Surface soil microbial communities from Centralia Pennsylvania, which are recovering from an underground coalmine fire - Coalmine... | ecosystem: Environmental > Terrestrial > Soil > Unclassified ...
CTGCGTCGCCGGCACCAATGGATGCGCCGGCGGCACCCACAGCGAAATCTTCAGATTGACAATCTTGTCCTGCGCGAAAGCAGGCGGCGTGCCCACTGCAAACAGCATTGCGCAAAACACCAGTCCGTAGAGGCCAGACCGCCCAAATCTCCCCGCAAGAGCCGACCGCATATCTGTTGGCTGCAATCTCGACATGGTTTCCTCCCGTAAATTGCGCGATGACATCGCTTGTTTTTCAGAGTCGTTTATTGCCGCGGCGCCATCTCAACGCTTCCTCGTGAAAACTGCCGCGGCCTTTCCGAGATGCTTCAACCATCTTCATCGGAGAGCGCATCCACAATCCGTCGCAAGGTTGCAACGAATTCTGCCCGATTTTCCTGGCCGACAATGCGATTGAGGTGCTGGTCATGCGCATGGGCATGAACACGAAGTTGCTGCAGGAGCTTTTTGCCGGCAGGTGTCAGGTCGATGATGTAGCTTCGTTCATCGGTAGAGCTGCGCTCGCGAACGACGAACCCGCGCCGGGAAAGATCCTTCAAAGCGGGAGTGAGAGTGGATTTGTCGCGGCCGCAAGCACGGCTGAGGTCGGTCGCGGTTAAGCCCGGGTGCTCTGCAATGATGCTCAGGATCGCATAGCGGCCTGGTTTGAGGTCCGCATTGCCGACCCGCCGCTTGAACGCCTGGAACGATGCCTCCTGTGCAACCCGCAGGTGATAGGCAATAACATTCCAGAGCTCCGTCGAAACAAACGCCTCGCCATCATCGGACGATGGACTCTGCGGCTTCACAAGCTTGATCGAATTCTTCGCCATTCCAGCGACCCCACCAAGTGAACGGCTCAGAACGGATAGTGCTGCGGACCGGTTTCGATGGTGATCCAGCGCAGGTCTGTGAACTCTTCGATCCCGGCCTTGCCGCCGAAGCGGCCATAGCCACTTCCCTTCACACCCCCAAAGGGCATCTGCGCTTCGTCATGCACCGTTGGACCGTTGATGTGACAGATACCAGATTCAATTTTCTTCGCGACCGTGAGGGCTCGCGCGATATCGCGGCCAAATACCGCGGCCGAAAGACCATATTGGGTGTCGTTGGCGACCTTGATCGCCTCTTCGACCCCGCTGACGCGCACGATGCTGACCACCGGCCCGAACGACTCCTCGGAGTAGATCCGGTGATTCGGTGTGACCTCGTCGAGCACCGTTGCGGTCATCACCGTACCGTTGAGATCGCCCCCTGCTACCAGCTTCGCTCCCTTTTTGACTGCATCCGCAACGAGAGCCGAAATCGACGCTGCGGCTTCCGGGCTCACAATGGATCCGAGCACCACGTTGCCGGAGCGCGGGTCGCCTGCCGGAAGCGAAGCAGCCTTGGCGGCGAACTTCTTCACGAACTCATCGGCAACCGCGTTATCGACGATGATGCGCTCAGTGGACATGCAGATTTGCCCCTGATTCATGAATGCGCCAAATGCGGCGGCCTTCACTGCGGCGTCGATATCCGCATCGTTCAGCACGATCAGAGGTGCCTTACCACCGAGTTCGAGCAGCACAGGTTTCAGGTGACGAGCCGCCATTTCCGCGATGATGCGGCCGACGCGGGTCGAGCCGGTGAAGTTGATACGCCGGACTGCGGGGTGTGCGATTAGCGCCTCAACGATCTTGGGGGCGTCTGCGGGAGCGTTGGTGATGACATTGACGACGCCCTCCGGAAGGCCGGCGTCACGAAGAACTTCGCCGATCAAACGGTGAGTGCCAGGGCAGATCTCTGAGGCTTTCAGAACCACCGTATTGCCGCAAGCAAGAGGAAGTGCGACAGCACGCACCCCAAGAATGACGGGTGCGTTCCAGGGAGCGATACCGACCACCACACCCGCCGGCTGGCGGATTGCCATGGCGATACAACCGGGCTTGTCTGATGGAATCACTTCACCGCCGACCTGGGTCGTTATCGCCGCAGCTTCGCGCAACATACCTGCCGCCAGATGGACATTGAAACCGGCCCAGCCGGCAGTAGCTCCCGTTTCCGTCATCATAAGCTGGGTGAATTCGCCGGCTCGCTGCTCCAGGAGATTGGCGGCGCGCGAAAGATGCGCTCTTCGAGCGTTCGGCCCCAGGGCTGACCAGGCCGGAAACGCTTCGAACGCGGCATCACAGGCAGCTTCGGCATCAGCAACGGTTGCTGCGGCTGCGCTGATCGCAACCTTGCCGGTCATTGGGTCGATCCGATCGAAAGTCGCACCGTCGCTGGCAGGACGGTCCTGGTTCTTGGTAAGAAGCTGGATGTTCATCATTTCGTCCCTGAAGTTGGTGTTTCGTCGGGATCGCGCTGCGCACGAGCCTCTAGCGAGATGTGTTCAGAAGCACAAGGAGGCGAGCGCGCCGGCTGGGCACGCTGCGGCTCACCAAGATTCGCAGAAGCGATGGGAGTTGATTGAAAACTTCGGGTCCGAATCGGAGCGCACTCCGCTCCGGGTATACCGCCCTTGAAGTCGAAGGCGCATCGAGGCGCGCACCAACAAGATGCCGTTCGCGCGGTTCGATCGTATGCCAATGACTGGCCATCGTCACATCCTCCCTTATTTCTCGCAGCGACCTCTCGTTTGGTAACGGGTCGCCTTTCGAGGCCTCGGCCTAGTAAGGACCTAGTACGATATAGTTTGACCTAAAACTATTTTATGTCAAACTATATTTTGCAAATAGGGTCCGCGGTCGGAACAAGGAGCCTGAACTTCATCCGCGCGAAATCGGAAAAGGCTCGGCCGTTGGTCTCGTCGGATGAAAAGGCTGGTTGCACGTGACGGTATTTTTCCTGCGGCGCAGATCGGCGCCGTCGGACGGCAACGCCAAGAATCTACCGATCGATGCAGACAGTCACCGAAACCGAGCAAATCGCGGATCGTCAAAAATTCGTGTTTGAAATCAAGAGCGCGGATTTGTGACGGATCGAGGAGACGGTGCTTCGGTATGAGCGGAAAACTTTGTGCTGCAAATTCAGCGCGGCACTATTGCCCGAAATGATCGAGTGGGAGTGACGGGGAGTACTGCGGAGCAGAATAGGATAGCGGGGGGTGGCAGAGAGGATTGTCTGTAGTCGAATGCAGTCGATAATCTCTCTCAGTTCCGATGATTGCCGAATGGTTTGGATGAGTGGCTACAACACTGGAGCGGTTAATGCAGCCGGTGGTCATTCTGGGCCACCGAACGATCAATCCAGTCGAACCCAATCGCATGCTTCCATTGCATAGGGCGCAAGAAGGAAGTCCTTGATTCCCGCGACCTCGTTTGCCCGCCACTCCAACACAACGAAGTAGGCTGATCGGTCCATTGGACCGCGGGAGTCATAAACCAGCATCGCCGCTTTTCCATCGACGGCACCCAACGCAAAGCGCCAATGCGCGGCCTCGGCATGGCGCGTGAAATAGAGGCTGACCTCCTTTCGGCCCTCCAGCTTAAGACGGTTGACGAGGTCGAGGTGAACATCGTCCGCGAGCATCTTGCGTATTGAACCGAAATCGCCGGACTTGAAGAGCGCAATATAGTTTTGCAAATTGCAGGCGCTCGTGATCGGAAAGGAGCGGAAGACAACCCGAATCCATACCATCGGCAACCAATTCTTTGAGCCGCCTTCTGCCGCGCTGTAACGCCGATTTTGCGGAAGGCACGCTGCACTCGGCAATCGCGGCGATCTCCTCGACCGAATGCTCCAATGTGCGAGCAAATTTCGTGCAGCTTCGAGACATCGCGCTCGCCTTCGCAGCTATCGATTCGGACATCACCATCAAGTATCCGGAGTCGGATTTTGTCCGAATTCAAATCGGGCTGAGCGGGTTCGCGACCACCACGGCTGGCGGCCAGACGGTGGAGATCAATGAACGGCAGTCCTGCATCACTTCGACCGGCTGGCCTTCCGAGATGGTCTGCGGCGATACCAGGCGACTGACACTTCTCTTCTTGTCGCTCGTGCTGCTTGGCATGTCCGCTCCGGGACTGGCGGCGTCTCTGCAGGTCACTCCCGCCCTTATCGACTTCACGGCTCCGGATGCGGCGTCAACTCTGACCCTGCGCAACGGCGGCCAGGTGTCGATCAATGTGCAATTCCGCGTCTTTCGCTGGTCGCAGTCCGCGGGGTTCTCTGCACGACCCGGCACACCTTCAGCCACCTGCTGGAAAACGATGCTCCGAACGCGTCGTCCCGCGAGATGCGCCACGCAGAGGAATACGTCGAAGCAAATTGGCATAATCCAATCCGCATTGAATTTGCGATGAGCAGCGTCAATGCGGACGTCCGAGGGCCACAGCGTACGACAGCGCGCGTCGACGATTATTCGGTTAGTTTCGGACATCAGCGGCGGTGAAAGAATTTTCGCGACCGCGACAGCCGCATGCACGTGCCGAGGTGAACGTCCTCACCGCCCAACCCGGCGCAAGCGCGACTTCCGCCTGCTAGCCTGGGCTAAATTCAAGGTCGCCGCCTCGACGCGGGACGGCATCGCCGGATGCGATCTCATCGTCGGCAGCACGGGCGAGTGCACGTTGATCTATTTCGCCTGAAGTTGCGCGCCTTAGTGAGCGATGACAGTGGTCGGGCCGTCGCGATATCCAGCCAGGCCACATAAATCGAGCCACCACGATATTCCGCTTGACGATGAGTGCCTCAACGGAAGGTTCAAACGGCGCAGCAAAGCGCCGTGGTTAGCCAAATCTTTGGGCCGCATCGACAACGATCCGCCCGCCAGTGCTTTCCCGACTGGACCGAGCATACGATGCTGTCGACTGGTGCCCGTTCGCCATAGCCGGATCGGAAAATCGGAAACGCGGTGCAATTCCGCGACGTGCCCAACGCTGCGAGGGGGACCGACGAGGTAGATGCCATTGGTTTTACGGGGAAGGTATCTCGAAGGAATGATCCTCAGTCTGAAGACCGGCAGTCGACAATTACTTGCCCGTTCAGACGGCAGGACCAAGCGCAAACCATCCTGGTGACCTATGATGGGCGATTGCACCCTTCTGGCCGCTACCCCGCTATCTGCCGACGAACGCAACGGCGTCTACTGGGCGATTTTCATTCGGCGCGACACACGCGACCAGTTTCTGCCATGGTTTGTCGCGCAGAAGATCCCGAGGCCCAGCGTCGGAGATTTGTCTCCTCGAGCTTCGTTGAGGTCCTTTTTTTCTCTGAACTTTGACGAAATCGTTCCGCTTTCTCCTCGCTCGACGTCGCTCGTCAGCCTGAAATCCGCGAATTACTTGGCAAGCGTGCGCCACGACGTCGACTTGAACGGCGAGGTCAGTGCGACCAGAAGAAAATAGAACAGCCCGGACATACCGCCAACTTAGGTGATTCCGTCGCGTCATCAACTCAGATGAGGTTTTCAAAGCATACAGGGCCGCCGGAGCCCATTCCGACTATCTGCCGCCCTACGCGATCATCCGCGGGCCGTCGGCTATCCCTTGTTTACTTCGCCTTGGCAGGAACAGCCGCTCGATTTCACGCACCGGAAGCGGCTGGCTGAACAGAAAACCTTGCATCTCAGTACAGCCTTCAGAAGCAATGCTGTCGAGTTGCTCCTTCGTTTCCACGCCTTCCGCAGTCGCCGTCATGCCCATTCCGTTTGCTAGCCCCGCGACAGCCCGCACGATGTTTAGTGAGCCCGCGTTTTCCGTGATGTCCTTCACGAACGAGCGGTCAATCTTGATTTTGTCGAACGGAAAACACTGAAGATAGGTGAGCGAGGAATATCCCGTGCCGAAATCATCCATAGCAATCCGTACACCAAGCGACCGCAACTGGTGAAGGATTGCAAGTGTCGCATCCTTGTCCTGCAGCAAGACGGTCTCAGTGATTTCGATCTCAAGGCGGGTTGGACGCAATCCTGAGGCAGCGAGCGCACGAACGACGACTTCTATCAGCCCCGGGCTACGGAATTGAATCGGTGAAATATTGACCGCGACCATGAGATCTTCGGGCCATTGGGCTGCGGTCGCACATGCCTCGCTGATCACCCATTCGCCAATCGAAACAATGAAGCCAATCTCCTCGGCAAGTGGAATGAATGAGTTGGGAGCAACCAATCCCCGTTCCGGATGATTCCAGCGGATCAAGGCTTCAAATCCGCTGATTTTGCTGCTCGCCAGATTTACCACGGGTTGATAGTAGAGTTCGAATTCACCTGCAGGCAGCGCCTTGCGCAGATCCTGCTCCATTGTGCGACGCGCCTGCATTTTCAGGTCCATCCCAGGCGCGAAAAAGCGGAATGTGCCGCGCCCATCTTCTTTGGCCTGGTAAAGTGCGAGATCGGCGTTTCGCAACAGTTCGTCCGCATCCCTGCCGTCCAATGGAGACACGGCGATGCCGATGCTCCCACCAATGTAGGTCTGCTGGCCATCGAGATCAAAAGGCTCGGCAAGTCTATTGATCAACCTGTTCGCGAGATGCGCGGCCGCTTCGGGTTGCGAATCAGCGGTCTGCAGCAGGAGGAATTCGTCTCCGCCGACCCGCGCGAGGGTGTCACAGTCCCGGGCGGCGTTGCGCATCCGTTCGGCGGCCTGTTTGAGCAGCAGGTCCCCTGCGTGGTGACCGAGCGTGTCGTTGATGTTCTTGAATCGATCGAAATCGATGCAGAAGACTGCTAGTGAGGTGCCATCACGCTGTGCCAATGCAAGCTGCCGTAGCATAACCTCGCGAAACAGACCCCGATTGGCCAAACCCGTAAGCCTATCGTGATGCGCAAGATTATGGAGCTCTGTGTTGAGCTGTTCCATCTCTTCACACATTACCAGGGCGGTGTGGTCGGTTCGTCGTCGATCCTCGTCGGCCTCGGCATAAGCCTGGCTGACCATATCGAGCAAAGCAGCGAGGTCAACCTCGCCGCTCTTGCCGGTAACCCTCGCGAGCTGGTGGGCTAATAGCCGGTGCACTGGATTCAGCTTTCGATCTCGGCCAGCGCTACGATCGTCATGGTCTGATTGTGGAGCTCGGCGCCACACGCCCCCTCGGCAGGCGCAATCTCGCCGTACGAGTAGAACCCCAGGCAGCCAACATTTGGGCCTAATTCGTCTCGAGCGAAAGCAATTTCGTCAACTGTCCGCTGGCCCATCAGCAGAAAGCGCCCCGTGCAGGTAACCATCAGGGCGAGCCGATCGCCCAACACGGTTTCCGGCTGCGAATCACGAATTTGACGTGCGGCGTCCGCCGCCCCCAATGCCAGTCGGTCAAGGTTGCCGCGCATCAGACGGGCCATCCAGCCCTCCGGCATTTCGCCGGCGAAGGTCATCGCACCGCTGGTCCGATCCATGCCAAGAATCGCGCGCACTACCGCTTGCTCCGGCTGATCCGGCGGCGAAATCAGCAACGGAAAGACGACGCCGGAGCCGGTGCCGCCGCTGAAATCATCCCCGATATAGCGCTCGTAAAGCTCTAGGGCGGGTTTGTCATCCAACTCGAACAGAAGGTTGCCCGACGCCCTTGTGATGCGTCGGCGCGGGCCAAAGGCGTCCCACCCACAGGCGTGTCCGGAAGAAAGCCGAATGTTTGGGCCGTAGAAGCCGACGGCCGCGACGACGCCACTTCTGGGCGGCGCGTCGGCGCCGGCCAATGCTTCCGTATAGTCGCAGGGATCGCTTGTCATGCCGCCCGTGATCAGACAGGCGCCTGCGAGAACATGGTTCAGTCCAGCCGTGAGTCCGCTGCCGTCCACCCCCATGCCGTCGCCCAGCACGAAGACGCCGACTAAATCGGGTGCGGTGAGCTTGCGGCCGATCGCCTCGCCGCAGGCGCGGGAACCAGCCTTCGTGACGCCCTCCAACTGGATCACGGCGACGCGCGTATCGGCGAAGCTGATCGCGGAAGCAACCACGTTCTGCCGATCCAACTCGCCGCCCAAGATGGTTGCCGTCGCGCTGCCGCCGATTAGATGGGCGTCGGGGTAAGCAGCCCGAAGCTCGGAGAAGCGGCCACCGCACCGCAAGGCGTCTCGGTCGCCGAAATAGATTACCAGGTCGGCGCGGCCACCGCCCGATCCTCGCTCGGTGCGCCAGCCCGTCAGAGGAGTCCAGCGGAGTTCTTCAACCTGCATGATGCGCGACCTCGCTAGTTGATGCCCGCGCCTGCAGCGCCATGGCGCGACAATGGCTGGCGATCCCAGTTATGAATAAATTCGTTCGCCTCTTGGGGCTGCTCACCGCCGGAGAAGCTGCAACGAAGTAAATATGGCTGCTTCCTTTGCCGAGCACTAGACTAGATGTGGTCTTTCAGGAGGTTGCCCTGCCCGGACAACTCGCTGATGCTACGAGAGAAAAGAATAACGAGGGGTTAAGCTGGTGGACCGTAGTGTGCCGGATTTCTCGTCCAGGGAACATCACTGTTTGCGGCCATCTCAAGCTACTATCCCTCCGCAATTCATGGAACGGGTCTCGGTTGGTCATTGATGTTAGGACGGGCCGGATCTCTGAAAGGTCCCGTGGTGGGAAGTGCTTTGGTCGCTCAAGGTATGTCGCCGAGTCAGCTTTTCCAAACCAGCGGTATCGCGCCACTTTTGGCTTGTGTGTCACTCATCATCTTTGCGAAGCTCTCTTCGGTAACTGCCGATAGACAGGCCGCCCCTGTGCAAGTTGCGCCTTTTGCCCAAGAACAGGAAGGTCATTGAACCATAGACTTGGGATCGTCGGACCTCCTAACCAGCCTCTCAGCTAAGCCCACCATTTCTTTGGACAACATTGAATGGTGCAGTTGAGAAATCGGTACCGGCCGACCAAAAAGATAACCTTGGACCAAGTCTACACCTGCTGTACACATATATTCGAGTTGCTCTTCCGTCTCGACCCCCTCTGCCGTCGTTAGAGTGCCAAGGCCTTGCGCCAACGCAAGGACCGATGAGACGACCGCTGCGCAATCGCGGCGCTTGAGAGCACCTTGTGTGAACGACTTGTCGATCTTGATTTTGTCGAACGGAAAATTGGTCATGTAGCTGGTCGATGAATATCCTGTGCCAAAATCATCAAGCGCCATCGAGATCCCGAGATTCTTCAGCTGGCGCATCGTTGTCAAATGCGCTTGCTGGTTCTCAAGAAGGGAGGTTTCGGTTATCTCTAGTTCCAGGCGTTCGGGCGCGAGGCCGGTCTCCACCAGCGTAACAAAAATGAAGTCGAAGAGTCCTCCCTTGCGGAATTGAACCGCGGAGATATTGATCGCGACCTTGATGTGTGCCGGTAGCGTTAGGGCATCGCGGCAAGCTTGCCGTATAATCCCCTCGCCGAGAGGCACTATCAGGCCAGTCGATTCCGCGAGTGGGATGAATTGATCTGGAGCAACTATGCCCTTTGTTGGATGCCGCCATCGAATTAGCGCCTCAACGCCGCAAACCCCACGCGTTTTTGGGTCCACCACGGGTTGATAATGCAGCTCAAATTCGTCTCGTGCGATCGCATCACGCAATTCGCTCTCAGCCGTTCTCTGAGTATGAACAGATTCGAGCATCTCCGTTTGAAACACCCTGAAATCATTTCGTCCATTTGCCTTCACATCGTAGAGCGCGAGATCGGCGCTCTTCAACAATTCCTCGGGGTCTACTCCGTGCTCCGGCGCCAGCGCAATACCGATGCTCGCATCGACGTTGGCCTCTTGGCCGTTGAGGTCAAAGGGCTGGGCAACAGTCTTGATGATCCGGCGCCCGAGTGCGATTGCACCCTCATGCTGACCAGGCCCGCCCTCCTGGATAATCGCGAACTCGTCGCCGCCGAGGCGCGCCAGCACATCCGTTTCCCGAAGCGTGGCCTGCAAGCGTCGGGCGACCTCCACCAGCAATTGGTCTCCGGCGGGATGCCCGAGCGTGTCGTTGACGGCCTTGAATCTATCAAGATCCAGCACCAATATGGTAACTGCGCCACCGTTCCGCTTCAGTCGCTTACTTGCTTCTTCGAGCTTTTCGTTGAACTCTGCCCGGTTGGCGAGCCCGGTGAGCACATCATGGCGCGCCAGGAAAGTGATCTTCTCGGTGCTATGCTGCTCCCTGCGACCCATGCGCCACGACACGACGAGCCAGATGGCGATCGCGATTGCGACGCCCATCGCGAGGAGGATGTTGGCGCGGCGCTGGCCATCATTCATGCGCAAAGTCTCGGCGCGGACTATCCGCCGCGCGGCGGCGACGACGGCCGCTGTTGAAGCGTCGAGATCGCGCGTTAGTTCCACCTGCCGCGATTTCGCGGCGGCGAGGCCAGGTAGGCTTGCGCGATATTCCTTGATCTCGCTGAGCAGACCTTCGATGGCTGCCTGGACATCGGGTTGTTTCATTCGGTAGAAAATCTTTTGTCCATCTTCGAACATCTGGCCGGCGGCGGCATCAATGATCTCCTGCGCATTGGCGTCGTCGGTCCGGAGCAATTCGACTTCGGCGGCCTGCGCGGTCTTTGCTGCAGCGATCACCTTGGTGCCGAGGTTGAGAAGTTGCCCGGCCAGCGCCATATTGTCCTGGGCGTCTTGCAGCCTGACATAGGCGCCGGTGAGATTGCTGGTGAAGTCCGTTTCCATCGCCAGAGAGGCAGCGGCGAGCTTTGCCGAGAGTCCTGGAAGCGCGTCGCGCTTGCGCGCGTCATTGGCGGCCGCCGCGAGCGCTGTGCGATAAGCTGTCGCGGCTTCCACCAGGGCGTTGGCCGATCGCGATACCGAGGGAGCGGCTGAGAGCCGCCTGAACACCGCAATGATCTTGCGTGCGGAGGCATCCGCCTCCTCGCGGCCGGCGGCGTCCCTCATCGCGACGAAGCGCGCCTCGCCGGCGCGCAGCTCGAGGAAAAATCGCGAGACGTAATTCGCGACCGCCAGCGCCGTGCCAGCAGTTTTAGCGTCGGCGACGCTTTTCGTGAGAGAGGCGCTCGCCTCCTTCATTTGCTTCTGCTGCACCGCCGCAATATCGGCTGCGATCGTCTGGAAGCGGTTAACAAGCGCGAAATGAGTGCCGGCGAGGCCGGTCCTGATCAACTGTTGGGCCGCATCTTCGCGGAAAGCCAGCTCAAACGTGTCGACCGACCGGCGCATGCGCTCAACCGCCTCAGCGATCGCCGCATCGTCTCCGTCGAGCGCGCCAATTTCCCCAATCCGAGCGCGCGCTTTGGCGAGAGCCTGCGCGACCGCGGCATCGTCCGCGCCCGATTCGCGCGCGAGCGCGCGGTTCGCTGACAACGCCAACGAGTTGATGTCGCCCACCAGGGCTTGTGCCGCGCTGGCCGCATCGACGCGACCAGCGAAGCTCGCCAGCCCGCGCCAACCGACGGTCGCAATCCCGACGGTCAAGAGCAGCATTAGCAGAAAGCCCGTGAAAATCCGCCGGGCAACCATCATTCGGGCGACTCCCCGGAGGTTGCTCGCTGGCAGCCTCATATGCTCATTTTCTGATCAACATCATCATTTTCCGATTAATTCGGCGTTAGCGGACGATGTTAACTTGGCGTAAGCCCACGACATCGCCGCGGGCGCCGGTATTCCCACAAACCAGCAGCGGTCATCGGGATGCGAGCGTGCCTCATGCCGGCGCGCCATACGTGTCGGTCACAGCGCTATAAAAATAGTGCAAATCGCTTGGATATCCCGAGCCTTTGCCGGGCGTGGCGGGCGAGTAGGGTGCACGCAACTGTGTTCCGGCGGCGGATTCAGTCGCGTATCAGCGGACAGCCACCGCCCTTGATCGGGCGGAAAGCCTCATCTGCCGGAATGGTCGCGCGCAGCTTATAGAAATCCCCGGGATACTTGGATTCGGAGGGCTTCTTCACCTCGAACAGATAGGCTGGATGCAGCTTGCGGCCATCGGCACGGATCGTGCCCTTGCCGAATAGGGGATCGTCGGTCGGCATCGACTTCATCTTGTCAACCACCGACTTGCCGTCATGTGCGCCAGGACCCAGCGCCAAGCGCGCCCTGAGATAGTGTGTGATGCCGGCATAGACGCCGGCCTGAGCCATGGTCGGGAATTTGCTGGAGGTACCGCGTTCCGCCTGCCATCGCTTGGTCCAGGCGCGATTGGCGTCGTTCATGTCCCAGTACCAGGTCTCGCTTAGCACGAGGCCTTGCGCCGACTGGAGCCCAAGCGTGGCGACGTCGCTGACGAACACCAGGAGGCCGGCGAGGCTCTGGCCTCCCTCGACGATGCCGAGTTCGGCCGCCTGCTTGATTGCGTTGCTGGTGTCGACGCCGGCATTGGCAAGTCCGATCACCTTGGCGCGGGAAGCCTGCGCCTGTAGCAGAAACAACGAGAAGTCACTGGTGTTGAGCGGATGGCGAACCTTGCCGATCACTGTGCCGCCGTTCTTGGTCACCACGCCTTCGGTGTTGCTTTCCAGCGCAAGCCCGAAGGCATAGTCCGCGGTAATGAAGAACCAGGTGTCGCCGCCGGTCTTTACCAACGCCTTTCCGGTGGCGTTGGCCAGCATCCAGGTGTCATAGGTCCAGTGCACGGTGTTGGCGTTGCATTTCGCACCCGTGATGGAGGCGTCTCCCGCAGTAGAGACGATAAACACCTTGTTCTTTTGGCTGGCGACCTGGCTTACAGCCAGCGCCGCGGCGGAGTTCGGCACATCAATGATCATGTCGACGTTTTCGACATCATACCATTGACTTGCGATCCGCGAGGCGACGTCCGGCTTGTTCTGGTGATCCGCGCTGATCAGTTCAGTCTTCACTTCGGGATGATCCTTGGTGAAGTCCGCGATCGCCAATTTGGCGGCGGCAACCGAACCAGGGCCACCGATATCGGCATAGAGGCTCGACATATCGGTGAGCACACCGATCTTGACGTTGATCTGCTGCGCACTAGCGGTGATGCAAGTCATTATGAGTGCAAGAATGGTCAAACTTGCTCGTTTCTTCATGGGATTCGCCCCGTTCCGTCCTTTGGGCTGACGCTCATGCCTGGGCTTGGACTACCGACCGATCTTGCGGAGCCACGCTCGCTTGTAGGTGCTTCGCGCGGGCCCCGCTTGCCTGGCTCGAAGCGGAGCTTACCCGCGCGCCTGACGGCGGCAATCGCGTATCCATCTGTTCTCCCATCCGAAGTACGGGATGGACACCGCTTCCACGTGGCTAGCGAGTTTGCGAATTTGGCCGGTGCTCTCCGACAGGCTCAGCAGAGCATCACCGAGGCGGTAGCCTCGGCCAGTTGGCGTAGTCTCGACATAGCCGCGCGCCAACAGGTTCTTCAGCAACTGGGTGAGGCTGCTTTTAGGGATATCCAGCATTTCCCAGATGTCGCTGTGGGACATCTCTCGCCCCCTGCGCAAGAAGCTCTGACAGATCCAGCATCCTATCCGCCGATTTAACCGCCGTCTGCGCATTTCTCGGACATAGCGAATCCTCCGTTCACATACGTGAACCATTTTGGAGTAGATGTCTTCGAAGTCAACCAACAGAGATTGTTTGACCTCGGAACATATGCTTCCCGATGGGTGTATTCCGCCAGCGTTGCGACACCCAGGCCATCGATCGCAGCTTCTCCCGGGAGAGGGAAGGAGGATGAGGCGGGGACGCCACCAAAAATTGTCTAAATCCTCTGTACAATCGAATCTGATCTAGTTGAGGAACAATGTTGATCTCATGGACCGCGCGAAATTTTCTAATTTTCCCTTAGGGCCTGTCTTCAGTTGAGTATGATCATAGCGGAAGCAAGCTGGACAGCGGCCAGGAATATTTTGGCGAGCTTGTCGTAGCGTGTCGCGATTGCTCGAAAATGCTTGAGTTTATTGAAGAAGCGCTCGATGAGGTTGCGTTCGCAGTAGAGCGCGAAATCGCAGGCTCTCGGCACCTTACGATTTACTTTTGGTGGAATCACCGGGGTGATACCTCGTTGGGCGAGAGTGCCGATCAACGAATCTCCGTCGTAGGCCTTGTCGCCAAGCAAGGCGCCCGGGTCGGCGCCTTCAAGCAAGGACTCCGCGCAAGTCAGGTCGTGGGCCTGTCCCGGCGTCAGCATCAGTTCGACTGGATTGCCCAAGGCGTCAACAAGGGCGTGGATTTTGGTCGTGAGTCCGCCGCGGGATCGACCGATCGCTTGTTCGCCGTTTTTTTTGAGCCCCAGCGCTATGTTGGTGCGCGCGGACAATGGTGGCATCGATCATCATGTATTCGTTGTCGTGATCGCTCGCCAACAGCTTGAAAATGCGCTCGAAAACCCCGCTCTTGGCCCACCGGTTGAAGCGCTGGTAGACGACTTTCCAACCTCCGAAGCGCTCTGGAAGATCACGCCATGGGACGCCCGCTCTATATCTGAAAAGAACGGCTTCGACGAACAGCCGGTTATCCGCCGCAGTGCCACCAACATGGCCTTCGCGACCAGGCAGAAAATCCTTGATCCGATCCCATTGATCGTCGCGTAATGCATAGCGTCGCATCGGTCGGTACCCCTCAGGCCGACCGCCTATGAATCACTCAATAACTGATTTGGGAATCCCCTAACTGAAGACAGGCCCTAGGCGGTCGACGCATACCCGTCATCTTCAGCCAACTTCAACAGCGGATAGAAGCGCCAGCCCTCGGGGCATTTGTTGCCCGTCTCGGCTCCGGGGCCATTCAGCGGGCCCAGTAGATCGCAGGATAGTATTGCGCTGCCGTGGGGCGATTCGGCGCTATTACCGCATCGAGGCTCAACCGCTGCCCGGTCTCATCGTCGACCTTCGGCGAGTCGAAGGCCGTAGCCGCGGACCCAGACCTGATACCGCGCCGCCGGTAGATTGAGAATGACGAAACGTCCCGCACCGTTCGTGACGACCATCCTGGCGAAGCGTGTGCCGAGATCCCGTGTTTCGGCGATTACCCAAACGCCGGCTTCCGGTCCGTTCGCGCTTCTGACGATGCCGCCGATATCGCGCGCGCCAATGTCAACCGACACTGACTGGGCGCCTTCCTCTGCGGGCGCGGATGCCGGACGAGCGAATGCGAGAGCGAAGGCCACCGCTGCGGTTAAGACTGACAGTCTCATCGGCAATCCCATGGACCTCTCTATTTCTGGGCCGCCACATAAGCGATGGGATCGTCCGGCTCCGCGTCCCCTACCCCCTGGAATACGGACATCTTGTTGCCCGGAATCGTCAAGCCGGGCGCGACTACGAAGGACGCGATGCCGTCCGGACTCCAAGTCCAGGTCGCCGTAGTGATGAATTCCGGCGAATACTCGTATCCGGGTGCTATGCCTGCTTTACGGTCTGCAATCCCGAACAGATTGGGTCCAAAGCGGTTCGGCTCGCCTTGGCCGATCGTGTGACAGAGCGCGCATTCGCGGACGAAAACGGCCGCGCCTTTGACCGGATCGCCATCCGCGACAGCTAGATCGGTGCTGATGACGAATGCGGCTGCCGCGGCCGTCGAAAGAGTAAGAAGACGCCTCTAGGCGAGTAACGTCTGGCACACGGGCAGCTCCCGTTCCGTTCAAGCCCAGAACGCTTTGCCAACAAGTTCAGTTCCTGATCGGCGCCTGTGCGATGGGAACTACGTTGAGCCCGCCCAGTTGGAATCGGGCGCCGCCCGGGCGGCGGTCATTGGGGCGCCTTTAAAGAACAGCAGGGAGCAAGGAAAATGAACCCTATTCTCGACCGTCGGTACCTCGTGCATGCGGCATCGGGTTTGCTGATCGCGAGCGCCTGCGGCTAGTGGATGCGCACGCCGACGAAGCGGTTCGGGCAACGGAAGTGACGGCTCCGGAAGAACTGATGCGCGAACACGGGGTGGTCAACCGCGTGCTGCTGGTGTACGAGGCAGGACTTGGAAAATTTGCTCGCGGCGAGGACTTTGATGTTGCCATCCTCTCCCGCACCGCGGACATCGTGCGCCAATTCATCGAAGGCTATCACGAGCGCAACGAGGAACAGCAAGCTTTTCCCCGCTTTCGCAAAGCCGGCCAGCTGGTTGACCTCGTCGACGTGCTCCATCAGCAGCACCAAGCTGGCCGCCGTCTCACCGATACATTTCTTGGGCTCGTGCCAGCCAGTCAAGCTCCAGGCGAAAGCCGGAACCGTCTGATCGCGAGCCGGCACGCATGCGCTTGCGTTTCCATGCCGCCGGTACTTCGTGGATGGGTGGAAGCAAAGGCCGCCGTGCTGGTCAACGTCCACCCCACGCACTGGCGCGATTGGAGCGACTCCAGTTCACCCCTCTTTGCGCCGAGCATTGCCGCGCTGGCAAGCTTTAGCTCTTCCTCTGCCAATAGCCGCTCGATCGTCGCGCGCTTCTCTGCGTCCGTTTTCGGTCTCAAGCAGCTTCTTGGATGCGCGATATTGGCTTTCGCGATTTCTTTGGGCATCGGGAGAAAACACCAGCTCGGTCCGCAGGTTCTGTATCCTAGCGTTGCGCAACGACAGCAAGGAAAGGCCATTTTATGACTTGGGCCATAACACGGCAGCCTTATTCGAAGGCGACACCGAGACGTCTTTCGGCTCGTCGAATGACATGGCACCGTCGTTTGAATTGGTCGCTCTGGATATAGAGCACGAAGTGGTCGGGGATATAGAGCGGTGTCACGACATCCAAGGCCGCGCCGGTCTCCGACAAGTTCTTTACAATGCAATCGATCCCACCGCCGCCGAACTCAATGGTCCCGGCCTTCAATATGCGACGACGTGGCGCGCGCCGATGTTCTTCCATGGCTTCAATCGGAACACGAAATTTTAACGATTTCGTAAATTCGAACACCGCCTAATTCAAAATTGGTTGCTCTGACCCTCGTCCAGGAGTGATCTAGCGTCATCGCTGCGCTGGCGGGCTTGGACACGCAGTCGCTCATACGGGAAAAATCCAAGGTTCCCTACCCTCCGCATTCCCAGCTCTGTTGTGCCCCGTGGGAAGATTCACGGAGGGCACAGCAGGGGAATACAAAACATGGCAGTCCTAGACTAGCCCGATTGGTTGCTGTCGATCCGGAGCCAAGATGATCGAGCGTAATCTTTTTGCTTCAGCATGAATCGGACCGATTGAGCCCAGAGGCGCAGCCTGATGCACGGCAGGAGACACGATACCGATCGGTTCAGTCCTAATCTAACTCTAGCTAAGCTGAACGAGCAATGTTCTAGTGAGCATGATCCATTGCGGCCGGCTTGTTCATCATGCGCAACATCGCTAGGCCTCCCGTGGTGAAGAAACGCCAAATCAGCGCGGTCGCGAGAATGAGAAAGGCGATGTTAAGCCAGCTCGTGTAGTCCCAAGCTATGGTGGCATCGACTACGCGCGCGTTGCGCTCGGTCGGGACGAGACCGAGCGTGCCGAACACAAGTTCGACGATCAGCGCGGCACCGGCCATGGCCGCGTAGAATGTCGCGAACAGGAAGGCGGCCATCTTCATTCCGTAATATTTGCGATAGATGTTGAGGATAGGGAGAATGATCAGATCGGCAAAGACGAAGGCGATGGCGCCGCCGAAGCTGATGCCACCGTTCCACAGCACCGCAGCGAGCGGGATATTGCCGACCGAGCATACGAACGAGATCACCGCCACCAGTGGCCCGACGATCGGTCCCCACAGCTTGGCGAGCAATGGGTGGTCGACGACGAAGAACGACTGCAAGAAACTGGCCGGTACCCAGGCAGCCAGCGCACCGGAAATCAAAAGGCCGCCTGCGATGTCCATCCAGACCGAAGCCGCATCCATCACGAAATAATGGCTGATCGCGGTAAAGCCTTGTTCCGACGTGATCCGCTGCCAAAGCGTGCCGTCGCCCTTGACCGACATATCCATTTCGGCATGGCCTTCCATCCGGCCGGTCAGACCCTTGTCGGCCTGCTCCCTCGCCTGGTCGAGCATCTTGCGGTTGAGAAATGATCGAAACAGAACGACCAACAGCGCGACCATGATCGGCGCGCCGACAAATTCAGCCAGCGTGAACTGCCAGCCCAAAAACACCAGCATGATAAGGGCAAGCTCGACGACGAGATTGGTGCAGGCCATCTCGAACGTCGTCGCCGCGGTGAAATCGGCACCCTTGCGGAACAACGCGCGGGCGATAGCTACCGCAGCATAAGAACACGATGACGATGCGGCGCCGAGCCCCAGCGCTTTTGCGATGGTGGCCGGCAGATCGTCGGGGAGGAGTCGGGCCATTTCCTGATGGGAGACGACCGCCTGCACGACGCCTGACAGGGTAAAGCCGAGAACAAGTGGCCACAGGATTTGCCATCCCATAGCGAAGGCCATCTCGAGTGCATGTAGGATCTGTTCTGTCATGGATGTGGAATTTTGGCCTTAAGGTCTCAAGTCGCACGCGCGAGAACGATCGCTCCCGCTACGATCAGGACCGTGCCGGCGGCGTGGCTGAGACGCTGGTCGAGCGGCAGCAACTTCTCGCATGCGACATAGAGGGCAATGCCGGTAACCCAGACAAGGTTCATGACGCCAGCGACGAACAGTAGCAGCATGAGAAACCAGCAACAGCCCAGGCAGTAAGCGCCGTGCCGAAGTCCCATGCGCAAAACCCCGGCAGCACCCGATCGCCAATGCCGACTCAGAAATAGCACCGGGCTTTGGCAGAAGCGAAGGCAGGCGCTTTTGATGGGCGTGAATTGGTAGAGCCCTGCGGCAAGCAGAATGATCCCGCCAAACCTTGCGTTGGTGCTCGCTGCCCCCGTCGATAACAGCCTGGCGCGTTCGAGCCCCCACTGCGCGAAGGTCGCGACCACGCCGAAACCTGCCCATATCAGCAGATAGCCACCGAGAAAGACCCAGGCTTCCGTAGCGGGACTGACCGATGCCTGCTGCTTGCGCTTGATTGCCGTGAAGAGCAGGACCATTGGGGTAGCACTCGGCACCATCATGGCGATCATCATGACCCACCACATGGCGAACATGAGCGCGACGTCAAAAGCCGACCACGGCATCGGCTCCATCTCCATGCCGGCCATGCTCATGTCGATACCGGCACCGGCGGCGAGATAAGCCCAGGCCAGCGCCACGGCTGCGGCAAGCCCGATGGCAACGATCAGGCGGTCGTGCCGCAGCACCTTTTCGAGCCCGGATGTCTCGGTCATGACCTCACCTCGGCGTGCCGATGCGGCAAATTGAAAGGCTGACCTTCAGCGTGGCATCAAGCGACGCCCTGAGGTGTCTGCACCACATTGGCGAGAGAACTGTGCGTGCCTTTGGTGTCGAACTTGATGGCCCCGGTCGAGTGGATGTTGGCGGAGGCAACTTCGGCGGAGCGGTGCTCAAAGCCCTCGGGCATCACGACTTGAATGCGATGGGCAGCGCCCGTCACCGGGTTCTTGATTGGCTCGACCTCGGTCTCCAGCGCCCCTTTGGCGACCAAACGTGCGACGCGTCCGTTCTTGTCGAATGAAAACTCGATGGGCACAAACAGCGGATCGTGGATCTTCGTGACGATCAGGCTGAAGATGTGGAACAGCGTACCTTCGTCGGAATTCCTGCCCGACATGATGTTGAAAAGCGCCTGGCGCTGTTCCGGCGCGGCGCGCTCGTCGATGATCGGCTGCATCTGCCCATTGCCCTCATGCAGCGCTCCGGGAAAATCGACGGTGGCCGCGAAAACAAGACCGTCGAGCTTTGTACCCTCGAAATGTCCTTTGGTGATCCTCATGCCGACCAGCCCTTTGCACGAGCCGTGAGTCGGCAGGGCATTGAAATCACAGGGACAGCCGAATGCGCAATTGCAGTTCTTGATCCATTCGCCTTCAAGACGCCAGTCAGATGCAGCCATGGCACACCTCCCGTTGCGTTGTCCGGTATTTATGCAGTCGTTTGATGATCCTCTTCAGCGTCAAAATAAAAGTTGCGCCGCTCCGAGCCTTGAAACGGCTGGCGGACTGCGGCTTGAAAACTGGAGCATATCAGCCGACGTCCTCGGCGTATAGGCGGGCGAATCGCTGGTAGCGAGAAATCCCGCCCCGCGAACGGTGCACGTGCTTGCGGCCAGAGACGCTGATGGCTTTCACAGGCCTCCGTGTCATCATGTTGGCGACGCACTGCTTCGATGTGGACGCTGAAGACGATGAGGTAGAGATCGTCCCGAATTTCGCGTCCGTCTTCGATCGGCTTAAGCCTAGCCCGCCAAGTGTCTTCATCGCGAAATCTGTCCTCCGACCCTACGCTCGGTGGCCACGGTTTGCGCGGTGACTAGGGGTAACCGGAACTAGCCGCGACGGCCTTGGTCGCGCTACTCATTGTTTGCTGTCGGTTTGAACGATCGGATACAGAGGAGAGGAGAATGGTGCAGTGGCGGAGAGAGTGTCAGTCAACCCCTTTGAAAGATAAAGCATTTTCGACCTTTCTAGACCAAAACCCACCATTTGAGCTACGGCCGGAAAATGGGATTCGCCTCCACAAAAGCCTGATCCGCCATGCCCATCATCGACAACAATGCCATCAAGCGCCTGGCGAAAGGCAAGTTGCTACCTCACCGCTCAGCCTGATCGCCGTCCGGACTTTTCGCGGAATCCGATGGCGGCTCACGCAAGTCCTGGCCCAGCCCTTCAATTTCCGTCGGCAGTCGACATCATGAAAGAGGCACAGCGCGGTTTTGCTAGGGCAACGTAACGCATGGTGTGTTTGCCTGGGGCTTGCAACACTCGATTTTTGCGATTGGTTGAATGCGTTGTTTAGCGATTGGTAGCGTAGACGCTTGCCCTCCGAAGGAAAAGGCCACACGTTCAAATCGTGTCGGGCGCGCCGGTTCTCGGCAAAAATTCGACAATACCCGCGTGCGCCATGTCAGTACGCTGGTCGGCATGGCACAAGCACCGACGCTCAAACCCGCCGCAAGCGTTTTCGATCCGGCGGCGCTCGTCGATACCGCGTTGCAGGCAGTCCTCCGGACCTATCCGGAGCGAGACGTCTCAGAAGCGGAGCGAGGCGCATCTTGGACAACGCTTGGCCGATCCGCGAACATCGTGGATGCCTCCTTCAAGGCGCTGATCGACGCTATCGAATGGGCGCTGGCGCAGAAAACGGACCATGCCAACCAAGCACGTCGTCTAAGTCATGGCGACGTAGGGCTCAAAGCGGAATGGAGGAAAGCGTGATGGACCGACGTACCTTGCTCATCGGTGCGGCCGCTTGCGCAGCAAGCGGGACCGTCTCTGCGGCTCCTAGCGTCGTCCCTGTCCTCACCGCCGACGTCCGGCCATTGTCTATTTCCGAAGGCCGCCGGCGCGGGATCGTCCTGGATATCGTGGAGAAGGCGCTGGTGGCCGGGGGCCTTCGGCCAGAGTTCCGGTTTATGCCGTTTGCCGACGCCATCGAGAGAACAAGGGCCGAGGAGGGCACATTGATGGCGCCCATCGCACGCTCGCCGCAACGTGAAGATTTCTTCGATTGGATCGCGAAGATCATCGATATTCCGCAGGTGATCGGCGTGCTTAGGCGCACGGCTCCAGCGACCGTCGAGGAGGCGAAAAGCCTGCGCGCTATAGGTGTCGTTCGCGCCGGCATTCAGGAGGCCTTCCTCCGGTTGGCTGGCATCTCCAACCTGACCGTCTTTTCCACCGGCCTGGAAGTTGGTGAGGCACTCGTCCGCGGCGAAGTCGAAGGCTGGTACGCGTCGGCACCGGAAATCGCGTGGTTCTTTGCGAACAATGCAAGCACAGCTCGGTTGTCGCTTGGACCCGCCCTCCAAATTGCGCCCGTCTGGCTCGTAGGCAACAAGGCTGGAGCGGAAAACGACGCGCGCATCCGCGCGGAACTGGAGCGGCTTGAAGCCGACGGCACAGTTACCTCCATCTATCATGGGTACGTACCTTCCTGAGCGGCTCCTCGGAAGTTCTCTTCCCGCCTTGCGTTTCCATACGACGCCCTGCGGGTACAACGCGCGACCCGGCCACCGGCCGACCTTGCGCTACCATCCGCTGTACTAGCTTCCCTCGTGGTTGCGATGTTATCCTCGCTTCCTGTGCAGACTATCCGCGCAGCTCCGGGCGCACGTCCGGTAACGGCCCCACTCAGGCCCTCGGCTCGCAAATCCGCTAGCGCCTGGTGCAGGCTGTCCGGACTCCGGCTTGCGCCAACGTCGGTGTAACCTACTCGACCGGTGCAAGGTTGGGGTTGGGCGAAGTTGTGTCGAACGCAACGAGTTGGCCGACAGCAAACGGTATTCATTGCACCTTCACGCAGCCCGCTCGTGGACGTTGAGCCGGGCGTGCGCGAGCTCGCGCGCCGCCACGCTGGTCGGCGTTCCGGCCTGATCGGCGCGCATGAAGATCTGATCGAGCGTGCCGCCGATCGCCTCGATGCGACGCTCGATCTCGGCCCAGTCAAGGCTGCCGCCACGCTCTAGCGCGAGTTGGATCAAGCCGCCCGCATTGATCACGTAGTCCGGGGCGTAAAGGATGTTGCGCGCGCGTAAGCCTGCGCCATGTCGCGCTTCGCCAGCTAGCTGGTTGTTGGCAGCACCCGCCACGATCGCCGCCTTCAACCGCGGGAGCGTCGCATCATTGATAACCGCGCCGAGAGCGCAGGGCGCGAAGACGTCCGCGTCGGCCGCACAAATCTCCTCCGGCGCCACCGCGGTGGCGCCGAAGCCGCGCACGACACTCTCGATCGCCCCAATGCGCGTGTCGGTGACCAGCAACCGCGCGCCGGCCTCATGTAGCATCCGGCAAAGGTTCGTGCCAACATTGCCGAGACCTTGCACGGCGACACGCAGGCCATCGAGATCGTCGCGCCCGAACCGATGGCGCACCGCGGTCCTGATGCCGACGAAGCACCCACGCGCGGTGCTCGGTGACGGATCGCCGCTGCCGCCGAGCCGCTCCGGCAGACCCATGACGCAGTCGGTCTCGCAGGCGATCTCGGCCATGTCGTCAGCATTTGTGCCGACGTCCTCGCCGGTGATGTAGCGCCCCCCAAGGCGCGCGACCGCTGCGCCGACCGCGCGCATCATCGCCGGCGTCTTTTGCCGCGGATCGGCGATCACCACCATTTTTGCGCCGCCGAATGGCACGTCGGCGACCGCTGCCTTCAGGCTCATGCCCTCCGAGAGGCGCAACACGTCGCGCAGCGCGGCCACCTCGTCGGGGTAAGGATAGATGCGGCAGCCGCCGAGCGCCGGTCCGCGTGCGGTCGAGTGAATCGCGATGATAGCGCGCAGACCGCTCGCGGTGTCCGCGACATGGACCACCTGCTCGTGATCGGCGAAATCGGCCGACTGGAACACGCTCATTTCCGATCTTCCTCCCTGGGATTGCGAGGGCGTTGCGAATGCCGGCGACCACGGGCGCTAACGCCCGCCACGCGGCCACGACGGGTAACCTTCCGGCGGGGCCGCGCCGACGCTTGCGCGGCGCGCAGCACGGTTCCGACGAGCCACAGCTCGAAGGAGCGATCCAGGTGCCGCTCACCAAGCAGCAGCCGAAACCAGACCGCGCCGGAGAGAAGATCGCTCAGGCGATCGAGATCGCAGGGCTGCGCGATCCCGCCGCGGGCGACCGCGCGGGCGAAAATCGCGCGCATGATGATGAGGCGCGGATTGACATAGGCATCGCGAAGCTGCGCGGCGAGCGCCTCCGCGGTCTGTGCCTCGGCGATGAGACCGGAAGGAATGTTGCCCGTCGGCGTCCGGACATAAAGGCGTGACAGCCGTGTCAGCAGCGCCGCAACGTCGCCGGCGAGCGAGCCGGTGTCATCAGCGTTCAGGTTCGACGGCACCAGTCTGCAATACACCTCGATGAAGAGCGCGGCCTTGTTCGGCCACCAGGGATAGATCGTCTGCTTGCCGACCCAGGCCTTCGCGGCGATCTCCTCGATCGAGTTCGCCGCATAGCCGCGCTCGCCGGCGAGTACGCAGGCCGCCTTCAGCACCGCCGCATGCGAGCGCACCGAGCGGCGCCGCACCGGGGAGGTGCGCGCTATGTTGGCCTCAGCCAGCGGTTCGACAAGCAGCGTCATGTAAGTCAGATTAGACGAGACGGTTCGTCTTGTCTAGTGGCATCGGGGGAGACGAGCGCCTGACTTTGATTCATCCTTACGATGATCCTCACCTTAGTAGTGATGGCAGGCAGGGAAACTCGTGCCCTCGCACGGTAGCCGCGCCCTCCTGATCCCCCTGCGCGTTATGACCTGGCCGTGCCGCGCGCCGCCATACGCAACCTGGTGCCAAGTCAACGCGCCGTCGACAATCACCGCTTCGTACCCTCGGTCGGCGTGTCGTCGATGCCATTAGCGGCAAGGTTATAGTTGCGATTTCCGCGCGCGCTATGATCAGGCACGCCGCGCATACTGATGTGATGGTGTGCAGCGTTTGCGGACTTTGTAGAAAATCGATCGGAAGACTTATCGTTATGAGGTGCAGCCAATACCATTTACACAGTAGCGGCGGAACTGGTTGATGCGGCAGATCCTTCGATCAGGGCAACAGACGAGGATGGACCTTGCATCGCAATGCCGACGGGCGAATGCAGACCGAAAACACGATAGCAGCACCGTCCCTGCCTTTTGGCTTGGTACAGAGCGAGATCAGCAGATTTTAGCAGATCGGTGGGCGTTGGATGGTATGCGGACGCCAAGGCGATGCCAATACTCGCGCCAATCACGCGAACATTCCCTTCAAGAGTGACCGGCTCCGACATGCTCGCAACGATTCTCTCGGCTAACGTTGGTGCATCTGTATGGGGATCGTTGGTGGATTGTAGGATGCAGAACTCGTCGCCCCCAAGGCGAGCGACAATGCCCCTGCTGTTCAAAGCACTTCGCAGTCGGCCAGAAAATATTCTGAGCAACTCATCGCCCGCAGCATGTCCGAGTTGGTCATTGATTGCCTTAAAATGATCGAGATCGAGCAGATGCAGGGCGAACGGACGGCCACTCTCCTGATAGTTCGCCACAGCCTTTTCTAGCCGATCATATAATAGGGCCCTGTTTGGAAGATCGGTCAACGAATCATGAGTTGCCCGGTACGCAAAACCGCGAAACACCGACAAGGCATCCGCCATAGCGCCAATTTCGTCTCGCCTGCTCATGACAGGGAGTTTCATTTCGATCTCGCCATCCGCAAGCCTGCGCATGGCGATGGTCATCTCGCGGATCGGCCGCGTTACATGTGAAAGTATAACAGCCAAAAGACCGCAAACGAAGCCGATCATAGCAACGCCCCCGGCGACAATCGCAAACCGCTCGTGCCTGACAGCGACACGGGCCCGAGTTCGGGAAAAAGAAAGCGCGAGCACGCCGAGGTATTTATTGCCAGCCTCGGGCCTGTTCAGTGCGTGCACGGCGACAATGCTATTCTTTAGGACGTAGGTACGGTCAATAGAGTCAGACGCGAGCAAATCGGCGGTCGAATTGGGGAGTTTCACCGGCGGAGGGATTATTGAATCGACTCCTGGGCTGTCGTGGAGGCTTGCGAACCGGCCACCGTGATCGTCGACTATGATGCCTCCTTCAAAATCAGCGTCGATTTCCAGCGACCTGAGCAACTGAAGACCTTTTTGTGTATCCATATCCCAGACCGCCGCTGCGGCAGTGGAAGCCAATATCCGTGAGGTCAATGCGGCCTTCTCGAGAAGACCCTCCGTCGTTCGGCGCTGGTTGAGTTCAGATACGACAAGAACTGCCACGATCGCGAAAAGCGCTACCAAGCCCGCAACCGGTAAGATTGCGGCGCGAGCAATCGACGTTCTCGCAAAGCGATTGAACAGAGGCGTACCTCGTGCGAATACACGTTCGAGGCTCGCGCGAGCGGATTAAGGATTGCTTTGTGAACCGGGAGAATGCGCGCAGCGTCCTAGAATAGGGTAAACTTCGCTCTTACATGTTCTTGTCGTGGATTATGTTCTGTTAAAGATGGCCTTGAAGCCGGCATAGGGCGTCCTATGGAATTCGGGCGAAGGCCTGAAGACGCCTTGTCGACTGCTTGCCGCACCGATCGCGTGCCGGTCGAACAGCCGATCATCTTTGATATAGGTCTTAGCACACGGCCAACGGAGCTGATGCGCGGCCGTTCAGATGCTCGTGAGGCTGTCGTACCTCCGAACGCCGTTACCGGCTGCGATCAAGTTCAAGCGCTTTTGCCGGATGAGCCTTGGGCGGCTCCGTCAGTCTCTGATGCGTACGCCGATTCCGATGGTCGATAGAACAAAGGCCTCCGATGGGCATACCGGAGGCCTTCCTTGGAGGTCAATCCAATTCAAAGAGTCGCTACTGCTCTCCTTTCGATGATTAGAGAACTTACCAATTGCGCTGAGCCCGGAGCAGAAGGAGGACGTTGTCCTGATTCCTCAACTCGTAGACGGCCGCCGGCTTGCCGATGGTGGCGCTCGGTGCGCTGACAGTGCCCGCCATCTTTTGATCCAGATGTTGATAGGTCAGATCAGCCGAGAAAGTCAGGTTCTTGACCGGAGTCCAACGGGTAATGATGCCAGCCTGCGCAATGTTGTAGTCGGGATTGCAGGTGGTGATGCTGCCAGGAGCAGCAGCAGCGGCCTTGAACGAACCAGCAAACGCGAACCCATCGACCACGCCACCACAAATCAGAGACGCAGCGTCTCCGCTGTAGTGGATCGAGGCCCAGGCGCCGTAGATCGAGGTGTTCCAATACGGATCCCAGTTATGGGTGTAGCCACCGCGGCCGCCCCACGTCTGAATCAGCTTCTGCTGCGTTCCCGCGCCGAACACCGTATCAGGGGCGATACCGAAGCCCACACTCTGATACGCGCCGGCGAGGCTCGTACCGCCATAGATGGTCACCGCGCCCGCCGTGCTCAGGTCCTGAATGTTGTAACGGGTTGCACCATCCGTATACACACCCTGAACGTTGATCACGTCACCAGGTCCGGTCGGGATATTCTTGATCGACAAGGCCAACTGCCCAGCCCAACCCCACCGATCATCGGGATGGCCGGTCAGTTCGGTCGCGCCGTAGTATGCCGCATGGTTGTCATGCGCCGCCACCGAAGCTTTGAACAAGCCCCAAGCCTGGTCGACGGTGACCGAACCGATGAGATCAGGAACGATCGTGTTGGCATAGTCGCTCGTACCAAAAGCGCCTCCGGCACTGACATTGTTGACGCCGGCCTGAGTGTACTGGACCTGATCCTGCGCTGAGATCGCGGCTGACACACCGTTGCCAAACTGGGCGGTGTAGGTGAACTGGTTCACACCTGTGACCGCGCCGCCGCCGCCGACGAGGCCGTCAAAGATGTTGCCGGGATAGTTCGTCCAGGGAGCGCTGAACTCCGAGATGGCTTTACCCATCGTGAAGCCAGCGAACTGAATGAAAGCGTAGTACACGCCCACCGTACCAAAAGCGACCGCACCAGCGTTAGCGTTGTTCGGCGCAGAACCGAATGGGGAAGGCCCCACCGGCGAGTAAACCGTTGCCCCGGTCCCGTTGCCTGCATAAGCATCATCCGTCCAGGTGAACACCATGTCTGCGAACGTACGCAGGACACCATACTCGGTCGCAGTGCGCGTATCGATGCTCAAGTCCTCACGAGACCGCCAGAGGTAGCCGTCTGTGAATCGGTTTTGTGCTGCTCCGGCACCCGAAACGTTACCCGTGTTGTCCGAGTTCGAGTGCGCCAAGACGTCCATGCGCAGAAAGCCGCTCAGCTTGATGCAAGTATCGGTACCTGGAATATACCAGAATCCGGCGCCATACAGGGAGCAGACCTTCACGTATTCGACCGCCTTAGCTTTGACAGGCAGATCGGCGGCCTGCGCTCCACCGAACGCGATCATACTCGCCGCCGAACCGAGCAAAAGGCTCTTCGCCATCTTCATCATAGTCCTCCGAATTGTTTCACCTCAAAAGTGGCAGCCCAACTTTCAAAGAGACTGGCCACCTTCGCCCCCATCGTTCTCAACCTGCAGGGCCTTCCTCGAACGCCAGCGAATAGATTTGGATCAGCTGACGTCGCGGTGCGGACCATTCCGCCCCTCGCGCAATTACGATGACAGATTGCGTTTGTTATCGGCGCGCAAACTTTGTACAGAACGGGCCAACTCGCGCGGGCTTTCAGCCAGCGTGTCCTATTCGAGCCATAACGGTACGTTCTGTACCGTGAACGAGCGTTTTGTTCACCCCCAGAGGATTTTGCGGCAGACCTGGCGCCATGAAGATCACACGCGCATGCTCGGTCGACGAGGCAAGAGCCACAGCTATTTATATCGCTTGATCGCAGCCAGCATTGCGCTGGCGATCAAAGTGATCCGCGAATGGCTCGGCAACAAGGTCAGCAAGTTTACGTCCCTCAGCAGTTCTCTCAATGAGCGCATGATTGAGTGAGGTGGCTGCTCTGCGACTCCGCTAGACCGCGCGCTCGTTTGCTGGCGTCTCGGATTGAGACGAGGCATAAGCGTCTGAAATAAGCTTGTAACAGCAACATGCCTTTTGCGCGAGGCATCTGGGTTCATCGATCTGCAAGATGCCACGCATCTTGCGAATCAACCCTTGTTGTTCGAAGCGGACTAGCGTCTCGGTTATCCCAGCACGGCGCAATCCCAGGACGGACGAAAGATAGTCATGGGTAACCGGAAGCACGTGAGCGTCCAGTGCGTCACTCGCCAAACAGAACCAAGACGCGAGCCGCTCTTCACGATCGTGCCGAACGCCGCATAATCCTGTGTGAACGCAATGCAAAATCAACGCTTGAACGTAGCGAGCAAGATGCTCTCGGATTTCAGGACGCTTGTTCATCACCCGGTCCAAATCCTCGATACGGATCCTATACGCGCTTCCGGGAAACAACACGACAGATTGGTGCGTCGGAAGATGACCTCCCACTAGGACGCCAGCGCCGACCGCACCACGATATCCTATAACCGCCGTTTCAAGGATGCTTCCCGGCGCGACGATTCTCAGCGAGACGAGACCCGACTCTATGAAGTAGACGTGATCAAGATGTCTTTTCGGCTCCTGCAGGACCATACGTTGTCTCAGCACGATCGGCTCTAGGAATTCCCTTATTGCCGCGAGGTCTTGCAGAGAAACGCTCGCCAGAATCGTATTCTTGACAAAGAACCGCGTACTAGGGCGCATGATAGCGTTTGTCCCACATGATGTCTGCGCTTCTGCTGAGAAGCTGTTGCACGACCGGAAGAGATGACGGTCTTCAGGCGAGCGACATAGGTGAACTGTCCTTCCCGACTCTGGTCAGAGCCCGCCGACGGTTCCGCCGTCATACGGCATGTGGATTGTGATCGGCTCTGAAACTCGCCGTCCGATCGATAGCGGCGCCGTGCGGCTTTCGAAACGATCTGGTCGTAGGCCGGATACGCAATTGGCGAACTGGATTTCCGCGATCACCTGAGGCCAAAAGCCCCCATTCCGACTGAAAATGGATATTCCGTCATGTTGGACCCCAATTAAGCGTTTCCTTTCGAAGGTCGAAACAGTACAAAAATCATGACGACGCTGAGCGCCATGGCCGCGGTGACGTAGAAGGCGGGCGCCAGCGAATACCCGGTCTCGGCGATCAACCAAGTTGCGATGAATGGCGCGAATCCGCCGAAGATGGTGACGGCCAAGTTGTAGGCGATCGAGACGCCGGTCGATCGAACTTCAGCTGGATAAATCTCCGACATCGCGGCCGGAGCTGTGCCGGTGAAAGCGGCGATCAGGATCGCGAACACGACCTGGAAAAGCGTAAGCGAGAGCAGCGTCGGCGAAGAGGCCAACATCGCCAGCGACGGATAGGTCAATACGATGATGGCAACGGCCGATCCGAGTAGCAGCGGCCGTCGGCCGACGCGATCGGACAGCGCGCCAAAAGCAGGCGCCAATACCAAGAGCACTAACAGACCGATGCCGTTGGCGAGCAGGGCGCTGGCCTGCGGCACATGGAACTGACGGACCGCGTAGGTCGGCATATAGAGTAAGAAAAAATAGGTGACGACGGTCCAAGTGATCGTGATGCCGAAGCCCGCGAGAATGCTGCGGCTATGCAGGCGGAACACTGTTCCAAGCGGCGAGTTTGTTGTGCCGCGGATGGCGCGCTGAAACTCTTCGGCTTCCTGCGTGTGCTTGCGGATGTAAAAACCCACCGGTCCGATCAAAAGCCCTAGCAGGAACGGAACGCGCCATCCCCAGTTCTCCAGATCGGACGGCGGCAGCAATCCGGTCATGGCCGCGCCAATCATGGACCCCAGCAGAAGCGCGCTGGCCTGACTGGCCTGCTGCCAGCTTCCGAAGAAACCACGGCGGTCCGCTGGCGCATGCTCGACGAGGAAAGCGGTCGCCGTGCCGATTTCGCCGCCCGCCGAAAAACCCTGAATCAACCGCGCGAGCACGATGATGAAAGGAGCCCACGCGCCGATTTCAGCGTAAGTCGGAGCAAGGCCGATCATCGCCGTGCCGGCCGCCATCATCAAAATCGTTATCGACAAAGCGAACTTGCGCCCACGCCGGTCCGCTAGTGTACCTAGCACGAGCGCGCCGATCGGGCGCATAAAAAACCCAACTCCGAAGGTCGCGACCGTCAGAAGCAACGAAACCGTCTCATCTCCGCTAGGAAAGAATAGGCGCGAGATGATGATGGCGAAGAAGCCGTAGACAGCAAAATCGTAGGTCTCAAGCAGGTTTCCGATCGTCGCCGCGGCGATCGCCCGGCGAGATTTGGGTACGGGAGCGATCAGCGTCGACACCGAAGACTCAAGCCCCGCATTTTGAACTGTCATATCTCGCCCCCTATTCTTGCTGAACTCATACAATCTTCGTTGAGATCTTGATGATCGCTGGCGACCGCCCACGACGTGACCTGGTCCATAAAGCGACATCCCTGATCGAGTTGATCGATGGAAATCCACTCATCGGCCTGATGCGCCTGCGCGATGGAGCCTGGACCGCAAATGATCGTCGGGATACCGGCCGCCTGGAAAAACCCGCCTTCGGTCCCGAACGGCAGACCTGCATTCGACAAGGTCGCGCCAAATTGTTGCGCGACGACGCTGGCCTGGTTTCTAGGTTCGGGTCGAAGCGCAGGAATCGTAACGATGTCCTGGGTTTCGGGAGCGAACTCTGGCGGAGCGGCTTCGGACACCAGGCGAGCCGCCGTCTTCTTCAGGAGACTTAAATCGGCATCGGCGCTGGGACGAATTTCCCACAAAACTTCGCAATGGCTGGGGACGATATTGATCGTGCTGCCGCCGCTGATCAGCCCCACGTTGAAGGTCGTCGAAGCAGTAAGGCCTGCATTTTGCGCATCTAGTTCCTCCAGCAGGCGTACGAAATGCGCGGCTGCTGAAACCGCGCTAACTCCTTTGCTAGGATCGCTCGAGTGAGCGGCCTTGCCGCGAAACGTGGTCCGAAACGCCAGGTAACCGCGATGGTGGTCCGCGATCATCATGTTCGTCGGTTCACCGACGATCGCCACGGCGGGCGTCGCGACATGGGCAATCAAATCCTCGATGAGACCCGGGACGCCAAAGCAGCCGACCTCTTCGTCATAGCTCAGCGCGAGATGGACTGGGCGATGCAGATCGGCCTTTTTCCAGTGCGGAACCGATGCAAGGCAGCATGCGATAAAGCCTTTCATGTCAGCCGTTCCACGGCCGTGAAGTCGGCCATCGCGTTCGGTCAGCACGAACGGCTGGCTACTCCAGAGTTGACCGTCGACGGGCACCACGTCGGTATGGGCCGAAAGCAGAATACCGCCACGAACATTCGGACCGAAACTCGCCAGGATGTTCGCCTTCGAACGCTTCTCGTCATAACTCAGCCGGATGCGCGCGCCGGCCTGCTCAAGCAGCGGCACGGCCCAGTTGACCAGGTCGAGATTTGAATTCCGTGACGTCGAGTCGAACGACACGAGAGTTCGGAGCCGATCAATTGCCAACTTTGTTGTCGCCGTCGTCATCGCTTCTCTTACACGGTCTATTTTCACGTCCCGTCGAAGCAACCGAAGCTACCTGCAGGCCACAAGATTTAGCGCGTGCGCGACTGAAGATCTTTTCTCCCCTTCAATGCGCCCTTAAAGCCCACATCGATTCGCCGCCATACAACGCGCGACATTTTGCGTTTCGTTTTCTTGGCTGATTTATGAAAGCGGCATTGCCGTTCGTATTGGCGAAAAACATGTTCGTGACACTTCGTCGTATATTTTTTTGTTAACTCAAAAGTTTTCTGAAAGAGAAGAATATTAGAACGTGACTCTTTCTGGAGAGAACAACGATTGCGTCGGCGGAGAATTTCCGTCAACGCCAAACCAATATTTTGCTCGACTATCGCTTTGTAGTTTTCAAATACTTGGAACTACAATCGAACGGCGCGCACGAACTGCATCGGCGTGACGCCGTAACAACGTTTGAAGTGACGCGTTAGAGCGCTCTGGTCATAAAATCCTGAAGCGATGGCTGCATCCCCAATTGGCAGGCCGCTTGCCAAATGTTTCCTGGCGGTATCCAGCCGGAGCTGCGTTACATAGGCATGAGGGGTAAGTCCGGTCATGCGCTTGAACAGACTGATCAGCTGGTACTGCGTGATTTCTAGCTTGGCGGAAAGCTTTCCAAGAGACGGCGGCTCGGCCATCATCGCGTGAATATAGTCTATGGCCATATTGATCCGAACGTGATCGCGGGGCACCGATTCGATTCGGACATTACCGCTCCCGTGTCGCTGGAAAAGCGCTGCAAAGCTTACCAGAAGTAGCTCGCGGTCGCAAAGCGCGTCGCGCCCTTCTTCCAGAGAACGATGGAGCGCCAAGAATTTCAAAACGAGATCTTCGTCGTTCAGCGGATTGCGCGTGAAGTACGGAACGGATTCGATTCCGAGACCTCGCGCGACCTCCTCGATGGCGCTTTGTTCGAGATAGATCGAGCGGTACCGCCAATGCTGGCTTGCGCCCATCCAACTTTCATGTGGTTCGGACGGATTGAACACGAATAACGTGGAAGCATTCGCCTGATCGACGCTACCGCGGCTCTTGATCATGGTTCCGCCGAGTTCCGTTACGGCGACGACAATGGCTTCGTGACGATGGGGAGCAAACTCCTGTGTCTGAAAATCCGCATGCATCATGCTCAAACCTGGAGCATGGCGATTCGACCAGTATCGCGCGACATTCTTGGTGTCGAAACGGGCCATGCTATGCTCCGTTCCTCTCTTCTAATTTGAACGAAACGAGTGAACGAACAAGCCGATGCGCAGGCCGCCTGCGACTTGGCCGCAGCTCCCGACCGCAATCGATCGCAACGAAGTCAGTTCGCCGTTTCCTGTTCATCGCGGACCACCCTCGGCTTCGGAATTTTCGGCTGATCTCCCAAAAGATAGCGGATGACGGTTTCGGTCAGCCGTTGCTTGAATTTCTTATCCAAGTGGCGCGAGCCCAACAGCAGCCGAAACCAGATCGCTCCGGAAATCAGATCGCTGGCAAACGTCATGTCTTCCGTGGGTGGAATTTCGCCACGCCTCATGGCGCGCGTAAAAATCGAATGAATGATAGTGCGGCGAGGCACGACATAGGTATCGTTGAGCTGTTCGGCGAGATCGGTCGATGCTTGCGCTTCAGCGATGAGGCCGGACAGAATATTGCCCGCGGGCGTTTTCCCGTACATTCGTGAAAGCTGGGACAGGAATGCCTCAATATCCCCCGCTAGCGTTCCCGTATCGTCGGCAATGAGGTCGGGTGGAACCAGCCAAACGTAGACTTCGATGAACAGCGCCGCCTTGTTCGGCCACCAGCGATAGATGGTTTGTTTGCCGACTCCGGCTTCCGCCGCGATCTCCTCGATCGAGGTACTGGCATATCCGTTTCGGCCGACCAGCGCCGATGCTGCGTTCAAGACAGCCTCATGCGATTTAGCGGACCTGCGTACCGATTGCGTCTTGACAATTCTTGCAGCCATGGACCAAAGCTTCTAGGCAAGACAGACCGTCTCGTCTAGTTAAACTTATGGCGGAGAGCGAGGTTTCGACGCCCTTGACGATACAAACAACAAATCCTGGCGACTTGAACATCCTCCTATAGCGATGCCTTTTCCGCCGAATCCTGAAAGCTCCGGATGGCCTCCGTTTTCAGCCCAATGGAATGGCCGAAAGCACCGAGAGCGGGCACGGTGGTATCAGCGGAGTCGCGATATAGAGACTGGACGGTTGCCCCTCCGGCACAATCGCCGTTGCGGCGATGCGATCCTTCCAAAACCACACCTCGCAAATCTTGCCGAGAAGTTCCACGTCCGCTCCCCGCGGACATATGCGCTCCTGCTTTCTGACAGAAACGCTTGGTCGAAACGTGCCAAAATGGCGGTCTGCTTCAGCCGGTATATTTCTGGATGACTTTGGCGAGGGTACCGTCCTTGAGGGCGGCGACGCTCGCCTCGTCCGCCTTCGCGATCAAGGCAGCCACGTCGGGATAAGTCTTGCGAATTCCGATGTTGAAAGGTGTCGGCGCCCCGATGTTCACCGGGAAGCTCTTGATCTTGTCAGTGAGTCCAAGCTCCTTCACGACACCCTTGCCGACTAGGTCCGTTCCAACAAACACGTCGGTGCGTCCCGCCTCGATTTTCTTAAACACTGCTTCGAGGGTGGGCACATAGTCGATCGGCTGGTCCTTGAAAGTAGCCGCGGCAAATCCATTTCCGATATAGTCTCCCTGATGGAAACCCTTCAGTTGATCCACCGTCCGGATGGCCTCGATTTCAGCGCGACGGGGGTTGTCGACCGCATAAAACACGTTGGTCTTGAGCGTCATCAGGGCTGTACGCGTGAACATCGCATATTCGAGCCGGGGCGGCGTTATCAGAGTGCAAAATGCGTCGGCGCTAGCATCTTGCAGCGAAGCCTGAGCGCGCGCCCAAGGCATGCCCTGCATCGTCACCGATAGCTTCATGCGGTTCGCCAGGATTTCGGTCAGCATGTCCGGCAGGATACCGACAATATCGTGGCTATCATTTTCAAAACTTAAGGGCGGGAAGGCGTTGTAATACACCACTTTCAAGTCAGCAGCACGGGCGGGCCGCGAGCTCATGGCCCAGGCCCCTACTACCAACGGAATCATACCGCATATGACGCGACGCGACGGCATGGTCATGTACATGTCTCCCTGATGTGAGATGAGATCGGATTATTTCCCTGTCGATCATAAGAGCGGCCGCTGCATCTCGGGCAAACCGCTTTAACACACGATCTAAGAACTGAATCACTTCCCGCGAACGCCACTCAAACTTCACACGACACATACGCCGAATTGGGAAAGATCGCCCCACCGATCGAGACATCGGTGGGGCAAGTCAGGGAGGAAACGCCCCACGGGGGCCTCGACAGAACGAAAGCTGTCAAGCTGCGACATGGATTGCATGTGTTCGTGCATGCGTATTGGTAAATCCTGCAATTCGAAAAACGCAGTATTGCGTAGAAGGATAGAAAGAAGTCCTCCTTGCTCATCTTTGGCCGAAAGGCTGTCGAAAACGAGCAATCGAGTTCGTAGCTGCCTCGATGGCGTTAGCGCCCATCGGCCGAGGTCACGTTGACCCGAAAGCGAGACTGATAGACGTCGAGAGGCAATCATCCCAAGAACTCCGAGTTAACCCCTACACAAAGGCAGCCGCGAAAATAAGCTGCAGTGAGCGCGCAATTCAACTCATTCCGCCTCCTCTGCGGCGCCGTTAGCGGGCGCCGCGCACCGAGGCGACGAAGCCTTGCACCTGGTTATCGAGCTCGAGAAACTCGTTGCTAAGGTCCCGGCTGGCTGAAAGAAGCTCCTGTGTGGCGTGACCTGCGTCGGAAAAACTCTCGTGAACCGTCGTGATATTCTCGGCGACAACCTGGGTGCCCGAGGCCGCACGCGACACACTGGCAGAGATCTGGCGCGTTGCAGAACTCTGCTGCTCGATTGCGCTGGCTATTCCTGTCGCAATCGAGCGAGAACGTCCGGCAACCTGAGCAATGGTACGGATCTCGGCTACGGCGCGTGCCGTTGCCGCCTGGATCGCCTGGATATTTTCTGAAATCTCCTCAGTTGCGCGCGCGGTCTGACTTGCCAGCGACTTCACTTCGGAAGCCACGATAGCGAACCCCTTACCGGCCTCGCCGGCTCGTGCCGCCTCGATAGTGGCGTTGAGTGCTAGGAGATCTGTCTGAGTGGCAATATTGTGAATTAAGCTCACGATGCTACCGATCTTTTGCGCCTGTTCCGACAACTCATTGATGGTGCCCGAGGTCTTCTCAGCCGCGTTCGACGTGTCAACAGCAATCGCAGCGCTATCGTTGACCCTACTTGAAATCTCGCCGATCGACACAGACAATTCCTCGGCCGCCGTGGCCACGGTCTGGACCTCAGCGGAGGCGCTGCTGGTGGCCTGCATAATTCTGCTGGTGCTGCTCTCCGCTACCGTCATCTTGCCGGCCATGTTCTCGACTCGCTTACCCATATTTCCGCACGATCGGACGACACTCGTGAGAACCGCCGAGACTGTCGACTCAAACTGGCTCGCCATCCGCTCGAGCAACTCGACTCGATCGCGTTCAGACTGGATCTTCATGGCCGCCTGCTCCCGATTCAGTTGTTCGACCTCGATCGCATTGCGCTTGAATATCTCGACCGCTCGAGCCATCCGTCCAACTTCGTCAGCACGATCAAGCGCTGGAATCTCGACATCGAGATCGCCGCTCGAGAGCTTTGCCATGACATTCGTCAAGGACTCGATCGGACGGGTTGCGCTTTTGAGTATCCAGAACAGCAGTCCGCAAACCATCATCAAGGCGCCGCCCCCAATCAGAGTTGTCACCCAGATATCGCGCGCGATCGCAGCATCTGCGCGCGCGGTCGACATTCGCAATTCGAGCGCGCCAATATTCCTTTGCTGTCCCTGCTCGACCCGGATGACGGGCACTTTTTCGATGATCAGCGAACCAGAGACGGTGTCTTTGACGCCGTCCGTTGCTAAGAGCTTGCCACGATCGTCGCTGAGTTCACTGCCGACATAGTCAGGGTCGGCGGCAAGCGCCGAGAGCACGCCCCTGGCGAGTTGAACGTCCAGATTCCAGATCGCATCAGCAGTGCCGCGACCGGAAATATCGGCGATCAGTTTGGTCTTCGATCTAAGCGCGGCTCGCGCTGCATCACCATTCTTGACCGCAATGCCAAACACTGAGCCGACGATCGTCGTTGCCAGCAGCGCAGCGATTGGCAGGAGGACGCGAAACATAAGGCTGCGGCTGACTAAGCCAGCGACCGAACGGGAACGCGCCTGCTTCACCTTGGTTCTCCTAGTTGCGCGGAGGTAGCCGCCGATCTGCGCCGATCCGCCTTCTAGCTATGGTAGTGCTCATCCGGAAGGGGGATCGGTTGCAAATCAAGGAGCAAGCTTTTTCAATTGCTGTCTTCGAGCTTAGTCCGAAAATTGATTAAAGAAGCAACAACTCTGTACGATATGGACAAAACGCCACTTAATTTTGAGAGCTGTATTCGCAACGTGACACTTTCGTCCGAAACGTACAGACGACTTGGTGTATCTTCTCTCACAAGATTGTTGCTAAGCCGTGGGAGAGATGCGATTGGCGGCGCCCGGACAGTCAATTGATCCGGCGAAACTGATTTCGTTCCTGCGTCCGCGCATGGCAGATTTCATGGTGCCGCGCTCTGTTCGCATCTTCGACGAGTTGCCAAAAACCCTCCACGCAGAGAGTACAAAGGCACGTTCTGCGAGACGAAGGTATCACGCAAGACACGTGGAACGGAGAAAACACGCCGGCGTTCACAATAAGCGCGAGAGAATATCCGACAGTCTGACTTTTCTTCTCGTTAGCTTGGATAAGTTGCCAAAGCGAGGTGCGGTTCTACGAGAGCTGCTTCTAGGCACTTTCGCTTGATTGAAGTGATCCATGCACCGCGTGTTTCAGGTATTCATCGATCTCTTGTCAAATGCTGGGGACACCGATGCGTTTGCAGAAACCATGGCGATCACCGCGACCGCCCTCGACTTGTCCTGCTTTGCCTATCTAGCCTTGCCACAAAGGCCCAACGATCGGCCACTCGTAATATCGACCTATCCTGAGAATTGGGTGGCCCATTATGTACGCAATAACTACGAGCAGCTGGATCCGGTCATCAGACAGGCGCTGGAAAGCCCCGAGCCATTCCGATGGGGCTTGGACTTGCCCGCGATTCAAATCGCTCCTGCACAGCGAATATTTCTCGACGAAGCTTCCGAATTCGGAATTCGGTTGGGCTTTACGGTACCTATTCACGACGGACGCGGTCCGGTAGCTGCATTAACCTTTGCCGCTGAGCAAAGGCGGCCGCAGTTCGAAAGGTGCATCGACACGCACGGGCGGGTCCTTCAATTAATGGCGATGTACTTCCATGCGCATGTTCGCCGCAAGCTTGCGGGCGAACGAAAGATCGACGGAATACTGCTGTCGCCCAGGGAATTCGAGTGCCTGGAATGGTCTTCTCGCGGAAAATCTGCTTGGGAGATCGGAAGCATTCTCGGCATCTCACGACGCACGGTTGCCTTCCACTTGGACAATGCCCGCGCAAAGCTCGGTGTTCGCACCATACGTCAAGCGGTCGTTCGATTGGCTGAATCGAAAAGATAACCTGCAACATTCCCAAACGCACGCTGTGCATATGCACAGGATGCGTTGCATTATTCTCTCTGCTTTCACTGCAGCTACGGAGCAGGAGGCAACAATGATGCAGCTCATCACGCCAGACTATTACGGAGAGTTCGTCGACGATTTGGTCGAGGTACATCGGCTACGCTATCGCGTGTTCAAACAGCGCCTGAACTGGGATGTTCAGATCAGTGGCGACATGGAGATCGACGAATTTGACGTGCTTCGACCGGTGCATTTGCTGCATCGCTCTAGAGAAGGACGAATCGAGGGATGTGTTCGGCTTCTCCCGTCGACGGGTCCGACCATGATAAGTGATATTTTTCCAATTCTTCTGGATGGACAGCGAGCGCCACGAAGCAATGATATTTGGGAAAGCAGCCGCTTCGCACTTGATGTTCCTCCAGGCGCACCGAAAGCGGTCGGCGGATTGGCTGCTGCTACGTACGAGCTCTTTGCAGCTATGATCGAGTTCGGCTTATCTATTCGACTGACCGAAATCGTGACGGTTACCGATACCCGCATGGAGCGCATTCTTCGACGGGCCGGGTGGCCCCTTCGCCCGATCGGGAAGCCTCAACCGCTCGGAAATACTATGGCGGTGGCAGGTTATCTGGAGGTATCGACTTGTGCTTTGGAACGCGTCCGCAGTGCGGGCGGCATCTCGGGTCCAGTGCTCTGGGCTCCGGTTATGCGAGCAGTCGCCTAGAGGCCTTCAGCACGACGCACATATTGAATCCATAGCCGCACATCGGGCGGCAAGCTTGTCACCAATCAGGACTCAACATGGGCAGCCTCAAAGGACCAGGTCATTCTCTGTGCGGCAGCAAAGCTCTCGAGCTAAAGCACTTGCGATCGGCCGTAGTTGCGGCCGATTGTGGCAGCTTTCGCAAGGCCGCGGAATTGTTGAGATTGCGACAGTCGACCCTCAGCCGATCAATTCGTCAGATCGAGCAAGGTCTGGGCGTTACAATTTTCGAGCGTTCGAGTGGAGGTGTGAGCCCGACGCCTGCCGGCCGCATCATTCTTCGCCTGGCCAGAATCATTCTTGAAGAATTTGATGCGCTTGTTGTAACGGCAGTCTCTGTTCAAGACGGCGAGATAGGTCGGCTCGCCGTCGGCTTTTGTACATCTCTTTCGGCAGGCAATCTGAAGGCGTCCTTGCTGGACTTCAAACAGCGATTGCCACGCATCGAACTTGCGACGGTCGAACGATCACGAGATCGCCTGGCAACGGAACTGCGCAATGGCGTGCTTGACATCCTGATCGTCACAGGAAGCCTGCCACTATTGGACAGCAAAACCTTGGCCCTTTGGAGCGAGAGGGTTCTTGTTGTGCTACCCAACGATCATCCCCTCATTGCGAGGGAGAATATCCACTGGACCGACCTTCGCGGCGAGACACTGCTGCTAAGTCATTATGACCTATGGCGGGAGTTCGAGGGTCTTTTGGTGTCGAAGCTTGTCTCCCCCGAGGATCGTCCCAAGATCGAGCGCCTCGATGTCAGTCGCGGTACTATCAAGAGCCTGATCAGCATGAAGGCCGGCATTAGTCTCGTGCTCGAATCGGACATCGGGGTCAATTTTGCCGGATTGGCGTACCGCGAGCTGCGCGATGGTACCGGCCCAAGCTGGTTCGACTATTCGGCCTATTGGCGAGCGGACAACGAAAACCCCGCCTTGAATGCTTTCCTGAAGATGCTCTCCGAGCGCTACCCCTCGGCTCGCTTCGCGAGATGACGCGCGCGGCGAGCCTTCAAAAAACTTCTGTCCGTAGCCATGAACCGCGCCAACATGGGCGCAATGAGCTTAGTCGGATCGTTGATCGGCTGTCCGCTCTCGCGTGCGAGGATTTCGGCGTTATCCTGACTCTATGTACGTGTCTCAATCGTGTCATGCGGATCAGTCATCAGAGTTGGCGATAAAGGTCGAGCCACGCGGCATGAAGCTACGAGAGGCGCGTCAATCAGGTTGAGAATGCCGGAGGCTTGGAACGCAGGGAGGGCGTAGCCCGACCGGAGTTTCAAGCCTCCGGCGGCGTTCCCTTTGAGGCGTTTAGCTGGAGAGCGAATGCCGCAACTTTACTTCACAGATATCGCAGCGCTGCGCCGCCCCGCCATCGTTGATGGTGTCACGTACGAGCTTACGGCGGAGGCGATCGCGGTGGCGGCGGCAACTGGACTGAGCGACGGCATGCCATTCATTCTGGATGAATGCGGCGGTTACGACGTCGATCTCAACCGCTTTTTTCGGGCCTGCCCTACGATGGGCGTGCGTTCGTCGAACAGTCTCAGGGCGTATGCCCGTGATCTTCTGGTGTGGATGCGCTTCCTCCACGAACGGTGCGGGAGCAAGCCGATCTGGCGGGCCGATCGCGCAGATGTCGCAGCCTATCATATCGCGCGCCGCCGATCAGCGCCTGTTCACCGTATCTCCGCCGCATCATGGAACCGCGCCGTGGCGGCACTCGAGAAGTTCTATGCTTGGGCGGTCGAAGAAGAGCTGATCGCCACATCGCCGTTCGGATCGAGCATGACGTGGCGGCGCATACGCGGCGGACGGTTCGCACCGGTGAAGACTGTCCGCGCGCGCGAACCCGGCGCCCGCCGTGGCGATCTCCGGTTCGTCGGTCTCGATCACTTCTTCGCGTTCCGGGATGTTGGGTTGCGGGGCCGCCAGTTCGATGGATGTGAGGACGCGGCGTGGAGCGGGCGCCACGGCGAGCGCAATGCCTTGTTCGCGGAACTGCTCGTCACGACCGGCCTCCGACTGGAAGAGGCGGCGAGCCTGCTGATAGTCGAACTACCCGTAGCTGATCGGATCCGGTCGGCTGCAAAATCGATCCCGTTTCGGCTTCCGGCCTCGATCGCCAAGGGCGGGAGATCACGAGAGATCAGGTTGCCGGCGCGGCTTCTGCATCGTCTTGCCGACTACGTGGCGATCGAACGCACCAATGCGCTCACCAATTTCCGCGACGTCGATTCCGGCTCGATCACCGTTGCTGATGACCCACCCCGCGGCGCGATTGGTCTCGTCGACGGCACCGGCCAGGTTCGATCGGTTCGCCTCGATGTGCTCAGCCCGACTGAGCGGAGACGACTGGTCACGTCGGCGGGAGCGCCGATGATCCTCTGGCTGAACGAAGCGGGTCGACCGATGACGTCGCCTGCCTGGGCGGCGGTGTTCCGCCGAGCAAGCATGCGGTGTCGCGCTCTCGGCATCGATCTCGACGTCACCCCACATGCCTTGCGGCACACCTTCGCCGTTCACATGCTTTCCATGCTGATCCGCGAACAGATCGGCGCCGTGCTGGCCGATGGTCCACCTGACGAACCGGGCTCCGCCGCCTGCCGCCGGATGATCGGCGATCCGCTGCAGAAGCTGCAGCGCCTTCTCGGACATGCCAGCATTGCCAGCACTTACATCTACCTCGACAGCCTGGAGGAGAGCCGCGCTCTCGTCGAGGCGGCCGCCGAGCACTGGGGCGCGGCGCTCGATGCTTCGACAGAGGGTGTGTCGTGACCGGCAGGCGGGCAAGCTTTCCGCCGGCCGAGACCGCTGTGGCGAGGCCGCTCGGGGCGCTCCGCTTCGAGATACCGGTAGAGAGCGGCGAGCGCATTACCGTCACCTTGAGCGATTCCGCGCGACCCCGGCTTGCCCGTGCCTTCGGCGCGGCGTTGCGCGACAGTCTGACGGCTCCGGGCGTCGTCTGCACACCTGCCAAGGTGCGCAGGCATGTCGATGAGCTGCGCCGGTTTCTGCGCTTCCTCGATGCCGCCGGCGAGGCCGTCGACACCGTCGCGACGATTGAACCGACACTTTTTGACCGCTATGAAGCCTGGCTGAAGCGCAACACCTACGCTGGCGCCATCTTTCGCCGGCACCTGCTCTCCCGTCCGATCCTGCTCCTGCGCCGGATGGAGGAGCTCGAGCCAGGCTCTCTGCCCTCCGCTCTTCTGCCGCGGCTCACCTATCTCAGTCTCGATCCGTACAAGAACAGCCGTCCGCGTGACGCCTACAGCGGAGCGGTAGCCGCGAGCATCCGGCGCGCGGCGCGCAAGCAGGTCCTTGAAGCGGCCCGCCGGATCGCGCTGGAGGGCAAGCTTCCGGCACCGCCCACCGATCTTCATCCGAGGGTCCAGGAGCGCTATCAGTTGCTGATTGATGCGATCGACAGGGACGGTTGGGTCGCCTCAAAGGATCCGCTCTTCGACAACATGCGTCAGCGCGCCATCTACTACGGAGCCTCTCGCCGCGTGGATCTGAGTTGCCCGGCGACCCATGCTCGCTTCTACCTGACGGCGGTCGACGTGGTCGCCTTCATCATCCTGCTGTCGCTTGGGACAGGGCTCGAGATCGAGTGTCTGCGAGAGTTGAAGGCCGACTGCCTGAAGAACCCGGCCAAGGGTTTCGTCGACATCACATATTTCAAGCGCCGCGCGCACGGCGCGGAGTGGAAGACCGTGAGGGTCCGTGACGGCGGCGCGACCACACCGGGTGGCCTCGTTCGTCTTGCGGTCAGGCTCACTGCCCGAGCCCGTCGCCGCCTTGATACCGATCGGCTTTGGGTCTGGGAATGCATCCACGGCCTGATTGGCGGCATGACGAGAGCCAATTTCATGCCGCGCTACTTCGTGCGTCAATACGGCCTCGTCGATGACCAGGGCCGCGCCCTGCATCTCGAACTTTCGCGGCTGCGCAAGACCTACAAGGCAGAGTGGTATGTGAAGACTGGTGGCCAGCTCGAGACGTTCGCGCAAGGGCACTCCGTCGAGGTGGCAGCGGAGCACTATGCCGACATTCCCGCGCTCAAGGGCGTGCATGAAGCAACGATCGCGGCTGCACTCGAGGATGCACTCGCGGTGACGCGCCCGGCGCCTGATCCAGAACCACGCATCGTCACGCCCAAGCAGGAGGCGGCGATTCGCCTCGATCCCGGCGGCAGCGATCTGCCGGGAACACTCGCACTCGAAGCGGTCGTACCTTTCCTCGATGGAACGCAGGACCTCTGGCTGGCGGGATGCGCCGGCTTCTACGACAGTCCGTTCGCGGCGAAGGGCGACGCCTGTCCATCGCCGTTCTGGAGCTGCCTCGACTGCAGCAATGCCGTCATCACGGCCCGCAAGCTCCCGGCGCTGATCGGCTTTCTTGCATTTACAGTTGCGCAGCGGGAGTCGCTGGCTGAGGCCGATTGGGAGGCCAAGTTCGGTCGGGCTCATCGACGCATCCGCGATCAGATCCTGCCCGCCTTCCCGAAGGCGGTGATTGCCGCTGCGCGCACCCAGGCCGAAGCAACGCCAGGCATCACCTACCTGCCGCCGGAAGCGAGCGCGACGTGACGGTGATTCAACCCGCACCATCGCTCGATACCTGGGGCGTCGTTTCACGGATGCGACGCGACGACGAACTGGTGCTGGCGACACCAATGCTCAAGCCGGGAACCGATGAGACCACCTTGTCGCGCTTTGGCGACAACCGCTGGGATCTCGCTCCCGCGGTTTTCCGGGAGAACGCACCGCATGCACTTACGGCCATCAACTTTGCAACGCTCGACGATCCGGTGCAGCGCTTGACCGCCAAGGAGTTCATCTGGGCGCGGCTGAACGAGCCTTCGCCCTGCCCAACGCGGGCTCGCATGGCGCCGACGATCGCCCGCGCAACGCTGACAGATCTGAGCGGCTTCATGCAGTTCGTCGCGCGGCAAGCCGGCGCGTTCGCAATGCGCGCGGTCGATCAAGCAATGCTCGACGCCTATCTCGCTGAACTTCGGCGCGAGCGGAAGCGAACGGCCGAACGCGTCGCTCATCTGCTCGACGTACCGATCGAACTCGATCGCTATTCGCCGTACCTGACGCTCGGCGGCTTTTGCTGCCGGCCGTGGCGAGGCCGTCCCGCGGCGCGGGTCGCCGGGCTGCCATCGCGACCGATAGTGGCCGAGAACCGCACGCCGCGTATCCCGGAGCCGGTCATTGCTGCATTGTTGCGATGGTCGTTAAAGTATGTCGATCTTTTCGCCGCCGACATCTTCGCGGCCCGCGCTGAACTCAGCCGGCTGGAACAAGTCGCGCGTCCGCCCGACAGCGCCGCAGGACGCCCTTCCCTCATTGATCGGCTCGACGTCTATATCGGCCGACGTTGTGCGGATGGCCGCGGCATTCCGGTCACCGCCTTCGACCGGGGCGGTCGGCGCAAGCAAAGCCAGTCGACGGGCATGCCAGAGCCCGCCATCAACTTTCATCTGATCGCCCTTCAACTCGGCTGCGACAAGCGGCTCCTGATTTCTCGCCCAACGCTCCGCCGGCGCCTGGAGCGCGCCATCGAGCGTCTTAGCGGCGAGATCGGCGGCATGGATAGCACCATCGCGGTCGACCCGGATACTGGCTTGCCTTGGCGGGAGCGGTTCGACGAACGCAGCATCGCCGAGGAAGAGCGGATGCTGCAGGCCGCAGCCTATGTCATCTGCGCCTACCTGACTGGCATGCGCGATAGCGAACTGCAGGCCATGCGCGTCGGCTGCTGGTCGCTCGGCCGAAGCGCCGACGGGATCGTCGAGCGACATCGTATCAAGAGCATCACTTACAAAGCGCGAGAGACGAGCGGCGAGGAAGCCGAGTGGGTGACCATTGCCCCGGTGGTGCGCGCGATTGAGGTGGTGGAGCGCCTCACCTTGCCGCAACGGGAGATCCGCAGTGCCGATACCATCTGGCAGACCCTGACGATGCACAATAGCAAGATGACCGTGCTTCGCGGCGGTGTAATCGGTCTCATCAACGGCCTGCGTGACCATCTCGACGCGCGCTCGCCCGAGGGGCCGGCAATCCCGCAAGTCGAGGGGCGCCCATGGTGGTTCACACCCCGTCAGTTTCGTCGGACGCTCGCCTGGTACATCGCCAACCGGCCGTTCGGCACCGTGGCGGGCAAGATTCAGTACAAGCATGCCTCGATCGCCATGTTCGAGGGCTATTCCGGCTCCAGTCCATCGGGGTTTCGGCGCGAGGTCGAGCAGGAACGCGCGCTCGGCCAGATCGATGATGTGGTCGAGCATTACGAGGAAGCGATCAGGCGCGGACTGCCTCCAGCGGGGCCAGCAGCGACGCGCCTGCGGAGCGAGTTCGCGCGGATCCGCGATGAACTCGGCGATCTACCGGGCCGCATCGTCGATGCACAGCGGCTGCGATCGATGCTCGGCCATCTCGGACGGACGCTCCACGTCGGTCTGCTGGCCGATTGTTTCTTCGATCCCGATACGGCGCTTTGCCTCGACCGCGGGAACACGACGGATCGAAGCGCGCCGGCACTGTCCCACTGCCGCCCGGATCGTTGTCCGAACGCCTGCGTCACGCGCCGTCACCTGGCGCACTGGCAGGCGTCGATCGCCGAGGGCGAACACCTGCTCCAGGATCGGCGGCTCTCATCGCTCCAGCGCCAGGTTCTGACAAAGGACAACGAGCGCAAGCGTCGGCTCATCGCGCCGCTCCTCGAAGGGCCACCAGAATGACCAAGCCGATCAGCGCTGCCGCCGTCTCATCCATTGAGGCCGCCATATCGCGGCTGATGGGCAGCGGCGACGTCCAGGCGACATTCACAGTCGCCCGCCTGGCATCGGAGGCTGGACTCTCGCGCGCGACACTTTACAGGGCGCCCGAACTGCTCGAGAGATTCCGGACCGCCATCGCGTCGCATGAGCGAGAGGTGAAGAGTGCGCCATCCGGCGCAGATCGGGTCCGCCAACTCGAAGCCGAGATTGCCGCCCTGCGCGGTCGCGAGACCGAGGAGCTTCGCGCCCTGCGGTCGTCCAACCGGAACATGGCGCAACATATCCAGGCTCTCAGTCTCCTCGTGCGCGAGCAAGAGCAACGGATTGCCCGGCTTCAAGCTGAACCTCGGTATTCAAACTTAGAGCACTGTCATCGGAGCCCCTTGAAGCAGTCGTAAATCGAGAGCAGTATTAGGCTAGATGACTGCATCTAGGCCATTCACCTATGTCCGGCTTACCCAAAGCGATACGAGAGAAAATTCTCCGGCGTGAGGGCGCCCTCACTGAAGCCGAAGCCGCTGCTTACGTCGGTGCCAAAACGTTAGCGGAGTTCCGTCGTTTGTGTCGGACCGGACTACTCGGCGACCCAATCCCTGGCACCACGCTATGGGATCAAATTGAGCTCCACCGTTCCATCTCTCAGTGTCGGCCCAACGCCGAGCATCGGCTCCGTATAGGGAACAGGCCATCGCGACCAGCGAGATCGAAACGCAAGGCGTGACCGGTGTCGCATGAGCGAGAGGTGAAGAGTCCGCCATCCGGCGCAGATCGCGTCCACCACCTCGAAGCCGAGATTGCCGCCCTGCGCGGCCGCGAGACTGAGGAGCTTCGCGCCTTGCGGTCATCCAACCGGAACATGGCGCAACAAATCCAGGCTCTCAGCCTCCTCGTGCGCTAGCAAAAGCAACGGATTGCCCGGCTTCAGGCCGAACCGTCGGATTCGGGACGCGTTGCAACGCTCGTCGCGCTTGCCGCGACGCCGCGACGTTGACGGGTCTTTCCCCGGTCGGATTGCGCGCGCCGGCTCCGGTAGCCGCGGTCCGACCGGATGAAGGCTTCGAGCATGTGTGGAATCAACGTCGCGGCGTCGACAGGCTCATAAAGCCGGCTGTGCTCGGCGGCATAACGGTCGAGTTCTTCTTTCAGAGGCTCAGGGATGCCGATCGTCATGCGGACGAGACCGACCTTCGGCAAGCGGCCAAGTTTCAGATCGGCCATGCGTCGCCTCCCTCCGTAGATGCGACAGAGACATGTTGACTGTTCAGATAATCTGCATAAGCAACGAGATCGCGATGCAGTGCCGCTGGAAGTTCGAGGTTCACTTTCACAGATTTATCATCTGGGAGCGCTTCAATCTTGAGCTTAACCATTCTGGCTACCCTCTGTACGGTTCTAGGATGATGTCGCGGTTAATGATCACCGTCACCGGAAATCCTGGCCGGATTGTCAGGGTCGGCTGGATATTCAGATTGCGGCGAACAACCTGCTGTCCAGTCTGATTAAGCGAATTCGCAGCTCCCAAGCGAAGCGCCTGGAGAATGGCCGTGTTGTTGCCGTTGTCGGCGCCGGAGCCGATTTCTGACCCTACGCTCAGCACGGTAGAGAGCAGTGCGGCCTTGGCCAGCTCACCCCAATGATTGTCGACCTCATCCTCCAGACCCGAATAGCCACCAGCATCTGCCCCTTGCTGGCGCTCGAGTACCATCGAGCGGCCATTCGGCATAATCAGCCGCGTCCATACCAGCAGCACTCGCGATTGGCTGAAAGCGACCCGACTATCGTACATTCCTACGAGGCGCGTTCCCTGCGGAATAAGCTTCGCGCGCCCAGTCGGGGAATCGTAAACGGATTCGGTTACTTGGGCGGTAATTTGACCAGGAAGATCAGAACGGATCCCCGTGACGAGAGCTGCAGGGATGATCGTCCCCGCTTGGATGACAAAGGATGATGCCGGACGGGAAAGCCTGTCAGGCGCCGTAGTCCGCCGATCAACGGGAGCATTCACGAACAAAAGTTTGCGATCCTGCCCGTTCTGCGTGAAGGTTTCATCCGAAGATGAGGTCGCGTTGGTTGACGTTTCCTTTGACGACTGCGGTTGGGCAACCGGCGCCGTTGTGGACGCAAATACTTTGCTGGTTCGTGCTGCCTCGGTCTCCTGGTTGGCACGCTGTTGTTCGGCATCCAGACCGGCCGGCGCAGATTGGCCTTCAGTCGAAGAGATGGGGCGCGCCAGTCCGCCCGGGAGTGGCTGTCCGATCTGTGGGATGTCGTGGGCATCCCTGCGTAGTCCCGCGGCAACGTCGTCAGGCCATCTGCAATAGTATGATGATCCGTGCTGTAGAGTTCGTCCGGAGATGGATTGTGCGGTTGATTGCTCCTCAGCGCCCATAACACCGCTCCGGAGATGAGCAGCAAAGCCAGCGCAGTGCCGCCGGCAAGGACTTTCCTAGAGAGCCGTGTAATCCGCGGACGTTCAGCTCCTAGACGCAAGGCCTGTGTGCCCTTCTCGGGCGATGATGGTCCTCGTGATACCGGACCTGCATTGGGGTCTGAGCCATTGTCATTCACGACGGCCTCCCATCGTTTCTGATGATCCGCACCTTCTGCTGTTTCTCGCCGCCGAGCCGCAATTCGGCCGCGGCGAACAGACGGTCGGCAATCAGGATATTCCTGTAGACGCGATAATTGACAAGCTCGGGCTTACCGTCCTGGCCGACGACGAACAGCGGCGGCATTTCGCCCTGACCAATGCCGGGCGAGAACTCGATATAGACTTTGCGGCCGTCGTCATAGGCATTCACCGGCCGCCAGGGGGGATTGTCGCCCTCGATGACGTAGCGGTAGCGGCGCTCCCTCATCTCCGGGATGACGGGTGTTAAAGGCAGAGCTTTCGAGCGACCACTTCGGTCTTCAGGGTAGAACCAGGCGACCGATGGCATATAGAGCTTTTCACGGGCGCGAAGTTCGATCAGGTAGGTCCGCCGATCGGTATTGATGATGAGGTTGGTCTCGATGGCAGGCCGTGTCGGCTTCACCATGATGTGGACGCGCCTGGTGTCGCCGTTGCCGCTCTCGGTGTCGCCCACAATCCAGCGCACAGTGTCGCCGGCGGCTAGCGGTCCGGAGCCGGTCAGTTGCTCGCCCGGTTCAAGCGCGATATCCGTGATTTGTCCCGGCGAGGCATAGATCTGGTAAAGCGCGCCGGGACTAAAGGGAAAAACCTGGACGGCGTTGAAATATCCAGCGCGCCGCGGCTCGACGCGCGCGACCTCGTTGGCAATCTCGATGCGATCGCTGGGGTCCTTGGCTTCCGCTTCACCCTTGTTACCCCCACGGGTCGGCGTCCACGCTGGAGGGACATTCAAGGGTTTCGCGTGCTCGTCCAACGGCATCGGTAGATCGGGGGACGGCGGCACATCGTCATCATAACTGATCTGTGGTGGCTTGAAGGTTGTGCAGCCGGAAAGGGCGACCGTCAGCAGAAGGGCGAAATGCACAGGCTTGCGATTGACGCTTGACGTCGGCGACCAGAGTGCATGGTTTCTCACTAGCCGAGCTCCTTCGACCAGTTGATGGAGTTGACGTAAATACCGAGCGGGTTTTTGCGCAGCCGGTCAGCATCACGTGGGGTTTCGATGACGATGGAGATGATCGCCGTCCAGCGCTCGGTCGCAGCAAGCTGACCGTTGTCGTAGCGGCGTTCGGTCCATGCGACCCGAAAGCTATTCGGCGATGCGCGTATGACGCTGGAGATTTCGACCGCGACCTGAGTGTTGCCGAGCTTGGCAAAGGGGTCGTCGGTTCGCGCGTAATCGTTGAGCGCCGCAGCGCCACGATCGGTCACGAAGTCGTAGGCTCGCAGCCAATCCTGCCGCAGCACGATGGCGTCTGTTGGCAGACCTCGCACATCTTCGATAAAGCGCGCGAGGTGGAAAGCGATTTGCGGGTCGGTCGGCTGATAGAAGGGGCTCGCAGGCGCGACCGTCTCGGCCCGACCGAGATGGTCCACTTCCACCACCCACGAAGTGATCGTGCCCCGGGTAGATTGCCAGACGAGACCCGCGGCGAGACCACCTGACAGCAACAGGGATCCAAACGCCATCAGTCGCCAATTCCTGGCCTGGACGCGAGCCGAGCCAATGCGCTCGTCCCAGACCTGCGCTGCCTTCTGGTAGGGCGTCACGGCTTCCGGCGTACGGCCGTAATGCACGGAGGGTCGTCTGAACATCAGTGCCCTCCCTCAGACAGATCGACCGAGGATCCACCACCGGCACCGTCACCACTGCGGAGGGCCTGGGTAGCGGCGGACACACCCTGGTTGACGCTCTGTGCGCGCTTCATGCGACGCGCCCATGCCGGAGCCCCCTCCGCCGGTGGAGAACCACCTGCAACTCTGCCCGCCATCCGACGCAACGGGCTGACGATGGCCGAGCCGCCCGCGCTTGCAACCCCGCTTAAGCCTCCCGCCCGATAAGCACTTGCTGTTCCGCTCGCGACCGTCGCTGCAGCACGCGCTCCGCCCAGGAGCGCGCCACCGGCGAGGCCAACGCCACCCGCTGCAAGACCAGCGCCAGCAACGACGGCGCCCCCTGCGGCAAGGCCAGCCCCGACCGCAGCGCCAGCGCCGAGTTGCGGTCCGCCGGACACGATGCCGTTGGCGATTCCCGGTCCAAAGATACCGAGGCCGAGAAGGGAAAGCGCCCCCAGCACAAGCGCCATGGCTTGATCGATGGTCGGCTGATTGCCGCCAAAGCCGGCGGTGAATTGTGCGAACAGCGTCGAGCCAATGCCGACGATGACGGCCAGCACCAGCACCTTGATGCCGGAGGAGATGACGTTGCCCAGCACGCGCTCGGCGGCAAAGGCGGTCTTGCCGAATAGACCGAACGGGATCAGCACGAAGCCGGCAAGCGTCGTCAGCTTGAACTCGATGAGAGTGATGAACAGCTGAATGGCGAGAATAAAGAAGGCGAGCAGCACGACGATCCAGGCAAACAGCAAAATCGCAATCTGGGCAAAATTCTCGACAATGCCGACATAGCCCATCATGCTCCAAATTGACTCCAGGAGCGGTCGTCCGGCATCGAGGCCAACCTGGGCGATCTTACCGGGTCTCAGGAAATCGGCCGAAGACAGGCCGGTGCCCGAGGCTTTCAGACCCAAGCCGGCAAAACTCTCGAAGATGACGCGAGCCAGGCTGTTCCAGTTGCTGATAAGAAACGCGAAGACACCGACGAACAAGGTCTTCCTGACGAGGCGGGCCAGAATGTCCTCGTCGGCTCCCCAGGCCCAGAACAGGCCCGCCAATGTG
>Ga0070730_10000408_pt1 | contig 51078 bp, 54 predicted proteins | sample Coa_R1_3_FD_66447 | JGI IMG/M metagenome (GOLD analysis project Ga0070730, IMG submission 66447) | Surface soil microbial communities from Centralia Pennsylvania, which are recovering from an underground coalmine fire - Coalmine... | ecosystem: Environmental > Terrestrial > Soil > Unclassified ...
CCCAAATCTGGCGCGGCCGGTGGCCGCGGTGCTTGCACCGTCGGGCTTCCGCCCTTCGCCGGCCAGCTCCGCTGGGCGTAGGGGACACGCCCCCTGTCACCCCCGCTGGGGTGGCTGGCGCGTTGATTCCATTGCCGGGCTTGCGCGCCAGTTTGGAGCGTTCCGACCGTCGGACGCAGAGATGGCCTTCACCCGCGGATTCAGTATCCGGGGCAGATCGCGCTCATGTCGAATCGACGCTCAGCCGCCGCGGCCGCGGGCGGCGACGCCATCGCGGGCGGCGCTTGCTTCGAGCAGGCCGGGACGCGGTGTCGCTTCCCACGCGGGCAGGCCGGCGATCAGGCCGGCGACGCTGGCGACGGCGTAGTCGTGCGAGTGCGAGAGGCTGATGTCGATCGTGCTGAGGCCGAGCTGCTCGGCGCGCTGGCGGGCGTTGCCGTGCAGCAGCACCAGCGGGTTGCCGCGGCGGTTGGGCAGGATCTCGATCTCGCGCCAGCCGATGCCGCGCACGCCCGTGCCCAGCGCCTTCATCACCGCCTCTTTGCCGGCGAAGCGCGCTGCCAGCTCGGCGATGCGGCCGCGGCAATGCTTGACCTCGCCGGACGTGTAGACGCGCTCAAGAAATCGCTGCGGGTGCCGTGCCAGCACCGCCCGCACGCGCTCGATCTCGATCACATCCACGCCGACGGTCATCGCCATCAGGATCGGGCCCCCGGCAGCTTCTTCACGATCTTGGCGCCGTTCTTGAGGCTGTCGAGATAGTCGGAGCGCGCCTGGCCTTGCTTCTGCGAGGTGAGCTGCTGCTTGATCTGGTCTTTGACCTGGTCGATCGTCTGGCCTTTGAACTGCGTGTCCTTGTTCTGGTCGAAGAACTGCTGGACGTCGGCATCCGTCACCTGCGCCTTGTCGGCCGTGAGCTTGTCCAGCAAGATATCGATGCGCAGCAGGTCGCGCGCCTCGAGCTCCGTCAGGTGCTGCGCGGCCAGCGCCTGCTGCCAGGCGTCGTCGGAGCCGAGCTGGGCCTTCGTCTCCTTGACCTTGGCGTCGATCTCATCGGGCGTGGCGCCGACGTGCTTCTTCGCCGCGTCGTTCTCCACCAGCCGCGTGTTGATCAGGTTGTCGAGGATGTCGCCGCCGTCGCCCTGGGCCACCGCCTTGTCGTAGTCGGCGCGGGTGATCTTGCTGCCGTCCACCGTGGCCACGGTCGGGCTGCCGCTGTGCGATCGCCACTGGTAGATGTTGCCCGCCGCCAGGGCGATGATCGCCACGGCCGCCAGGCCGGCCAGCGCGTAGAACAGGCCACGCCGCACGACGACGATGCGCTCTTCCACCTGCTCTTCGTCTTCACCGCCAGCCGCGTCCTCGTCGTCCGGCGCATATTCGGCCGCAAGCGCCTCGTCTTCTCCCTCGGCGTCCGCCGGTTCGTCCGTCAGCTCGGTGGGCTCGTCCACCACGGCGTCCACCACGTCCGGCTCGGCGGCGGCGCTCGCCATGGTCTCCGTCGCGGTCGCCGCGTGCTCGGCGGCGTTCCCACCTTGCCGGACGGCCGCGGCCATCTCCTCGGCCGTGCTCACGCTGCCCGCGGCCTGCGTCTGCTCAGCGTCCTGTTCCGCCACACCTTCCCCCAATCCCTGACCAATGCCGCCCGTGCCCCAACGGCACGCGGCAGTGAGCCTGCTCCGCTGGTAGCTTAGCAGAGCGCCGCGCCGTTACCTGCCTCAGCGGCGCGGCGCCGCGCGCAGGGCTGCCAGGATCTCCTCGCCGTACGTACGCAGCTTCCAGGGACCGAGCAGGCCGCCGGCCGAAAGCGCCGCGGCATCGGCGGGCGGCGCCGCGGCCAGCGCCTTCAACACGCTATTGCCGACGATCACGTCGCCCTCGACCTTGCGTTGCGCGGCGCGGGCGTTGCGCCAGGCGCGCAAGGCGTCGTAGCGGGCGAGCGCGGCCTCGTCCGGCCGGCCGCCACGCGGGGCGCGAATGGGCGGCTGGCCCGCCGCGCGCTGCACCGCGGCCAGCAGCGCCCGGCCGTAGCGCTGTGCAATGAAGGGCGAGACGCCGGGCAGCGCCGCCAGCGCCTGCTGCGTGCCCGGCCCCGCCTGCGCGACGGCGATCAGGGTGTGGTCGGGCATCACGCGGAAGGGCGGGCGGTTCAGGCGCCGCGCCTGCTCGTCGCGGAACTGGTACAGCTCACGCAGGATCGGCCGCTGCGCCGGCTCAAGATCGTAGGCGCCCTTCACGCGCCAGAAATCGTCCGGGTCGAAGCCGCGTTCCGAGGGCGGCGTGGCGGCGATGCGGGCGAACTCTTCCGCGGCCTCTTCTTCGTGGCCGCCGGCGTGCAGCTCGCGGCCAAGCTTCTCGCGCAGGGCGGGCAGATAGTGCGTGTCCATCGCGGCGTAGTGCAGCGCCTCCGGCGGCAGCGGGCGCTGCGCCCAGTCGTAACGCTGGTACTTCTTGTCCAGCGTCACGCCGAAGGCGTCGCGCAACAGATCGGCCAACCCCCAGCGCGGATAGCCGAGGATGCGCGCCGCCACCATCGTGTCGAACAGGTTGGCGAAGCTGAAGGCGAAGTCGCGTTTGAGCACGCGCACGTCGTTCTCGCCCGCGTGCATGATCTTCTCGACGCCGGCAGCGGCGAACAGCGCCGCCAGCGGCGCCGGGTCCACCGCCAGCGGGTCGATCAGGTAGTCCTGCTCGGCGGACGAGATCTGCAGCAGGCAGGTCTGGTGCCAGTAGGAATGCAGGCTGTCGGCTTCGGTATCGACGGCGATGCTGGGCAGGCGGCCCAGGCTGGCCGCGGCCTCGGCCAGGGCACCGGCGCTGCGGACGATGCTCGGCGCCACCGCCTAGCCGCGCCGGCCGCTGAGCCGCTCCACGGGCACAAGCGTGGGCACGGCCAGCTCGTGGTCCACGGCGAAGGCGCGGCCCTCCCGCGTGTACCCCTTGACGTGCGAGCTGCCCTGCCAGCGCGCGACCATGGCGCTGGCGTACACATCGCCGCAGATCGGGCAGGGAATGGTGCGGCCGAGCGGAATCACGTCGTCGGCCGCGGCGATGCGGTCGCTGCAGCAGCGGTTGACGGCGCCGGGCGCCCCGGCCTTCGGCGTGAGCTGATAGTAACCGCCGAGGTCTTCGATGCGGCATTCCAGCCGCGCCGCGCCGACGTAGACACTACCGTCCGCCGCGTACTCGATCGGCTCGCCGCAGTAGACGCAGGACCAGGCGCCGTGGCGGCCGTAGCGGTGAATCGTCTCGAAGAAGTCGCGCTCGGTGCAGGAGGGGATCACGGTCGGCTCGGCCGCCGCCGTGCGCCCGGCTGCTTCGCCGCCCCTGGCCATGCCGTCCTCCCGCCGCGCGCCTCGCGGCCGCCCCCATCGTAGCCGGACCGATCGTGCGCGGCAACGCGCCTGTTCCTGGTTTTGCAGGCGAAGCCCGTCCCTTCTCTTCATGTCACGTATCATGAGTGTCCTGAGCATGGCTCGTCCCCATGACGCGGCTCGTGCTCGGCCCACCCCGCGTCAGGCCAGGGCGCCCCGCAACCGTGGGGGACTTCCCCTGCAGGCACGGCCCGACGCAGCGGTGCGAGGCGCGCCAGGACCCCGCCGCGGCGATTCCTGCCGCGGCGGAGCCTTGACGCCGAGCAACCGTCGCGTCACGGATCAGTCCGCCGCGGCGTACTCCAGATCCTCCGCCGGATCGCCCGCTTCGGCCGGCTGGGCGCCGCGGGCGCGGCCCATCAACGCGAAGGCCGTGGCCGAGCCGAGCAGCAGCAGCACGGCGCCCACGCGCAGCACGTCCACCATGGCGCCGGAGAAGGCGGCCTGCAAGGCGCCGTGCACCCTCACTGCCAGCTCCGCGGGCAGTTGCCCGGCGCTGCTGCTCGCGGCCTGGGCGCCGCTGTTCAACGCCGTCGCCACGCTTGCCGGCAGTCCGGCCTTCGCCGTCTCCGTCACGAGGCCGCTGTGGTAGGCGGGGTTGAAGATGGCGGCCATGACGGCGATGCCGAAGGTGCCGCCGACCTCGCGGCTCATGTCGTTGATGCCGGTGGCCACGCCGCTCTTCTCACGCGGCACCGCATTCAGCACCGCCGTGCCGATCGCCGGGAAGACGAGCCCCATACCGAAGCCGAAAATCGGGAAGGCGACGACAAAGTTGTTGTAGCCGGCGCGTGGCCCCATCAGTCCGGCCCAGAGCAGCACGCCGACGCCCGCCACGGCCATGCCCACGCCCATCGGCCAGCGCGGCCCGATCTTCTCCGCGAGCTGCCCGGAGAGCGGCGCCCCGACCATGATGCCCGCCGCGATCGGCAGGATGCGCAGGCCGGCGCCCATGGCGCTGTAGCCGAGCACGTCTTGCAGATAGATCGAAGCGTAAAAGAACGAACCGAACATGCCGAGGCTGACCAGGAAGGAGACGGCGTTCGCGCCGCTGAAGCTGAGGTTGCGGAAGAAGCGCAGGTCCACCATCGGCTCACCGCCGCGGTTCATGATCGAGAGCTCGGTCACGATGAAGGCGAGCACCAGCGCCGCGCCCGCACCCAGCGTCAACACGTTGTTGCGCGTGCCCCAGTCCCAGCCCGTGTTGCCCGTCTGGATCAGGGCGTAGATGATCGCGAACAGCGCGGCGCTGCTGAGCAGTGTGCCGGCCCAGTCGATGCGGCCTTTGCTGCTGGTGTCGCGCGACTCGTGCACCGCGTACAGCGCCAGGCCGGCCACGAAGATGCCGATCGGCACGTTGACGAAGAAGACGGCGCGCCAGGAGACGTGGTCGACCAGCACGCCGCCGACCACCGGGCCGAGGGCGATCGCCACGCCGGAGATCGCGCCCCAGATCGAGATCGCCAGCGCCCGCTCGCGGCCCTCGAACGTTTCGTTGATGATAGCGAGGGTGAGCGGGAAGATCGCGGCGCCGCCGATACCCTGGATGGCGCGGAAGGCGTGCAGCGCGTTCAGGTTGGGCGCCAGGCCGCAGAGGGCCGAGGCGCTGGTGAAGACCACCAGGCCGGCGACGAAGACGCGCCTGCGGCCGAGGAGATCCCCGAACTTGCCGCCCGTGATCAACAACGCGCCGAAGACCAGCGAGTAGCCGGAGACAACCCACTGCAGACCGCTGATGCTGGTGTGCAGGCTGGTCTGGATGTGCGGCAGGGCGACGTTGACGACGGTGTTGTCCAGCAACGCCATGAACAGCGCCAGGCTGAGGGCGGCGAGCGCCCACCAGCGACGCGGATCTGGCATTGCGGCCGGCGCGGGCCGGCCGGTGACGAGCGCGGTGCTCGCTACCGCCATAATCGAACCTCCTGTTTACGCGTGCCGCGGGCGGGGAGTCGCGGCTGCTCCTGTCAATTTACAAGTAAACAGATACTTGTTTAACGGGCTGTGGTGCGTAGTGCCGAGGGCTATGGGGCCGGCGCCGCCCCGTACAAGAGTCTGCTATGGCATGTAAACAATTGCTTGACTATACTGGGGCCGGAGGCAGGTTGAACATGAGCAGCGCGAGCGGAGTCTCTGCCGTTGGAGCACCCGTGCTGGGCCTGGCGCACGTGCGCCAGCGCGACGCCGCCGCCACGCGCGAGCGCCTGCTGGCGGCGGCGGAGGCGCAGTTCGCGGCGCACGGCCTGGCCGGCAGCCGCGTGGACGAGATCGCCCGCGCCGCCGGCGTCAATGTGCAGCTAATCTACCGCTACTTCGGCGACAAGGCGGGCCTGCACCGCGCCGCCTTCGACCGCACCCTCGGCCGCCTGGCCCGGCACCTGGACGGGCCGCTGCTCGACGGCGGCGCGGGCGCCGACCCGCGCGCGGCGTTCACCCATCACATCGGCCGCTACCTGGACTTCGTCTGGAACGATCCGACCTACGCGCGCCTGGGGCTCTGGGCGCTGGCCGAGGGCACGGACCCGCACGACGGTGAACACGGCTCCGGCCTGGCCGAGCTGGAGCGCCAGTCCGAGGCCGCGGTCGCCTCCGGCATCGCCAGCGGCCTGCTGAAGCCCGAGACGGCGGCCGATCTGTTCTGCACCACGCTGATCTCGCTCTCGCTCGGGCAGTTCGGGCTGATCACCACCTGCGGCGTCTGCGGCGGGCAGTCGCGATTACAGGCGCCCGGGCAGCGCGAGCTGCTGCGCGACGTGGTGGTCGGCGCCATGCTCGGCGCCTTCGGGCGGTAGGCTCTACGCCTCGGCGGCAGCAGGAGCGAGGCGGCCGGGCTGCCCCAGCCAGCGGCTCATCTCCTCCGCCGGCATCGGCGGCGCCACATAGTAGGCCTGGCCCGCGTCGCAGCCGAGCCTGGCCAACCGCGCCCAGGTCTCGGCGTCTTCCACGCCTTCGGCCACCACCTGCAGACCCAGCGCGTGCGCCAGCTCGATCGCCGAGCGCACGATCACCGCGTCGTTCTCGTTCGTCGCCATATCCAGCACGAACGACTTGTCGATCTTGATCTCATCGACCGGCAGCCGGTGCAGGTAGGCGAGCGAAGAGTAGCCGGTGCCGAAGTCGTCGATCGCGATGCGCACGCCCGTGCCGCGCAGGTGCTGCAGCACGATCAGCGCCGCGTCGGGATCGGCCATGATGCTGCTTTCCGTCAGCTCCAGCTTCAGGCTGGCGGCTGGCAGGCCGTGCTCGCGCAGCAGGGCGTCGATCAGTTGCGGCAGGTCCGGGTCGTGCAGGTTGCGCGCCGAGAGATTGACGGCCAGGCCGGTGTTCAGCCCCTGCCGTCGCCAGGCGGCGCACTGCCCGATGCCGGCCGTCAGCACCCAGCGCGTGAGGTCATTGATCAGCCCGGTGCGCTCGGCCAGCGGCACGAACTGGTCGGGGGTGAGCAGGTTGTAACGCGGGTGCTGCCAGCGCACCAGCGCCTCCACCCGGGTCGTATGGCCGGTGGCGAAGCGCACCACGGGCTGGTAGTGCAGCAGCAGCTCGTTGGCGACGATGGCGTGGCGCAGCTCGCTGAGCAGGGCGAGGCGGCCGGGACTATGCCAGTCTACATCCGGGCTGTAGAGGGCCATGCCGGCGCCGCTGCGCTTGGCCGCGTACATGGCGATGTCGGCGTAGCGCATCAGGTTCACCGCGTCGCCCGCGTGCTCCGGGTAGAGCGCGATGCCGATGCTGCCGCCGACATCGAGCCGGTAGCCCTCGATCACGCAGGGCCGCGCCAGCGCCATCAGCAGCTTCTCGGCGGCGATGTGCGCCGTGGCGGCGCTGGCTTCGGGCAGCACCACGGCGAACTCGTCGCCGCCGAGCCGCGCCACCGTGTCCGATTCGCGCAGCACCTGCGGCAGCCGCCGGCCGACCTCCCGCAGGATCAGATCGCCGGCGTGGTGGCCGAAGGTGTCGTTGATCTCCTTGAAGCGATCGAGGTCGAGGAAGAGCAAGGCCAGCGAATCGCCCTGGCGCTGGGCCACGTGGATCGCCTGCTCCAGCCGGTCCTGCAGCAGCGTGCGGTTGGGCAGGTCCGTCAGCGTGTCGTGCAAGGACAGCCGTTCCAGGTCCTCGTCGGCGCGATGGCGCTCGCTGACGTCCTGCAGGTAGACCGAGATGCCGTCGTCCGCGGCATGGGCGTGGATCGCAAACCAGGCGCCGGTGGCAGGCAGGCTCTCTTCGAAGTGGACGGAGATCCCCTCGGCCGCGGCCCGCTGCAGCTCCTGAAAGAGCGCGGTGGCCCGAAACGCCGTGAACTCCTCCCAGATCGAGCGCCCGGCGAGGTCGGCGCGGGCGCGGCCCAGCAGCCGCTCGGCCCGCCCGTTGACGTAAGTGAAGCGCCACTCGCGATCGAGCGCAAAGAAGGCGTCGCTCATGCGCTCGAGCACGGTGGCGACGCGCGGCTCCGCCTGTTGAACGCGGTGTGGCTGTTCGGCGGGGCGGGCGGGCTGTTCCGCGCCGGTGCGCCCGCGCTCGCCCAGCTCGTGTACGATCGCGATCACATGGCGGGCCGGCGCCTCCCCCGCCGCCAGCGTGATCTCGATGGCGATCGCCGCGCCGTCTTTGGACCGCACGGTGAGTGCGGTCGGCGGGCCTGTGTCGATCGGCGTGCCCGCCGGCTGCCCCGCATTGAGCCGCAACGGCAAGAGCTCATCCAGCCGGAGACCGAGCGCCTCGCTTGCACTGCGGCCGAAGATCGCCTCCGCCGCCGGGTTCCAGAGCAGAATGCGGCCCGAATCCGCGTCGGCGACGATCACGCCCTCGCAGATGCGCGAGCTGAGAAGCCCAAAATCAGCGTCTCCGGGCTGCACGGTGGACGCCTCCGCAGCGCGCCGGTAGGACGGCGCGACCGGCGCTTTCATCGCTATCGTACAGGAAAGCGCAAGCCGGGCGTGGCGCCATCGGTTACGATCCGGGAACGGCGGCGGCCGATGGCTGCACGGCGCGGCCGCGTGCGGCACAATGGAGGCGCGACCGCCGGCGTACGGCCGGAGAACGCGCATACCTGGAGCGGACGCAGGAAGGGGCGCAGGACGCCATGGCCATGAATGAAGGGCTGCGGCAAGAACGGCACGAATCGCGGCTCTCGCACTTGCTCAGCGGCCGGCTCGCGCTCGCGGGGATCGCCGTCGTCGCCCTCGTCGTGTTCGTGTTGCAGAACCGGCGCACGGTGCGCATCGATCTGCTCTTCTGGCACGCCAATACCAGCATCGCCTGGGCGCTGATCGTGGCCGGGCTGCTGGGCGTGGCGGCCGCCCTGCTCTTTCCACGCCTGCGGCGCATGCTGTAGGCCGCCGGCGCGCCGCGCCACGGGAGGTCGGCCCTGCGATGGACAAGGAGCCATGCCGTGTCGGTGTACTGTGTTGCCGAAGTCGACGTGACCGATGTCGAAGGGTTTGCTCCGTATAGTACGGCTGTCCCGGCGACGATCGCCCAGTACGGCGGCCGCTACCTGGCGCGTGGCGGTCGTGTCGAGTCGCACGAAGGCGGCTGGCAGCCGAAGCGGCTGGTGATCGTCGAGTTCCCGAGCATGGAACAGGCGCTCGCCTGGTACAACTCCGCGGAGTACCGCGATCTCAAAGCGATCCGCCAGCGCTGCGCGGAGACGAAGTTCGTGATCGTCGAGGGCGTGAGCTGAGCGGAACGGGAGTCTTCATGCTTACTCCCGAGACGCTGCCCTGGTCCCCGGCCCAGCAGGCCGCGCGCCGCGCGAGCGAGCGGGGCGATCCCGGGTTGGAGCGTCCCCGCGGGCGTCGGAGGATATGAGGGCGATCACCTCCGGCAGCGTGGCGATGATCTGCTCCGGCTGGGCGGGGCCGCGCGGGTAGGGCAGGTTCAGCGCTTCGGCGGGGCGCAGCAGCACGGCACGCAGCCCGGCGGCGTGGGCGCCGGCGATGTCGAGGTCGGGCGTGTCGCCCACAAACAGCGCCTCGGCCGGCGCGCAGCCGGCGAGGCGCAGCGCCGCGCGGAAGATGCCCGCATCCGGCTTGCAGGAGCGCGCCGCCTCGCTGCTCAGCACGAAGTCCACGTGCGCCTCCAGCCCGCCGAGCATCACCCACGCGGCGAGCTGCGCCTCGTCCTGGTTGCTGACGATGCCCAGGCGCAATCCACGCCGGCGCAGCTGCGCCAGCGTCTCGATCGCCCCTTCGCGCAGGGCGAAGCCGGCCGCCTGCCGCGCATCGAACGCGGCCACGGCCCGCGTCACCTGTTCCTCGTCGAAAGCGAGACCCAGCGCCGAGAAGCCGGCGCGGTAGCCCTGGGCAAACAGCTCGCGGTGCAGATAGAAGGGCCGCGGCGCGTACTCGCGGAGGGCCCCTCCGATGCCGGCGCGCACGGCCTCGAACATCGCCTCGGCCGCGACGCCGAACCAGCCGGCGACCTCGGCGCAAGTGGCCCGCGCCGCCGCCTCCAGCGTGCCGAAGGTGCAGAGCGTGCCGCCGAAGTCGAACAACACCGCCCTGATCGGGCCGCTCTCGTTCACCTATTCCTTGTCCATTCGACGTCCATTCGACTGCTCCGCAGGTCTCAGGGGGCAAGCCCCCTCATACCCCCAGCACGATTGCGGCTTCGCCGCGTTGATTTGACTGTCGCCTTCCTTGAATCGTGCTCCCTCATAAACGCGAGGTCGCCGCGCGAGCCGGTGTAGACCGTGAGGTCGATCGCCCGCCAGGTCTCGGGGGTGAGGCGAAAGAGCAGGCGCGGCTCGCGGCGCATGTTCGCCAGGAACGCTTCCACACTGCCGCCGGCGGCGCCGACGTATTTTTCGGCCAGCAGGCGCGAGATCGGCCAGATATCCGTGTCCTTCGCCTCGACCGGCGCGGCGCTGCAGTCGACGGCGACGTAGCGCGTCTCCGGCTCGCGCTCCTCGATGCAGAGCGAGACGCGCGGATCCGTGAAGATGTGCTTGCACCAGACGCGCGGATAGGTGCCGCTGAGCCAGAAGGCTTCATCCCGCCAGAGGAACCAGACGGGAAACTGGTAGGGCCGGCCGTCACGCCGCAGCGTGCAAAGCACGGCGATGATCGGCCGCTGGAGGAACGCCGCGAGCACGTCGGGCTTCATGCGCGCCATCTATCTGCTCCTGCGCAGCGCGGCTGCCGCGCCCCTGAACCGTGCTCAGGCAGGGCCGGCCAGCGCCGTCTCGATCTGATCGAGGTGCTCATGTTCGTGCGCGACGATGCCGGCGGCGATCTCGTGCAGCGTCTGCGGCCCGCGCGCCTCGTGAATGCCGGTTCGGCTCCAGGCCTGCTCCGGCAGCCATGCCAGCGCGTGCAGCAGCTCCTCCCGCCGGGCGACGAAGCCCCGCACGAGCGCCGCCACCGGCAGCCGCACGTAGTCGGCAACCTCCATCCAGTCGCGGTCGTCGAAGGCGGCGAGAAACGGCTCCTCGCGCACGGCGATGTACATCAGCCGCGGCGCGATGATCGCGTCGGCGGCGCGCACGTGCGCCAGCGTCTCCGCCGCCGACCAGCCGCCGGCGAGACGCGGCCTCCGCCATGCCTCTTCCCGCTGCGCCCCTGCCAGCGCCGCCAGCCGTTGTGGTGTCTCACGCAGCCCCGCGAGCAGCGCGGCGATCTCGTCCGGGTTCATGCGTCATCTCCTGGCTGACCTGGCGCGGCGCACTCGCGGGCCGCCCCCATGATAGCGTGCGCGGCGCTGGGCGGTTGCCGCCGCGTCCGCTACGGTAAGGGCTGCGGCACGCGCTGCGCGCCTGTTCTCGGCAGTCTCACGCTGGAGTGTTCCATGCGCCTGTCACGGCTCTTCGGCAAGACGCTGCGCCGGCCGCCGGCCGAGGCCGAAAGCGCCAATCATCAGTTGCTGCTGCGCGCCGGCCTGGTGCAGCAGACGGCGGCCGGCATCTACAGCTTTCTGCCGCTCGGCTACCGCGCCCTGCGCCGGATCGAGCAGATCGTGCGCGAGGAGATGGACGCCGCCGGCGGCCAGGAGCTGCACCTGCCCGTGCTCAGCCCGGCCGAGCTGTGGGAGGAGAGCGGCCGGCTCGCCGAGATGGGCGGCATCCTGATGACGCTGCAGGACCGGCGCGAGCGCACGCTGGTGCTCGGCCCCACGCACGAAGAGGTGATCACCGATTTGGTGCGGCGCCACGTGCAGAGCTACCGCGACCTGCCGCAGCGGCTCTACCAGATCCAGACGAAGTTCCGCGACGAGGCGCGCCCCCGCGGCGGCCTGCTGCGCGGGCGCGAGTTCGTGATGAAGGATCTCTACAGCTTCGATCCGGACTGGGAGGGACTGGACGCGAGCTACGCGGCGATGCTGGCGGCCTACACGGCGATCTTCGCGCGCTGCGGCGTGCCGGCCGTGCCCGTGCTGGCCGACTCGGGCGCGATCGGCGGCAAGGAGTCGCAGGAGTTTCTCTATCTCTGCGAGGCCGGCGAGGACGAGGCGCTGATCTGCCCCAACGGCGACTACGCCGCCAACGCGGAGAAGGCGGCATTCCGCAAGCCGCCGCTCGCCGCCGAGGCGCCGCGGCCGCTGGAGCAGATCGCCACGCCCGGACAGAAGACGATCGAAGACCTTATGGCGTTTCTCGGCATTCCCGCCACGCGCACGCTGAAGGCGGTGTTCATGGAAGCCGACGACGCGCCCGTGTTCGTCGCCATCCGCGGCGACATGCAGGTGAACACGGTGAAGCTCGCCAACGCGCTGCACGCGGCCGAGCTGGCGCCGATGGACGAGGCGGCGGTGAGACGGTACGAACTGGTGGCCGGCTCGGCCGGGCCGGTGGGGCTGGCCGGCATGCGCATCGTCGCCGACGAGGCATTGCTCGCTTCGCCCAACCTCGTCACCGGCGCCAACAAGCCCGACCTGCACCTGCAAAACGTCAATTACGGCCGCGACTGGCAGGCGGAGATCGTCGCAGACATCGCGCTGGCCCGCGCGGGCGACGCCTGCCCCGTCTGCGGCGCCGGCTTCGCGCTGCGCCGCGGGCTGGAGCTGGGCCACATCTTCAAGCTGGGCACCCGCTACAGCGAACGCATGAACGCGCGCTTTCTGGACGAGCGCGGCGAGCAGCAGCCCTGCATCATGGGCTGCTACGGCATCGGCATCACGCGGCTGCTGGCGGCGGCGATCGAGGCGAACCACGACGAGCGCGGCATCGTCTGGCCGGCGGCCATCGCGCCCTACGCGGCGCACATCGTGGCGCTGAACGTGGACCGGCAGGAGGTGCGGCAGGCGGCCGAACGGCTCGACGCCGACCTGCGCCTGGCCGGCGTCGAGGCTCTGCTTGACGACCGCGTTGAGGCGGCCGGCGTGAAGTTCAACGACGCCGACCTGCTGGGCATGCCGCTGCGGCTCACCGTCAGCCCGCGCAATCTGGCGAACGGCGCGGTTGAGATCCGCCGCCGCGCCGGCGGTGAGACGGAGCTGGCGCCGCTGGACGCGGCGGTGACGCGGGTGAAGGCGCTTGCCCTCACCCCCGTCCCCCTCTCCCAATCCTGGGCGAGGGGCGATGGGCGCAGCACGACGCGGCCGGCGTCAGGTTAACCGTAAACCCGTCGGAACGCCCTGCGCAGGATCGTCTCCTTCCCCCAGGATTGGGGGAAGGAGAGACGAGAGGATGAGGGCCGCGTCCACCGCCCGCGCTCAGACGTGCTGGTCGTAGCGGGGCGCTTCGCCGCCGCGCATGCCGCGGTGGCCACGGCTCAGATCGCCCAGGTGCGAGGTGTCGTTGACGAAGCGGATGCGCGGCCGGCCCATGCGCACGTCCACCCACGAGACCGAGGTGTGATCGATCGAGAACGACATCCAGCCGGCGAAGGGGATGCCCAGCAGGTGCAGCAGGATCGCGTTGATCGTTTCGCCGTGGCAAACGACGACGACGTTGGTCTTCTCGTCGCGGTGCCGGTCCCAGACGTGCTCGACGAAGGCCTCGGTCACGCGCTCGTAGAAGGCGTTCGGGCCCTCGCCGCCGAAGGGCGCGTAGTCGAGCAGCGGGCTGGGATTCTTGTAGTACTCGGGCCAGCGCTGCCTGCGCTGCGAGAACGGCGTGCGGCCCAGGTCGCCGGATCGACGGCGCCGAGCCCCGGCTCCTCGATCGCTTTCACGCCGGCGGGCGCGGCGATCGCCTGCGCCGTCTCCTGCGTGCGCTTGTAGGGCGTGGTGATCAGGTGGTTGATCTTGAGCCTGGCGAAGCGCTCGCCCACCCGCGCCGCCTGCTCGCGGCCCAGCGCCGAGAGGGGAAAATCGGTCTGCACGGCGTCCTCGGGAATCTCCGACTCGCCGTGCCGCACGAGATAGAGGTCCATGGCGCTCCCTTCGGTCGCGCGGGTATCGGGTCTGGGGTATAGGGTGTAGAGAGGGGCAGGCCACCCCACACCCTGTACCCCAGACCCTGAACCCTAGCGCGGCGGCATGCGCAGGGCGGCGTCGAGGCGGATCGTCTCGCCGTTGAGCATCGGGTTCTCCACAATCGCCTTCACCAGCGCCGCGTACTCGCTGGGCAGGCCCAGGCGGTGCGGATGGGGCACGTCCTTCGCCAGCGCCGCACGCACGTCCGCCGGCAGGCCGGCGAGCATCGGCGTGTCGAAGATGCCCGGCGCGATCGTCATCACGCGGATCTGCTGGCTGGCCAGGTCGCGGGCGATCGGCAGCGTCATGCCCACCACGCCGCCCTTCGAGGCCGCATACGCCGCCTGGCCGATCTGGCCGTCGAAGGCCGCCACACTGGCCGTGTTGACGATCACGCCGCGCTCGCCGTCGACCGGCTCCTGCGCCGCCATGCGCGCCGCCGCCACGCGGATCGTGTTGAAGGTGCCAATCAGGTTGATCGTGATCACGCGCGAAAACTGCTCCAGCGGCAGCGGGCCGTCGCGCGAGATCGTGCGGCCGGCCGTGCCCACGCCGGCGCAGTTGACGACGATGTGCAGGCCGCCGAGCTGCTCGAACACCGCGGCCACGGCAGCGGTCATCTGCTCGCCGCTGGTCACGTCGGCCGGCGTCCAGATCGCCTTGCCGCGGCCGGCGCTCAGCTCCGTGGCGACCTGCTGGCCCGGCTGGCTCGACAGGTCCACCAGCGCCACCGCGGCGCCGTTTTCGACCAGCAGCTCCGCCGTGGCGCGGCCGAGCCCCGAGGCGCCGCCGGTGATCAGCGCCGCTTTGCCCCTGATGTTCATACTGCCTCTATCAGTCCTTTCGCGTGCGCGGCCGGGGAACGAGGGAGCCAGGAACGAGGAGCAGGGCAAGAACGTCCCCTCTTTCCTTGTATGCGCCGGCCGCTCACTTGATCGCCACGGCGTTGGGCGGCGAGCCGATGCCGCCGGGCACGTGCAGCGGCGCGCTGGCGAGGAAGCAGTCGTAGACACGATCCTGCGCACAGGCCGCGGCCAACGCTTCCAGATCCCACATCTCGCCGAAGGGCATGCCCAAATACGCGAGGGCGCGCACGTGCAGCCAGCCGGTGGCCGGGTCGGTGGGGTTGAACTCCACTGCCGGGCTGTCGCCGGCCACGGCGGCGATGCGGTGGTCCCACAGCCAGGCGGCCATCGCCATGCTCGCGTCGAGGCCGGGGAAGGCCATCTCGCTCTGCATCCGCTCGCGCGCAGCGCGGTCGGCGGCCAGGTAGTGCTCGGTCCAGCCGCTGCGGATCAGCAGGATGTCGCCCGCCCGCACCTCGACCTTCTCCACCTCCGCGACTTCCTCCACCAGCTCCGGCGGGATACGGAACGGTGTAGCGGCGTCGATCGGCTGGCCCTTCGCCCGCTGGTGGCGCGCCACGTCCAGCAAGACGGCCCGGCCGCAGATGCCGCGCCGCGCCCAGTGCTCGATGCCGTTGCGCTGGCCGGTGCGCACCTGTTCGCGCGTGGCGAAGTTGTAGAAGCCGTAGCGCGGGTGTCCGGCGTGCGCCAGGCTGTCCCACTGGCTGGAACGCTGTGGGTAGAAGTTGTCCAGCCAGTCGTCCATCGCCACGCCGCCGGCCATCTCCACCACGCTGTGCGTGTGGGCGCCGCGGCCGAAGAGCGGCGGGTCGGGCAGGTCGATGCGCCAGTTGAGGCCGAAGCTCACCCCCGTGCGGATGCTGGCCGCCGCGGCCTTGACGCGCTCCGGCGTGAGGAAGTTGACCGTGCCGAGCTGGTCGTCCTTGCCGAAGAGGCCCCAGTTGGTGCCGCGCGGGGCGTCGGTGCGCTCGGAAAGCTCCGCGTAACTCGGCAGGCCGTCCGGTGGGGGAAGTGCTGCTGCCATGGCGGCGCTCCTTCGCGGCCGGCGGCGCCGGCCTTGTTCACAGTAGCGACAATAGCGGCGCACGCCCGTTCACGCACGCCCTGCGAGCGGCGCGGCAGTTGCCGTAAAGCTATGTTGCCTGCCCGATCGCCCCTGTAAGCTAGGAGAGCACAGGCGGGCGGCGCCGGCGCGGCCGTGGTGCGCCCGTGCGGGAGGCCGTGTGCCGCGCTTCGGGCTGCCGATCGGCGAAGACAAGTTCTACAGCCTGCTGGGCCAGGCCGCGGACAACCTGGTCGCCTCCAGCGCCCTGCTGGTGGAGACGATGGCCGACTTCGCCCACCTGCAGATGCGCGCCGAGCGCATGCGCGAGCTGGAGCACCAGGGCGACTTCCTCACGCACCAGATGATGAACCAGTTGCAGCAGAGCTTCGTCACACCGATCGACCGCGAGGACATTGCCCACCTCGCCCAGGGTATGGACGATGTGCTGGATCATATCGAGGCCGCCGTCACGGCGCTCTGCGACTACGAGATCCCGGAGCCGACGCCCAGCGCCCGCGACATGGCCGACGTGATCCAGCGCGTGAGCGCCGCCCTGCAGCAGGCGATGGGCTTCATCCGCCGGGCGGACCTGCGCTCGGTGCTGCCGATCACCGTCGAGATCAACCGGCTGGAGAACCAGGGCGACCAGCTCTTCCGCGCCGCCATGCGCGATCTCTTCCTGAACGAGCGCGACGTGCGCGACATCATCAAGTGGCGCGAGGTCTACGACGAGCTTGAGGCCGCGACGGACAGCGCCGAGGACGTGGCGAACGTGATGGAAGGCGTCGTGCTGAAGTACGGCTGAGCCATGCCCGGCGCCGCTCTGCGGCGGCCGACGGTTCGAAACCGCCGCACGAGGAATGGCCGGTGGACCTGGCGCTGCTCGGCGTGATCCTGATCATCGGCGTCGCGCTGGCGTTCGACTTCATCAACGGCATGCACGACGCGGCCAACTCGATCGCCACGGTCGTCGCCACCCGCGTGCTGCGGCCGTACCAGGCGGTGATCTGGGCCGCCTTTTTCAACTTCGTCGCCGCCTTCACCTTCGGCGTCAACGTCGCCAACACCGTGGGCAAGGGCACGATCAAGACCAGCATCGTGGACGAGCGGCTGATCCTCGCCGCGCTGATCGGCGCGATCGTCTGGGACATGCTCACCTGGTACTGGGGGCTGCCCAGCAGCTCCTCGCACGCGCTGATCGGCGGCCTGGTGGGGGCGGGCGTGGTCAAGGCCGGCTGGAGCGCCGTGGTGGCGGAGGGACTGAAGAAGACGGGCATCTTCATCGTCGTCTCGCCCATCCTCGGCTTCGTGCTGGCCACGCTGATCGCCTCACTGCTGCGCTTCGTCTTTCGCAACACGCGGCCCTCGCTCGCCAACCCGGTCTTCCGCCGGCTGCAACTGCTTTCCGCCGGCGCCTATTCGCTGGCGCACGGCACAAACGACGCGCAGAAGACGATGGGCATCATCGCCGTGCTGCTCTTCTCCACCGGCCACATGGGCCACACCTTCCATGTGCCGATCTGGGTGATCCTCTCCGCGCACCTGGCGATCGCGCTCGGCACGCTGGCGGGCGGCTGGCGCATCGTGCGTACGATGGGCTCACGCCTGACCACGCTCGAACCGTACGGCGGCTTCAGCGCCGAGACCTCGGCCGCCGCGAGCATCATCTACGCCGCCCGCCTGGGCGTGCCGGTCAGCACCACGCACACGATCGCCGGCGCGATCGCGGGCGTCGGCTCGGCGCGGCGGGCCTCGGCGGTGCGCTGGCGGCTGGCGCAGTCGATCGTCTGGGCCTGGATCGTGACCATTCCCGCCGCGGCCGTGGTGGCGGCCGCGGCCTGGCTGCTGCTGCGGCTGCTGCCGGGGGGCTGATGAGGTGACAGATGACAGGTAACAAGTTGCAGGGGAGCAGCAGCGGGGACTGTTCCCTGTCTCCTGTAGCCCGTCAGCTGAGACGGAGGCGCGGCCGATGACCTGGGCACGGCTCGGGCGAGAGGCATTGCTAGGCTTGCTGGCGCTCGTCTGCGCGGCCGTCGTCATCCTGCCCATCCTCTGGCTGACCAACCTGGCCTATCACGCGGGGCTGTACGCTCTGCTGATCGCCATCTGCGCGGCGGGCGTCGTGCTGCTGGCCTACCAGGTGCGGCTGCGCCCGGCCCTGCGCGAGCCGGCCTTCCGCGCCGCGGCGGGCATCGCCGAGGCCTTGCGCGGCCCGGAGGTAGAGGCGCCGCAGCGGTCCTCGGACGCGGCCTTCCGCGTCTGGGGCGGCGTGCCGATCGCCCTGCTGCACGTCAGCCTGCACCGCCCGGCCGACGGTACCCCCACGGCGCTGGCGGAGACGCTGTGCCGCTACGTGCGCGAGCGCGCCGCGCACACGGCGACGTTGAACTGGGCGCTCAGCGAAGTGGGGGGCGAGCGCTTGCTGCTGCTGCAGGAGCCGGAGCAAACCGCGGCGCCGATCGCGCCGCTGCGCGGCACGCTGGCCAGCACCTGCCGGCTCGAACAGAGTTTCTACCATCTGTGGAGCGTGAACGGTCCGGCCAGCTATGAGGAGCCGGTCGCCTTCGCCACGGTGCTGCTGGCGCAGGCCGTCTCCGGCCATGAGCCGGAGTTGCACGACCTCGCGGTACGCATGGCCGAGCGCGTGGCACAACTGCCCGATGTCGCGGGCGTCGAGGTCTTACAGAGCGAAGCGCGCGGCACCGAGCCGCCCTACTTCCTCTGGCTGGCGGCCGGGCGCTCGCGCGCCGTGCGGCGGCGGGTCTACCTGGCGCTGGAGCCGGCCTCAGCAGCACAGGGCATCGCCTGGTCGATCGATCGCTACGACCTGCTCGCCTGCGACGCCTACGCCACGCTCGAAGGGAGAGCGGAGGGCGCGGGGCTGCGGGCGTAGGCAGGAAGAATGAGAGGAGCGAAACGAGTCACCCCACTCGTTCGTCGGCCGCCCGGCCGGGCGGCAGGCGCAACGTCCGTCTGGCCGTGTCTCCGCGTGTGTCGATCGGCGCCGGATGATGTACTGTAGCCCTGTGCCGCGCCGCAGATCGCGCGGCAGCGGGGAGCGCGGAGCATGCCTGGTCCGCTGGCCCTGGCAGGCTCCGGCGAATTTCTGCCGGAGATGGAAGCGACCGACCGGCTGCTGCTGGACGCGGCCCTGCCCGCGGCGGGATATGCCCTGATCGTACCCACTGCCTCGGCGCTGGAGCCGGGCATGCCGGAGGAGTGGGCGGATCGCGGCATCAAGCACTTCCGCGACCGGCTCGGCATTCCGGCGCAGGCGGCGCTGATCCTCGACTATGAGATGGCCGACGAGCGTTTCGTGCCACTGGTACAAGCAGCTCGTTTGATCTACTTCTCCGGCGGTAACCCGCAGCACCTAGTGAAGAGCATGGGCGGCAGCGCCTTCTGGGCGGCGGTGCTGGCACGCTGGCACGAGGGCGCCGCGCTGGCCGGTTGCAGCGCCGGCGCGATGATGCTGGGCGAGGTGCTGCAGAACATCGTCGGCCGCTCGGCGGAGACGCCCATAGCGCTGGGCGTGCTGCCGGGCATCAGCGTGATCCCGCACTTCGATCGCATCGAACAGTTCCGCCCCGGCGCCCTGGCCGCCGTGCGCGAGCGCCGGCCGCGGGGCATTACGCTGCTGGGTGTCGATGAAGTCACCGCCGCGATCTGCATCGACGGCGCCTGGTCGGTGAGCGGGCGCGGCAAGGTGCTGATCGTCGGCGATGACGGCGAGCTGACCTGCAGCGCGGGCGAACGGCTGCCGCTGGCCTTACCGGCGACGGCGGGCTGAGCGTCGTCGCGAATCCGCCAGACGCACAGCCCCCCCGCGGGCGGATTCTCGACGATAATCGTGGTGCATTCCGCCGCTGCACGGTATCGGTGACAGGTGACAGGCGCCAGTCTCGGCCACCACCCCTGTGCCCCGTCACCTGTCATCTCGGGCGGGAGAAGTCATGGGTCCGTTCCAGTTCTTCAACACGCTGAACCGCCGCGTCGAGCCGTTCGCCCCGCTGCGGCCGCCCGCGGTGCTGATGTACACCTGCGGACCGACCGTCTACCGCCCGGTGCACATCGGCAACCTGCGCTCCTACCTGATGGCCGACTGGTTGCGGCGCGCCCTGGCCCGCGGCGGCTACGAGGTGCGCCAGGTGGTGAACATCACGGACGTTGGCCACATGCGACAGGAGCAGCTCGACCGCGGCGAGGATAAAGTTGTGGCCGCGGCGCTGGCTGCCGGGCAGACGCCGGCCGAGATCGCCGCCTTCTACACGCGCGGCTACCTCGACGACCTGCAGACGCTGCACATTCTGCCCGCGGCCGTGAACCCGAAGGCCACCGAGCACGTGCCGGAGATGATCGCCCTGACCCAGCGGCTGCAGGAGCGCGGGCACGCCTACGTGGCCGGCGGCAACGTCTACTTCGACGTCGGCTCCTTCCCGCGCTACGGTCAGCTATCGGGCAACACGCGCGGCGAGGCGCTGGCCGAGGGCGTGCGCGTACAAACCGACCCGCTGAAGCGCGACCCGCGCGATTTCGCCCTCTGGAAGGCGGCGGAGGCCGATCGCACGCTCAAGTGGCCGAGTCCCTGGGGCGACGGCTTCCCCGGCTGGCACATCGAGTGCTCGGCGATGGCGATCAAGCACCTCGGCGCCCAGCTCGATCTGCACACCGGCGGCGTGGACAACATCTTCCCCCACCACGAGGACGAGTGCGCCCAGAGCGAGGCGGCGACCGACCTGCGCTTCGTCGGGCACTGGCTGCACGGCCAGCACCTGCTCGTGGACGGCCTGAAGATGGCGAAATCGACCGGCAACGCCTACACGCTGGCAGAGCTGGCGGCGCGCGGCTTCGATCCGCTCGCCTTCCGCTATCTCTGTCTCACCGCGCACTACCGCCATCAGCTGAACTTCACCTTCGAGGCGCTGCGTTCGGCGCAGCAGGCGCTGAGCCGCCTGCGCGAGCGCGTCTCACTGGCGGCGCCGCGCGCCGATGCCGCCTGGGCGCGGCCCTGGCTCGAACGCTTCGAGGCGGCGCTTGAGCACGACCTCAACCTGCCGGAGGCGCTGGGCGCGGTCTGGCAGATGCTGCACGCGCCCGGCGAGGAAGCGGCCAAGGTCGCCGCCCTGCTCGAGGCGGACACGGTGCTTGGGCTCGACCTTGAGGCGGCACGCGAGGAGCGGCTGCCCGCGCCGATCGCCTCGCTGGTGCACGTGCGTGAGCGTGCCCGGCGGCACCACGACTTTGTCCGTGCCGACAGCCTGCGCGAGGTGCTTCACGCCCGGCAGTTCGAGGTACACGATCGCGGCGACTCGACCTTCGCGCTGCCGCATCCGCCGCCGCCCGCCGAGCAGGGCGTCACCCGCGCGGAGGAGATCGCCTCGCGCCTGCACGAGCCCGACGCCTGTGAGGTCACCATCGGCCTGGTCATCAACAACGCGGCGGATGATCTGCTGCGCTGCGCCCGCAGCATCCTCAGCGCCTGCGCCGGGCGCGCCTTCGAGCTGCTGGTGATGGACAACGGCTCGACCGACGACACCCGCGCCCGGCTGGACGAGCTGGCCTCGGCCGAGCCGCGCCTGCACGTGATCCGCGCCGACCACAACCTGGGCGAGGGCGCCGGCCGCAACGCCGTGTTGAAGCAGGCGCTCGGGCGCACCGTCGTGCTCGTGGACACCTGCATCGAGTTCAGCGGCGACCCGCTCGGCCCGCTGCTGGCGGCGCTGGAGCAGCCCGGTGTGGGCGCGGCGGGCGCCTACGGACTCGTCGCCAACAGCCTGCACTGCTTCGACCCGGCCGAGGGCGAGCCGATCGACGCGCTCGAAGGCTACCTCGTCGCCCTGCGCCGCGCCCGCGTGGCCGAGGTCGGCCTGATGGACGAGAAGTACCGCTTCTACCGCAACCTCGATCTCGACTACAGCTACCAGATCCGCGAGCACGGCCTGCGGCTCGCCGCCGTGCCGAACCTGCCGCTGATCATGCATCCGCACCGCGTCTGGCACAGCCTGAGCGATGAGCAGCGCGACTCGCTGAGCAAGAAGAACTTCAACCGCTTCCTGCACCGCTGGCGCGAGCGCGCCGGCCAGCGCGTGGCCGTGGCCGGCGGCGCCGGCAGCCAGCGGTGAACGAGCCGCCGCTGCGTGTGCTCTTTCTCACGCCGTATTACAAGCCCTATCTCGGCGGCATCGAGCGGGTGATCGAGCGGCTTTCGGCCGGCATGCGGCGCCGCGCCGACGTCGCCGCCGTCGGCGTGCTCACCACGCACTTCGAGTTTCCCCGCCACTGGATGGAGGGGCTGCCGGCGCGCGAGCGGATGGACGGCGGCGTCGAGATCATCCGCCTGCCGGCCTGGCCCAGGGTGGCGCCGCCGTACTTCTCCGTGCCGCTCGTCTGGTTTCCGCCGCGGGCGATCGGCGCGGCAATCCGCGCCTTCCGCCCGAACGTGCTGCACTGGGTGGGCGACGGCTGGTTCTGGGGGCATTACTTCAGCGCCCGCAGCGCGCCGCCGGGCACCGCCGTGATCTTCTCGCCCTCGTTCCACACGCTGACGCGGGACAAGTTCTGGCTGCAGCCGGTCAACATCGCGCTCTGCCGCCGCGCCGACCGCGTGACGGCGCTCTCACCGCTGGAACGGCGCGCCGTGCATCGCACCTACCATGTGCCAGCGCGCAAGCAGGTGGTCGTGCCCTGGGGCGTCGATCCGGACGATGCGCCGCCGGAGCCGCGGCCGGCAGGCGCGCCGCTCACCGTGCTCTGCGTCGGCCGCCTGGGCGAGCACAAGAACCAGCAGTTCCTGATCGAGGCCTTCGCCGCCGCCCAGCCGCGACTGCAGCGGCCGGCGCGGCTGGTGCTCGTCGGGCGCGACGAGGGCGGGCAGCAGGCGATCGAGCGCCAGGTCCGCGACCTTGGCCTTGCAGACAAAGTCCTGATCACGGGCGAGCTGACGGACGCGGAAGTGCGCGCCTGGTACCACCGCGCGGACCTCTTCGCTCTGTTCTCACACTACGAGGCGTTCGGCCTGGTCTTCTTCGAGGCGATGGTCGCCGGCGTGCCCGTGCTCACGCATCGGGTGGGCGCCAACGCGCAACTGCTGCGCGAGGGCGCCACCGTCTGCCCGGAGCACGATCGCGCCGCCGCGACGGAGAGCCTGGTGCGGCTGCTCAACGATGACGCGGAACGGCAGCAACTCGGCGCCCAGGCGCGCCGCTACGCCACGACCTTCACCTGGCCGCCGGTGCTGGAGCGCTTCGTCGGCCTCTACCGCGAGGCGCTGGCCGAGCGTGAGGCAACAGGGAACCGGGAATAGAGGCTGTGGGGCGCAGCATTCGGCCGAGGAACAAGAACCCCTATTTCCTCTTCATTCGGCAAATGGACGACGCCGCGCCGCCGGTTAGCGGAACGCGGGCATCACCTGCCGCGCTACCAGCTCCATGCTGCGCACGGCGTCGCGCGGGCGCTGGCCGGGGAAGATCGCCCACCAGAAGACGCGCTCGATCGGCGCCACGGCCAGTGTCTCGCGCAGCGAGGCGACCGCCTGCTCCGGCGTGACGAACATCTGCGGGCTGCGGGCGCGCAGGTCGGCCACGCTGTGCGGCGGCGTCTGGCCGGCGACGCTCATGCCCGCGGCGCTGAACCACTGCTGATACTGCTGCGCCCGGTGCAGCGCGAACTCGCCCAGATCAGCCCAGGCCTCGTCCGGATCCTCCACCACCGCCGTCCAGCGCGTGCCGGCGGCGATGTGCGGCCGCTCCGCCTCTTCCGGTCGGCCGGCCTCGCGCAGGGCATCGCGGTAGGCGGCGATCAGCGTGGCGCCGGCGCCCGCCAGCAGCACGCCGTCGCCCTCGCGCGCCGCGCGGCGGATGGCGGGCTCGCTGAAGCCGCCGAACCAGATCGGCGGATGCGGCCGCTGCACGGGCTTCGGCGTGACGCGCAGGTTCTCGTAGTGGAAGTGGCGGCCGCTGAAGCTGAAGGTGTCTTCCGTCCAGGCCTGCTTGATCACGGCGATCGCTTCGTCCGTGATGCGGCCGCGACGGTGGTACGCCTTGCCCAGCGCCTCGAACTCATCCGCCTTGTAGCCCACGGCCGGGCCGAAGATGAAGCGCCCGCTGGAGATCACGTCTACCGTGGCGGCGTCTTCGGCGATGCGGATCGGGTCGTGCAGCGGCAGCAGGAGGATGTTGGTGCCGATCGTCACGCGGCTGGTGCGGGTGGCGATCGCGGCGCAGATCGGCAGCAGCGAGGGCGAGTAGCCGTCTTCGACGAAGTGATGCTCGCTGGTCCAGATGTCGTCGAAGCCCAGCGCCTCGGCCTGCTGGATGTGCTCGAACGTCTCGGCGTAGAGCCGATCTGCCGGCTGCTGCCGGCGCGGCGGGTTGCGGAAGTCGTACCAGAGGCCGAACTTCAACGGCATCGCGTCTGCTCCGCGGGAGGTGACGGGTGACTGGTGACAGGTTACAGGTGAGCGAGAACAGGGAACAGGGATTGGGCCGGCGGCGCCGGCCGATCGGATCAGCGTGCAGGCACGCCGCCACAAGCCAGCCATCTGTCGTCATCCAGCGGCAGACACGGATCGCCAACCACTGCGCTGGTCCAACCTCCTCAATCCTGTAACCTGTCACCTGTAACCTGTCACCTTGCAGGGCGATCGATGTCCGAGCACCAGGTCGAGCGCCGGGCTGCCGAGGCGGCGGCGCAGGCGGAAGACACTTACCGTCTGCGCGTCACCGATGCCGTGCTCTCCGAGCTGGTCGGCGTCTGCGACGACAGCGATTTCAGCATGGCCGTGACCGTGCAGGCGGGCGGCTTCCTCGTCAGCGGCGTGCTGGTGAGCATGGTTGCCTACTTCCGCGGCCTGGCGGAGCTGGTGCGCGGCGCCGGCGGCGGCGAAGCGCCGCAGGAGACACTTGAGGCGGTGGCCGGGCTGTTCGACGGCTTCGGCGGGCAGCAGGAGGCACGGCGCGAGCGGCGGCTGCGGCTGCTGCAAAACGAGCGCGCCCCCACCGAGCCGGAAGACCGCGTGCGCCCCGCCTATCTGCACCTGCAGGACGCGCGGCTGATCGGCCCCGGCGGCGAGATCGCCACCGTCCCCTTCTGGCGCGGCCGGCTGGACCACATCGACGCCTTCTGGCTCGGCAGCCTCAGCCTGCGCCCCCCCGGCGCATAGCCAACCCAGCCGAGACGCAGGTTCAGCAGCCGCAATGCCGCCAGTAGATCGTGGTCATCGGCGGCTATCCGGTCGTTCGCTAACGGCACGATGCGGGCGCCGCTGAAGAGCGCCCAGCAGCTCAAGCCGGCATCGAACCGGCTGGGGTAAGCGATGCCCTGGTAGCCGTGCTTGTACGCCCAGCCCGCGATGGCCTGGGAGACTGCGCGGCGACGCGTCACGGCGTCGCCCAGATCAAAATCCTCGAGAGCAAGCTCGGCCCAGCGCGCCGCCAGATTCGCGCGCAGCGCTTCGCGCGTGGAGAAGGCTCGCAGGTCCAGCCATTGCTGGCCGGCCCTGAGAGAGAAGGCGCCGATGCGCCGCGCGGCTAACCAGGCGGACGGCACCGTGCCAGCAGGAGCCTCTTCCGCGGCATCGGGGTCGGCGGGGAGGGACCGCGCCAGGGCGATCGTCCGCACGTCAGGCCGCAGCGGCGCCAGCGTCTCGACGAAGCAGGCAAGCCGCTGTTCTCCGGCATACAACACTTGGAAGCGCCCCGCTGGATCATCGAAGCGGTTCATGCCGGAGTATTCGGGCGGAGGCCACGCCAGTGGATCGGGATAGCGGCCGATGCGGAAGAACGGGCCGGCCGGCACAGCGAGCACGGCACCGGACATCAGCCGCTGTACGCAAAGGCGCGGGCCGCATCCATGACCTTCGCCGGCTCGTGCGTCAGCGCCAGTGCCGGGGATTCGTCCTCAAGCAGAGGATTCATGCCGACAAACCAGGCGCGCACGACGCCGGGATCATCGACCTGGAGCAGGAGTTGCGCGACCTGGAAGGCAGAACGCAGGCGTCTTGCGGCTGCGGGGTGCGGCTCGCGTTCGCCACGCGCCCACTGGCCAACCGCCTTGGCGTCCTTGATGCCGGCGATGACTGCCGTGATCTGCTGACCAAGCACGCTCTGCAAGGCAGCGGCGACCTCGGATATGGCTGCCTTCGTGGCCTGCCGGTGCGCCAGCTGCTCCATCGCCGTCGTCATGGCGGTACCCCACACGCAGAACCAGCACGCGATTCAGGATTAGTATACCGCCAAAAACGTGGCCAGAAATCCACCGCGAAACGCCCGTGCGACCCCATACCACGCGGGCCGGCACATCGACGCCTTCTGACTCGGCAGCCTCAGCCTGCGCCCCGCCCCGCGGTTGAGGTCCTGCGGTCGATGGACGTCCTTCGCTGCTGCTCGCGGCGGCCGGGCGGAATGGTACACTCCGGCTGGCGCGCAGCCAGCGCGGGGAGGCATAGGCGATGACCATCGAGGCCCGTTCCGAGCGCAGCCCCTACGATCCCGCCGCCATCGATGCGGAGACTGCTGCGTTCAACGCAAAGCTCGAAGCGCTGATGGCCGGCGTCACACCGACCTATCTGCGCCAGCCGCAGGAGGTGCGCGACGAGCGCGAGGCGGGCGGCGGCACCTTCGGCCCGATCGTCACCTCCGAGCTGGCGCAGGAGCGCACGATCGCCGGCGTGCCCTGCCGCCTCTTCCTGCCGGAGACGGTGCAGGGCGTCTATCTGCACATCCATGGCGGCGGCTGGGTGCTGGGCCGGGCGCATCACAGCGACGTGCGCAACGAGCGCATCATGCAGAGCTGCAATCTCGCCGTGGTCAGCGTGGACTACCGCCTGGCGCCGGAGCATCCCCATCCTGCCAGTCAGGACGACTGCGAGGCCGTGGGCGCCTGGCTGGTGAAGCAGGCGAAGGCCGAGTTCGGCACGCAGAAGTTGCTGATCGGCGGCGAGTCCGCCGGCGGGCACCTGGCCGCGGCCACGATCCTGCGCCTGCGCAACCGCCACGACTACCGCGGCTTTTTGGCGGCGAACCTGGTTTACGGCGTCTACGACCTCTCGATGACGCCATCACAGGCGAACTGGGGCGAGCGCCACCTGGTGCTGAGCACGCCGACGATGGCCTGGTTCTACGATCACTTCGTGCCGGATGCGAGCAAGCGCCGCGATCCGGACGTCTCGCCGCTCTACGCGGATCTGCACGATTTGCCGCCGGCGCTGTTCACCGTTGGCACGCTCGACCCGCTGCTGGACGACACGCTGTTCATGCACCAGCGCTGGCTGGCCGCGGGCAACCAGGCCGAGCTGGCCGTTTACGCCGGCGGCGTGCACGGCTTCAACGGCATGCCCAGCAGCCTCGGCCGCGCCGCCAACCGCCGCATCGACGCCTTCCTGCAGCGGGCAGTAGTCGGGGCTGCGTAGGCCAGCGCGTTTCGGGTTGTACACTTGAATCCGAGCCTCGCAGGAGGCCGCCCGCCCGATGCCCGACAGCGACCCTGCACTCCTCGACCTCATCCTGCATGCTCGCGAGGAGCGCAACATCGAGTACAAGGGGTCGAGCGGCCAAGAGCCCTTTGCATGGGGAGTCGACGCCGTCAACTCACGCATCGCCCGCACCACGATGGCGATGGCGAACATCGGCGGGGGCAGCATCGTTATCGGCATGGATCAGGTGGCTCCGGACGCCTGGGAGCCGAACGGCGTCAGCGACGAGGTTGACGCAAGCTATCAGCAAGACCGGGTGCAAGAGTACGTGAACGGTCGGGCGGACCCGTTTGTCGAACTCGCTGTCCGCCATGTGGGCTGGGAAGAGCGGCGGTTTGTGATCGTCCAGGTCAACGGTTTCCGTGAGCTGCCGTTGGTCTGCACGCGCAACGGCATGCATCTGCGCGAGGCGGCGATCTACACGCGCACCTACGCCAGACACGAGTCGGCGGAGATCCGTACCCAATCGGAGATGCGCGAACTGCTCGACCGCGCGATCGCGGTCGGCGTCGAGCAACGCCTGCAGCCGATCATCGCGGCCCTGCGCGGGCTGATTAGCCCGCAGACCCAGCCGTCGGACGCGAAGCGCTTCGAGCAGCAGCGAGGGAACCTGTGACCACCACCATCTCCGAGACCGATGGCCGTCTTGCCCGCATCCACGAGACGGGTTATTGGCGTGTGCTTGTCCACCCCACGGTATTCGAAGAGCGCCGCATTCCCACGTTGCGTGACTGCGAGAAGCTCATCGAAGCTGCCAGCGTTCGCCTGAGGGGCTGGGACTACCCCCACGTCGACAACAACGGGTACGACCGCGGCGAGGACTTCATCCAGTCCGGCAGCGACTTCGGTAACCATGTCGAGCTGTGGCGGATGTACCAGAGTGGGCAGTTCGTGCATCAATTTGCTATGCGGGGTGATCGGGTGCCGATGTCATCCGAATCCGCTCATCACCGAGAGAATCGCGCTCCGGGCTCGCCTCATATCAATTTCATCGACGTGCTCTACACCCTGACGGAGATACTGGAGTTCTCCAAAGGGCTGGCGTATCGAGGCGTGCTCGATTCCGCGGGCAGTCTGCGCATCGAACTGAACGGCACCAAGTCGCGAATGGTGAGTGCTCCTACGGGTCGTATGATCCACGGCCGATATGTGGCCGATCAGGACTCGATCGGATGGTCGGCGACCCAGCCTGCCGCAATACTAATCGCGGACGCTCCCCGTCTCGCGGTTGATGCAACCATTCGCATCCTGAAGCGCTTCAATTGGCCGGAGCCACCGCGCGCTTTGCTTGAAGAAGAACAGCGTCGTTTCCTTGAACGACGATTGTAGAACGGAAGATCGCCCGTGAAGTACAAGCCGTTTTGCAAGACGAAGCGGCCGCGGCGCCGGCAGGTGCACCTGCCGGGGCTGCCGTTTCCGATCACCGTCGTGCCCGACGAGGAGATGGCGAAGGCCGACTGCATCATCTGCATGCCGGACGAGGGGCCGGCCTACTTCACAGACGATGTGAAGACCGACTGCGCTGTCTGCGGCCGGCGCATCAAGCACCGGCCCTACATGCCCGCCTCGGTGAAAAAGGTCTGCATCGACTGCTTTGCCATCATCGCCGAGAAGGAGAAGGCAGAGGAAGAGCAGGGACCGCAGGTCGACGCGCCGTAGCGCTGCGTCTCAGTCCGGCGTCGCTCGCTCAGCCGCGGTCGAACAGCGCGGCGGCGCGCTCGCGCGGGGCTGCGCGCAGGCGTGCCGTCTCTTCCTCGTCCAGGCGATACGTCTCCGGGTCGAGTACCACGCCGTAGTCGTCGCGGGCGCCGCGCACGCTCACGAACCCTTCGAGCACGTCCTGGCGCACGCGCGCCGGCTCGCGCAGGAACGGATCGCCCCAGCCGCCGCCGCCCGTCGTGACCACGCGCAGCAGGTCGCCGGCATCCAGGGCGATGTCGTCGCCGATCGGCGGCAGCAGGCGTTCGCCCGGCGTGCCGGGGTTGAGCACAAAGCAGCCCGGCCGCGCCGCGCGCCCGCCGTTCACGCCGAAGCAGGGATATTTGACGTTGTCCATGCGCGTGGCCAGCACCGTGCCGCTGCCCAGTACGCGCACCTCGCGCACCACGCCGCAGCCGCCGCGCCAGCGCCCCGGCCCACCCGAGTCGGCGGCGATCGCGTAGCGCTCCACCAGCAGGCCGTGCTCGCGCTCCAGGAACTCGACGGGGAAGTTCTGCTGCACGGTGAAGTAGATCGCGCTGGCGCCGTCGCCGTCGGGCCGGGCGCCCAGGCCCGCGCCCACGCCCTCGGAGCAGACGTCGAACGCACCGGTGCGCTCGTCCAGCAGGCGCAGCGTGTAAATCACGTAGACGGGCGAGTTGGCCGCGGCCTGCCCATTCGTCGCCACGCTCAGCACGCCGAGCATGCAGCCGCTGATGCGCTGGCGCACGTGGCTGCGCAGGCCCGTGGCCGCCGGGAAACGCGGCTGCGTCACCGTGCCCGGCTTCGCCGCCAGCTCGTCGATCGTGTGCAGCAAGCCCTCGTTCAGCGGCAGCGTCGGGTCGAGGCCCATCAGGTAGCGGCCGAAGAGCAGGTTCAGGTAGCCCAGCGTGACGAGGAAGTTGATCGGCCCCTTCGCCTGCGGGCCGCTCTCGCTGATATCGGCGGTCACGCGGTCGCCACGCCGGCGCAGCGTGAGCGCGACTTTGTACGACTGGCCGGAGTTGCCGTCATCGTCGGCGAAGTCGTAGAAGGCGTGCTCGCCCTCGGGCACCAGCGATCGCAGCAGCGACCGCGCGGCCGTGCCGGTGCGGTGGATCAGGTCGTCCAGCGCGGCGAGCACCGTCTCGCGGCCGTGGCGGCGCAGCAGCTCCTCCAGCCGCTCGACGCCGAGACGGCAGCTCGCCATCAGGGCGCGGGTGTCGCCTTCGAGGTCGGCGGGGAAGCGTGAGTTGGCGAGCAGCACACGGTATGCCTCGTCGTTGAGCACGCCGCCGGCGAAGATGCGGATCGGCGGCACGCGTGTGCCCTCGTGGAAGATCTCCGTGGCGCCCGGCGAGATGCTGCCAGCACGCGTGCCGCCGATGTCACGGAAGTGCCCAAAGGTGGCCGAGAAGGCCACGACTTCGCCCGCGTCGAACACGGGCGAGATGAAGACCATGTCGCCCAGGTGCTGGATCGCGCCCTGCGAGAGATACGGGTCGTTGTACCAAAAGACGTCGCCGGGGCGCAGCGTCTCGATCGGGTACTGGCACAGGACGGGCTCGATCAGGCCGGGCGCGGTGAAGGAGACGTGCGCGGCGAGCAGGCGGCCGCGCGCGTCAAACAGGCCGACGAAGAAGTCCTTCTTCTCCTTGATCATGGCGGACATGGCGGTGCGGTTGATCAGCACCTCCATCTCGTGAATCGCCGCGGTCAGGGCGCCGTTGATCAGCTCGCTCGTCACCGGGCTGACGGCCATGCTCCGCCTCCTTCGCCCGCGCCGGCCGGCGACCGGCGTCCCGTTCCCGCCGCGACGCCATCGTGCCACATCCTCACGCCTGCGCGTAGACGAGTTGCACGGCGCCGTCGGGAAAGGCGCGCTGGCGTTCCAGGCGCAGCGACCGCGTCACCCCGCCGGAAGCGAAGAGGTGAACGCCAGCGCCCGCCAGGATCGGCAGGATCACCAGCCCCAGCCGGTCGACCGCGCCGAGGTCGAGGAACCCCTGGATCACGCGCGGCCCGCCAAGCAACTGCACGTCGCCATTGACACTTCCACCGCGCAGCTGCTTGAGCAGGCCCGCCGGGCCGCCCGGTACGGCCACGACGTCTGCATGCCGCCTCTCGGGCAGCGGGCGCGAGGTGAGGACGTAGACCCGCAGGTTCGGCCACGGCCAGCCGCCCTGCTCGGTCCAGTAGGCGTGACCGAAGTCGAAGCTGGTACGGCCCACGACGACAGCCTCGCAGCCCTCGATGAACTCCGGGTAGCCGTGCGAGTGCCCCGGCACGAACGTTGGCATCGAGTTCCAGATGGGGGAGCCGTCGGCCGTCGCCATCAGCCCGTCGAGGCTAACGCCGATGTGAGTGCGGATCAGCATGATGATCGTCCCCGCTTGTTCTATGCGCGGCTGTCTCCGCCTGGCGAAGGTTCCCGATTGAACCATCGCCGACCCGCGCCGGCAGATGAGAGCCGGTCAGGCGTTGGCGTGCTCGCGCGCCAGCGCCGCGCCCAGCGCGTCCAGCAGCTCGGCCGTCCCGTGCTCGCGCAGGGCGGGATCGTCGTAGCCGTCGAGGAAAGCGCCCTGCTCGGTGTAAATGAGCCGCGTGCCATCGCCCGCCGGCTGGAGCTCGACCGTGGCCAGCGAGGCCGAGATCCGCGTCTCGTCCATGTACATGTCGTAGCTGGAGATGATGCGCTCGTTCGGCACGATGTCGTGGTAGCGGGCTTCGAAGGTGTGCACCGGGCCGCCCCTGGGGACGCCGCTGACGCGCTCGCGGCCGCCGACGCGGAAGTCGAGCTCATGCGGGCCGGGTTGCCACTCATCTGGACCGGCGAACCAGCGGGCCTTGGCCGCGGGATCGGCCCAGGCGGCGAAGACGCGCGCCGGCGAAGCGGCGTAGGTGCGCTCGATCACGAAGGTCGCGTGGGTGACAGATCGCTCGGACATGACGTACTCCTTACTGTTCCGGTTGGTCGGGGTGCTGCGCGAGAAAGTCGCCGAGGCGGTCGAGGCGCTGCTCCCAGAGCGTGCGGCGCGCGGCGATCCAGCGCTCGGCCAGGCTCAGTGCGGCGGGATCGATACGGCAGGTGCGCACCCGCCCCAGCTTCTGCGAGCGGACCAGCCCGCTCGCCTCCAGCACCTGCAGGTGCTGCACCACCGCCGGCAACGACATGGGCAGGGGCCGCGCCAGCTCGCTGACCGAGGCCGGCCCGCGGCTCAAGCGCTCCACCATGCCGCGGCGGGTCGGGTCCGCGAGCGCCTGGAAGATGCGGTCGAGCGCGGTGTATTGGTTAACCATCTTCTTAAGTATTGCGCCGAACAGTGGCCCTGTCAAGGCACTTCGCTCAGCGCAGCGGACGTAAGGCCGGAGTCAGCGGCCATTCGCAAGGTTGGTGGATCCGGCGCCGTGCGCGGCTGCGCGGAAGCCGCGGAGTGGGCATGATGCGAGGGTGAACCCCGCGCGCCCGCGCCTCTATCTCGATGAAGACGTGCCCGTGCAGATCGCGCCGCCGCTGCGCGCCGCCGGCTTCGACGTGCTCACCACGCGCGAGGCCGGCCGCTTGCAAGCCAAAGACCCGGACCAGTTAGCGTTCGCCGCGGCTGAAGGGCGGGTGCTCGTCACGCGCAATCGCAATGACTTCCTTGAGCTGGCCGATCAACTCGGCTTCGCCGGCGGACACCATGCCGGTGTGCTGATCCTCTCTCCCACCTTCGCCGACGAGGACTACGGTGGCATGGCACGAGCGATCGCGGCGTATCTGCGACGGTTTCCGGAGGGGATGCCGGCAGACCTCACCGATTTCGTAAGCCCGCTGCGCCGAGATTGAGCTACCGATCGAGGTCGCTGAGAATCTGTCTGATCAGGGCCGGCGTAATCTTCTCCGCCGCTTCCAATCGACGAGCGATCTCCCACTCGCGCGCCAGGCGCTGGTCGATCTCCTCGGGGAAGGCGGCGTAGAAGTCTAGCCCGGCCTGGAGCTGCTCCGGCGTCATCCACGAAAAGTAGTCGGCCAGCCTCGCCCGGTCGCGATCGACGCCCAGCCAGACCTCGATCAGCTCGAAGACGTCGAGCCCGGTGCCCGAGATGCGGGCGCGCCGCCCCGCCGGCTCATCCACATAAAAGATGCCGGGCACACGGGCCAGCTTCTCGGCCTCTGTCAGCGCGGGTGTCGTCATGCCGCAAGTGTACCAGTTCCGTGCGGCGCCGCAGCCGCTATGATGAAGCGGCCGGCGGTCCGGCCTGCGGAGGAATGGCGATGAAACTCGGCCTTGCGATCGGCTATTCGGGCGCGGAGCTGCGCCTGCCCATGGAACGCTTCCTGCTCGCCGAGCGGTTGGGGTACGACTCGCTCTGGACCGCCGAAGCCTACGGTTCGGACGCGATCACGCCGCTGGCCTACATCGCCGCGCTGACGCAGCGCATCCGCCTGGGCACCGGCATCATGCAGCTCGCCGGGCGCACGCCGGCGATGGCAGCGATGCAGGCCGCCACGGTCGATGCGCTCTCCGGCGGCCGCGTGATCGCCGGGCTCGGCGTCTCCGGTCCGCAGATCGTGGAAGGCTGGTACGGCCAGCCCTGGGGCAAGCCGTACTACCGCATCCGCGACTACGTGCAGATCATGCGCAAGATCTTTTCCCGCGAAGGGCCCGTGAGCCATGCGGGCCGCGAAATATCATTGCCCTATACCGGCGAAGGCGCGATGGGCATCGGCAAGCCGCTGAAGAGCATCCTGCACATGAACCCGAAGTTGCCGATCTGGCTGGGCACCGGCACCGAGTCGAACGTCAAGCTCACCGCGGAGCTGGCCGACGGCTGGCTGCCGCTGGGCTTCGTGCCCGGCAGCATGCAGACCTACCGGCCCTGGCTTGAAGAAGGCTTCCGCCGCGCCGGCGGCGGCAAATCGCTCAAGGACTTCGAGATCCAGGCCAGCACCACGGTCACGATCACGGACGACGTGCGCGAGGCCTTCCGCAGGATGAAGCCGCAGATCGCGCTGTACGTCGGCGGCATGGGCCACCGCGACAAGAACTTCCACAACGACATGATGGTGCGCCGCGGCTACGGCGATGCGGCGAAGAGCATCCAGGAACTGTACCTGGCCGGGCGCAAGGCCGAGGCAACGGAGGCGATCCCGGACGAGTACTGCGACGAGATGGCGCTGGCCGGAACGCCGGCGCGCATCCGCGAGCGCTACCGCGCCTGGGAAGACTCCGGCGCCACGGGTCTCACGATCAGCACGGCTCAGGACGAGGCGCTGGAGCTGATGGCCGAGATCGCCCAGGCCGAGCCGGTGAGGTAGGAGATCGCGCCGGGCTAGCCGGCGGCGATCGGCACGCTCGCCTCACCGACCATAACGGCCTGGCCCTGCGCGTTCTCGCAGCGCACCTCGAGCGCCAGACGATCGACTGCGGCGGCGCCGTCCGCTTCGGCGACCTCGGCGATCGGAAAGAGCACGTCATCGGGGTAGACGGGCGCGGTCCACTTCACAGAGTATCGTCCGCCCGCCAGCCAGCGCATGCCGAACGCCTGGCAGAGCAGCTCGCTGGCGTAGGCGGCGTGCATCAGGCCGTGGTCGATCGGCGCGCGGTAGCCAAGCGCCGCGGCGTAGGGCGCGTCATAGTGCACCACGTCGTGGTCGCCGTTCAGCCGGCCGTACCAGTCGATCAGCGCCTGCGAGATCGCGATGCCCTGCTCCAGTTCCAGTCGCGCGCCGGGCAGCATGGCGCCGGTTGGCTCCTTCAGGCGCAGCGGCGTCACCGGCACGCCGCCGGGCGGCTCCGGTCCGGGCCGGCGCATTTCAGGCGTGGTCGCCTGGTGCTCGCGCCGCGGCAGGGTGAAGGTGTTGCTCGCGCGCGTCAGCAGCCGGCCGCCGGCATCCTCGCTGAACTCGGCCCGCCAGGAGACGTACTGGCGGCCGCGGCGTTCGCTCGTCTCCGTGATCTCACCGCTGCCGCTGATGCTCATGCCCGGCGCCCAGGGCTGCAGGAGTTCGAAGGCTGCGTGGGTGAGCACTAGCCCCTGCACCGGCGGAAAGGTGCGGTAGAGCAGCGCCAGCAAAAACAGCGCGGGCGCGGTGGCCGGCGCGAGGGGGCCGGTCTCGCCCGGTGGCGCGTGGTACCAGGCCAGCTCGGCGCCCAGCAGCCGCGCGTACTCGTCCACGACCGCGGCGTCGAGCGTGAACGGCATGGGCGCGAGCCGGGCGCCGGCGCGGAACGCCTCGAACGGCGTGCCCGGCTGCTCGCCTTCCTTCGGGCGGATCGCGGACGGCTGCGTCATGGTCCGAGCCTTCTCCTGTCAGGCGAGGGCCGGGGCGAATGCCCCGCTACGGCGTGCCGGTGGGCACGTCGGTGCCGGCGGGCGGACCGCCCAGGCCGAGCGCGGCCCTGGCGATCTGGTCGAGGGCGCGGTCGTCGATCGGCGGGTGGCTGAGACCGGCGCGCACGCTGCGGTAGTAGCGCTCCAGCGGATGCTCGCGAAACAGGGCGATGCCGCCGCAGATGCGCATGGCGATGTCCACCACGGCGATGGCGTTGTTCGTGGCCGTGTACTTGGCCGCGGCGACCTTGGGGCCGAGCGCCGGGCGCTGCTCACGGAATTCGCTCCAGTCGTCCGCGGCGCCGAACAGCAGCTCGCGCGCCGTCAGCAGCAGGATCTCCATCTGCGCGATGCGGTGCTGAATGCTCTGCAGGCTGCCGATCGGCTTGCCCAGGCCCGTGGGGGCGCGCTCGCGGGCGAAGGCGACGGCGAAGTCGCGCGCCCGCTCGCCGATCGCCAGGTAGACACCGCCCACGCCCAGGGCAAAGTAACTGCCGCCTGGCGCCGCGGGGCTCGGCGCCCCCAGCAGCCGGCGCGAGACCACGTCCGCGTCGGGCACAAAGGCGTCCCCGAGCACGATGTCGTGGCTCTCCGTCGCGCGCATGCCGAGCACGTCCCAGGTCGGCTCGATGCGCACACCACGGTCGTCACGCACCAAAAACTGGCCCACTTCGACGCCCTGCGGCGTGTCGCCGATCGTGGCGAGCACGATGAAGTAGCGCAGGATCGGACTGAGGCTGGTGAACGTCTTGCGCCCGTTGATGCGCCAGCCGCCCTCGACCTTCGTCGCCGTGGTCAGGGGCCGGCCGCCGCCGGCGGGGCTGCCCATCTCCGGCTCGGCGGCGGCGGAGTTGAGCAGGGCGCCCTCCTCCACCACCTCGCGCATCACGCGGCGGTAGAGCGGCTCCGGCCAGTGGCCCGGCTGCGAGGCGTTGGCCACGGACATCAGGTGCATGTTGATGCCCAGCGCCACGGCCTCATCGCCCCTGGCCAGCGCGTTCTGGCAGAGCACGAACTCGAGCATCGAGCCGCCGAGACCACCGTGTTCCCGCGGCACGGTCAGTGTGTGGTAGCCGGCCTCGACCAGCTCGCGGTAGCTCTCGCGCGGGATCACGCCGGCGCGGTCGGCCTCGGCGGCGCGCGGCGCGATGCGCTCCGCCAGGCCGGCGGCCAGCGCCAGCAGCTCGGCCTGCCGCTCGCTGCGAGGAATGCGCATAGAGGCTCCTTCTGAAGCGAGAGAGAACGATAGATCAGCCGCGGGCGCGTGGCCCCATCCTCGGTTCACCTCTCCTGCCCACAATCATAGGGGAAGGGAGCTTGGAGGGCGGTATGGTTGAAGCAGGGCAGTGGGCTTGCGGCCCTCCAGCGGCTACGGCGCCGGCGTCGCCTGGCCGGGGTTGATGATGCCGAAGACGACGGTGACGCTGGCGCTGGCGGAGAGCGAGGACGGCGGCGAAATCGGCGGCGGCGCCACCGTGGGAACCGGTGGCGGGGGTGGCGTTGCCGGTCGTGCCGCGATCGCCGGGATGGGAGCGTTACTGAAGCCCTCCGTGACCGAGAGCACCGGGCCGAGCTGCACGCCCAGCGTAGCGGCGGCGGCGCGGGCCTTCTGCAGTGCATCCTGCGTAGCGCCCCGGATCGCCTGGATGCGCAGCGACTCCGGGTCGGCGATGCTGTACTGCGGCCCGCTCAGGTTCGTCGCGCCGGCGCCGGCCATCGCGCCGAACAGGTCGCCGATCCCCTGCAGGTTCTTTGTCTGCACAGCGATGCCGTTTGTGGCCTCGTAGCCGACGATCTGCGGCGGCGGCGTGGGCTGGCCCGGTTCCGGCTGGGTGAAGGAGTAGCGCGGCGCCACGCTGAAGCCGGAGGTTTGAATGTCGGCGTCGGTGACGCCCAGCGCCTTCAGCGCGGCGATCACGGCGGCGAGGGCGCGGCTGTTGGCGTCGGTGGCGGCGGCCGGCGTGTCGGCATCGCTGACCACGCTGCCGAAGATCGTGGCGGTGTCGGGCGGCTGCGAGGCGGTGGCCTGGCCGCTCACGGTGATCGAGGGCGGCGGGCCGGACGGCGCGGTCTGTGCGGAGACGACGGCGACGCCGCCGAGCAGGGCGGCGCCGGCCAGCAGCGCCAGCCGCGAGGGCCGCGCCCACCTGCCGGTCGCAGTATGGATGCGCCGGCGCCAGGCGTTGCTCCCCATCACCTTACCTCCCTCGCACGCGGACGCCGGCCGGCCTCGGCGCGTGAGCCTACGCAGCTGTTCTGCGAAGAGAATGCTTCGACGGCGCGCGAAGTTGCAGTGATGGCGCACATATCCCTGGTTTCGCAGGCGAAAGCCGTCCTTTCCTGCAAGGAATGGGGGCCTGCAATCTCTCGGCAGCCCCCGACACCCCTTCCCCGCGGGAGCCGGGGCAGCCGATCCTGGGCGAGGCAGGGATGGATCCGCCGTGCACTTACAGATGGTTTCAAAACCGGCTCGGGTTCCCGCTTGAAGGTATGCGATCGCCCGTGAACGCCGGTTTTGAAACCATGTCTTAGCCCGCCAACCCCGCCGTTTTCAGCAGACCCGGCCGCGCCGCCTCAGCGACGTCATGCATCATGGCGAAACGCACGCCGGCACGGCCCTTCATGTGCCGCACCAGCCGGTCCAGCATGCGCATGCGATGGCCGCGGCCGATCACCTGCGGGTGCATGGTCAGCGTGTAGATGCCGCCGGGCACGCGCTCGTACATGAACTCGAACTCTTCGCGCCAGGTCTCCTCCACGTGCGCGGGCGGCGCCATGATCGCGGCGCGGCCGGGCGAATACTCGAACACCGGGAAGTCGTCCAGGATCCAGGAGATCGGCAGCTCGACCAGCGGCGCCGGCCGGCCGAAGCGGAAGGGGCCGGTCGTGTCTCCCGCGTCGCCGAGGCGGCAGAGGTAGGGCGTGAAGTCATCGGCCATCAGGCTGCTGTCGTAGCGGAAGCCGTGCGCCAGCAGCAGATCGAGCGAATGCGGGCTGAGGTCCCAGGAGGGCGAGCGGTAGCCGGTGGGCGGCTTGCCGCAGGCGCGCACGATCGCGTCGATCCCCTTCTGGATGATCGCCTCTTCCTCCTCGCGGCCGAGCGTATTGGGCACCTCGTGGCAGTAGCCGTGGTGGGCGATCTCGTAGCCCGCGGCGACGACCAGCTTCACCTGTTCGGGGAAGCTGTCGATCGTGTGGCCGGGGATGAAGAAGGTGGCGGGAATGCCGTGCTCCTTAAGCAGGGCGAGCACGCGGTAGATGCCGGCGCGTGCGCCGAACTCGCCGCGCGAGAGCGGCGTGGGCGAGTTCTCGCCGCGAAAGAGCCGGCCGCTGAGCGCATCGAAATCGAAGGACAGGCAGACGGTACACTCGTTCATCGCCATCGCATACAGCCTCCCTTGAGCCTGCGCCTACGATCCGTCCGGCCAGGCAAGCGCGTCAAGCAGTATGCCCGAAGGCGGTTTGGCGCTGGCGCCGCCGCGCTCCTACACTGGTCTGGCGATGGTGATCGAGACACGCGGCCGCCGGCGACGCGGCAAGTACTCCGGGCCGTACCGCCCCGGCCAGATGCTGCGCCTTGCGCTCGGCCAGATGACCAACCGTGGCCGCTGCCTGGCGCATACGGGAGACGGCCTCGCCGTGTTCGTGGCCTATGGCCTGCCGGGCGAGGAGGTCGTGGCCGAGGTCGAGCGCGCCTACCGCGAGCACCTTGAGGCACACGTGGTCGAGGTGCTCACACCCGCGCCGGAGCGGGTGGAACCGCTCTGCCCCTATTTCGGCGCCTGCGGCGGCTGCAACTTCCAGCACATGCCCTACGAGCGGCAACTGGAGCTGAAGCGCGAGGTGGTGGTCGAGACGCTGCGCCGCATCGGCCGCTTCGACGACGTGCCCGTGCCGCCGGCGATCGCCTCGCCGCAGGCCTGGTTCTACCGCAACCAGGCCCGCTTCAGCACCAATCGCGAGGGCGCGATCGGCTTCACCCGCCGCGGCAGCCACCGCGTCGAGCGCATCGAGATTTGCTACATCATGGAGCCGGCGATCCGCGACCTGATGCCGCAGTTGCAGGGACACGGCGCCGGCCTGCACCAGATCGTCGTGCGCACCGGCGTCAACACCGGCGAGCTGCTGATCAACCCCGACCTCTCCGACCGCGGCGTCACGGTTCCCTCCGGCCAGGACTGGATGACGGAGCGAGTGGAGGGCCAGCCGTTCGACATCTCCGGCTCGGCCTTCTTCCAGGTGAACACGCGCCAGGCGGAGAACATGGTGCGCCTTGTGCGCGAGCGGCTGCAGCTCGGTCCGGACGACGTGCTGGCCGACCTCTACGCCGGCGTCGGCTTCTTCAGCAAGCTTTTGGCGCCGAACTGCCGCGAGGTCGTGGCGGTCGAGGTCTCGAAGGCGGCGGCCGACAACGCACGGCGCAACCTGGCCGGCGTGGAGAACGTGCGCTACCAGCTCGGCGACGTGGAGAAGGTGCTGCCCTTTCTGGTGCAGCGCCCGAACAAGGTCTTGCTCGACCCCTCGCGCGAGGGCTGCACGCCCGCGGCCGTGGACGCCATCCTCGCGGTCGCGCCGCAGCGCATCGTCTACGTCTCCTGCGACGCGGCCACGCTCGCGCGCGACCTGCGCCGCATGGTGGACGGCGGCTGCACGCTGCACGAGGTGCAGCCGCTGGACATGTTCCCGCAGACCTTCCACATCGAGTGCATCGCCACGCTGACGCGCGGGAAGGGTGAAGGGTAGCGGTCAACGGGTGGAGGGGCTGGACGGAGACATCCGCCCGCCACATCCGGCCCGCCCCGGCAGCGAACCGCCGTGCCCCCCTCACCTTCGACCCTTCACCCTCGACCCACTACCCACTAGGCTTGGCGTGAGCGTTCGCTGTGGAGGAATGTCGTTCATGGATGTGAAGGCGCCGATGGTCGGCAAGATCATCGAGGTCGTGGTCGAATCGGGCAGCCGGGTAGCGGCGGAAGACGACCTGGTGATCATCGAGTCGATGAAGATGGAGATTCCCGTCGGCGCGCCGCGGGCCGGCACCGTCAAGGAGATCCGCGTGGCCGCCGGCGACGCGGTGCAGGAGGGCGACCTGCTGCTGGTGCTGGAGTAGCGCAGCCGGCTCAGCCCTGGCCGTCCCATGCCTCGAGCGCGAGTGATTCCCAGACGCGCTGCCAGCGCTGCCAGGGGCCGTCGTCGGAGAGCGGCTCCCGTGCTGTCGCCGCGGGCGCCATCCCGGCCTTGCTGAACTGGCGCTCGACCAGCTCCGCGATCTCCTCAAGCCAGGCCGGCGCCTTAGCCGTATCGCCCGAGCCGCGTTGTGCAGCCATGGTGTGGCTCCTCCGTCAATTGCCGTCGCCGGCAGACGGCCACTGTGCCGGCTCGTCGCATGCATCCTGGTCCGTCGCGCCGGCGCAGTCCCGGCGGCGCTCGGCGAGCCGCGGATCGACCGGACCGGTGATGTAGGCGACGAACGTCGCCCGCGCGGGCGCCGCGCCGGCATGAGGCACACTCGCCTGCCGAGCGTCGGGCAGAGGTCCGACCATCGGTGGCCCGGACGGCTCGATCGGTTGTGCCGTGGGGACGTTGCCGCCATGCTGCCGGGCGCCGACCGCAAACCCGGCGCTGAAGGCGATTACCACGGCGACAGTGATGGCAGCGAACGGCATGGCCTTTGGGCGCCACGCCGGTACCGCGAAGCTGTTGGTGGGCATCGCCTTCCTCCTCTCTGCCGCTCAAGGCCGCGGCATTGCCGTCATGCCGCCAGTCTCTGGCTTCGCCGGCCACGCGGCGGTCGGCCAGACGACAGGGCGAAGGTCGTCTGGCGGTCTCTTGAGATGCGTGAGGCGATCGGTTCGCTACCGCCTGTCACTCGGCTGGGGCCGCTCGGGCGCCATGTCCGGCGACACCGCTCAACGCCGCGCGGCTTGCCTGCCGCCGCGGAACGTCCGCTCGACGCTCTCTCTATCCGTCTTAACGAGCACGGTGCGGCGCTTTCGCGCATACGTTCCGGCGGCGCGGCCGGCCAGACGACCCGCGGCACCTGGTAAACGGCAGCCAGAGGCTGGCCGGCGTGGTGGAACTCCGTGTTCGTGCTGGGGTGGGCGCGGCGGAGCGCGCTAGGCGGCTTTGGCGGCTTTGAAAATGACGACCGCGTTTTGGCCGCCGAAGCCGAAGCCGTTGGCCATCGCGGCGCGCACGGGCAGGCGGCGGGCCCGGAGCGGCACGTAGTCCAGGTCGCATTCCGGGTCGGGATTTTCCAGGTTCGCCGTGGGCGGCACGATGCCTTCGACGATCGCGCGCGTGCAGACGAGCGCCGAGATGCCGCCCGCCGCGCCCAACAGGTGCCCCACCATCGACTTGGGCGAGCTGATCGCCAGACGGTAGGCGTGCTCGCCGAAGACGCGCTTGATCGCCTGCGTCTCAGCCACGTCGTTCAGCGGCGTGCCGGTGCCGTGGGCGCAGACGTAGTCGATCTCTTCCGGCTGCATCTCCGCCGAGCGCAGCGCCCGCTGCATCGCCAGCGCGGCGCCCGCGCCGCTGGGTGCGGGCATGGTGATGTGGTAGGCATCGCCGGTAATCGCGCCGCCGGCGATCTCGGCGTACACACGGGCGCCGCGTCGCGCCGCCGCTGCCGCCCGTTCGGCCACCATCACCACCGCGCCTTCCCCCAGCACGAAGCCGTCGCGGTCGCGATCGAAGGGCCGGCTGGCTCGATGGGGCTCGTCGTTGCGGGTGGAGAGCGCCTGCATGTTGCCCAGCGCAGCGATCGCCAGCCGGTTGATACCCGCCTCGGTGCCGCCGCAGAGCACCGCGTCGGCCTCACCCCGTTGCAGCAGATGGAAGGCGTCGGTGTAGGCCTGGATGCTGCTGGCGCAGGCGGCGACGGAGGTGATCACCGGCCCGCGCAGGCCGAAGACGATCGAGGGCTGGCAGGCGGCCATGTTGGGCGCCATCAGCGGCACGTAGAAGGGGCTGACGCGGTTGGGGCCGCGCCGCTCCAGCACGATCGTCTCTTCCGTGGTTTCCAGATAGCCGCCGCCGCCGGTGTTGATCACGGCGCCGATCAGCTCGGCGTTCTCCTCGCTGACCGCCAGCGCGGCGTCGTCCAGCGCCATCTTCGCCGCGGCCACGGCGTACTGCGCGAAACGCCCCATGCGCTTCGCCGCCTTGAAGTCCATGTAGTCGCGCGGGTTGAAGCCGCGCACCTGCCCGCCGATGCGCACGGGCAAGTCGTCGGTCTCGATACCCTCCAGCCGCTCGATGCCCGACTCACCGGCGAGCAGCCGCCGCCAGGTCGTCTCGGCGTTCAGCGCCAGCGGCGTGACCGCACCGATGCCGGTGATGACGATGCGCTCGCCGTTCGCTGCCACCTCGCACCTCGGCCGACGCCACGGGCGCTCTGCCGGCGCGGCGCGCGCCCGCGCCGCGCCCGGCACTCAGCATACGCCCCGGCCCGCCGGCGGCGATCAGAACAGTGTCCGGTCGCTTTCAGCCGCGCGCTGCTCGTCGTGCGGCTGGCCGGCCAGCTTCGCCGTACCGTTGCGCGAACGCCGGCCATGCTCCGGCAGCAGCGGCTGGCCCGCCGCTCGCGCCGCTGCCGCCGCGGCGTAGTAGCCACGATACGCGGGCGGCAGCAAGGCGGCCACGTCCGTCATCACTTCGTCGGCGATGCCCTGCAGGCCGAGCCGGCGCACGTCGCCACGGCTGAAGCTGCGCGGCGTGCCGTAGCGCACGTGCAGGGGCCGGCGCCGGCCGCGCGGCCAGGGCCAGAGCCGCAGCCGCTCCGTGCCCCAGACCGCCACGGGCACCACCGGCACCGCGGCCCGCGCCGCCAGCGCGCCCACACCGGCCTTCGCCTGCAACAGCCGCGGCGTGATCACACCATCGGGGTAGACGCCGATCACCTCGCCGGCCTTGAGCATGGTCAACGCCAGGCGCAGCCCCTCGCGGTCCGCGGGAATCGCCGCCATCAGCCGCCAGAAGCGGCCCAGCCAGCGCGACTGCATGCCCGCGGGCCGGGCGAGGAAGTGCAGCGTGCGGTGCAGGCGCAGGCCGATGGCGTAGCTGTCGGTGTTGTCGACATGGTTGGCGACGATGATGTACGGCCCGGTGGCCGGCAGGTTCTCGAGGCCTTCGATGCAGAGCTGCGCCCAGGTGTGCAGCATCGCGGGCAGCACCGCGGCGAGCATCAGGCGGTAGAGCCAGGAGGGGCGGTAGGCGGCGGGGTCCGGTGCGGCGTCCTCATCCATCGACGGCCGACTATGCTCCATCTGCGGCGCGATCACCGCGCGGTCTGCCAGCGGCAGCATCCAGTATAGCGCCGGGGCGCACGGAACTGGCCGCCAGGCGGCGGCCACCGCCGCGGCGATTGGCCGTTGACGCCGCGCCGTCCGCGGTCATACCGTGGATGAACATCACCCCGTATGCTGGGTGGTGTCTCGCTGCGACGGCCGCCGCCCGGCGGCCCGAAGCAGAGGAGTGAAACGGGGCGGGGTGCAATTCCCCACCGGCGGTGACAGCCCGCGACCCTCCTGCTCAGCGCTGGGCGCATCGGCCCAGCCCGGAAACCGCGGGAGGCTGACCCGGCGCAACTCCGGGGCCGACGGTGACAGTCCGGATGGGAGAGAACGGCGAACCGGACTCGTCAGGGATTAGGGAATGGGGAAGAGGGCATAGAAAGGCGGGCGCGAGCGCGGCGCCTTGTCCAATGCCCCTCGGCTTCCTGGTCCAGTTCCCGTCCCCAACGCCGTGCGGTCCGGTGTCTGCTTCCCGCTGCATGCGCGGGAAGCCCTTTCTCCCCGGCTCCCGGCTCAGGTATGGCGCGCGGTGGCGCGCGTTCTTGAGAGCCGGCCGCGCGGCGGCCGGTCGGGAGGTTCAGGGTGTACAGCGGACTCATCTCGGAACTCGGCATCGTGGAAACGGGGCGCGAAACGGAGGAAGGGCTCCTTCTGACCGTGCTCGCGCCGGAAACGGCGGCGCGGCTGCGGCCGATGGGCTCGGTCGCCGTCGCCGGCGCCTGCCTCACCGTGCTCGCCTGCGACGGCGAGCGCTTCGGCGTGCTCGTCGGCGCGGAGTCGGCGGCGCGTACGACGCTGCGGCCGCCGCTCGACGGCCGGCGCGTCAACCTCGAGCTGCCGCTACGCGCCGGCGACCCGCTCGACGGGCACCTGGTGCAGGGGCACGTGGACGGCATGGCGGCGGTCGTCTCGCGGCGGCGCGAGGGCGGCGTGGAGTACGTCTGGTTCCGGCCCAACAAGCGGTTGCTGCGGGCGATTGTGCCCAAGGGCTCCATTGCCGTGGACGGCGTCAGCCTCACCGTGGTGGAGATCAACAAGGGCGCCTTCTCCGTCGCCCTGATCCCGGAGACGTTGCGCCGCACCACGCTGGCCGGCCTGCAGGCGGGCGATCGCGTGAACGTCGAAACCGATGTGCTGCCGAAATACGTGCAGCGCTTCGGCCACGCGCCGCGACCGGCGCTCGCCTGGGCGGGGTTGCGCCGCGGCCGCGAAGCCGTGGAGATGGCGATCGCCGCGATCGCGGCCGGCGGAAAGGTGATCGTCTGGGATCCGGCGCGCGAGGGCGAGGGCGACGTGATCATGGCCGCCGATCGCGTCTCACCGGCCGACATCAACTTCATGATGACCCACGTGCGCGGCCTGCTCTGTACGCCGATGGACGCGGCGCTGCTGGCGCGGCTGGGCATCGAGCGCATGCCCGGCGCCGGCGATCACCACGGCACCGCCTTCATGGTGACCGTGGACGCGGCCGAAGGCACCACGACCGGTATTCCCGCCAGCGAACGGGCGCACACGCTGCGGCTGCTCGCCAGCCCCGCCGCGCGGCCCGAGTCGTTCGTGCGGCCGGGGCACGTCTTTCCGCTGGCGGCGCATCCGCGCGGGCTGGCGGCGCGCCAGGGTCACACCGAGGCAGCCGTAGCGCTGGCACGCTGGGCGGGACGCCCTCCCGTGGCGCTCTGCTGCGAAGTCGCCGCCGCCGACGGCGAGATGGCGCGGCTGCCGGAGCTGGAGTGGTTCGCCGCCGAGCACGGCCTGCCGCTGGTCGCCATCGAAGACCTGGTCGAGTACGCCCGCGCCGAGGCAGGCGCCGCCGCCCTCGGCTGATCGGTTCGCAGGCTCGCCGCGCTCCGGTGTACCGGCGCGGCCGGTGCGTGGCCGCGCGGCCGCGGTATACTGCGCTGCGGCCGCGCGGCGCGCGAGCCTGTCTTCCGGAGGGCCGAGCGTGGAGATCTCCTGCGCCTTCGCCACAAGCCTCGATACGCCCGCGCACATCGTCCTGGCAGAGCAGTTGGGCTATCGCCGCGCCTGGTGCTACGATTCGCCGGCACTCTATCCCGATGTGTGGATGACGCTGGCGCTGGCAGCGGCGCGCACCAGCCGCATCGGCCTCGGCCCCGGCGTGCTGATCCCCAGCCTGCGCCACCCAATGGCGAACGCGTCGGCGATCGCCACGCTCGCGGCATTGGCGCCGGGGCGAGTGGTCGTGGCCGTCGGCTCCGGCTTCACCGGCCGGCTGACGCTGGGGCAACGGCCGCTGAAGTGGTCGTTCGTGGCGGCCTACCTGCGTGCCCTGCGCGGCCTGCTGCGCGGCGAAGCCGTCGAATGGGACGGCGCGATGATGCAGATGCTGCAGCCCGCCGGCTTCGCGCCGACACGGCCGATTGCGGTTCCACTGCTGATCGGCGCCGGCGGGCCGAAGGGCGTCGCGGTCGCACAGCAGCTGGGCGACGGCATCTTCATCAGCGCCACGCGGGATGCCAGATTTGCGGCGGCCTGGGTGGCCCGGCTCGCCGTAGGCACCGTGCTGGAGCCGGGCGAAGACCCGGGATCGGCGCGCGTGCTGGCCGCCGCGGGCCACGGCGCCGCCGTCGCCTATCACGGCGCCTACGAACGGGGCGGCGTCGAGGCGTTGCCCGGCGGCGCCGCCTGGCGCGCGCAGATCGAGCGCGTACCGGCGCGCACGCGCCACCTTGCCGTTCACGAAGGGCACCTGATCGCGCCGAATGCGACCGACCGTACGGTGCTGAACGGCGCGGTGCTGGCCCGCTACGGCGGCGCCCTGGACGCCGCGGCCTGGCGCGAGCGGCTGGCGCGCTGGCAGCAGGAGGGCACCACGGAGGTCGCCTACCAGCCCGCCGGACCGGACATCCCGCGCGAGTTGGCCGCCTTCGCCCGCATGGCCGGGCTCTGATGTGAAGCCAGACGGTTATGTTTTGGGGCGATTATTGTTCGCCATCCGGTCGCTTGACGCGCTTACAGCGCAGGATTAGATTACCGGCACACTGACCCCACCCCGCCGTGAGGGAGGCAGGCGATGAGCGGTTTCAAGCAATTCCTGTTGCGTGGCAATCTGATCGATCTGGCGATCGCCGTGGTCATCGGCGTAGCGTTTGGCGCCGTCATCAAGGCGCTCGTCGAAGACCTGATCACGCCGTTGATCGCCGCGATCGGCGGCAATCCGGACTTTGGCAACCTCACATTTACGATCAACAAGAGCCATTTCAAGTACGGCGATTTCATCAACGCCATCATCACGTTTGTGATCATCGCCGCCGTGATCTACTTCCTCGTCTTCCTGCCGGTCAATGCGCTGATTCAGCGCTCGCGCCGCGAGCCGCCCGTCGATCCGACGACGAAGAAGTGCCCCGAGTGCCTGAGCGAGGTGCCGGTCGACGCGCGGCGCTGCGCCTTCTGCACGTCGGCACTCACGTCGGCGGCGTAGCAGGCGCCTCGGCCCGCTTTATCCTCCGTTCTTCTTCTCGCCCATCCACAACGGGCGGCGGGACCGCGCGACGTTAACGGCCTGATTGGGGAGAAGGCGCCGATCACGGCGAGGAGACGAGCGCACCCGCGATCGCCGTATCCCGGCTTCATAACCCACAATCCCTACCCTCTCGCAACTGCCGCCGGTGTTACGCCGGCGGCAGTTTCCCGTTGTCAGCGGTAAACACCATGGAGCTGCGCTGTGCCGGACGGACAACCGCTCGCCTCATCCGCCCCTGGGCCGATGGCAACCCGGCCGCGGCGAAACATGATGGAGACACTCGGCTATCGCCTGCTGGCGGCGGATGCAGAGCACGCCGTCGCCGAGCTGCCCTTCAGCGACGCGACGGCGCAGCTTACGGGGCTGTTCCACACCGGCGCCTTGCTCGCCCTGGCCGACAGCACCGCCACGTATCTCTGCCTGCAGAACGTCTATCCCGGCGGTGCGATCGACGATCCGGCCCGCTTTCCCCTCGCCATCCAGATCAGCGCCAACCTGGTGCGCAACACCAATCGCGGTAGCGCCTTCGCCGAGGCGCGGCTGCGCCACCGCGGCCGCACGACGCTGGTGGTGGAAACCCACGTGCGCGACGGCGAGGACCGCACCCTGGCGATCGTGACCACCACGCACCTCGTGCTCGGGTCGCCGGCAAGCTGAGGGCGATCGCGCCCCCGCGGCGCGCTCCCGCAGACCGGCGGACGATTCGGTAAAGTCCGCCGCCAGCGACTCGATATCTGCTTCAGCGGTGGATTGGCAGCATCCTGTCTGCCCGTCAAAGTATCAATTCAGTAACGCCAATACGGAAACTGATACAGCTATCGATCCATTACCTGGCTACGCGTGAAGCCGCCGGGGGCGGCGCCCATTTCAAAGCGCATCGATAAAGGCACACCCGGCGAAAGCCGGGGCCGCAAAGCCATGGGCCTTCCCTCCCGCCGGCGCGGGGGCACGGTTGCCAGGCCGCCGAACGCGATCGCTTTCGTGGAGGTAGCCCTGGTGTTTCGTATTGCTTCGGTCCTCGCCGTCGCCCTCGTGGCCGCCGGCATCGCCGCCGCCGCGCCGCACGGGCACGCCCGGGCGTTTGAAGCCTGGTGCTCCGACGACCCGGTCATCTCCGTCAACGGCAACCTGGTCGATCTGCAGGTGCAGATGCCCGTCACGAACCTGCTGACGATGCGCACGACCACGCTCACGATCGTGGTCCCGCGTAACGTCGGCGGCGCCGTCGTCGTGGACGATATCAGCGCCTTCCCCATGCACACGACCATCTCGGCCACCGGCCCGAAGTGGAGCGGTCACGGCGCGGTGCCGATCACGATCGACGCCTACGTGAGCGCCTCCAGCTCCTACACCACGCAGGTGGTGGCCACGCCGGTGCTGAATGTCTCCAACCTGCTGGGCTCGCCGTCGAGCACGTCTGGCTGGACGAACAGCCTCATTGCGCTGCAGATAAGCGTGGGCCGTTAAGGTGGCGTCCGCACCCTCGCGCCGTCCTGGTCCGCCGCCGCGCGTGCGTGTCTACGTCTGCGCGGTGATCGCCCTGGCCCTGCTGCTCGCGCCGGCGAGCGGCTGGCTGGGGGCAGCGTGGCGGCTCGAGGCCTGGCCGGAGGCGGCGCTGCTGGCCGCGCTGCTCGCCGTGGCCCACCGGCAGCGGGTGCAGATCGGCCTCCATCGCACACTGAACGTCGGCACAGCGCCCGAGGTCGCCGCTGTGCTGCTGCTGCCCGGTCCGCTCGCCCTGCTGGCGCTCGTCGCCGGCACGGCGGCGGGCGAACGGCGCGGGCCGCTGATCCAGCGCTCGTTCAACATCGCCGTGGCAACCCTGCGCGCCCTCGCCGGCCTCGGCGCCTACGCCGCCCTACGCCGCGCAGGTCCCACGGCGATCGGCGACCCACTTGCCTCGCTGACGGCGCCGGTGGCGATGTATGTCTCCGGCACGGCGCTGGTGCTCAGCGTCGCCGCCGTGCAACTGCGCGAGAACCCGCTGCGCCGCGCCTGGGCGATGCCGCACGACACGCTCGTGGCCGAGGCGGCGCTCGCCCTGGTCGGGATCATGGCCGCCTTCGCTTCATCGGGCCACCCCTGGACGCTGCCGCTGCTGGTGGTGCCGGCGGCGCTGGCGCAACGCGCCCTGCGCGACGGCGTGGCGCTGCGGGCGCAGACGCGGCTGGCGCTCGAAGACCTGGCCGACGTGGTCGACATGCGCGACCACTACACGTTCGAGCACTCCCGCCGCGTGGCCGAGCTGGCCCGCGCCACCGCCCGCCAACTGCGCCTGCCCGCCGACGAGGTAGAGCTGATCACGATGGCCGGGCGCGTACACGACGTCGGCAAGATCGGGATCAAGTCCACGGTACTGATGAAGCCGGGCGGGCTGAGCGAGCGCGAGTTCGCCGAGATGCGCTCGCACCCCGTCGTCGGCGCACGGCTGATCGGCAACTTCCCGCAGTTTGCCCGCGGCCGCGCTTACGTGCTGCACCATCACGAGCGCTTCGACGGCAAGGGCTATCCTGAAAAGCTCGCCGGCGAGCAGATCCCTTTCGGCGCCCGCGTGCTGGCCGTGGCTGACGCCTGGGATGCGATGACCTCGCACCGGGCCTACCGCCAGGCGCTGCCGATGGCGCGCGTCTACGCCGAGCTGGAGCGCGGGCGCGGCGCCCAGTTCGATCCGGCCGTGCTGGACGCCTTCCTCCAGGCGCTGCGCGAGCGGCCCGACCTGGCCGCGGCGCACACCGCGGAACCGCAGGACGTGGACGTGGCCGAAACACCGTCCGCGGCCGTGGCGGAACACGTGGCGTAGCCCGCGCGGCCGTTCTTCCACGCCGGGCCGCGACCCCTTGTACCCCTTCCCTCGACGCCACCGCCGCGCCCGCCTGCCGAACCGGCAGCCGCCTGCCGTCTGCGTCTGCCTGCCGCCGGGCCGAAGCCAGGCTTCCGCGCGCCGCGACGGTGCTCCGCCGCCCCTGGTCAGCGGACAAAGTGATACAAAATTGCCTCGATTGTTTCTGTAACGCTTAACTTTGCGAGTCGTTGTAGTGGGGCATCAGCCCTGCGGCCTGCCGTGCCCTGGGGCGCGCCATAGCCGGCCGTCGAGACAGGAGGTGGCGAAACCGGAGACGATCCCGCTCCGCGCCCGCCGGGCCGGGCGCACCGCCGTGGTACCCGCTCGAACACTGTTCGTCCTCGGGAGGATGCTATGCGTTTGGTCCGTATCGGCGCGCTCGCCGCCTTCGCCGCGATCCTGCCGTTATTCGGCGGCTTCGCCGGGCGCACGGCCGCCAGTTCGCCCTCACCGCACTTCACGCTCAACTGCAGCCGCGGCAATCCGCTCTGCACCGAAGTCCAGGACGCCGAGGCGGTCTTCGGCGAAGATCAGTACGTCGGCCACGACGAGCCATCGCTGCTCTTCTATTCGAACACGGCCGGCTCCGGCAACTCGAACCTCTACCACATGACACTGCCGACGGATCCGCCCGTGCTGCCGAAGCAGGACGGCAGCGGCGGCACCTTCAACTTCCAGTTGCGGCCGGCCTTCTGGTTCGGCATGGCGATGTGCGACACGCAGTCGTTCCCGGAGCAGGTTTCGACCTGCACGCCGGACAGCGACAGCAACATCGTCGATCCGGCGGTGAGCGCCGCACATCCGGGCGTGGCCTTCATGGAGATGCAGTTCTACCCGCCCGGCTGGGTGCTGTGGCCGCCCGGCGCCAGTTGCGACGCGACCAAGTGGTGCGCGGCGCTGAACATCGACAGCCTGTCGGAGAATCCCGTCAGCGGGCAGTTCCTGAACCCGACCTGCCAGGCGCAGGCCGGTCTCGAGTACGTCAACTTCGCCTTCATCACCAAGAACGGCGTGGCGCAGGCGCCGGCGAACCCGGTGAATTCGACGCTCGCGACGTTCACGCCCGACCCGGCTAAAGACCTGTTCATGGACAGCGGTGACGAGCTGACGGTAGACATGCACGACACCGCCAACGGCTTCACCGTGATCATCCACGACCTGACCTCGGGCCAGAGTGGCTCGATGACCGCGAGCGGGGCCAACAGCTTCGGCCAGGTGAAGTTCGCCCCGACGGGCACGTCGTGCGTCAACATCCCCTACAACTTCCACCCGATGTACGCCACCTCCAGCGAGGCGACGCGCGTAACCTGGGCGGCGCATTCCTACAACATCGCCTTCTCCGACGAGATCGGCCA
>Ga0070730_10000409_pt1 | contig 51060 bp, 46 predicted proteins | sample Coa_R1_3_FD_66447 | JGI IMG/M metagenome (GOLD analysis project Ga0070730, IMG submission 66447) | Surface soil microbial communities from Centralia Pennsylvania, which are recovering from an underground coalmine fire - Coalmine... | ecosystem: Environmental > Terrestrial > Soil > Unclassified ...
GCTACTGCGCCCCATTCGGAAAGCCCGTGCTGGCGCAGTAGCCCAGTCGAATTGGAGATGTATTCCGGTACGCGCTTGTGCGCCTTCAATTGGCGTTCCCAGGCGCTCACGAGCGCGTCGAGCGTCATGTCGGCCGGCTTCGCGGGCGCGGCGGGCTGAGCCGGCTCGACCGCTTCGACCGGGTTGATACCGGTCGACAGTGCCGCCCGCATGCCGCCGGCCTCGCCGATGGCCGCCTTGAGGCCGCCGGCCTTGAGCGTGGCGCGGTGCTTCTTCCCGGCGTGATGGAACTCGAATAGGAAGCTCGGGCCTCGGGCGCCGACGCGAACGCGAAGACCGGCATGTCCCGCGACCGACCATTCCGTCCGATCCGCCCGCAAGGCTCGGATAGCGGCATCGGTCGCCGGCACCGTGCGCGCTTGCCGTTCGGCCTTGGCGGGCTTGTGATCAAGGTTCTCGATGACCGTAAGCGTTGGCTTCATGGCTACCTCCTGGGGGACGTAGGCGCCGGTTCTGGGGGAGGTTTTCTAAGGGCGTTCGCCGCGGCAGGGTAGGGGCCGCTAAAAAACCCTAGGAAATCTCTCACAAAAAGCCTGCGCCGATTTGCCAGGATAGTAAATCACACTTCTGTTCTATCTGGTGCCGGCCGGGACCGCGGCGATGGACTATGTGTTTCTCGGCAACCCCATGGCGCCCTTGAGCCTCGCCGGGATGGGCGCGATCCTCGGAGGCTTGGCGTTGGTATTCCGGACGGCGTGAGCCAGCGGTTTCACGCCGCACGCGCTGGCTGTTCTCAGCCAGCGCGTGTGGTGTTCTAGGCGGTCTTGGCCAGCGCCTGATCCAGGTCGCGGATCAGGTCCTCGCGCTGTTCGAGGCCGATCGACAGGCGCACGACCTCGGGACCGGCGCCGGCGGCGATCTGCTGCTCCTCGGTCAATTGCCGATGGGTGGTCGAGGCCGGGTGCAGGATCAGCGACTTGGTGTCGCCGATGTTGGCGAGATGGGAGAACAGTTCGACCCCCTCGACCAGCTTGACGCCGGCGGCATAGCCGCCCTTGAGCCCGATGGTGAAGACCGAACCTGCGCCCTTGGGCATGTAGCGCTTGGCCAGCGCGTGATACGGGCTCGACGGCAGGCCGGCGTAGGACACCCACTCGACGGCGGGATGCTCCGCGAGGTAGCGGGCGACCGCCTCGGCATTGGCGACATGGCGCTCCATCCGCAGCGCCAGGGTCTCGATGCCGGTCAGAGTCAGGAACGCGTTCATCGGCGCCAGGGTCGGCCCGAGATCGCGCAATCCCACCGCATGGCCATGGACGGTGAAGGCGAGGTCGCCGAACGTCTCCTGGAAGCGCAGCCCGTGATAGGCCGGTTCCGGCTCGGCGAGCGTCGCGTACCGGGCGCTCTTCGCCCAGTCGAACGTGCCCGAATCGACGACGCAGCCGCCCATCGCCTGGCCGTGGCCGCCCAGGAACTTGGTCATCGAATGCACCACCAGGTCGGCGCCATGCTCGATCGGCCGGCACAGGTAGGGCGTCGCCATGGTGTTGTCGACGATGAACAGGATGCCGGCGTCCTCGGCGATCCGGGCGACGGCCTCGAGGTCGGTCACCACGCCGCCCGGATTGGCCAGGCTTTCGACGAAGATGGCGCGGCAGTCCCCGGCGCCGTCGAGCGCCCGCTTGAAGTTGTCCGGATCGGTCTGGTCGACGAAATGGGCCTTCCAGCCGAACTTGGTGAAGCTGCGGCCGAACTGGGTGATTGAACCGCCGTAGAGCCGGTTCGATGCCAGGAACGACGCGCCCGGCGTCATGAAGCCGAAGAAGGCCAGGAGCTGGGCCGCATGGCCCGACGCGCAGCAAACCGCACCCCGGCCGCCTTCGAGGCTGGCCATGCGCTCCTCGAGCGCCGCCACGGTCGGGTTGGTCAGGCGCGAATAGATGTAGCCGTAGCTCTGCAGGTTGAACAGCGAGGCGGCCTGGTCGACGTCGTCGAACACATAGGCCGTCGTCTGGTAGATCGGCATGGCGCGGGCGCCGGTCGCGGGATCGGGCGGCGTGCCGGCATGGATCGCCAGGGTCTCAAAGCCGTAGGCGGGCGGCTTGCTCATGGGGTCGGTCCTTCTGCCGGCGCTTCAAATGCGAAACGAGCCGGAGTTTACCCGGCTCGCTCGCAAAGAATAGCGCTGTTTCACGCTCGGAAGGATACGCGTCTTGGGGCAACCGATAGTAGGGAAGGGGCCCGAACGGATGCCCCGTGCCATTCGGATGCCATTATCTCGCGCCAAGCTCTCGTCAGTCTGGCCCCGACAAAGTGACGACCAGTCATGAAGCTTCTTTCGCGCCTCGCCATTGGCTGCGGTCTCGCCGTGCTTCTAGCTACAGGCGGGGTGTGGGCATATGCCGGCGTGTTGTACGGCATTCATGTTCTGTTTCGACACGGCGGCACCTTCTGGCTACCGGTCGGACCGGATAGCTCGCTTCTTTCTACATCCATGCAGCTTGCCCTTGCTGAAGCGCCATTAGCATCACCAGGCGCTTTTCAATGGCGTTCGATTGCCGACGGCTTTGAGGTCACGGATCTGCCCGTCATCGCGGCGAGGCAAACGGTCGATCATGTGCTGCTGGCACGGATCGACCCGGCACGCTTTCGTTTCGTCGTTCGAAATTCATCTGCCGGCGACAAGAACCTCGACCAATGGATGGCGGAACTTGGTGCTGCGCTGGTCGTCAATGGCAGCTATTACGCGCGGCGCGGCGAGCCGGACACGCCCTTCCTCAGCAACGGGGCTTTGCTCGGACCGAAAGAATACGATGCCAGAGCCGGAGCGTTTGTCGCCTCTCCCGATTTCACTGGTGTCCGCAACCTTGCCCACGAGAACTGGCAAGAGGCATTTGCCGGCGCGGAGGACGCGATGGTGTCCTATCCGTTGCTCGTGGCCGACGGCGTGACCCACGTCGCAACCTCAAGCCGGTGGCTGGCAAATCGGAGCTTCATCGGCCAGAACGAAGCCGGCCGGATCATCGTCGGCACGACGACCGACGCCTTCTTCTCGCTCGATCGGTTCGCCCAGTTCCTGATTGACGCGCCGATCGGGCTAACCGTGGCCCTCAATCTCGATGGTGGGCCAGTTGCGAGCCAAGGTATTGCCTTGAATGGCTACGACCGGAGAACCTACGGTCGATGGGAAGCGCAGGTTGACGGCGATAGAGTTCAATTGCTGTCTTGGCCGTACGGCACCGTCGCAATGCCCATTGTGCTAGCGGCATTCCCGCGCTAGCGGAAGTCACCACTACAGAACCTAGTCGCCGCCCTCGGCCTCGGGCAGCTTGCGGCCGGTGCTCAAACGATGGGCAATTGCCCCACCGCGGACGATGCAGTCGACCAGGAAGGCGAGGCAGGCGAAGCCGCCGGTGACGAGGGTGATCGCCAGCAGCATGCCGTTCAGGACCGCGGTGGCATCGACGGGCGGCTGAGTGCCGGGGTCCGAGGCGCCGCCGGGCAGCACCATCGCGTCGAAGCCGCCATAGGCGGCATTGCCGACCAGTTCGGCCGAGATCATCGGCAGCGGATGGGCGACCAGTGCGCGCAGCAGGAAGGCGACCACCGCCAGCACGATGGCGCTGCCGACCAGCGACGTGCGCACCATCTGGCTGCACTCGAGCTGGTTGTCGGCACACAAGGCGTAGAAGGCCGCGAAGCGGCTACCGGTCGCTGAATTCGGCTTGCTCATGATCCTGCTCTCACCGCGAGGATCCGAGAGGGCGATCCTCATGCTGCGGTGCAGCAAATCGCATGCCGGGGCAGATTTTCAAGGCGCATTCGCTTCATGCCAGCCTTGCTGCGAGGCAAACCGGTGCCAGTCGGGGGTCAGACCTGCTTGCGTCGGCGGCTGGAGATGATGCCGGTATTGACGCCGCTCCAGCCGAGTTCGCCGCACAGGCGGGAATATTCGATCTTCGGGCAGCGGTTCATCACGACATCGAGGCCGGCCTGCTCTGCGCGGCGCGCGGCCTCGTCATGGCGCACGCCGATCTGCATCCAGACCGCCTTGGCGCCGATCCGGATCGCGTCCTCGACGATGGCCGGGGCGGCGTCGCTCGCCCGGAAGACGTCGACCAGGTCGACCGGGACCGGCACGTCGGCGAGGGAGGCCACCACCGGCTCGCCCAGGATCTCCTCGCCCTGCGCACGCGGATTGACCGGGATGACCCGGAAGCCCTTGGACTGCAGGTATTTCATCACGAAGTAGCTGGGCCGGTTCCAGTTCGGGCTGGCACCGACCATGGCGATGGTCCTGGTCCGGCGCAGCACGCCGCGCAGATAATCGTCGCTGTAATTGTCGTGGTTCACGGGCTCGCTCACTCACCGGTCCATTCGGGGACGCGCTTGGCGAGGAAGGCGTCGATGCCCTCGGCCGCGTCGCGCGCCAGCATGTTGCGCGTCATCACTCCGCTGGCATAGGCGTAGGCGGCCTCCAGGTCCAGCTCCGCCTGCCGATAGAACGCCTCCTTGCCGATCGCGAGGGTGAGCGGGCTCTTGGACGCGATCTGCCGGGCGAGCGCCCGGGTCTGAGCCTCGAGCTCCGCCGCCGGCACGACCCGGTTGACGAGGCCGATCTCGCGCGCTCGGTCGGCCGGGATCAGGTCGCCGGTCAGCAGCATCTCCATCGCCTGCTTGCGCGGCACCGCGCGGCTCAGGGCGACCATCGGCGTCGAGCAGAACAGGCCGATATTGACGCCGGGCGTCGCGAAGCGCGCGTTGTGCGCGGCGACCGCCAGATCGCAGCTCGCGACCAGCTGGCAGCCGGCGGCGGTGGCGACGCCCTGGACCTGGGCAATGACCGGCTTCGCAAGCCGCACCAGCTTCAGCATCAGGCGGGAGCATTGGGCGAACAGCGCCTCATAGGCTTCGCGCCGCTGGTCGGCCCGGATCTCGCGCAGGTCATGGCCGGCGCAGAAGGCGGGGCCGGCGGCGGCCAGGATGACGATCCTGACCGCCGGATCCTCGGCGATGCCGTCGAGCGCCGCCTCAAGCGCGGTCATCAGCCCGACCGAGAGCGCGTTGCGCTGGTCGGGCCGGTTCAAGGTCAGGGTCGCGATGCCGTCGGCATCGTCGCGCAGCAGGATCGCGCCTGGTTCGGCCATGCTCGGGGTCTCCTTCGCCGTCTCAAGTCGCGGCGATTTTGACCCAAACGACGCGAAGCGACCAGGGGATGCCTGGCCGCGCCCCCGCGAGCCTCCTCTGCAATCAGCGCAGCGGGATCGCGTACATCAGGCCGCCCGCGGTCCAGAGCGCGTTCGGTCCGCGCTCGAGCTTGAGCGCGCTGCCCATGCCGACGTTGCGCTCGTAGCTGTCGGCGTAGTTGCCGACCTGCTTCAGGATCGTATAGACCCATTTCTCGTCGAGCCCGAGCGCCTTGCCGTTGCCCGGGCTGACGCCCAGCAGGCGCTGGATGCGCGGGTCGGCATCCTTCAGCTTCTCGTCGACATTGGCCTGGGTCACGCCCAGTTCCTCGGCCTCGATCATCGACATCAGCGTCCAGCGCACCACGTCCAGCCACTCGTCGTCGCCGTGGCGGACGAACGGGCCGAGCGGCTCCTTCGAGATGCGCTCCGGCAGGATGATATAGTCCCCGGGATGGCCCGAGACCGAGGTGATCGCGGCGGCAAGCGCCGAGGAATCCTGGGTCATCGCATCGCAGCGGCCGGCGAAGAACGCCTCGTACATGCGGTCCTGGTTCTCATAGACGACCGGCTTGTAGTCGAGCTTGTGGCCGCGGAACCAGTCGGAGAGCGTCAGTTCGTGGGTGGTGCCCTGGGCGATGCAGATCGTCGTGCCCTTGAGCTGCTCCATCTTGGTGACCTTGGCCGCCTTCGCCACCGCCACCGCCTGGCCGTCATAGAAATTGATGCCGGCATATTGCAGGCCGATCGCCGTGTCGCGCTGCAGCGTCACGGTCGAGTTGCGCACCAGCATGTCGACCTCGCCGGTCTGGACCGCGGTGAAGCGGGTGGCGGCGGTCAAGGGGATGTAGGTCGCCTTGGTCGCATCGCCCAGCACGGCGGCGGCGACCGCGTTGCACAGGTCGATGTCGAGCCCGCTCCATTTGCCCTTGCTGTCCAGGATCGAGAAGCCGGGCAGGCCGGTATTGACGCCGCACTTGAGGCTGCCGCGCTGGCGCACCGTGTCCAAGGTGCCCGCCTTGGCCGGATGCGCCGCGAGTGCCACGCAACTGATCGCGAGCGCCACCGCGGCGCTCCGTAACGTCTTTCCCATGATGCCCCCTGTTAAGGACTGTCGTTTCGTATCGTTCTGGTGGTCAGGATCGTGCCGGCAGCCCGCCGATCGCGGCCTCGACCGCGGCGCCGAGCGTGTCGGTCAGTTCGCCGATTTCGTCCGGCGTTATGATGTAGGGCGGGGCGAGCAGGACATGGTCGCCGTGGCGGCCGTCGATCGTGCCGCCCATCGGGTAGCACATCAGGCCGCGCGCCATCGCTTCCGCCTTGATGCGGGCATGGAGCTTGAGTGCCGGGTCGAACGGCCGCTTCGTCGTCCGGTCCTCGACCAGCTCCAGGCCCATGAACAGGCCGCGGCCGCGGATGTCGCCGATATGGGCATGATTGCCGAAGCGCTGGGTGAGCGCGGCCGACAGATCCTCGCCCCGGGCGCGGACCGCCTCCAGCAGCCGCTCCTCGCGGATCGTGCGCTGGACCGCGAGCGCCGCGGCGCAGGCGGTGGCGTGGCCCAGGTAGGTGTGGCCGTGCTGGAAGGCACCACTGCCGGCCTCGATCGCGGCGACGATCCCGCCGCTCGCCAGCATGGCGCCGATCGGCTGATAGCCGCCGCCCAGCCCCTTGGCGACGGTCATGATGTCGGGCGCCACCCCTTCCTGTTCCGAGGCATGGAGCGTGCCGGTCCGGCCCATGCCGCACATCACCTCGTCCAGGATCAGCAGCACGCCATGGCGGTCGCAGATCTCGCGGATGCGCTTGAAATAGCCGGGCACTGCGGTCACCGCGCCGGCAGTGGCCCCCACGACCGGCTCGGCGATGAAGCCGATCACCGTCTCGGGGCCGAGCTCGAGGATCTTGGCCTCGAGCTCGTCGGCGACGCGCCGGCCATAGGCCTCGTCGGTCTCGTCGTCACGCCGGTCGCGATAGGCGTAGCAGGGCGCGATGTGATGGGTCTCGATCAGCAATGGCGCAAATTGCCGGCGGCGCCATTCATTGCCGCCGGCCGCGAGTGCCCCCAAGGTATTGCCGTGATAGCTCTGCCGGCGCGCGATGAAATGGCGGCGCTCGGGCTGGCCGATCTCGACGAAATATTGGCGCGCGAGCTTCAGCGCGGCCTCCATCGCTTCCGAGCCGCCGGCGACGAAGTACACCTTGTCGATGCCGGCGGGGGCGTCGGCGATCAGCAGGTCGGCCAGGCGCTCCATCGGCTCGTTGGTGAAGAAGGCGGTATGGGCATAGGCCATGGCCGCGACCTGCTCCTGGATCGCGGATATCACCCGCGGATGGCCGTGGCCGAGACAGGAAACGGCGGCCCCACCGGAGGCGTCGAGGTAACGCTTGCCGGCCGCGTCGACGATATGACAGCCGGCGCCGCCGACTGCCACCGGCAGGCTGCCGGTGCCGCGATGCAGGACATGACTCATGGTGTCGGCTCCTCGGTGCCGTCGGTCCAATAGACCTGGAAGCGGGCGAGCTGCTGCTCGCTGGCCTCGATCGCCGCCAGGGCCGCGTCGCCGCCGCGCGCGACCAGCAGCGCCAGCAGGGCCTGGGCGAGCGCCACCATCGGCACGATCGAGTGGAAGAAGGATGGGGTGGCGGTGCCGACGAGCAGCACGACATCGGCTAAACGGCCGATCGGCGACAGCCGGTCGTCGGTGATGGCGATGAGGCGTGTGCCCCGTTCGCGCGCCCAGCGCGCCGCCTCGATCGTCTCGGCCGTGTAGGGCGCCACGCTGACCACCAGCAGCACGTCGTCCGGTCCCGCGTCGCGCAGGCAATCGGCCAGCAGGCCGCCGTCGGGCACCAGCACCGCGTTGGCGCGGAACAGCCGGTGCACATAGTGGAAAAAGGCCGCGGTCGGATGGCAGCTTCGCCGGCCGAGCACGAACAGCCGTTCAGCCCGCTCCATCATCTCGGCCGCGGCGACCAGCCGGTCCGGATGGTTCTGGCCGAAGGTCAGCTCGATATTGTCGAGCTCGGCCTCGAACAGCTCCTTGACGAGCGCCAGCGTCTTGTCGCCGCCCGCACGCAGCTGCAGGTCGCGCGCCTTGCCGCTGAACCCGGTGCGCGGCCGGCCTTGCCGCACGTCGCCCTGGAACACGGCGCGCAAGGCATTGTAGTCGGCGAAATCGAGCGCCCGGGCCAGGCGCACGAAGGTCACCGGTGGCACGCCGGCCGCCTGGGCCAGCTCGCGCATGGATTTCAGCGCGACCTCGGTCGGATGGTCGAGCAGGAAGCGCGCGGCCCGTCGTTGCTGCGGGCTCAGCGCGTCGAACCGCTGAGAAATGTGGCGCGCGATGTCGACGGGCGGGCTCATGGCGCAATCGAACCATGGAACGGCCGGGTGCGCAACAAATGATTCATTTTGTCGAGATGGGCGGATCATTTGATTCATCCGCCGAGGCTTGACGATGGCAGGCGGGCTTGCGCTTTGATGGGGCAAACGGAGGGAGAGGGGACCGCATGTCCGAAGAGCCGCGCATCACCATCGCCGAGTTCGAACGGATCGTAGAGGAAAGCCTGCCGCTGGCCGCCGCCTGGAAGATCCAGACGCTCGCCATCCACCATGGCCGGGCGACGCTCCGGCTCGGCTTCGACGCGGGCTTCCTGCGGCCGGGCGGAACGATCAGCGGGCCGATTCAGATGGGGCTGGCCGACGTGGCGATCTTCGCGGCGCTGCTGGGCGCGATCGGCCCCGTGCCGGGGGCCGTGACCTCGAACCTGTCGATCAATTTCCTGCGCCGGCCGAAGCCGTCGCCGCTCATTGCCGAGGCACGCATGCTCAAGATCGGCCGGAAGCTGGCCGTGGGCGAGGTCGAGCTGTTCTCAGAGGGCGATCCGGAGATGCTCGCCCATGTGGTCGCGACCTACGCGATCCCCGCGTCGTAAAGCGCGCGCGTGAAGATCTTGCTGTGACCGGATAGCTGGAGCGCCACCCGCTCGATCAGGCCCTGGGAGCCGGCCTGGTGGCCGTGCATCATCAGGCAGATGACCGCGAGTGCTGCGATCATGACGCCCGGCGCCAGATCGGGTTCCGGCAGCCGCCGCGTCAGGACGACAAAGGTGCCGGCGACCAGGCTGCCGATCAGCAGGCCGGCGCAGACTTCGGAAATGGAATGGCAGTCGAGGGCGAGGCGCGAGACGCCGATGGTGAGCGCCCCCGCCAGGGCGATCGCCGCCAAGCCCAGCCGGTGGGGCCGGGGCAGGCCGCGCGACAACAGGTGGATCGCGGTTAGGCCGACCGAGGTCGCGAGCATGGTGTGGCCGCTGGCGCCGGTGAAATCCAGCCAGGCGCTGCCAATGCCCCAGCCGAGAAAGGCGATCTTGGTCCCGGCCACCAGCACCGCGCCCAGGCCGAAAGTCGCCAGCCAGACGATTGTCGCGCGCCAGGCGCCGCCGGCGGCGAGCCAGAGCGCGATCGCGACGGCGGCCGGCAGCATCACGGCGCTGTCGCCGAAATTGGTGATGAGGGTCCAGGACATCATGGTCGGGGATCGTGCTGTGGGCAGGTGCTGACCAAGAGATTGTAGCGCGATTCGGCAGCGCCAAGGTATATCTATGTTGCACTGCAATGTGGGCGGAATTGCGACGGTGGTGCCACAACTTACGCGAGAACATGCGCTATCCATCAACGCGCCGGCAGGGAACGCCGCGCAACCGGTTCGAGGGTCAGGCCCTGGACCACGATGGAAAAGACGACGATGCCATAGGCGATGGTGAGGATCGGAGCCTTGCTCGGCCCTTCCGGCAGGGACAGGGCCATGGCGACCGACAGCCCACCCCGCAGTCCGCCCCAGGTCAGGATGAGAAAGGTCCCGAACCGGTCCGGCAGATGCAGGTTCAAGGGTAGCGCCGAGGCGGCGACGCTGAGCCAGCGCACGGCAAGCACCGTCGGGATCATGATCGCCGCGGCAAGGATGCTCCGGAATTCCAGGTCGATCGCCGCAATTTCGAGCCCGATCAACAGGAACAGCAGGGCGTTCAGCGTTTCCTCGACGAGATGCCAGAAGGTCATGAGATGCTGCCGGGTCGTCTCGGACATCGCCCGATCCATGCCGTGATTGCCGATCAGAATGCCGGCCACGACGACGGCGATCGGGCCCGAGACGCCGAGCATTCCCGCGATGCTGTAGGTGCCGGATGCCAACGCCAGCGAGATGATCAGCTCGACGTTGTAATCATCGACCCGCCGGATCAGCAGGAACGCGAGATAGCCGAGCCCCAATCCCAGAAGGCCGCCGCCGATCGCTTCGAGCAGGAACAGGCCGGTGATCGCGCCCACGCTGAAATCATCGATCTGGTGATGGGTTGCGAGCGACAGCATGAGCGTGAACACGACCACGCCGATGCCGTCGTTGAACAGGCTCTCGCCCGCGACGACGGCCTGGAGGTGCCGCGGGATGCCGACCCGCTTCAGCACGTCGAGGACCGAGACCGGATCGGTGGGAGAGATCAGCGCGCCGAAGACGAGGCACCAGGGCAGCGAGAGGCCGAGCCCGAGCAGGCGCGACGCGATCAGCAGGGCCGCCGCGACCAATCCGGTCGAGAGCACCGTGCCGAGGGTGGCCAGCGCCAGGATCGTCCATTTGCGCGCAAACATGTCGGCGGAATTGACCTGGAGCGCGCCGGCGAAGAGCAGAAAGCCAAGAAAGCCGTTGAGCAGAGTCTCTGGAAAATTGACACTGCCGACCAAGTCGCGGATTGCGGCCTTGAGGCCGATTACCGGCAGGACGCTATCGAGCGCGATCAGCAGCAAGGCGCCGGCGACGGCGCCGACGAGCAGGCCGACGGTCAGCGGTAGCTTCAACATCCGATGGTTCAGATAGGCGAGACCGGCGGAAATGACGAGCAGCAGGGCAAGCAGGTCGAAGGGCGAATGCACGGGTTCCGTCTTCCGATTGCCGATCTGATGAATGATTGGCCGTTGCAGCGGGGGCGAGATTGTATCCCGGGGAATTTCTAGCGGCTTTCCGACGGCGTCGACATCGCAATCGGCCCCGCGCGGGGCGAAATCGCAGGATAGGGAAGCCATGACTGATCTGGATGTCTTGCGCACGGCGGCCCTGGGCTATCCCGACGCCGCCGAGGAATTTCCCTGGGGCGAGCGGGTGATCAAGGTTCGCGGCAAGATCTTCGTGTTCCTGAACGAGCGCGAGGGCAATGTCGCGGTGACGGTGAAGCTGCGCGCGTCGCACGGCGAAGCGATGCTCATGCCATTCGTGCAGCCGACCGGCTATGGCCTGGGGCGCGCCGGCTGGATCTCCGCCCGGTTCCCCGCCGGCGAGCCCCTGCCGTCGGCCATGCTCGCGGCCTGGCTCGACGAAAGCTATCGCCTGATCGCGCCCAAAAGCCTGGTGAAACGGCTCGATGCTGCTCTTCTCTAAGTCGAGGTCGACTGTAATTCTGGCGCCGTTCGTGGTCTTTACTTGCTGGTATTTGGGTATATTGTCGCAGGATTCGCAACGGCGTCAGCTCCGACCGTTCGAGGCTTTGCGCGCCAGAACCGGAGGAACACCATCATGCGGGAACCTGACGGCGATAAGCTCAATGCGTTGATGGGACGGCTGGTCGGCGACCTGGGTGCGGCGATGAGTGCTGCCCTGGTCGTCATGGGCGATCGCCTCGGGCTCTATGCGGCGATGGCGGATGGCGAAGCGGTGACCGCGGCGGAACTCGCGGGCAAGACCGGCCTCAAGGAGCGCTATGTGCGCGAGTGGCTCGCTGCGCAGGCCGCCGCCGACTATGTCCAGTATGACGACAAGGCCGACCGTTTCAGCCTGTCACCGGAACAGGCCATGGCGTTCGCGGAGGAGGGCGGTCCCGCCTTCTTCGCCGGCGCCTTCGATGTCGTCCAGGCGGTCTGGCTCGACGAGCCCAAGATCGAGGACGCCTTCCGCACGGGGGCCGGTGTCGGCTGGCATGAGCACAGCCCCTGTCTGTTCCGCGGCACCGAGCGCTTCTTCCGGCCCGGCTATACGCGCAGCCTCGCCTCCAGCTGGATACCGGCGCTGGACGGCGTGCATGAAAAGCTGGAGCGGGGCGCCTCGGTCGCGGATGTCGGTTGCGGCCACGGCGCCTCGGTCATCCTGATGGCCCAGACCTATCCGAACTCGCGCTTCTTCGGCTTCGACTATCACGGCCCGTCGATCGAGCGGGCGCGCGAGGCCGCGGCGAAGGCCGGGGTAGGCGACCGCATCAGCTTCGAGCAGGCTGCCGCAAAGGATTTCCCGGCAAAAGGCTACGACCTCGTCGCGATGTTCGATTGCCTCCACGACATGGGCGACCCGGTCGGCGCCGGCAAGCACGTCAAGGAGACGCTGGCCCCCGACGGCACATGGATGATCGTGGAGCCGTTCGCGCACGACCGGCTCAAGGACAACCTCAATCCCATCGGACGCGTTTTCTATGCCGCCTCGACGATGGTCTGCACGCCCGCCTCGCTGGCGCAGGAGGTCGGGCTCGGGCTGGGCGCCCAGGCGGGCGAGGCGCGCCTGCGCCAGGTCGCGCTCGATGCCGGCTTCACCCGGTTCCGCCGCGCGACCGAGACGCCGTTCAACCTGGTGTTCGAGGCGCGCGCCTGAGGCCGATCACGGGATCATATAGACCGCGACCTCGTGGGCGACGCCGCGGAGCTCGCAATTCTGCGGCTCCGCGGTGATGCCGTTCGCCGCGAGCAGTTTCGACGCCTCGGCATGGTCCACGACCTGGCCGCTGGCGAAGATCGAGCGCGACATGGCGAGGCCCTGCACCCGCGACGCGATATTGACGGTCTGGCCGAAATAGTCCTGGCGCTCGTTCAGCATGACCGCGAGGCAGGGGCCCTCGTGGATGCCGATCTTGACCAGCAGGTCCGGATTGAGGTCGCGGATGGCGTCGCGCATGCGCAGGGCCGCAGCCACCGCCCGGTCCGGCGTCGGGAAGGTCGCCATGACCGCGTCGCCGATCGTCTTGACCACGGCGCCGGCCTCGGCGGCGATGATCTCGTGGAGGATGTTGAAATGCGCGCGCACGAGATCGAAGGCGACGAGATCGCCGACGCGCTCGTACATCTCTGTCGAGCCCTTGAGGTCGGTGAACAGGAAGGTGAGGCTGGTGATCTTGAGCCGCTGGTTGATGTCGAGCGTCTCAGTCCGGTAGATGTCGCGGAAAGTTTGGTTGGTCAGCAGGCGCTTGGCCGTGACGAACGGCCTGCGCTGGCCGAGCAGGGCATGCAAATCGTCGCCGGCGGCCCAGACGCCGGGCAGTGCGCGCACGTTGGTGTGGTTCTCGATGGCGATGCGCAACGGCCCGGGCGGCATCGGCAGTTTTCCGATCGGCGGGTGCTGCTTGTCGAGTACGATCGAGAGGCTATGGCGCTCGCGGGTCGGCTCGCCTGCGACCTCGATGAAATGAGCCGAATGCGTCACCGGGTCGAACATGATGAAGAGGCCGGCAGGCAGATGCAGCGACAGCACGGCCTTTTCACCGCCCGGCAGTTCGACGAAGTCGAGCACGATGTTCTCGAGCAGCGCCTCGAACACCTCTTGGTCGCGAGGCAGGTCGACGCCGGAGCTCCAGAATACCTGGCGGTAATATTCGGCGAAGGGCAGGGAATGGGGATCGTGGGCCGCGATCCTGCGGACGCGCGGGTTCACGGTGAAGGTCACCTCGACCATCTCGTCCAAGGTCGGCTCATAGTCCGCCGCACAGAGCGCGCACTGGTACTCCGAGCGGTCGATCGTCTTCAGCGTGGCGCCCTCGTCGAGGACGCCGCCGCAGCCGGGACAAAGCACGTTCCACGAAAGTTCGAAAATGCCGAGCCGCGCCGCGTGGAGAAAGGCCGCAATCGTCGCCTCTTCGTCGAGACCGGCGGTCGCGGCGAAGTCGATCAGGTTGATGCGGCACAGGTCCCGGTCGGGCGCCGTTTCAATCAGCCGCTCGACCGCGGCGACCACGCCGCCGTCCGCGGATTGCCGCAGGGCCGTGAAGAGAGCTTCGGTCTCTCCGGATAACCTCATGGTCGGGTCCTCGCAGTCGCGCCGATGGCTGACGATAATAGCATCTTGCCTTCCCTCCGTGACAGGCGATCGGCCGGCGCCGCCGGCTGCCGGGCCGGTTCGGGATGCATGAGCCGCAAGCATGGGTGCGCGGCCTCTCGTGCGTTTCGTTGCGGCAGAATCGCCATATATCTGTTTAGAATCAATCTGTTGTGCGAATCATACTATAATACCGCACTCTATATCCTTCATTCGCTGATGTTTTTTCGCGTTGACTCGCGGCGCCCGGTCTCTTAGACAACGCCCTCCGCCCGGAATGTGCCCCTCGCATGTGCCGCGTGGCCCTTTTTCGAGTCGAGATCGATGAAGACCTATTCCGCCAAGCCGTCCGATCTGGACAAGCGCTGGACGTTGATCGATGCCGACGGGCTTGTGCTCGGCCGGCTTGCTTCGATCATCGCCAACCATCTCCGCGGCAAGCATAAGCCGACCTACACCCCGCACATGGATTGCGGCGATCACATCGTCGTCATCAATGCCGACAAGGTGCATCTGACCGGCAACAAGCGCCGCGACGACATCTTCTACTGGCACACCGGTTATCCGGGCGGCATCAAGGGCCGTTCCAAGGGCCAGATCCTGGATGGCAAGCATCCGGAGCGCGTCATCGAGAAGGCCGTGGAGCGTATGGTTCCGCGTGGCCCGCTCGGTCGCCAGATCATGAGCAACCTGCGCGTCTACGCCGGTGCCGCTCATCCGCATGAGGCGCAGCAGCCGGTTCTGCTCGACGTCGCCGCGATGAACCCGAAGAACAAGCGAGTTGCCTGATATGTCGGACCTCACCCAGCTCTCGCAGCTGAAGGCTGCCCTGTCGAGCGCCCAGACCAGCTCCCAGCCGGTCGAAGACGCCGAGGTCGGCTCCAGCGCCGCCACCGCCGAGCCGAAGATCGACAAGCTCGGTCGCTCCTACGCCACCGGCAAGCGCAAGGACGCGGTTGCCCGCGTCTGGATCAAGCGCGGCACCGGCAAGTTCCTGATCAACGGCCGCGAGGCGCCGGTCTATTTCGCGCGCCCCGTGCTGCGGATGCTGCTGGCTCAGCCGTTCGCGATCACCGATCGGGTCAGCCAGTTCGACGTCTGGTGCACGGTCGCCGGCGGCGGCCTGTCGGGCCAGGCCGGTGCGGTTCGTCACGGCATCTCCAAGGCGCTGACCTATTACGAGCCGGCGCTGCGCCCGCTCCTGAAGGCTCAGGGCTTCCTGACCCGCGACAGCCGCGTCGTCGAGCGTAAGAAGTACGGCAAGGCCAAGGCCCGCCGCAGCTTCCAGTTCTCGAAGCGCTAAGTTTCGACCCCACTCGGTCGAAGCCGAAAGCCGCCGGATCCCGAGAGGGGGCCGGCGGCTTTTGCATTTCCAGATGCTTGCGGTCGGCGACGGTGCAATTAATACGATTAGACAATCGGTTTCTTTGCACCAAAAGGTCGCATCGCATTTTAATTAATAAAGATCCGTAACGCGCCGGTTCCGTTGTCGACTTCAGAGTCCGTTAACTCGGGTCCATCTAAGTTGACGGAGTAAACGGCATCGCGCGCGGTACATTGATACTTTATATTGTCAGAATAGATTCTCTGAATCTATTCCGGTTATGTAAGAACTTTGTGTCGCCGAAGCCGGGTTCTCCCCAAATAGGCTAGTGGCGACAATGGTTTGGACTCATCGCGTCAAGGCAGGTACGCTCATTCTCTCCCTAGGACTCATCGGCGCGATGAGCCCGCTTCTGCCGGCAAAGGCGCAAGGCGTCGCCTGGGGCGGCTTCGTCGGCAGTTACCAGTCGGGCGCCAACGGCGTCACGGCCCCGGCCTTCCAGCGTCGCGACGCGCGGATCGATTTCTCCTGGCACGCGCCCGGGCCCGGCGGCTCGACCTCGCCGGAATTCGCCACGGCGAACTGGGCCAATTTCTCTGCGAGCTGGACTGGGCAGTTGATCCCGACCACGACCGAGACCTACACGTTCCGGGTCGCGAGCAGCGATTCCGTCTCGCTCTATATCCGCCCGACTGGGACCACGGCCTGGACGACCCTCTTCACCGATTGGGCGACCGCCAACAAGACCGACCAGGGCACCTTCGCGCTCGTCGCCGGCAAGTCCTACGACATCGAGCTGCATTACTGGCAGCATGGCAAATCCGGCGCGCTCCAGCTTGCCTGGTCGAGCCCGACCGTGCCGCTGCAGGTGATCGAGCCGGCGACGCCGATCGGCATCAACAGCTCGGCCGTGCTGCCGGGCGAGCCGGGCAATATCTTCGCCGACGTGGTGAAGCAGTCGAAGCCGTTCAGTGCCTATTCCAACACCAACGCCACCGTGGCACTCGACGCCAACGGCTGGCCGCTCGCCGACGCCAGCATGGTGCTGTGGACGAGCGGGCGCGAGATGAATGGCGTCTATCAAGTGAGCTTCAACGGTCAGGCCAAGCTGACCGACTGGACTAGTCTCGGCAGCTTCTCGGTTGGCGGCGTCACCTACGGCGCGACCCTGCCGCTCGGCACCGGCTACAACGCCGCCACGAACACCACGACGGCGCAATGGACCGTGACCAACGCGGCGCCGGCGCCGGCGACCCTCGGCTTCGCCCAGACCAAGCGGACGGCCGCCTCGGCGACCGGCTCGGGCATCACCAACCTGCATATCATGCGGCCGCTGGCGCCGGGCTCGGCGACCAGCCATGGCGCGGGCGAGCTGTTCAGCGCCGCCTACAAGTCGTTCCTGTCCTACTTCTCCGGCATCCGCTTCATGGACTACCTGGCGACCAACGGCAATCGCCAGGCCAACTGGTCGGACCGCGAGAAGCCGAGCGACGCCACACAGTACCAGCCGACCGGCGGCTACGGCTGGCAGGGCAAGGGCGCCTCGCTCGAATATCTGGTGGCGCTGGCGAACGAGACCGGCAAGGACGTCTGGATCAATGTTCCGCTCTACGCCAGCGACGACTATGTGACCAAGCTCGCCCAGCTGCTGGCCTATGGCAGCGACGGCGTCAATCCCTACACCAGCGCGCAGGCCGCCCCGGTCTATGCGCCGCTCAATTCCAACCTCAAGGCCTATCTCGAATATTCGAACGAGACCTGGAACACGGCCTTCCCGCAATACAACAGCAACGTGGCGCTCGCCGAGGCCGAGGTCGCGGCCGGCACCTCGACGCTCGACTATGACAAGAACGGCCGCTGGTTCGTCTGGGAACGCCGCCGCGTCGCCAAGCGCATCATGGAGATCAGCAACCTGTTCCGCGCCGTCTGGGGCGACGCCGGCATGATGACCCGGGTGCGCCCGGTGTTCGAATGGCAGTACGGCAACATGAACGAAACGGCCGCCGTCGGGCTGAATTTCCTCGACGACTTCTACAACAACGCCGACGGCGTCAAGCATGTGGCCCAGCCGCATCCGGTGAACTACTTCCTGTGGGGCGGTGGCGGCGGCTGGTATGTGGCGCCGAACCACGAGGGCCTGAGCACGACCGCCGCGATCTTCGCGTCCGGCACCAATACGCCGGCGACCGGCAGCGACGCGCTGTGGGCGACCGCCTTCGGCCTCAAGACCATGGGCTATGAGGGCGGCTTCGAGGTGGGCGGCGACACCGGCACGGCGGCGGCGGTCGCGGCCAATCTAGATCCGGGTGCCCTGCCGCTGGCGACCAAGGCGCTCACCCAGTTCTTCCAGCTGGGCGGCACCATGCCGTTCGTGTTCAACGCCGCCGGGTCGAACGCCTATGGTGTCGCCAACCCGACGATCAACGAACAGAACACGCCGAAGATGCAGGCGATCCTGGGCATGGTCGACGCGCCCAAACCGAACGAGACCATCGTCGGCCATATTCCGGGCACCTTCTCGGTCCTTGGTGTCAACGGCGTCACCAACTCCGGCTACACCAGCGGGACGATGGTCAATGTCGGCGACTATGTCGGCTTCAGCGTCACGGTCTCGACCGCCGGCAACTACACCGTCACCACGGACGCGCCGAAGCCGTCGGCGATCCGCATCCTGGTCGACAACGTGCCGGTCGGCACCGGCACCTGGACTGGCCCGATCCCGGCCGGGATGCACGGCATCCGTATCCAGAACCTGCTCGCGGGCGGCACCACCATCAGCAAGCTGGTGGTGACCCAGGCGAAGTAGGGCGGGAGCGAATTGGCGCGGGGTGCGTTTTCGGACTTGCACTGAAACGCGCCCCGTTCCATCGAAGGAAGGTCACGACTTCCGAGGAGCTCCCATGCCCGGCCTGCTGCTGCCCTTCCAAGGCATTCGCCCGACGATCGCGCCCGATGCCTTCGTAGCCCCCAATGCCACGATCATCGGCAACAGCGTGATCGGTGCCGGCAGCTCGATCTGGTTCGGCTGCATCCTGCGCGGTGACGTGCATGAGATCCGCGTCGGCGCCCGGGTCAATATCCAGGACGGCACCGTCGTCCATGTCTCGCGCGCCAAGACCGGCACCTATATCGGTGACGACGTCTCGATCGGCCATATGGCGCTGATCCACGGCTGCGTGCTCGAGGACCAGGCCTTCGTCGGCATGAACGCGACGGTGATGGACGAATGCGTGGTCGAGAGCCTGGGCTTCGTCGCGGCCGGCGCGCTGGTGACGCCCGGCCGGCGCGTGAAGCGCGGCGAGCTCTGGGCCGGCCGCCCGGCCAAGATGATCCGCGAGCTCGACGAGACCGACTACGCCATGATGGCGGGCACGGCGCGCAGCTACGCGGCCCTGGCCCAGCAATACCGCAGCGAGATCGGGTAGCCCGGAACGCCTCACAGCATCCGATACATCACCAGCGCATCGACCGGGCCGCGGCTCGGGTGATCGAAGGCCGCCGGCAGGCGGCCGACGATGTCGAAGCCGTGGCGCTGCCAGAGTGTCACCGCGCGCTCGTTCGTGCTCACGACGAAATTGAACTGCATGGCGCGGAAGCCGCGTGCCCGTGCGCGGTCGAGCGAATGGGCGCACATCGCCCCCGCCACGCCCTTGCCGGTGGCCTCGGCGGCGGTGACATAGCCGCAATTGGCAACATGGGCGCCGCCGCCCTGCTGGTTCGCCTGCAGGAAATAGGTGCCGAGCAGCCGGGCGCCGTCGAGCGCCACGAACACCTCGTGACCCGGCGCCGACCAATAGGCCAGCGCCGCCGCGCGCGTCATGTCGCGCGGCAGGGCATAGGTCTCGCCGGCGCGGATCATCGGCTCCAGGATGCGCCAGATCGCGTCGTCGTCGCCGGCGCCCGCCGGCCGGATCTCGATGCTCAAGCGATCCGCAGCTTCACGTAGCTGCCCGGCGCCTCCTCGATCGGTGTCAGCTTGCCGTCGCCGGGCTGGCGGGCTGCCACGGCGCCGCCGGCGAACTTCTCGGCCCATTTGTCCCATTCCGGCCACCAGGAGCCGGCCTGCTGGGTGGCGTTCTCGAACCAGAGGTCGGGCTGTTTCGGCAGCTTGGCGTTGGTCCAGTAATTATACTTCTGGGCCTCGGGCGGGTTGACCACGCCGGCGATATGGCCGGAGCCGGCCAGGCAGAATTTCACCGGCCCGCGATAGAGCTGGGTCGCGGCGTAGGAGGATTTCCACGGCGCGATATGGTCCTCCTTGGTCGCCAGGATGAAGACCGGCGTCTGGATCTGGGTGAGATCGATCGGCTCACCATGGATGCTGATGCCGCCGGGCCGCACCAGCCGGTTCTCCTGGTACATGTTCCGCAGGTAGAAGCTGTGCATGGCGTAGGGCATGCGCGTCGCGTCCGAATTCCAGAACAGCAGGTCGAACGGGAACGGCTCCTTGCCCAGCAGGTAGTTGTTGACCACGAAGGACCAGATCAGGTCGTTGGCGCGCAGCATGTTGAAGGTGTTGGCCATGCTGCCGCCTTCGAGATAGCCCTTCTCGCGCATGCGGCCTTCGAGCGCCTGGATCTGCTCCTCGTCGATGAACACGCTCAGTTCGCCGGCCTCGGCAAAATCGACCATGGTGGTGAAGAAGGTGGCGCTGGCGAAGCGCCGGTCGTTCGTCTTGGCCATGTAGGCGAGCGTGGTGGCGAGCAGGGTGCCGCCGATGCAATAGCCGATGACGTTGACCTGGCTCACGCCGGTCGCGGCCTCGATGGCGCCGAGTGCGGCGAACGGGCCCTCGTCCATGTAGGCCTCGAACGTCTTGTCGGCCAGATCCTCGCCCGGGTTGACCCAGGAGATGACGAACACGGTATGGCCCTGGGCGACGGCCCAGCGGATGAAGGAGTTCTTGGGCTTGAGGTCCAGGATATAGAACTTGTTGATCCAGGGCGGGATGATCAGCAGCGGCCGCTTGCGCACCTTCTCGGTCGTCGGCGCATATTGGATCAGCTGCATCAATTCGTTCTGGAACACGACCTTGCCCGGGGTGGTCGCGATGTTTTCGCCCAGCTGGAACGCGTCCGTGTCGGTCATCCTGATCGCGAGCTTGCCCTTGCCGCGCTCGAGGTCGTCGAGCATGTGCTCGAGTCCCTTGACCAGGTTTTCGCCCCGGCTCTCGACCGTGGCGCGCAGGACCTCGGGGTTGGTCAGCACGAAATTGGACGGCGCCATCGCGTCGACGAACTGGCGCGTATAGAAATCGACCTTCTTGGCGGTCTTGTCGTCGAGCCCCTCGACCTCGCGCACCGTCGTCTGCATGAAGCGGGCGGACAAGAGGTAGGACTGCTTGATGAAGTCGAACACGGCGTGGTCCTGCCAGGCCGGGTCCTTGAAGCGCTTGTCGCCCTGGGGCGTCTCGATCACCGGCTCGGCCGGCAGGGCGGCACCGCCATTGCCGCCCAGGAAGCGCTCTGTCGTGCGCTGCCAGAGCTGCATATAGTCGCTCCAGAGCGAGACATGGGCCTGCACCAGCCGGGTCGGGTCGACCATCAGCTTCGCCGTCATCTCGAAGAAGGCCCCGGCGATGTTGAGCGGATCGCCCATACCGACCGATGGGGCCTCGACGGTTTGCTTGGCCAGGAAGTCCGATACCAGCCGCTGGCTGCGCTCGGCGATGCCGGCAACGGCGCGAGACAGTTCGACGGGGTCGGGCAGTGTGCCTTCGGGATTGGGCGCGTCGGTCATGAATGCTCCCTCGCGGGCCCTTGATCCTCCGGTCCCGCTCATTCTTCGTTGGATGGCCGCTAGCGACCATCAAAGCGCTGCTGCGGCGGCGCTTCCGGCCACCACGGCTCCGCGTCTCGATACGCGAAACCGACTTACTATGCCATAAGAGATGGCCCTTATCTGCCCCCGGCGGTAGGGGTAAGACGCCCCTGATGTTCGGGCCGCTTGATCGCGGGGCGGCCTCACTCTAAGACGGGGGGCCGCGGGTTCTTGGCGGCAGGCGCGGGGGCGCGGGCGGGCGGATTGGGCCGTGGCGTCGGCAGGCTCTGCGATATGACAGGCTCGAAGGGGCAAAGATGGGGAACGGCAAGGTGCGGGCTGGCGGATTGAACGGGAAGTCGTGGCGCACGGCCGCGGCTGTGGTCGGTCTGATGGCGCTCGGTGGCTGCAGCACGTTGGAATCGGTCAATCCGATCAACTGGTTCCGCGACACGAAGAACGACCCCGGGGCCGATGCGCCCAATTCGGCCAATCTCGAAGCCGGGTCGGAGCAGCCCTATCCGAATCTGGCGAGCGTGCCGCCGACGCCGACGCGCGGACTGACCCAGGCCGAGCGCGATGCGCTGGCCAAGGGGCTGGTCGCCGACCGGCAGAATGCCCATTACGCCGACGTGCAGCAGCGGGCCGGCAATGCCGCCGCGGTGCCGGCGCCGCAGGCTCAGATTCCCGAAGAGCAGCTGACGCCGATCGATCTCAACAATGTTCCGCCGCAGCAGCAGGCCCAGACGCCTGCCGCCGCGGCGCCGGCCGCGCCCACGCAGCCGCGTCCGACCCCGGTCGCCCGGCCCTTGCCGGCGGTCGCCCCCTTGCCGCCGGTCCCCCAGGCGCCGAAGGTCACCAGCGTGGCCCCCGTCGCGGCTGCTGGCAGCAACCATCTGTCGGTCGGCGGCGGTCTTGCGGCACCGGTCGCTGCCTCGCGCGAATCCAACCTGAAGACACCGGCTCCCCGCCTCGAGCCCGCGGCCGAAACGCCGACGGAGCCGCCGGCCGCGCCGAACCTGCCGCCGGTTCCCCCCGCGGAGCCGGTGAAGCCGCTGGTGCAGGGCCATGCGGCGCCGGACAGCAGCAGCGGCGCCGTCGAGGGCGTACCGGTGCCGCCGGCCGCCCCGGTCCGCGCCGAGCCGACGCCCGCCGTGCCCAATCTTCCGGACGCTCCTGCCGTGCAGTCGGCCGCCGTGGCGCCGATACCCGGCAAGCGCCAGACCTCGGTCCGGGCGGCCCAGATCAAGTTCGTGCCCGGCTCGAATGCACTGCCGGCCGATGCCGGCGCCAGCCTCAAGGGCGTGCCGGCGCAACTGCAGGGTCATGACGGCATCATCCGCGTCGTCGGCCACGCCAGCGTGATCGCGACGGGTGCGGATGCCGCCGGTCAGCAACTGGCCGCCTACCAGTCGGCGCTCGCCCGCGCTGGCGCCGTGAAGCAGGCCCTGATTGCCGCCGGAGTCGACGGCGCCAAGATCCAGACCGAGGCCGCGGCCGGCGCCGGCGACCAGGCCGACGTCCTGGTCGAGTACTAAGCCCATGATCGACAATGCCCCGCTCCGTATCGGCATCGCCGGCCTCGGGACCGTCGGGGCCGGTGTCGTCAAGCTGCTGACCGAGAACGGTGCGCTGCTGACCGAGCGCGCCGGCCGCCGGATCGAGATCACCGCGGTCTCGGCCCGGCGCCGCGGCGTGGATCGTGGGGTCGATCTCAGCCCCTACGCCTGGCACGATGATCCGCAGGCGCTCGCCGACGATCCCACGGTCGACGTGGTGGTCGAGCTGATCGGCGGGGAGGAGGGGCCGGCGCTCCGCCTGGTCGAGAGCGCGCTCGCCAACGGCAAGTCGGTCGTGACCGCGAACAAGGCGCTGCTTGCCCATCACGGCAGCCGGCTCGGCGGCATCGCGCGCCAGCGCGGCGCCGGGCTGTGTTTCGAGGCATCGGTCGCCGGCGGCATCCCGGTCATCAAGGCGCTGCGCGAGGGCCTGGTCGGCAACCGCATCAGCCGGATCTCCGGCATCCTGAACGGCACCTGCAACTATATCCTGTCGACCATGCGCGACACCGGGCGCCCGTTCGACGACGTGCTGGCCGACGCGCAGAGGCTGGGCTACGCCGAGGCGGATCCGACGCTCGACATCGACGGCTATGACGCCGCGCACAAGCTGGCCGTGCTGGCCGGCATCGCCTTCGGCACGCCCGTCGATTTCGATCGCGTCTATGTCGAGGGCATCCGCCATATCTCACCGCTCGACATCGAATATGCCGAGGAACTCGGCTATCGCATCAAGCTCTTGGGCACGGCCGTGCGCACCGAGCGCGGCATCGAGCAGCGGGTGCATCCGACCATGGTGCAGGCGAGCGAGGCGATCGCCCAGGTCGACGGCGTGTTCAACGCCGTCGTGATCGAGGGCGACCATGTCGGCCGTGTCGTGCTGCAGGGCCGCGGCGCCGGCGCCGGCCCGACCGCGTCGGCCGTGGTTTCCGACCTGGTCGATCTCGCCACCGGGCGGCAGTCGCCGGCCTTCGTCGAAAGCGCCGACAATGTGGGCGGCACCGTGTCGATGGTCGAGCACGACGGCCCGAGCTACATCCGCCTCATGGTGCGCGATCAGCCGGGCGTGATCGCCGACATCGCGGCCGAGCTCCGCAACGAGCGCGTCTCGATGGAGGCGATGATCCAGCGGCGCCATCAGCCCGATGGCGCGGTGCCCGTCGTCCTGACCACGCATCCGAGCCGCGAGGCGGCCCTGAGCCGCGCGCTCGAGCGCATCGGTGCGCTCGACTCCGTGCTGGAGCCGCCGCGGATGATCCGGATCGAACTCTGAGGCGTGGTCGCCGCATAGTCGGGATGCTAGAGGGTTTTGCAACGAACGGTCCCCGCACACGGTTAGCGGGGGTTATGAATCGACCGAGGCCGGCGCCCAGGGTGGGACTGCCGGCCGGACGGACATGGGGACAGAAATGACGAAGATCACGACGATGGACCGCAATCTCGCCCTGGAGGCCGTGCGGGTGACCGAGGCGGCGGCGCTGTCCGCGGCCCGCCTGATGGGCCGTGGTGACGAGAAGGCGGCCGATCAGGCGGCCGTCGACGCCATGCGCACGGCGCTCAACAGCCTCGCGATCGACGGCACCGTGGTCATCGGCGAGGGCGAGCGCGACGAGGCGCCGATGCTCTATATCGGCGAGAAGGTCGGCACCGGCGAGGGCCCCAAGATCGACATCGCGCTCGATCCGCTCGAAGGCACCACGATCACCGCCAAGGGCGGCGCCAATGCGCTCGCCGTCATCGCCATGGCCGATGCCGGCGGCTTCCTCCATGCCCCCGACGTCTATATGGACAAGATCGCGGTCGGCGGCGGCCTGCCGGAAGGCGTGGTCGACCTGGACGCGACCCCGGCCGAGAACCTGACGGCGCTGGCCAAGGCCAAGCAGGTCAATGTCGCCGATCTCGTGGTCTGCATCCTCGATCGTCCGCGCCATGCCGACCTGATCGACAAGGTCCGCGCGACCGGCGCGCGCATCATGCTGATCTCCGACGGCGACGTCGCCGGCGTGATCGCGGCGAGCCAGCCGCGCGCCGGCGTCGATCTCTACATGGGCTCGGGCGGCGCGCCGGAAGGCGTGCTGGCGGCGGCGGCGCTGCGCTGCATCGGCGGCCAGATGCAGGGTCGCCTGCTGTTCCGCAATGCCGACGAGAAGGCGCGCGCGGCCAAGTGGGGCATCACCGACCTCGACCGCAAGTACGGCCTGACCGACCTCGCCTCGGGCGACGTCATGTTCGCCGCGACCGGCGTCACCTCGGGCAGCCTGCTCGCCGGCGTCCGCCGCATCCCCGGCGGCTTCGCGACCGAGTCGATCGTCATGCGCTCGAAGAGCGGCACGGTTCGCATCATCGATGCGCAGCACAACCTCGATCGCAAGACCAGCTGGAACGCGTTCGCGCGCTAGAGACGGATCGGCATGGGTGGATTCGCATGGCGATCCACTCATGCCGTGAATCCGTCTCTCATCAAATAGTTAGAGCACGATTCACGCATTGGCTGCCGACAGCCAATGCGACCGTGCTCTAGCACTTATACGGAAATCCGCGCGGCGGCCCACGCCGCGCGGACCGGCTCCCTGCGAGAAACATTGATCTCGCGGGCCGAATCGGTCGAGGCTTTGCCGGCAGATCTGCGGCGAACCGGCCGGATGGGATAAACGGAAATCATGGCATTGGCAGCGGGGCAGGCCCCGATCTCGGCCTTTCTCGGCGTCGAACGGTCGCTTGGCGGCCGGCGCTGGCGGCAACGCGCCGGCGACGACCGCATGGGACTGGCGATCTCGCAGCGCCTGTCGTTGCCCGAGGTGGTCGGCCGCATCCTGGCGGCGCGCGGCCTGGAGCCGGACGCGGTCGAGCGCCACCTGGCGCCGACCCTGCGCGACAGCCTGCCCGATCCGAGCATCCTCAAGGACATGGACAGTGCGGTTGCCCGCCTGGCGCTTGCGGTCGAGCGGGACGAGCTGATCGCGATCTTCGGCGACTATGACGTCGATGGTGCCACCTCGTCCGCGCTCCTGAGCCGTTTCCTGGCCGCCGTCGGCGCCCGCACGCGGGTGCATATTCCTGACCGCCGCACCGAGGGCTACGGCCCGAACCTGCCGGCGCTGCTGGCGCTCAAGGCGGCCGGGGCCGGCGTCGTCGTGACCGTCGATTGCGGCACGACCGCCCATGGGCCGCTGGGCGAGGCCGCGGCCGCCGGGCTCGACGTCGTGGTGGTGGACCATCATGCCGCCGAGCCGCAGCTGCCGGCGGCGGTCGCCATCGTCAATCCGAACCGGCTCGACGACACCTCGGGCCTCGGCACGCTCGCGGCGGTCGGCGTCACCTTCCTGCTGATCGTCGGGCTGAACCGCGCGCTGAAGCAGGCCGGCCGGTACGGCGCGCGTCCGGCGCCCGATCTCCTGCAATGGCTCGACCTGGTGGCGCTTGGCACCGTGTGCGACGTGGTGCCGCTCGTCGGCCTCAACCGGGTGCTGGTCGCCCAGGGGGTCAAGGTGATGGCCAGCCGGCGCAATCCGGGGCTCGTCGCCCTTGCGGACGCGGCCAACGTCGCCGAGCGGCTCGATGCCTATCATCTGGGCTATGTGCTGGGGCCGCGCGTCAATGCCGGCGGGCGCGTCGGTCGCGCCGACCTCGGCTGCCGGCTGCTCGCGACCGACGATCCGGTCGAGGCGCGCCGTCTCGCGGCCGAGCTCGAACAGTTCAATGCCGAGCGCAAGGAGATCGAGGCGCTGGTCCAGGCCGCCGCGATCGAGCAGATCGAAGAGGCGGGCGAGGGCAGTGGTGCCCTGATCCTGGCCCATGGCGCCGACTGGCATCCGGGCGTCATCGGCATCGTCGCTGGGCGCTTGAAGGAACGCTACAACCGGCCGGCCTGCGTCGTTGCCTGGGAGGACGGGCCGGACGGGCGGATCGGCAAGGGCTCCGGCCGCTCGATCCCCGGCATCGACCTGGGCGCGGCCGTGATCGCGGCGCGCCAGGCCGGCCTGCTGATCGGCGGCGGCGGCCATCGCATGGCGGCGGGCTTCACCGTCGCCGAAGCCGGGATGGCGGCGTTCAGCGCCTTCATGGCGGCGCGGCTGGGCGGCGAGCAGGAAGGCATGGACCTGACGCCGGAGCTGGGCATCGATGGCATGCTGTCGCTGCCGGCGGCGACGACGGCGCTCCTCGAGCTGCTGGCCGGCCTCGGCCCCTATGGCGCCGGCAACGCCGAGCCGCGCTTCGTGCTGCCGCGCGTGCGCGTCATCCGTGCCGACGTGGTCGGCCAGAACCACGTGCGCTGCATCCTCGCCGCCGGAACCGGGCCGGAGCGGTTGAAGGCGATCGCGTTCCGCGCGCTCGACACCGAATTGGGCGCGGCCCTGCTGCAGACCGGCGGCGGTACCCTCCATGTTGCCGGGCACCTGCGCCTCGACAGCTGGCAGGGCCGGACCGGCGTCCAACTGCTGATCGACGACGCGGCCCTGGCCCACGCAGGGTAGGGCTGCGCCGAATTGGGGCGCTCCATGCTGTTGAAGCGCTTGCATTCGGACGTGCGTCCCTGTATCTCGACCGGACTGTCCGCCGCCCGCTGTCCCCATCGTCTAGAGGCCTAGGACACCGCCCTTTCACGGCGGTAACAGGGGTTCGAATCCCCTTGGGGACGCCAGCGAAAACCCAGGTATTGCCTGGGTTTTTCCATTTTCGGGCCCAACCGAAATGGCGCGGCTCGGCCGATTTCTCAAAAATTTCCCAAAAAGCCGCTGCTGGACTTCCCTGGTAACTCCTGGAAGTTCTCGGAATGTTTCCCTATCTTTAGCGCGTCAATCGGCTTCCAGCTCAGCTGTTGGTCGAGTGGCGGGGATAACTGAGCATCGGTTTTGCTGGGCGCATCCGCGTGACGGCGGCCGTTCGATCGCGCTATCATTGCGACGCGCCCGCGACCACACGCGGCTTCCCATACGAAAGAAAGAGCGACATTCATGTCCCGTCACAGCCTGTCCGCTGCCGCGGCAACGCTTATCGTCTTGAGCCTCGCCTCGCTGGCCGCGCGCGCCGAGACCGTCAGCCAGACGCTCGACGGCAAACGGCTGTCGGTCGATCTCGCCTGCGTCGACCGGGTCGAAATCCAGCCTAAGGCCGGCCTCGCCGGCAAGGTCATGGTCGAGGCGACCTCGAACAAGGACGGCGAGCTCAAGGATTTCGTGTTCAAGGGCGGGGAGACCGCGTCAGTCACGCGCGAGCGGCACTCCTGCACCGCGACCGTCATCGACCGACCCAAGACCACGGTCTCGATCCAGGTGCCGGCCGGCATGCCGATCGACATCAAGAACGGCGGCTCGACGAATTATCTCGTCGGCGACGTGGGCGCCAGCCTGCATGCCCGTCTGGCCGGCTCGGGCTATCTCACGGTCAGGTCGGCCACCGATCTCGATATCCGCATCTCGGGCTCCAGCAACGTGAATGTCGGCCAGACAAGCGGGACCGCGGATGTGCAGATCGCCGGCAGCGGCGATTTCCGTATCGGCAACACCGACATGCCGAGCCTCAAGATCGACGTACGCGGCAGCGGCAAATTCACGATCGACAATGGGCGGATCGGCACGCTCGCGGCCTCGGTCGCCGGTTCCGGCGCTCTCAAGATCATGGCGACGGTTCAGGACGCGACACTGTCGACCGTCGGCTCGGGCAATATCGAAGTCGCGAAAGTGACCGGCACGCTGTCGAGCAGCAAGGCCGGGTCGGGCACGATCCGGGCTGGGAGGAGCTGACGCCGCAGACCGGCGTCGTGCCGCTCGAGCCGAATTGAACAAAAAGCCCCGCCGTTACTGGCGGGGCTTTCCCAGGAGACGTCGCGTCTTATCTGGACCCTTCCGACGCCGCCCCGTACCGTTTCGGACCCGGCTGGGAGGAGCTCTGTTCCGCGGCCACGCGCTCATACTCTCGTTCCAGCGCCACCGTGCACAGGCCGATCCGAAGGAGCACAGTGTCGAGCACGTTGGCGATGGCCGCGGGCCGCTTCCGGCGCATGCCTTAGGCGCTGAGCCGCGCAGGAACGCGCGACCGGTTCGACGGTTCTTACCTCGCTTCGAACATCGGACGAGCCGTCATGTATTCCCTCCGCCAACTCGAGCTTGCCAGGCGATCGGTGGGCATGAGCAATGCCGCCTGCCTCATCGCCGCTCTCATCGCCTTCTCACCCCTGCCAGCAGCGGCAGCAGGCTGCGCCACGCCGGCTGAACTGGTCGCGGCCGCCGTGAGGATCCTACAGATCGATCTGCAGGTGATCGCACTCCAGTGCGCTGCCGTGCCGGGCAGCACACGCGCTCTGGACTACAATGCATTCGTGCTACGCAACCGCCCGAGCCTGCTCCTCGCCACGCGCATCCTGCAGGAGCATTATCGGCGCACCTCCGGTATCGACCCCGAGGCATCGCTCGATGCCTTCGAGACATTGGCCGCCAATTTGGCCTCCCTGCGCCATCTAGACGAGCCGGCGCTCTGCCTCGCCGACAGTGCGGTCGCGCACGCCTACGCGCTCGGCATGCAGGAACTCGAAGCGGAAGCCGCTCGTCTGGAGGGCGGCCAAGTGGGAGTGTTCGGCACCGCCTGTGCCACGGCTGCGGTCCGGTAAGAATGCCCGCGTCGTGTCCAACGGCATAGGACTTGCGCCGGCCTCGCCCGACCGGGCCGGCCGTTTCGCCTCAACCGTCCAGCGCGGCGAGGGCCGCTTCAAGGATTTCGGTTGCCGGCGCATACCGTTCCGTCGCCAGCCCCGTATCCTCAGCCAAGCCTACTGTACGAACAGCTGTCCAATTATCCTCGATGTCGGCGAGCTTGATCCGGATCACCGCCACATCCCGGCGCGCGACCATCACGCGGACCCAGTCGATGTAGGAGAGATCGGAGGGGTGCGTCAGTTGCTCGACGATGTCGACGACGCGCGGGGCAATGCGCTCGGCCAGAAGATCCTCGGCTCCGGCGTCGGTCTTCTCCAGCACGTCATGCAGCCAGGCCGCATCGATTTCATCGGGCCCGGCGTCCGGCCAACGCCGCCGCAAATTCATGACGACCCGGGTGAGGTGGTTGATGTAGGGGCCACCCAGCTTGTCGCGTTGGCCGGCGTGGAGCCGCTCGGCGATCTGTCGTGCGGTGCTGGCCATTCTGGCATCCTCCTTACGTCGCTAGATCGCCAAACGCCCTTCCCCCTCGATCTCCTCTTCAAATGCATCGGGACGCATCTGGAACCGCCGGCCTATCCAGTAGAGATCCGCCGTATGCAGCGGTGCGCGCCGGCCGCGCAGCAACCAGCATCCGCGTTCGTACCGGGCCAGTTCGGGCTCACTGTGCTTCACCCGTTGGACCCAGTAGTGCCCGTCATCAAAGTGGCGCCCGTCCGCCATCGCACCCTTCTGCCAAAAAGGCGCCAGCGTAAACGCGGATAAGAATGCCGCGAAGTGCCGGCGTCGGTTTGCTTAGCCGGCCTCGAGGGCGAATTCCTCGAAGCGCTCAGCTCCAAGCCGAGTACGGCTTCAACACGTCGCGGGGGCGATAGTTCGTCCGCGCCGCCATATTTTCAGGGAATTCGCCGCATCGAACTCGATCGGTTGAGCGCCTGGACTGGCGCGGTGGTCATCGGCAAATAATTTCAGTCGCCGAGATGTTTTTACTCGGTATTAATCTGCGCGGTTCTAATGTCCCGGCGCCGGGCATCGCCCTTCCATCTTCACGTTTCTTTAAGATGGCGGCCTGATCGGCATCAAGCACATTAAATCGGCGGGCAAGAACTTTATCATGCTGATGTACACGCTCATGTATTTCGACCGGCGCGGGCAGGTGGTCGCCACCGAGGAGTTCGACGCGACCGACGATGGCGACGCGTTGAAGCTCGCTGCCGGACGCGACTGGTCGGGCTCATATGAAGTCCGCGAGGGCGCGAGAGCCGTCTTCGCCCATGTCGGGCCGCGCCTCATCGCCGGTCGATAGTCGGCGAGGTCTTGGAGACGCCTCAAGCATGATCGCCGCGCTGGCCGTCCTTCGCCGAACACGGTCAGGGTCGCATCCCGGTAGAGCGGGCAGCGCTCGCATGTCGCCGCTTCCCGGGCGAGCGCCGTGAGCGTGTCGGCGTTCATTCGGACCGGGGTTAAGTGACGACGCCGTGCGGCTTGGCGCGCTCGTCGTCCGGATTGACGACCCGCACCAGCATCGCGGCGCAGGCCCGGAACCGGCCGGTCAATCGCCGCGAGCTCCAACTGCTCGGTGCGGTCGAACTAATGAATGCGGATGGCTTTCGTGGTTGCCTTGCCGGCCGCCAAGGAGTGGGATGTCGGGTCTCAAGACGGCTGCGCGGGGATTGGTTCCGGGTCCGGGCGGGGAACCGAGAGAGCGATTTGCCGCTTTAGGACGGGCCGTCTCAATCCGTTCCACAGGTGTCGCCATGACCGACCATGCCCGTATCGTCGCCCGCCTTGCGGATCTGCCCGACGGCTCCATGCGCGAGATCGACCTCGATGGCACCAAGGTTCTGCTGGTGCGGCGCGGCGAAGACGTCTTCGCGCTCGACGGCACCTGTCCCCATGCCGGCGCGCCGCTGGCCGAAGGGGTGCTGGTTGGTGACCGGGTGATCTGCCCATGGCACAAGGCGACGTTTTGCGTGACCAGCGGTGCCTGTGTCGAGCCGCCGGCGGTGGACGATCTGAAGCGCATTCCCGTCGGCATCCGGGACGGCGAGATCCTGCTGGCGCCAGAGGCGCCGGTGCATCCCCAGCCGGGGCAACCGGCCGAGCGTGACCCGCGCCGCTTTGCGATCCTGGGCGGCGGGGCGGCCGGCGCCGCCGCGGCGCAGACCCTGCGCGCCGAAGGCTTCGCCGGCCAGATCCTGATGGTGGATCAGGAGGGCGCGCTGCCCTACGACCGCACGCTGCTCAGCAAAGCCGTGCTGTCGGGCGCCGAGGCCAGCGAAAAATCGCCGCTGCAGGACGAGGCGTTCTACCACCATCACGCGATTGAGCGGCGGACCGCGCAGGTGACGGCGCTTGATCCCGCGGCACAGACCCTGCACTTCGAGGACGGCACGGAATTCGTCTATGACGCCGCCCTGATCGCGACCGGCGGCGTGCCGGTGCGCCCGGACTTCGCCGGCGCGGATCTGGGCAACGTCTTCCTGCTGCGCAGCCAGAGCGATGCGGCGCGCCTGGTCGCCGCCGCCGCGCCGGGCCGCAAGGCGGTGGTCATCGGCGCGAGCTTCATCGGCATGGAGGTCGCCGCCAGTTTGCGCGAGCGCGGCCTCGACGTGACGGTGGTCGGCCGGGAGCGTGCGCCGTTCGAGAAGCAACTGGGCGCCGAGGTCGGCGCCGTGTTCCGCAGGATGCACGAGGCCGAGGGCGTCGCCTTCCGCCTGGGGAGCCAGGTGAAGCGCCTCACCGGCGAGGGCACGGTCGCCGCCGTCGAGCTGGGCGACGGCGAGACCTTGCCGGCGGACCTGGTCGTCGCCGGGCTCGGCGTGCGGCCGGCGACCGGCTTCATCAAGGGCCTGCCGCTGCGCGAGGACGGCGGGGTGGCGGTCGATGCCCAGCTGTGCGCGGCCCATGGGCTCTACGCCGCCGGCGACATCGCGGCCTTTCCGCTCCGCGGCGACGGGCCGCTGGTCCGGATCGAGCATTGGCGCCTGGCCGAGCAGCAGGGCCGTCTGGCGGCGCGCAACATGATGGGTGCGGAGCGACCGTTCGAGGCCGTGCCGTATTTCTGGACGATCCAGTTCATGAAACAGCTCGATTATGTCGGCCACGGGTCAGGCGAGGACGAGATCGTCGTGCGCGGCGATCTCGCGAAGCCATCGTTCATCGCCTATTACCGGCGCGAGGGGCGGGTGGTTGCCGCGGCCGGCTGGGACCATGACCGGGACATGGCGGCGCTCGTGGCGCTCATGTCCGAGCGCCGGCACTGGGCGGTCGATGAACTCCATCCCGACGGGTCCTCGCCGGCCGAGGTCCTGCAGGCGCACGCCTCGGCCGGAGCGAGGTGATTCCTGCCGCCGTCAAGGCCGGCAATTCGTCGTTACCGCGAGCCGCCCTTGGCGTACCAGCGGGACGAGGGCAATTGCCAGCCGCGGTACAGCGCCAGCATGCGCAGCGTGAAGCAGGCGGCGGCGCCCAGGAGCGCGACCGGCGCCTCGGGCAGGCCTGCGACATGGCCGGCGACCACGACCGCGGCGCCGGCCAGCGCCGCCACCGCGTAGATGTCGGAACGGAGCACGACCGGCACCTCGGCCAGCAGCACGTCGCGCGCGACGCCGCCGCCGATCGCGGTCACCATGCCGAGCAGCGCCGCCGACAGCCCGCCCAGGCCGTGATCGAGCGCCTTTTCCGTGCCGGTCACGGCGAATAGCGCCAGGCCGACCGCGTCGAACAGGCGGACCGGATAGGTGAAGCGCGCGACCAGCGGATACCAGCGGAAGGTGAAGAGCCCGGCGGCGATGGCGAGCACCATGTAATGCGGATGCCGGAAGGCGTCGGGCGGCACGGCGCCGATCAGGACGTCGCGGGTGACCCCGCCGAACACGGCGGCGACGAAGGCCACCACCAGGACGCCGAACAGATCGAGCCCCCGGCGCACGCCCGCGACCGCGCCGCTCAGCGCGAACACGAAGGTGCCGATCATGTCGATCGCCTGCAGCAGAGTGGGTACATACAGCATCAGGCGTCGCCTCCCGTCGGATGGCGGCGAGGGTAGGCCGGGCCATGGGGCTTTGGGAAGCCTGCGACGGCGGGAGCGGGGGACCGCCCTTTGGGCGGCCTGCCGTCTTCGCGGGACCGTTTGCGATCGCGACCGCGCCTTTAGGCGACGAGGGCGCTGATCAGGCTGCTGTCGTTCGACGCGCTGCTGGAATCGCCGGTGCCCGTGTTGTCCAGGGCGTCGCTCGACTGCTGGTTCTGCGCGTAGGATTCCACATGGTGGCGGTGATGATGGGGATGCAGGCTGGCCGTCTGCTGACCGGTGGTGGCGCTGCTGCTGTCGCTGGACGAGGCGCTGGTCGACGCCGTGCTGCTGCTGCTGGCCTGCGCTGCGGACTGCGGCTGTTGCAGCTGAGCCAGCAGCTCCTCGAGCACGCTCGCGAGCTCAACGGGGCCGCTGCTGCTGGAGCTGCTGCTAGCGCTCGACGCGCTGGTGGTGGCCGTGCTGGCACTCGACGCGCCGTCGGCGGCCTGGCCCGACAGGAAATTGATGTTCAGCAATTGATAGAACGCCGGCGGGTTGATGGCGGATTGGTTATCGACGGTCGAGCTGCTGCCGTCGCTGCTGCTGCTCGACGAACTGCTGCTCGTAGCAGCCGATGCCTTTTCAGCCTGGAGCCGCTGCAACTGCAGCTGCTGCCATTGCTGGAAGACACTGGCTTGAGAGACGCTATTGATGCTCATGCAGGACCCTCCTTTCGGGTGGTGACCCCTGCCTAGGAGCAATCCGGCGGCCGTGAACCTGTTTCTCGTCTTTTCAGGCGCTTAGAAGAAAAATAAGCCCGGCAGGAAGGGCCACCCGGCAAAAACTGCCGGGGCATTCCTGCCGCCCGGCCTTGCACCTGCGCAGTTCGGCGCCCAACGTAAGTTTTACGGAGGCGTTCGGACGGCGCTTTTCCGAGGCCTCGAACGTCCCGCTGCCGCACCGACGCGTCGATGTAACACCGGTCCGGTAAAAGGGATCGGAGGAGAGCTGACATGAACGCTGCGCTGAATTCCATTGTCGCCGCGGTCACCGCCCGGATTGTCGAGCGGAGCCGTCCGACCCGCGAAGCCTATCTGGCGCGCATGGCCGCAGCAGCGTCCGACCGGCCGCAGCGCACGGATCTCGGCTGCGCCAATATCGCCCATGGCTTCGCCGCCTGCGCCAGCGACGACAAGAGCGCTTTGCGGGCCGGCGCCAAGCCCAATGTCGCGATCGTGTCGGCCTATAACGACATGCTGTCGGCCCATCAGCCGCTCGAGCATTTCCCCGACGTGATCCGCGACGCTGTCCGCGCCGCCGGCGGCGTCGCCCAGTTCGCCGGCGGCGTGCCGGCCATGTGCGACGGCGTCACCCAGGGCCGCGCCGGCATGGAGCTGTCGCTGTTCAGCCGCGACGTGATCGCCATGGGCACGGCGATCGCCCTCAGCCACGACATGTTCGATGGCGCGCTGCTGTTGGGCGTCTGCGACAAGATCGTCCCTGGCCTGGTCATCGGCGCGCTCACCTTCGGCCATCTGCCGATCATCCTGGTGCCGGGCGGGCCGATGACGTCGGGCATCCCGAACAAGGAAAAGGCGCGGGTCCGCCAGCAGTTCGCCGAGGGCAAGGTCAGCCGCGAGGCGCTGTTGGAGGTCGAGGCCGCCTCCTATCACGGCCCCGGCACCTGCACCTTCTACGGTACGGCCAACTCCAATCAGATGCTGATGGAGATCATGGGCCTGCATCTGCCGGGCGCGAGCTTCGTCAATCCCGGCACGCCGCTGCGCGAGGCACTGACCCGCGCCTCCTCCCAGCGCGTGGTCGCGATTTCCGCCCTCGGCCGCGAGCCGACGCCGATGTCCGCCGTGGTCGACGAGCGGGCGGTGGTGAACGGCGTGATCGGATTGCTCGCCACCGGCGGCTCGACCAATCACACGCTGCATCTGGTCGCCATGGCGGCGGCGGCCGGCATCCGGCTCACCTGGGGCGATTTCGCCGAGCTCTCCGCGGTCGTGCCGTTGCTGGCGCGGGTCTATCCGAACGGCCAGGCCGACGTGAACCATTTCCACGCGGCCGGCGGCATGGCGTTCCTGATCGGCACGCTGCTCGATGCCGGGCTGCTGCATGAGGATGTGACGACGATCGTCGGACCGGGCCTCGGCCGCTACCGCCGCGAGCCGACCCTTGCCGGGGGCGAGCTCACCTGGCGCGACGGCCCGCGGGCGAGCCTGGACCCGGACGTGCTGCGCCCGGCCTCGACCCCGTTCGCGCCGGACGGCGGGTTGCGCATGCTGAACGGCAATCTCGGCCGGGCGGTGATCAAGATCTCGGCGGTCAAGACCCAGCATCTGGTGATCGAGGCGCCGGCGCGCGTGTTCTCCTGCCAGGAAGAACTCGCCGCCGCCTTCAAGGCCGGCGAGTTGCATCGCGATGTGGTTGCCGTCGTGCGCTTCCAGGGGCCTAAGGCGAACGGTATGCCGGAGCTGCACAAGCTGACGCCGCCGCTGGGCGTGCTGCTGGACCTCGGCTTCAAGGTCGCCCTGGTGACCGACGGGCGTATGTCGGGGGCCTCGGGCAAGGTGCCGGCGGCGATCCATGTGACGCCGGAAAGCGTCGAGGGCGGCCTGTTGGCGCGGGTCCATGACGGCGACCTCATCCGCCTCGATGTCGATGCCGGCACGCTCGAGCTGCTGGTGCCGGACGAGATCCTCGCCGCCCGCACGCCCGCCATCCTCGACCCGCGGCGCAGCGCCAAGGGCACCGGCCGCGAGCTGTTCGGCGTGCTCCGCCGCGCGGTCAGCGGCGCCGAGGAAGGGGCGACGGTGTTTGCGGCCGACTTCGCGGCGATCTGACGATTACGCTGCCTGCCAGTCGCCTGCGACCCAGGTGCCGAGGGTATGGTTGCTCTGGTCGAGCAGGACGAGGTCTGCCTGGTAGCCGGGCGCCAGCCGGCCACGCCGATCGGCCATGCCCAGGAATTCCGCCGGATAGAGCGAGGCCATCCTGAGCGCCTCTTCGCGCGGCAGGCCCAAGAGGCCGACGCAGTTGCGCACGGCCTGGGCCATGTCGAGATCGGCGCCGGCCAGCGTGCCGTCGTTGGTCACCAGGCGGCCGTCGCGCCGGTGGATGGTGGCGCCATAGAGCTCGAAGCGGGTGGCGTCGGTGCCGAGCGGCGTCATGGCATCGGTCACCAGCATCAGCTTGCCCCTGGGCTTGGACGCCAGCGCCAGCTGGAGCGCCGCCGGATGGACATGGATGCCGTCGACGATGATGCCGCACCAGGTCTCCGCCGAGGTGAGCGCCGCTCCGGTGATGCCCGGCTCGCGGTTGGCGACCGGCGGCATGGCATTGAACAGATGGGTGAAGCCGCGGAGGCCGGCGCGGATCGCCTCCCGCGTCCGGGCGTAGCTCGCGGCGGAATGGGCCCCGGCCAGCAACAGGCCGGCTTCGGCCAGCCGGCGGATATCCTCGTCGGCAACCGTCTCCGGGGCGAGCGACAGCAGCACGCGGCCGCCGGGAAATTCGTTGGGCAGCTCCGACAGGTGGGCGATGTCGCCGGGCGTTGGCGGCCGGACGAAGGCGGGGCTATGGACGCCGCGCCGCTCTTGGCTGAGGAATGGGCCCTCGAGATGCAGGCCCAGGACGCCGCTGCCGGGGGCGCGCGCGGCCTCGGCGACGGCCGCCGCCGCGGCATGCATCCGGTCGGCGGCATCGGTGATGAAGGTCGGCAGCAGCCCGGTCGTGCCATAGCGCCGATGGGCGGCGACGATCGTGCGGACGGTGTCGACCGTCGGCGTGTCGTTCAACAGGGCGCCGCCGCCGCCGTTCACCTGGGTATCGATGAAGCCCGGTGCCAGCAGGCTGCCGGCCGGCAGCGGCACAGCCTGGGCTCCGGGCGCCGTGTCGCCCGCGACGAGGTCGAGGATCCTGGCGCCTTCGATCAGCAGTGAATGCCCGCCGAGGAGCGTGTCGCCGGTGAACAGGCGGGCGCCGGTCAACAGTTGCCGCATCATCCCCTCCCGATGGTCCGACGGGCGAGCAGGAGGGCGCCATCCACGGCGTCGCCCTCGGCCGCGACGAGCATGCGCCGCGTCCCGTCGTCGAGCCAGTCCTCCAGCGCCGGGGCGAGACCGCCCATCGGGGCAACCCGGCCGGCGCCGAGCGCAGCCAGCCGGCGGACGAGATTAGCGACATGGCCGGCGGCCTCGCGGACGAGCGCCACGGCGACTGGATCGTTCCGGCGGGCATGGTCGAGGACCAGCGGCGCCAGGCGGCCATAGTCGGCGGGCTTGGCGTCATTGACCCAGGCCACGACCTCGCGCGGATGCCCGCCCAGCCGGGCCATGACGGCATCGGTGAAATCGCTGGGCGCCACCAATTCGTCGTAAGCGCGCACGGCCGCGCGCACGGCTTCGCGGCCCAGCTGGGCGCCGCTGCCGTCGTCCGAGATCTCGAAGCCCCAGCCGCCGACCGAGCGGGGCTGTCCGCCGATCAGCGCGTAGCCGATGCTGCCGGTGCCCAGAATCAGGATCGCACCATCCTGGCCGGCGAAGGCGCCGAGGCAGGCGGTATGGGCATCGGTCTCGACCGCGACGCTGGCGAAAGGCGGGGCCGCGGCCGCGACCCGGGCCGCGTCGGCCGGGCCGGTAATGCCGGCCAGGCCCAGCCCGACATGGAGGCGGGGCAGGGCGTCCCCGTCGAGACCCACGGATCCGAGCGCCAGGCCGGTTGCGAGCATGATCTGGCGCCAGCTCGCTTCGAGCCCGAGCCGGATGTTCGCCGGCCCGGCCTCGCCTTCGCCGAGCCGGCGGCCGGCCGCGTCGACCAGTCGCACCCGGCAGCCGGTGCCGCCGCCGTCCACGCCCAAGAACAGATCCCCGTTCGTCATCATGCCGTCATCGCCCCGCCTGTCTCAGCCGCGCCCGACGAACGGCATCTTGGTTGCCATCACGGTCAGGAACTGCACGTTGGCCTCCAGCGGCAGGCTGGCCATGTAGACGAGGGCGCGGGCGACCTCGCCGACGTCCATGACCGCCTCGACCGCGATCGTGCCGTTGGCCTGGGGCACGCCCTTGGCCATGCGGCCGCCCATGTCGGTGGCGGCATTGCCCACGTCGATCTGGCCGCAGGCGATGTCGTATTTCCGGCCGTCGAGCGAGATCGACTTGGTGAGGCCGGTGATGGCGTGCTTGGTGGAGGTGTAGGGCGCCGAATTCGGCCGGGGCGCATGGGCCGAGATCGAACCGTTGTTGATGATCCGGCCGCCGCGCGGCTGCTGGTCCTTCATCATGCGGAAGGCGGCCTGGGCGCACAGGAACGAGCCGGTGAGATTGATCGCCACCACTTGATTCCACTGCTGGGCGGTCAGATCCTCGAACGCCACGTCGGGGACGTTGACGCCGGCATTGTTGAACAAGAGGTCGAGGCGACCGAAGCGCTCCTTGGTCCGGGCGAACAGGACATCGACGGAAGCCGGGTCGCTGACATCGGTCGGCACGGCGAGGGCGTTGGCCCCGGCGGCAGCGGCCAACGCCACGGTTTCATCGAGCTGTTCCCGCCGCCGGCCGGCCAGCACCACGCCATAGCCGGCGGCCAGCAAGGCGAGGGCGGAGCTTCGCCCGATGCCGGATCCGGCACCGGTCACCACGGCGATCTTGTCCACTTGGCCCATTTTCCGCTCCCCTAAACCCGGTTTTGCTTTCGGGCCTCAGTATCCGGATTTTCCGGCCGAGGCGAAGGTCCTTGATGCGGTTGGCAAAAAAAATCCCTGGCACCCTTGCGAATGCGGAATGATCGGATCGCGGGGCCGTTGACCTATCACCTTGAGCAGCAAGGCAGGATTGAGATGACCAAGCTCGTGCGCTGGGGACTCATGGCGGCGATGTGGCTGCTGGCGATGTCGGCTGGGGCCCGGGGCGCGTTGGCCCAGACGCCTTCTCCCATGGCGGAATGGCAATATTCCGCCGGGATTCCCCTGCGCTCGATGTTCGAGGACCACATTCCCGACTGGCAGATCGAGGTCGGCGGCGCCGGCAATATCCAGCCGCTCTATCCCGGCGCCGGAAAATACCGCTTCCAGCCGGGTCCCGATATCGACATCCGCTACAAGGACCTGGCGTTCCTCTCGACCGGCGAGGGCCTGGGCATAAACCTGCTCCAGGACAAGACCTACCGGATCGGCGCCGCGCTGGGCGTGGACCTCGGGCGTTCGGCCGACAGCGCCACGCGGCTCCACGGTACCGGCGACATCGGCTACGCGCCGGTGCCCAAGCTGTTCGCGGAATACATCATCTTCCCGGTGGTGCTGCGCGCCGACGTGCGCCGGGCACTCGGCGGCGTCGACGGCTGGACCGGCGATCTTTCGGCCTACATGCCGGTCTGGGGCAACAAATCGTTTTTCGTCTTCGTCGGGCCGACCGTGACCTTCGCCGACGGCACCTATCTTCGCCACGAGTTCGGCATCAGCGCCACCCAGCACCTGCGCTCGGGCCTGCCGCGCTATGACGCGACCGGCGGCCTGCAGAGCGCCGGGGTTGGCTCGAACTTTACCTGGCTGATCACGGACCACTGGCTGCTGGAGGGCGGCGTTTCGGGGCAGCGCCTGCTGGATGGCGCCGCTCATAGCCCGCTCGTCCAGGAGCGCTTTCAGTACGATGCCAACTTCAGCATCGGCTACATGTTCTGACGATCAGGCGTGTGCCAGCGATTGCCGGACCGCCCGGCGTAAGGCCGCCATGCGATAGGGCTTCGCCAGGATCGGGCCCGGCGGGCGAGTGTCGTTCTTTGCGATCACGCTGGGATGGCCCGTCGCATAGACCACGGGAAGGTGCGGCCGCAGGCGCTGGATCGCGTCGGCCAACTGAAAACCGTTCATGCCGGGCATCTGCAGGTCGGTGAAGATCAGGTCGATGGGCGCGGGGCCGGCGGCGATATCGAGCGCCGCGGCCGGATGCGGAGCGTCGATGACGGCGTAACCCAGGCTTTCAAGTAACGCGTGAGCTATCTCGCGAATGTCGCGATCGTCATCGACCAACAGGATCGTTGGTGAATGCTGTTCCATGGTTCGAAAACAATCGTCCCTGCCTGAAAGATCCCGCGTTTCGATAATTCCGCCGAGGGGCCGACTTCAAGGTAACTTTTAAGGGTATTAAAAATTGTCTGACTCGTGGGTATTTATCGATTTCGCACTTGCGATAGGTTCTATTTTTCTGGTGTGAGATCGCTCGGCTGTTATCGGTTGTCTTCCGGTGATCCGGAACGTTCGGAGCGCTTACGGGTTTGCTTGGCAGGGTACCCGCCCCAAGTCGCGGGCCGCGACCCGCCGGCGGGTGCCCTGGACCGAGATCATTCGAGATGGCGCAATCCCGATGTTGAAACCGCTCGCCGTGTCGGCCTTGGCACTCTGCTGTTTCGGCAGCGTCCTGGCCCAGGCCGCCGACGTCCCTGCCGGCTACGACTATCCCTACACGGATTCCTGGCTGGCGACGGCGTCCGTCGCCCTGCTGCGGGATCCAAAGCTGCCGGAGAAGCAGGTCAAGGATCTGACCGTCTTTCCAGCCCGGGCGAACACGCCACTGTTCCAGAACAGGGCACGTGTCTATTACGTGACCTATCGCCAGGAAAAGCCGGCAGATCTCGTCGTGCTGATTTCCGGCCTCGGCTCCGTCGCCGAGGATCCCTTGGCGCTATACCTGGGCGGTCAGATCTTCGCGATGGGCTACAACGTCCTTGTCGTGCCCGACGCCTTTAATTGGCAATTCGCGCTCGGCGCCTCGGCGACCGGCTATGTCGGCGTGCCCAGCATCGATGCGGCCGATCTGGAGACCTTCATCGCCCGCGCCCGCGATCACGCGATCCGGGCCGACGGCATGAAGGTGCGCCAGACCAAGCTCGTCGGCTATTCGATGGGTGCGCTCGAGGGCGCCTTTCTGGCCGCGCGCGAGGCGCAGCATCCCCGCCTGAAGTTCGACAAGGTCGTGCTGCTCAACCCGCCGGTCGACACCTTCTACGATCTCCATATGCTCGACAGCCTCGCGGAAACCGGTGCGAACTGGCCGGCCGAGGAGAAGAAGACGGTCAAGGCGCGGGCCTTCAAGCTGGTCGCCGATGCCAACCTGACCGATCCGCAGGGCGCACCCTATTTCCGCGACCTGGCACGGACCAACACGCTGACCGACGATCAGTTGAAATTCGTGCTGTTCGGCCTGTTCCGCGACAGCCTGCGCGACGTCATCATGGTGTCCCAGCAGATCAAGGACGAGGGCATCCTCAAAAGCCCGGCCACCCGGGCCGGACTGGGCGCGCGCGAAGTGGAGGCGGGGCAATACGGCTTCGAGGATTATCTCCACAAGTTCGTGATGCCGCAGCTTGGCGACAGGCAGGCGGCCGACGAGATGCTGAAGACGGAAACGCTCTACGGCCTCCAGGATTTCCTGGCGAGTCATCGCGAGGTCGAGGTCTTCCACAATGCCGATGACTTCCTGCTGCGGCCCCAGGACATCGCCTATCTCCAGACCACGCTCGGCAACCGGCTGACCCTGTTCCCGCACGGCGGCCACATGGGCAATGTCTGGTATCCAGCGAACCAGCAGATGCTGGCTGCGGCGCTCGCCAGCGGTCCGGTGCCGGAGGCTCCGAAGCCGGTGGTGCCGCCGGATGCGATAGCGACCTCGGCTTCGGCGGCACCGGATGCCGCGGCGCCGGCCGCCCCGGTCGACACGGCCGCGGGAACGGTATCGCCGCCGCCCGTATCGGAGACGGCTCAAGCGGCTCCGTCGTCTCCGCTCCCGCCACCACCGGAGCCGGTCACTGCGGCCGTGACGCCGCCGGCGCCGTCCGGATTGCCAACACCCCTGCCGCCGCCGCCCGTGCCGATGCCGGTCGCCGCGCCACCGGCGCCGGGCACGGCACCGCCGGAACTGCCGCCACCGCCGGTCATTGTCGACGCGCCCGCGGCGGCGGCACCGGCGACGCCTGCGACACAACCGCCCATGCCGCCGGCCGAGGATCCGCTGGCGCCGATCCCGCAGCCCGGCACCAGCACGACCATCACCACGACCACGACAAATCCGGCGCCGCCACCGACCTATACGGTCAAGATCCCTCAGATTCCGTCGGCAACCCCGTCGCAAGCACCGCCGCCCTGACGGTCGGCTCCGACCATCAAGACGATCAAACCGGCGGGCGAGCGATCCTCGCTCCACGCAACTTATTGAACGGTGGTGTGTTTTCCTCGTGCGCGGTCCTGCTTCGGGCCGCAGCCGGTTCGAGGGTTCTCATGAATCTTGCGTCCGCGGCGCAGATTGGACGGGTTTACTGTCCCGATTGTGGCCTCGCCCAAAGCCTGCCCGTCGTGCCCCATCATTCCGTCGCCGATTGCGCGCGCTGCGGCGGCGCCCTGGTGCGCCGCCTTCCAGGAGGCGTCAGCGCCGCGCTCGCCCTGGCACTGACGGCGGCCCTGCTGCTGTTTCCGGCCAACTTCCTGCCGCTGATGGTCGTGACCTTCCGTGGTGCCGAGCGGCAGAACCTGACGATCACCGGGGCCACGGCACTGTGGGATGCGGGCTTTCCGGCGCTCGGCACGCTCGTCGCGCTGTTCAGCGTCGCGGTGCCGATGCTGTGGCTCCTGGCGCTGCTGCCGTCGCTGTTCCTGGTGCTGCGCGGTAAGCGCCGGCCGTGGCTCGGCTGGCTATTCCGCCAGGCCGACCGGCTCAGGCCCTGGGCAATGACCGAGGTCTACCTGCTCGGCGGCCTGGTCGCCTATAGCCGGATCCGCGATGTCGCCGGCGTCGAGATCGCGGCCGGCGGCTGGGCCTTCGTCGCTTTCGCCTTGATGGTCCTGGCGGTCGATGCGGTGCTCGATCGCCCCATCATCTGGCACGCGATCGGCCCGGATGCGCTCGGCGGGACGGCGGAGGGCGACGTGATCGATTGTCTCGACTGCGGCCTGATCGCGCCCCTCGACGCCGAGGGGACGCTTTGCCCGCGTTGCGCCGCCCGGCTGCATTGGCGCAAGCCCGGCTCCTACATGCTCACGGCCGCATTCACCGGCGCCGCCTTCATGCTCTACGTCCTGGCCAACATCCTGCCGATCTTGCAGATCGTGCGGTTCGGCCGCGAGGAACCCTCGACGATCTTTTCCGGTGTGCGCGAACTGCTCGCGGCCGGGCTCTGGCCGTTGGCGCTGATCGTGTTCCTGGCGTCGATCGCGGTGCCGCTCATCAAGCTGACGGGCCTCACCTGGTTCCTGCTGGCGATCCGGCGCGGCTTCACCCAGCGGGTGATGGCGCGGACCCGGCTCCATCGCTTCATCGAGAATATCGGCCGATGGTCGAACATCGACGTGTTCATGCTCTCGATCCTGACGGCGCTGGTGCAGTTCGGCAACCTGACGCGGGTCGACGCCGAACCGGGCGCGGTCGCCTTCGCGGCGGTCGTGCTGCTGACCATGCTCGCCTCCAAGGCGTTCGACCCACGACTGATGTGGGATGTCGTGGAGAGCGAGGATGAGTGAGCGCGGCGGCGAGGGCACGGCCCGGGTCCGGCGCAGCCGGCTGATCGCGCTCGTCTGGCTGGTGCCGATCGCAGCCCTGCTCGTCGTGGTCTGGGTCGGCATCCGGACATTCGCCGATCGCGGCCCGACCGTGACCATCACCTTCTCGTCCGCCGACGGGGTCGAGGCCGGCCATACCAAGATCCGGCACAAGGACGTCGACATCGGCACGGTGAAGCAGGTCGTGCTGACCCGCGACATGAGCCATGTCGAGGTGACGGCGGTGCTGGATCGCGAGGTCGCGGACAACGCCACCACCAGGGCCCGCTTCTGGGTCGTGCGTCCCCGCGTCAGCGCCGCCGGCATCACCGGGCTCAATACCCTGGTCTCGGGCGCCTATATCGAGATGGATCCGGGGCCGCCGAGCTCGAGGGGGGAGCCGGCCGATCATTTCGCCGGCCTCGAGGAGCCGCCGGTGGTCGACGAGGAAGACGTTCCGGGCACGCGCTTCACGCTGCATGCCGATGATCTGGCCTCGATCAGCCAGGGCTCTCCGCTCTATTTCCGTGGCATCAAGGTCGGCGAAGCGCTGGGCTATCAACTCGGCAAGCAGGCCAAGCAGGCCGACATCTTCATCTATGTTCGTGCCCCCTACGACAAGCTGGTGCGGCCGAAGAGCCATTTTTGGAACGTCAGCGGCGTCGCGATCTCCGCCGGCGCCGGCGGTATCCGCGCCAGCACCCGCTCGCTCGAGGCGCTCATCGTCGGCGGCATCGGCTTCGATACTGCCGACGCCGCCATGGCGGAGGATGCCAGCCCGCGGGACGCCGAGTTCCACCTCTACAACAGCGAAAACGAGGCCGATCAGGCGCCGAGCGGCCCGACCATCTCCTATCTCGCCTATTTTCCCGGCAGCGTTCACGGCCTGTCGATCGGCGGCGCGGTCGAACTGCAGGGCATGCGGGTGGGGCAGGTGACCGACGTGCACCTGGATTATGACGCCACCACCGGGACGCTCCGTGCGCCGGTCACGTTCGCGGTCGATCCGACCCAGCTGCCGCTCGCCAAGGACAAGCCGGCACCGTCGACCGACAGCATCAACCAGGCCGTGGAGCGGCTGGTCAAGCAGGGGCTGCGTGCACGCCTGGGGGCGGCCAACCTTCTGACCGGCGAGCGGCTGGTCGAGCTCGAATTCGTGCCGGACGCGCCACAGGCCGCCATTGACTACAGCGGCCCGCAGCCGCAGATCCCGACCGTGGCCTCGGGCGATCTCGGTGCACTGACGACCTCGGCCAATCAGTTCATGGACAAGCTGGCGAACCTGCCGATTGCCGAGATCGGCACGGGCCTGCACGACATCGTCGCCCATCTCGACCAGGCGACGGCGGGGCCCGAACTAGGCCGCGCGGTCAAATCGCTCGACCGCTCGCTCGCCAATCTCGATCAGATCGCCCAGCAGGCGAACAAGGAGATCGGCCCGACGCTCGAGAGCCTGCGCCGCACCGCCGATGCCGCCGACCAGACGCTCCAGGCGACCCAGCGGCTGATGGGGGCAGGCGGCGATCGCAGCCGCGACCTGCCGGCCCTGATTCACGAATTGACCGACTCTGCGCGCTCGATCCGCGCGCTCGCCGACTATCTCGACCAGCATCCGGAGGCGCTGCTGCGCGGCCGGTCAGGCTCGACCCAGTAAGAGAGGGAAGATGCGCCTCCGTCGCTCCTTCGCCCGTGCCGCTCTCGGCCTCGCTTCCCTGCTCGCGGCCTGCGCCAGTGCGCCGACCCGCTTCCACACGCTCGATCCCGTGGCGCCGGCGGCCGCACCGGCCCAGCGTTCGCTCGCGACGCCGGTGCGGCTCGACAGTGTCATCGTGCCGCCGGAGCTCGACCGGCCGCAGATCGTACGGCGCGCCGGGCCCGGGCGGCTCGACATGGCCGAGAGCGATCGCTGGGCCGGTGCGCTCGACGAATTGGCGCGCGGCACGCTGGCCGCCGATCTGGCCCTGCGCCTGCCGGCCGGCGCCACCGTGCGCCAGGACGACCCGGCGCCGCCCCATTCGCTGCGGCGGCTTGACGTGGTGATCGAGCGGTTCGAGGGGACGACGACAGCGGGACCGGTCACGCTGCTCGCGCACTGGACCCTGCTGGGCGAGGGATCGGACCGGGCACTCGTCCGCCGCGACGAGCGGATCGAGGTGCCGGCCGACGGCGATCTCGACGGCACGGTCACCGCCATGAGCACGGCGCTGGGCCTGCTCGCCGACCGGATCGCGGGCGGCTTGAGCTAGAGGGCGCAAGCGGCATCGCTCCTGCCAACGACGGGGCGGCAGCTGGTCGAGAGGAGACAGACGGCTCGCCGGCTGGAAGTGATCAAACTGGCTTAAAACCTTTCCGGATATATCTGTCCGATAAGAACGGAATTCGAGACTCTTTGTGCGGGCTCCGCGCGCCGTCATCCTGTGGGTCATCGCGCTACGTGACCGTCCCCGAGGAGAAAGCGATGCCGCCCCCTGTTCGACCCGATTAGCCTCCGCCGACATCTGGAACGCCGGGCAGATCGCCCCGCTGGCGCACTATTTTGTGATCCCAGCGGGGACGACCCGTGGTTGGCCACTTCTACCTGGACGGAATCGCGGGCCCCGATGAGCGCAATCTATACCGAAGGGGATAGGCATCCCCTGGCCCGCGGCATAGATCCACATTGGACGTCTCGGAGTTTAGCTTACGCACGTAACGAGTTACTCCAGCTTGGATGCGCCGGTAAGAGGAACACCGGGAACTTCATTGCCTCGATCGCCGACGGCGCCTCAATTCGAGACATTTCTACTATCAAGGACGCGTCGTCCTAAATGTACCGCCGTGAACGTCGGTAACGAGTGAGCTGAATTTTTGTATTTATCTGATTCATGCAGCGCATTGTCTACATGAATTCTATCGACATGGCGATAATTGGCGCTGGTTCTTGCCGAATTTTCGGAAAATCTAGGGGTCGATTGTGAGTTTTGCCGGCCTGACAAAGCTAACGACACAGCTGCGTCCAGGCTTGTCGATGGACAAGCTCGATGCCACCGCCGGCATCGTGTCCGAATCCACCGGCATGCAACATGATCTGATCCTTCACCGGGGTGGGCCGGTTGAGATCAAATCCGAAATCGAAGGATGCAGCCGCGTGCGCGTCCATGGCGACATGGATCTGCTGCCCGCGGGCAAGGCCGACATCTGGAAAAGCGACAGGCCGGTTTCTCTGCTGCGGTTCCGGATATTGCCGTCTCTGGTTCAGTCCGTGGCAGAGGAGATCGGTTGCGGCGGCACCGAGGTTACGCTTGCACCACAGTCCCAGCTGCGCGATCCGCAGCTGGAACATATCGCCTTCGCAATCGAGGCTTCGCTTGAGAACAATGTCCCGAGCCAGCGGCTCGCACACGAGGCGCTCGGGACCGCCCTGATCGTGAGGCTGCTGCAGCGTTGCGCGACGCCCGCGCCGGCTTCGGTCAAAGCGGGCTTGTCCGGCAAACAGCTCCAGCGCGTCATCGACTATGTCGAGCAGCACATCGATGGCGATCTTTCCCTCGCCGTGCTGTCGCCGCTGGTCGGTGGCAGCACGTCAAGCTTTGTCGCCAAGTTCCGGGTGTCGATGGGCGTGACAGTCCATCGCTACGTCATCCAGCGTCGCGTGCATCGAGCGCAGCAATCGCTGGCCCAAGGGCGCGGCGTCAGCCAAGCGTCGCTCGATGCGGGCTTCGCAAATCCTAGTCACATGGCGCGCTGGATGAAGCGGTTGCTGGGCGCTTCACCATTGGAACTGGCGCGCCAATCCCGGTAGCGGTCGTTGCTGGAGCGTTTGAGCGAACGGGAATCTAAGGGGCCCAGTGGCCCGAGACGGTCCACGTGAAGCGGAACGAACTGCGCTGGCCGACGCGGGGACCGCGTTCGATGATGCCGCTCTCGACAAGAGTACGAAGGGCGCGGCTGACAGCCTGGGATTTCAGGCCAAGATTCCGCGAAATTTCGCCGATCGCCACCGGTGAAAAGTGGCCGAATTCCAATCCGGTCGTCAGATACCACAGTACCCTGTGGGCCTCGGCCCCCAAATGCGACGATCGCGCGATCAGGGCGCCGTCGAGCTGCCTAGTGCTCATGTGGGACTCGATGGGCAGGTCAGTAAGCCAATATTCAGAAGAAAGACGGCGCCGGTGATGGTCCGGCGCCGTCTCAGGTCTTAGAACTTGACCGTGACCTTCGAGTAGATGAAGCGACCGGTGAAGTCGTAGCCGGCATCGGTCAGCGTCAGGTTGCTGGAGCCGATGAACGGCGGGTCCTTGTCGAACAGGTTGTCGACGCCGACCGTCATGCTGATGTTCTTGTACTTATAGGAGAAGCTGACGTCGCTGTAGAAGACGCCCGGAGCCGTGTTGCCTTCGTAGTTCCCCGGCGGCAGTCCCGTACCCGGCGCCGTCGCCGTGCTGACGTTGTGGAGGCTGCCGAAGTAGCGTTCGGTGAAGTCAGCCGACCAGTTGTCCTCGGCGTAGTTTGCGTCCATCAGCGCCTTGAAGCGCGGCTCGCCGATACCACCGCCGGTGCCGACGTTGAACACGCCAGCGTTCTTCACCGACACACCGCCCGCGGTGGTCGTGTCCTCGAGCAGGTAGTTCACCGAGCCGGTCAGCGTGATGTGGCCAGGGACGGGGATATAGGCCTTCGCCGCGTCGAAGCCGTAGGCCGCGGTGAAGTCGATGCCCGAGGTCAGCTCGTCGCCGATGTTGACGTTCTGCAGATTGATCAGCGGCTGGCTGCCATCGGCCGCGCGATGGCCGAAACCGACGATCTTACAGGCCTGCGCCTGGGAAACGACGTACTTGGCACCGCCGTAGCAGGCGGCCAGCAGGGCGTTCGGGTCGTAGGTGCTGATCTCGTTGCGTACCAGGACCGTGTAGTAGTCGGTCGTGACCGTCAGGCCCGGGATCCAATGGGGCGTGGCGACGCCGCCGAAGGTCCATTCCGTCGAGGTCTCGGGCTTCAGGTTCGGGTTGCCGCCGAGCTGGGCCGGAAGCTGGCTGACCGATGGCGGGGTGATGGACCCCGGTAGGCCCGATGCCGCGAAGTCGAGCTGGCACTGCGCAGAGCTTGCACCCTTTCCGGCGCAAGGATCGGTGCCGGTCGGGGAGGAGCTTTCGAAGCCGGCGAACAGTTCCTTGACCTGCGGCGCGCGGAAGCCGGTCGAATGGTTGCCGCGCAGGCGCCAATCGTCGTTGACCGCGTAGTCGAGGCCGGCCTTGTAGGTCAGTGCCCGGCCGAAGATCGTGTTGTAGTCGTAACGCGACGACACGTCACCGGTCAGGGCCTTGACGAACGGCAGGTTCGACAGGATCGGAATGTTCAACTCGCCATAGATCGACGCGGTCTCGTAAGAGCCCTTGGTCGGCAGCTGGAAGATCGCGGCATCGCCCTGCGACGTCACCGGATCCGGCTGGTTGTCGATGCTGTCCGTACGATACTCGAAGCCGAAGGCGGCATTCAGCGGGCCGGCCGGCAGCTGGTAGACCGGGCCTGCGATATTGCCGTAGGCGTCCTGCATCTGCAGCGTGCTCTGCGAATTGTTCGAGAACACGCTGTACTTGGCCTGGTCCGGCGTCAGGGTCTTGTAGCCGAAATAGTCGGCGATCGAGCAGCCCTGGCTAACCGCCGTGCCGCAGGGGTTGATGCCGAGCTGCTGCGAAATGTGGTAGAAGTTCGCTTCGTTCGCGATCGTGTAGGAGGCCGCCGACTTGCCGAACAGGTAGCCTGCCGACCAGTCGTACTTGCCCAAGAGCGTGCCTTCGAGCCCGGCCCGGATGCGCGAGGTATTGATGTCGTCATTGTAGAGACGCGGGCCGTTTTCGAAGCGACGGGTGCTGAGCGACACCGGCGTATCGACGTTGCCCGCGCCGAACAGCGCCCCCGGGTCGTAGCCGGCGATGTGGTTGGCGACGCCGTATGCATGCGTGGTCGGGTTCGCAGCGTTTTCCACAGGGGTGCCGCTGGCGCCAGGAACGAACGCCGGGACCAGGAACGCGCTCGGGAACTGCGGCGTCGGCGTGCCGGCGCCGAGCGGCTCGGGGTTCAGGATCTCATGCGACTGACGATCGGTGTAGAACGCCTCGAAGAGGGCGGTGATGTTCGGCGCCAGGTCATAATGCGACGTGAAGTTGACCTGGGTGCGGTCGAGGCCGGAAACCAGGCCCTGGGTCGGCGTGAAGTCGAAGAACACGCCTTGATTTTTCAGGCCGGGGATCGCGACATCGCCCGGCGGCAGCTGACCGCCGCTGAAGGCGACGGCGTCGCGCGGGTTGCCGAGCGTGAAGGCTTGGGTCGCCGGAATCGGGGCCGTCCCCGGGTTGTTGCTGTACCAGAAGAAGCGCTTGCCGGCGCCGCCGCCGGAGCCGCCCGGATTAATGACACCCTGCGCGCCCGCCACACGGCCGGAGACGGCATCGTAGGCATTGATGTCGGCTTCCGGATGCTGGTTGGTTGCCCAGGCGCGGTCGCCCTGGTTGATCGCGTCCTGATGGTCATGGCTGACGTTGATCAGGATGTTGCCGCGATCGATGTCGGCACCGACGGTCGAGTAGACGTTGTAGCGCAGGCCGTCGCCGTAGCTGGTCTCGCCGACGCCGCCGCCGATCTCGACGCCGTTGTAATGCTGCTTGGTGATGATGTTGATCACGCCGCCGACCGCGTCGGCGCCGTAGGCCGAGGACGCGCCGTCGCGCAGGATCTCGATGCGGTCGATCATCGAGGTCGGGATGTTGTTGAGATCGACCGCGGTGGCCGAGCCCTGGGCATCCGTGTGCACGAAGCGCTGGCCGTTGACCAGGATCAGCGTGCGCGCCGGGCCGAGGTTGCGCAGGCCGAGCGTGGAGGCGCCGTTGCCGCCGTTATTGTCGTTCTGGCTGATGCCGCCGGTGAAGTCGACGTCCGGCAGCTTGCGCAGGAACTGCTCGACCGTGACCGCCTCGGTCTTGTTGAT
>Ga0070730_10000410_pt1 | contig 50950 bp, 38 predicted proteins | sample Coa_R1_3_FD_66447 | JGI IMG/M metagenome (GOLD analysis project Ga0070730, IMG submission 66447) | Surface soil microbial communities from Centralia Pennsylvania, which are recovering from an underground coalmine fire - Coalmine... | ecosystem: Environmental > Terrestrial > Soil > Unclassified ...
GACCCCCGGAATTTTCGCCGCCAGGGTCTTGATCCCCGCCAGCGCCTGCTCTTTGTCATTTTGTGAAGTGGTGTTCTTCCATTTATAAACCACCACGTGCACCACGCTACGCGGCTGGCCGAACCGGTTTTGCGCCGCCACGTTCTGTGCGTGCCAGCTGCCGGCCGCCACCCCGCCCGCAAAAATAACCGCCGCGGCCGCCATCTCCGCCATTCGTCTTCCCGCGAATCTCATATTTCCCTCCCGTATCGTCGCAACCAGTTTATGTAACACCCGCCCGCGGAAGCAACGCAGCAATGCGGCGAATCGCCCGGCCGCATCTCTTCGCCAATAAAAAAGGCCCGGTGAACCACTCACCGGGCCAAGCTTTCCTGATTAAAATTTCAGACTACGGTTTTGTAGGATCCGCCGGTTTCGCATCCGTCGGAGGAATCGAGGCGCTTTCCGGCGACTTCGATTCCGACGAACTTGCATTTGTTCCCTTGGAAGAATCGCTGTTGTACCGCGTCAGATACGGCATGAACGGCGTCAGTTCGAACGGCATTTTTTCGCGTTCCGCCACCGTCCCTACCGGCTTGCTCTTGATTAGCAGCAGCTGATCGTTCCACACATCCAACTTCACCCGCCCGCCGATGGGCAGGGCCGCGATCATTTGCGGGTTCTTTTTCTGGTCCGGTTCCGGCGCCGCCACCTTGCTCTTCAAGTCCGCAATGGTGACCACGCGGTCTCCCAGGTGCGCGCTGATCAGGTTCGGAATCTCCTTTTGCCGCGCTTGCAGCGCCGCCAGGAACAGCGTGGCATTGGCCAACTGATTTTTGTAAGGAGAATTATTCAGCAGCTCCACCGCTTTCGCGCTGGCCGCCTGCTCTTCTTCCGGCGTACGCGCAAATCCAAAGTGCCGGAACGTGTCTTTATCATCCACCAGCAACTGATCAAAGAACGCGTAAGTCGTGTCCATTCGATGCCCGAGCACCACGTGCCCCAGTTCGTGGGCAATCACCGTCGCCAGGCTGGCTTCGTCCGGCAGTACATCGATCAGCCCGCGGCTCAACACGATCGTGTGCCCCAAGGTGAACGATTCCAGCGTGGTGGTCATCAGCACCCGGCATTTTACCTCCGGGTCCAGATCCAGATTATTGGTCACCTCCAGATTGTTCACCACCGTGTCCAGCACTTTATCGACTTCCCCTGGAGGCGCCATCAATCCGATGCGTTGCAAGCGGTCGGATACGTTGTCCTCCGCCTGCCGGTCCCAGGACCGTTGCGCCTGCACCGGCGAGAGATCGTTCGCCGTTTTCGAATCATCCTGCACCGGGGTTTCCACCAGGACCTTGCTGAGCTCCTGTTCCTGCCCCGCGTGCCCCACGTTATATCCCCACAGCCTCGTCTGCGCTTTAAAGTCCAGCTTCTTGGTCAGCGCGTAATGCAGGTCGTTTTCTTCGCTGTAAACGAAGGACGGGAGCCACATGCCCGGCTGCGCGTTGGTGCGCCAGCTGTCAAAATGAAAATACCAGCTGCTGTGCCCGCCGCCCCCATACGCTCCGTTGAATCGAACAATGTGGAAATCCTGATCCTCCACCCAGATTCGCCCCAGGAACCGGCCTTTTCCCGCTTTGGCCTGCGGACTAACGTCGAATACCAGGCAGCGCACTTCGCCCAGGAATTCCCGCCGCACGTAGTCAAACTTGTAGTGCTGTTTGTCGAATCCGTTGGTGTCGATAAAAATCATCTGCAGGAAGCCGTCCGGCAGGTATTGCATCGCAAACGAAAAGAAATTTCCGATGCCCGAAAACAGCTTTTTGCCCTTGGTGTCCGCGTCGGTTAACGAGACCAGGTTCACGCCCTTGGAAAAATCCGCGCGACCCAGAAAATATTTGTCGCCCGCCGGCGTGAATCCCAGTTCCTTGTCCTGCCTCAAGTTTTGAATGTACGTTTCCACCAGCGGCGTAAATTTCCGGATTTCCTGGTTGAGGTGATTCTCATTTACAACGATGCGATCCACAACTTCATCCACGGTCCGTGGCTGATCGGCTGGACGGGGTGCCGCTGCGGCGGCCCTGCTCCCCATCCCGCTCGTCACGAGCACCAGGATAGCTGTCGCTAGCTTGCGCATTTCTCTGCTCCCCCTCAGTGATCCTCAGTATGCCAGCCGGAACTCGATGCGCACGCGAGCAGGAAAATCCACCGGCTGGCCATCTCGCTTGGCAGGTTTAAACTTTATTTGTTGCGCTGCCCGCATCGCCGACTCATCGAGGCCGTGGCCCAGGCCGCTGATTACCCGATTTACGTGGATGGTCCCGTCCGCCTGAAATACCAGGTCGAGTACCACGTCGCCCTCAAGTCTAAGACTACGCCCTTCCGCGGTGTACTGTGGGCGCGGTTTGTCCAGAATGTCAACCATGGTGGTCGGCGAATCGCCGGCCGCCGCTTTTTTCCTAGGGGTATTGTCCGCCACGGTTGCGTCCGCGAATCCGCCGCTTTGCACCACGCCATGCTTTCCCCCGCCTGCGGGAGGATTGGCTATGCCATTCCCAAATCCCGTGCTGGCCACCGTGCCGCGCACGCCCTTCGCGCCCCCGGTACCGTTTCCGTACCCGTCTCCGCCCGGCAATGCCGGCGAACCCAGCCGGTTGATATTCGTGGTCTTATTCGGATTTCCTTTGCCCGGCAATCCGTTTGGATCTCCAAATCCTCCCGTCTGTACCTTGTTCACCGGTAGATTCACGGTCGCCGGCGCCGCGCTCCCGCTGCTCAGGTTATTAACCTTCACTTCGTCTCTCGGCCGTTTCGGTCCGTTGATCGGTGTATTCAGCTTCGCTTCAAACACCGTCTCTTTGGTCAACTCCGGCGCTTTTACATCCAGCTGTCGGATCTGCGGCTGAAACGCTTTTTGCTGCACAAAAATGTGTGGTTGTTTCGGATTGAGTTTGGGCTGTTCAATCGGTTTCGGTTCCACAGCCTTCACTCGCGCCACTTTTGGAGCAGGCGGCGGCGGTGCCACTGGAATTTCCGTCACCACCCACTCCAGCGGAGTTACTTGATATTTCAGCGCGCTCAGCCGCTCCGGAAAGAAAATCGGCATGACCACGCAGAGCGTGAGCAGCGAAATCTGCAGAATCGCGCTCAGCCCGATCCGGTCCCAGCGTTTTTCCCCCTCCGGTAGCAACGCAAATCGCGCCGGCACTGGCTTTGTTCCAATGGACGTTTTCCACGCTTCATTCCGAGCGCGCGCATAGTCCCGGTCGAAACCGACGCCGAGCCGCGTACTGCTGGTTGGTGGGTCTGCAATCATCAATGTCATCCGCGTTCTGCCTTAAGGTAGATTCCCTCCGAAGAACCCGGGTTTTCCAGGTCGACCTGGATTTCCCGTGTTCGCTGGCAGGAAACAGAGGTGCTAGCGCAAACCAGAGTACTCATCGGGCTGGGGCAGCCCGAATAGGACCATCGTACTATCGGCGCGAAGTCGCCAACGCCACCCCTCGCGGCTATGTACGAGCGCGTGCATCCACTGCGACTAACCCGGCGAGACATCGCATAGTTGCGGGTTGGGGTCGCAACATCGCTGTAGGATATCGCAAAATGTCCGTCGGCGGCACGACTATTGTCGCACCTCTCCCCGCCAACCGGGGTTATCCTTGTAAGATGCATTCCGGCCTGCAATTGGCCCCGCATACAGTATGAACTGTACTCCAGAAAACGAGATTCCACGGTCTCCCGGAGTACCAGCCGCAGCCTTTCCTCTCAGCCAACTTCTGCTGAATCAGTTGCTTGCGCATTCCGCCGCCGCAAAATGGTCCCTTTCTCCTCACTCTTTTGCCGCCGCTCTCCAACGCAGCGCAACAAAGCATTTTGCGCTGCAGTCTTCGCCCCCCGCGGGCCTTCTCGAAGAATATTTTCGCTCTCTGCACCTTCGTGATCTTGCACTCGCCTGTGCTTGCGCGGACGGCTGCTCCGCGGCCTGGGATTATTTTGTCTCCGCCTTTCGTCCCTATCTCCGTTCCGCCGCGGCTGCCGTTCTGCGTTGTCCTTCCGAATCCCCCGCCGCTCGTGACTTGGCCGATTCCCTTTTCGCCGATCTCTATGGCCTCGCCAACACCCCAGACCGCCGCTCGCTCTTTCGTTACTTCCACGGCCGCAGTTCGCTGCAGACTTGGCTTCGCGCCGTCCTCGCCCAGCGCCATGTCGACGCCGTTCGCGCCAGCCGCCGCTTTACCGAAATCGAGCCCCCCGATGGCCACTCTGCTGCCTCGGCCTCGGCTGTTTCAGTGCCCCCGCTGAGCGCCACGGCCGCCTCACCTGCCGATCCGCATCGCTCCGAGCTGGCAGCCCACTTTCGTCGCACCCTCGAAATCGCCCTGGCCCTCCTCCATCCCCGCGATAAAGAGCGCCTCCGTCTGTATTATTCCGCCGGGCAAACCCTCGCCGAAATCGGCGGCCAACTCAGCGAACACGAATCCACCGTTTCCCGGCACCTTGAGCGAACCCGCCGCGAATTGCGCCAGCAGGTAGAGCACCACATGCGCCACAGCATCGATTTAATCGATATAAATGGTGCTCCTGCTCCGGCCCGTCTCAGCAACGCGCAAACCGGCCTGAGCGACGCACAAATCGCCTTGTGCTTCCAGTATGCCGCGGAAGATGCCCCCATCGACCTGGACCAGCTCCTTCCCGAAACTCCAGCCGCCACAATCCAGCCTGCGAGGAAAAAGCCATGACCGCAATCCGCTTCCGCAGCCTTACCCACAGCTGTGGTGCAAGGGGCAGTGCGCAACGCCCTTCCGCCTTGGACTTTGCTGCTCCCGGTAGCGCACCGACTCCGCGCAAGAACCGCCCGCAATCCCGTTCTAAACCTGGAGGCCCCCATGCCGTCTGACGATCGCGAACAAAACTTTGAAAACGCGCTCGCCCGCCACTTGCGCGCTGGTGCCTCCTCGCAAACTCAACCGCCTGCCTGCGGCGATGCCGAAATTCTCGCCGCCTATCATCAGCGTTCTTTGCCCGCGGACGAAATGGCCTCTTTGCAGCCTCACGTCCAGTCCTGCGAGCGTTGCCGCCAAGTCCTCGCGCACCTGGCCGCCACTGACGATATTCCCGCCGGCGCGATCGGCGCCACTCCGCTGTCGCTCGCTCCTCACCAACCCAATCTTCGCGTCATAACCGCCCACCGGTTGCTTCGATGGCGGTGGGTTGCCCCCGCCGGCGCTCTGGCCGCCGCGCTCCTGGTGTGGGTAGCCGTCCGGGAAAACACTGCCGTCCCACCGGTCCAGGGACCGGTTCTTGTCGCCAAGCGATCAGAGGGTGCCAAGGAACAACTCCCGTCTTCGCCTCCAACGCCGGCGCCATCCCTGAATGCCACGCGACCGCAAGAGAACGCTTCTTCGGATAGCATCAGTGCGTTGCATTCTGCACAGCCGTCGCAAATTGCCGCAGCTCCCAAAACACATCCTCAGTCTCTCTCAAAACAAAAAGACTTTCGGGAGGCCCCGAAAAACGGGTCCGCCGCCGACGATTCCAGAGAATTCGCGCTCGCCTCGAAGAATCCAGCGAAACCCCCGTCCTCCCAACGAGACCGGAACCGGTCGATTCCTGGAGCAGTCACCGAGACGGTTACAGTCGAGCCCGCTCCCGCCGGTTTGGCCAGGAACGATCTGCCTGAATCCGAGGCCGAACGAAAAACGGCGAGCAAGGACAAGTCTCTATCTGTCCCCTCCCCTAAGCCCGCGCTGCCTTCTGGCGTCGCGGGTGGCGCCCCCGCCGCGGCTCGCGGACAGTCCGTCCAGCCGCTGCAAAGCGCTGCCGAAGCGGCCGACGTCTCCGATGCCGGCCTGCAGCAGCAACCAATGGCCGGCAAGTCCCGCTTCGAACAAAAAGCCGAAATGCGCCTCGCCAATGCCTCAGCCGAAGTCACCATCTCCGTGCCGGGCGTTCGCGTATCCTGGCGCGTGGGGCAAGCCGGCGTCATCCAATTTTCCTCCGACGCCGGAAAGACGTGGACTCTGCAGCACAGCGGCGTGATCACCGATCTGCTTGCCGGTTCCGCGCCTTCTGGCCAGGTTTGCTGGATCGTCGGTCGCGCCGGAACCATCTTGCGCACCACCGACGCCGGTCTGCATTGGCAGAAACTGCGGCCACCTGCACCGGACGACCTCCGCTCCGTCTTTGCCGTGGATGCCCAGCAAGCTACCATCGGCGACGCCTATGAAACCACCGACGGCGGCGCCACCTGGCACAAGCTGAATCCCCAGTGAGTCAGCCCCGCAAGAAATTCCCGTGGCCTCGTTCTAACCACGGAAGCAAATTTGAGAATGAGAAGAGGTCAATCCTATGAAGACTCCCCGCCGCAAGCTCCGCACCCGTTTGCCATGGTTTGCCGCCGCCGCTCTTGGCACTTTGCTTGGCGCCGGTGGGCTCTATTCCGCCACGCACGGCCGGCAGGGTGGTGCGCCAGAAAAGGACGCCCGGCAATCCTCCGCCGGCCAATCCACCGGCCTCAACGATCAGACCGATCTCGCCATTACCGTTTACAACTCCAATATCGCTTTGATCCGCGACGTTCGCCAGCTTCTGCTTCCCACCGGCTCGTTCCGGCTGAAGTTCATGGACATCGCCGCCACCGTCAATCCCGCAACCGTCCATTTCCGCTCCCTCAGCGAGCCGGACAAACTCGGCGTCATCGAGCAAAACTACGAATACGACTTGCTCGAACCCGCCAAACTCCTGCACAAATATGTCGGCAAGGAAGTCACTCTGGTTCGCGCTTACCAGGACAACGGCACCACCAAGCGCGAAGAAATAAAGGCCACTTTGCTCTCCGACAATAACGGCCCGGTCTGGAAAATTGGCAACGATATTGTCACCGGCGTCTACGCCGAGAGCTATCGATTCCCGGAAGTTCCCGCCAATCTGTTCGACCGTCCCACCCTGCTCATGTCGCTGGACAATTCCGGCGCGCGCAAGCACCAGATCGAAGCTTCCTATCTGGCCACCAATCTGTCCTGGAACGCCGACTACGTCCTGACCGTTTCCCGTGACGACAAAGCCGCCGACCTCGACGGCTGGGTCACTCTCGCTAATAACAGCGGCACTGCTTTTCACAATGCGCGACTGCAGCTCGTCGCCGGCGACTTGAATCGTATTGCGCCTTCCGCTCCCATGGCCATGCGGGCCGATATGGCCCGCTCGATGGCGGCCAAGGAGCAGCAGTTCCAGCAGGAAAGCTTTTCCGAATACCATTTGTATTCGCTAGGCCGCCGCACTTCCGTCGAAGACAAGGAAACCAAGCAAATCAGCCTGTTGCAAGGCAGCGGCGTTCCCGTCGAAAAAGTTTTCGTCGTCAACGGCCAGAATTTCTACTACCACAATCAATACAATCCCGGCTCACCGCAAAAAGATCCGGTCATGGTCTTCTACAAATTCAAAAATGAGGAAAAGTCCGGATTAGGCATGCCCCTGCCCGCGGGCAACCTCCGCGTCTACCAGAAAGATTCAAAAGGCGGCATCCTCTTCATCGGCGAAGATCACATCGACCACACTCCCAAGGACGAAACCGTCACCGTGCATATCGGCAACGCTTTCGACGTCGTCGCGGAACGCAAGCAGACCGACTACAAGCGCATTGACAGTCATGTCTGGGAAATGGAATTCGAGATCACTCTGCGCAATCACAAGGACACTCCCATCACCGTCGAGGTCAACGAACCCATCGGCGGAGATTGGGACATGCTCTCCTCCACCTATAAATTCACCAAAACCGCCGCCTGGGCCGCCCAGTTCAAGGTTCCCGTAGCCAAGGACGGAACCTCGGTCCTCAAGTACCGCATCCGCGCCAGGTGGTAACCCCGTTTTTTCTCGCTACTCGGGCAGCTTGTGTGGTAAACTCTCTTCGGGTAAAAGAGCGCCAAGATGGCTTGGCGCTCTTTCTTTTTTGGCGACACTGGGCTCCGGGCCGCCTCTGCTTGGCCGTGGTTTGCCCTAATGGCCTCGAAGGACATTTTGCCGGTGCGCCAAAATTATTTCTGCGGCTCCTCCTTCGAGCGGTCGCTTTTTCTGTCGCCTTGCTAGACCGCCTGCCAGTAAATCTGCACAATTTTGGTGCACTGGCAAGTCCTTTAGAATCAACACTTGCAAAGGCAATAATATACTTGGCTAACCAAGGCACCTCTGCTATGCTGCGCGTATATGCCATCGCTTGAATCAGTTAGACAGAAAATCCTCTGGGTCAAACGCCACCACGAGACGCTCATAGCCGAAGCTAATCGGTATTTTGAGACGAAACCCTGCATTGTGGTGCCCGAGGAAGAGACTGAGACTGGCCGCATCAGCTTTCGGGTGAAGATTACCGCTCCCGTGCCCGCAGCTATTCCTCTCATTATTGGTGACCTTCTCCAAAACTTGAGGTCCACACTCGACTATTTGGTGTGGGAATTGGTACTTGCCGCGAACAACGTCCCCAGCGAAAAGAATATGTTTCCTATCTGTTCGACGGCGGATGCTTTCAATGACCAGCTTAGGCGGCATCGGCTTGACGGGATTGCCCCAGACGCGGTTACAGAAATCGAGCGATTGCAGCCTTACGGCATTTGGAAGAGTTGCGGTCCACCCAACCCGCTCATTCTCCTCGACGCATTGTGCAATATCAATAAGCATCGGAGGTTGTTGCTGACTGTTCTCAGTCCCCATTCCGCTCGCACTGAGATAACTTCCTCGGAAAGCGGAAAGAGCATTCATATCGCTGATGCTACGCGCGGCCATGATACAGAGGTCGCAATCACTCCTCGTCCCGGTCGCATTGGTGAAACAGTGGAAGTGGAAGGCAAGCTCGCCTACTTTATAACGTTCGACGACGGACCCGCAAAGCGTATAGAAATTGGAACATGTCTCTTGGGACTGTATGACTGTGTCGATAAGCTCATTATTCCCAAGTTTGAGAAATTCTTCTGATTCGCTTTTTGGATATGGCACTGCTATCATCCCTTCCTATGAGGGATGAATCAGCTAGTCGCCCGAAACCTTCCGCCAAGAATGAGAAGGGCGAATACGCTACATTCCGAGATGCGTTGAAAAAGATTTTGTCCGTTCCACACTCCGCGATTAAATCTAAGTTAGATGCTGAGAAGAGGAAGCGACCTAAGAGGGTCGCTTCCCACGCTTCCCACGCTTGAGATCAATTGCTCTCGGCGGCTCCCACCTTACCAGTCACCTCTGCAAAAGTGAGCCGCTTTCCCGCAATCTGCGATAAGGCTAACTGAAATCGTTCCCCGTCATTTGCCAATTCTCGATTGTTGTAGCGATAGACCTGTTCATCGAGATAGCGAAATAGATGGAAAGGCTCAACCGAAATGTACGTGCCCTTCAATCCGCGTTTCACCAAGCTCCAGAAGTTTTCCAGTCCGTTTGTGTGCACCTGTCCGTCAACGTAGCTCTCTGCATGGTCGATTACTTGATGCGCGAAATCGCCTTTCAATCCCTGATAGGACAAAAGCGCATCGGAATAAATCGCGCTCTGCGCTTTGACGTGGGCGCGAATGTTCGATTGCAGCGCGTGCTTTTTGCGGTTCGGTAGCATCATGACGCGAACCTTCCCGCCACGCTCCAAGATGCCCATAACAGCGGTCTTGTCCTTCACTCCGCGCTCCGTAATCATTCGCTTGCGCCGTTGTGGGTGCATGAAGCGAGCAGCCCCGCCGATGAAAGTCTCATCAACTTCGATGTGCTTTCCTTCTCCCCCAAGTTTCTCCATGCTGCCGAACTGGAGAGCCAAGCGGAGCCGATGCAGAACAAACCAAGCAGACTTCTGAGTGATTCCCAAATCGCGTCCAACTTCGTACGAGCTAACTCCGTTTTTGCAATTAACGAGCAGCCACAAAGCGGTGAGCCACTTGTCGAGCGAGATAGGGCTGTCCTCAAAAATAGTTCCCACCTTGACGGAGAATTGCTTGTAGCATTCCTTGCACTTCCAGCGAAGCTGCGAGGCAAGGTAGTAGTGCTCTGTTCCGCCACATTTCGGACAGACTGGACCTTTCGGCCAACGGAGAGAGGCGATTGTGTCGATGCAGGTCTGTTCATTGCTAAAGTACCGAATCGCTTGTTGGAGTGTTTTGGGCTTCATGGCGTTCCTCATCTGCCCAAATCATCCCATATTTCCTTTGGTTAGTCAAGTATATTATTGCCCTTGCAAAAGTGTATCAAAACAAAGGACTTTATCATCCTTTAGAATCAACACTTGTGAAAAAACCGGGGGAAGGGGGGCTTTGCATAAGAAGGGCCTGCGATGAGTAGCGTTTTTAGGCAAGTCGCGGGGTTTTTGTGCAGCTTGCTACTCGGTTTTGGATTCTTCTTTTTCAATGTCTTCGTCGGGGAGCGGTCCTTGATAGTTCAGGGTTTCTCCGTGAATAGGGCGGCACTTGCGGAGATACCCGAAACGTTGCTTCTGGGATTCTTTGAAGGCGTCTTTATAAGTGATGACGCCTGTGACAGTGATTTCGTAAGTTCCGAGCAGGTATTTCTCCTGCACTTCGCCAGTGTAGGCTATCAACGCTTTCAACCCATGCACTTGATCGGGTGCCAAAATGAAGTTGAGCCTACTACTGTACTTTTTCTGATTGATCGAAATTACGTACCATTCGAGTGTCAAAGGCATTTTGGTTCGGTTTGCGATTTCAAAGGAAAATTGCAAGTCGAGATGCGGCGTCGTGTTAATGAAGCGAGTTTCGACGGATTCTCTGAGTCCTTCAATAGTCACCCACTGGCGCAAAGCGGCTTTTTGAATGTCGGTACTCGCGGCCATTGCAACAGTTGCGCGTTTAGTCTGAACTGCCTGATAGACTACGGCACCCAGAGTAAACAGCCCTATCAACGCGAGTGCTCCGGTAAAAATTATGTAGGCTCTTTCCCACAAATCCTTAGCGGGCAATCCGTCAACGATTACGTGTTCTTGTTCATGTTTGGGTGCCTGCTTGTTGCCATCCCCTTCGGCGCTTCCGGCATGTTCTTTGCCTTGGATGGGCGACGGGTTAGGGGCTTGAGCCTTATCTTTTTGGCTGTCTTGTGTGTTTCCAGTGCGGTTGTTAGCAGGATTTTGGGATGTTTGCCGTGGAACTGGCGAACCTGCCTGCACGATCATCAAGAGCATGGCCAAAATCAGACATTTCATATTCAGGCTGCGTCTGAGAACGTCGCTTCAATTCCCAATTCATGTATTTCGTGGATGAGCACAACAAGGTTATGACAGAGTACCTTACAAAGAGTTTCGTTGACCATAGCAACGTCCGTCTTGGACCGAAGGCTATCCCTAAACTTGCGCTTCATCATGGAGAATGTGGATTCGACGTTGGACCGCTTGTGGTACTGCGCCAAGAAGTCATCTCGCCTGTATTGAAAGTAGCGGTACACCTTCGTCCAAGTCCCGCCGCCGTTCCCCTTGTGGTGCGAAGCGACAAAATAAAACAAAAACTACCCGATCGCAGGACTCTTTTATTAGAGGTATTTTTGTGCAGAAAGGGTGCTTGTTGTGCAGAAGGGATTATATGTGCAAAGCCGGGAGGGGGGTGTTAAGGGTACGGACCGGGAACATCCCTGACAGACCGGGAGCATCCCTGACACTGCGGGAGTTCGGCAATTGCGTGTAGAACACGCGCGCCATGGAAAACGACCAGTGCTATGGCCCTGCACCCGTCACGGAATCGGTATCCGGTACAGATTCCGTCGAATGCTCGTTCGGGTGTAGGAATAAGAATCCGGACCCATCGCCGATTCCACCTGAACCGATACCGCTTTGACCTTATTCAGCGTTTGCAGTTCTTGCGCCGACAACACGCCGGCTGCAGGCAATTTGGGCAGCCCTCGGCTATTGTCCGTCGCAATAAAATATGTATTCGTATCCTGAAAGCGGAAAGTCATGTGCGTTCCACTCTTATCCCAATCCACCGTGCAGAGCGTCCGGCACAGCGCAACGGGCGACCCTTCCCCGGTCGGATATGCCAGCACTTGATAGGGATGTTCCTCGTCCTTGACATTGCTGAGCGCAACCACCGCCCATCTTCCATCCGGCGATAGCGCTGCCAAATCCAGTATCGGCTGGTCCATAAGCTTCCTCTCCCCCGTGCCGTCCTGCTTCTTGGTGTACAAATAATTTTTTCCACTTCGATTCGCGCGATATATCAGATCGCCATTGGAAAGGAAAGAAGGAGAGTCCTCGTTCTCTTGCGACTCCAATCGTTGTGGAGGACTTCGTCGGCCCACTGGCGCGATCCACAGGTGCGTGACGCCTTTTTTGTCCAATACAGTCAATGCCATGTGTTTGCCGTCTCTCGAAACCGCGTAATTCTTGGGTACGAAACCTACTTCTACGCCGTATCCGGGCAGCAAAGCCTCGCTTTCCCCGCTCTGCAGCTCGGTATCCCACAGTTCCGAGTTTCCACTGGTCCCGTTGCGCTTCAGATAGTAAAGCCGTGCTCCGTCTCTGGAGAACGTCGATCCGAAGGTGTCACCTTCCGACGTTAACTGCCGATCACCCTTGGCATTGTGAACCCAGATGGTGGCGTCCCGCGTCCCAACCGAAGTGATGAACGACCTTCCGTCACCGGCTATGGCCATCCCTTCTTCTTCCGTGAGACCGGACGTGACCTGTTCCGGCGTGCCCCCCGGAAACCGTTGCCGCCAGATGTGAAACTGCCCTCCTGGGTTCGCGCTCACATACACCCATTTGCCGTCCGGAGACCACGCACCGGTTGTACACGTAGCGTCTTTCGGTCCGACCAGTTGTTCTCCCCCGTTTCCGTCAAATGGCACCACGCGACACTGAACCAATTTGCCGAGCGAATTCATCAGGATCACCAGCACCCAACGCTCGTCCGGGGATAGGAGCGAATGGTGCACCATGCTCCGTTCTCCCGCCGGCACATAAACGTCGCGGCTCTGCCCGCGTCCCTCGTCCGTGGTGACCAAGCACATGTGTAATCCGGTTTTGATTTCGGAGAACAGCAAATTCTTCCCGTCCGGGGTCCACGTCAATGAGGACGCGTTCTTCATCGTCAGCCGGGCTTCACCTCCCAACGCACCGACTTCCCAAATGTCCCAGGGATCCACGGTGCTGTAGACGATGCGCGCTCCATCCGGCGAAAACACGGGACTCAGTTTCAGCGTTTTGTCTCGCGTCAATTGAACCGGCTCGCCGCTTGGCAGCATCTTTATGTACACGTCGGCCGGTCCGAAGAAGGTGTCCGGACCGCGAAGGAAAGCCAGCATATGTCCATCCGGCGACAACGCGGGATATACCACCGAGTCCGTAAAAGAGGTCAGCTGTTCCCATTGCCCGGCATTTGTTCGCACCGGTGGGGTAAGCCGCAAATACCAAAGCGTCGCAATTGTCGCGAGTAAAACCACTCCAGTTATGGCCATAACGGAACGAGCCCAGGCGTTTTTCCCGCTGGCCTTGGCCGCTTCCGTTCTTCCGCTTTCCGTATCGCGCTTCAACCTTTGCAGATCGGCGCGCATCTCTGCGGCGCTCTGGTATCGCAGCCTGCGGTCTTTCTCGAGTGCTTTGCTGACCACGCTTCTCAGCTCCGCCGGAAGGGTTGGCGGCGGATCCGCTATCGCTGACGGGTTTCGATTCAAAATCGCGTCGAGGACAAGAGCCGGTGTTGCGCCGGCGAAAGCCATGCGCCCGGTGGCCATCTCATATAGCACCGCGCCAAACGAGAAAAGATCGCTTCGGGTGTCCAACTCTTTGCCGCGCGCTTGTTCCGGAGACATATAGGCCATCGTCCCAACGGCCAAGCCCGGGCTGGTCAGCACGGCATCCTCCGTTACGGTAGGCAACGACGCTTCCGTTTCGCCTCTGCTCGGGGCGTGCTTGACCAGGCCGAAGTCCAGAACCTTGGCGTGCTCCCGTTCGGTGATGAACAGGTTGGCCGGCTTAATGTCGCGGTGCACGATTCCTTTGGCGTGCGCCGCGTCCAGAGCATCGGCGATCTCGATTCCCCATTCCAGAAGTTGCTCGAACGTGATGGACCGCCGCCGGATACGCTCGCGAACGGTCATTCCCTCCAGGCATTCCATGGCGATGAACGTCTGGCCGTGTTCCTCGCCAATGTCGTACACCGTGCAGATATTGGGATGATTCAGACCTGACGCTGCTCGCGCCTCGCGCTTGAAGCGCTCGAGCGCCTGCGCATCATGCGCCAATTCTTCAGGCAAAAATTTCAGCGCCACGGCCCGCGCCAGGCGGGTATCTTCCGCCCGATACACCACTCCCATGCCACCGCCTCCGATTTTCGCGAGAATGCGGTAGTGCGAGATGCTCTTGCCGATCAGAGAGTCGCTGCCTGGCATACGGCGCCAGACATGGTAGGTTGCGAAAACGAGGCAAGTCAAACCAAAGGAAGAACTTGCCGGTTAGCCGGCTAATTCGGTGCGGCCGGACAGATTTCCTGCGGGAATGTCAGCAAGAACGGAGCGAAACCTCAGTTTGCTTCGATGCGGCGCGTCATTCCGTCAACACCGCGTCGGCTTCCACTTCCACCAGCATCTCCGGAGAAATCAGCCTGCTTACCTGCACCATGCTGGTGGCCGGCCGTATGGAGCCGAAAAATTCTCCGTGCGCCCGGCCGACCTTCTCCCATTCCGCAATGTTGGTCACATAAATCCGGGTCCGGACCACGTCCGCTAGCGTCGCTCCCGCCTTGGCCAGCGCCGCTTCAATGTTCCGAATGGTCTGCACCGTTTGCGCATACACATCCCCCACGCCAACAATTTTTCCGTCCGGCCCGGTTGCCGTCGTACCCGATACGCTCACCAGATTGCCCACTCGCACCGCCCGCGAATATCCCACAATCGGTTCCCACGGCGTCCCACTCGATATGTTTTGTCGGGCCACGCGTATCTCCTTCGCCGCGCCTTGCTACGCCGCTGCGCGAGCGCATGCTAGACTGTACAAATTATGTCACACGGTCGGCGATCGCTTGGCGCATTGGCGTGTCCTGAGAACACTTAATGAAATGTAACAACATCCTGGAAGCGGTGGGCCACACGCCACTGGTGCGGCTTAATCGCATCAATCAGAGTTTGAAGCCGCAGATTTACGTCAAAGCCGATTACATCAATCCAGGCGGTTCCGTAAAGGATCGCATCGGCATCACCATGATCGATGAGGCCGAAAAAAAAGGTCTGCTCAAACCCGGCGGCACGATTATCGAAGGCACTTCCGGAAATACCGGCATGGGTCTCGCGCTGGTCGCGGCCGTGCGCGGCTATAAAATGGTTTTCACCATCACCGACAAGCAATCGAAGGAAAAGGTGGATTTGCTCAAGGCGCTGGGCGCGGAAGTTATCGTGTGCCCTACTGCGGTCGAGCCCGACGATCCGCGCAGTTACTACTCGGTGGCAAAAAAACTGGCGCGCGAAATTCCCAATTCCTATTATCCCAATCAGTACGACAATCCCATGAATCCGGAAGCGCATTACCGCTCGACCGGCCCGGAAATCTGGGAAGACAGCGAAGGCCAGGTCACGCACTTCGTTTGCGGCATGGGCACCGGCGGCACCATCAGCGGCGTCGGAAAATATCTCAAAGAGAAAAATCCTAACGTCAAAATTATCGGTGTCGATCCGTACGGCTCGCTGTACTACGACTATGTCAAGCGCGGCGAAACGGTGAAGGCCAAGACCTATGTGGTGGAAGGTATCGGCGAGGATTTCTTTCCGACCACCATGAATCTGAAGATTTGTGACGACGTGATCCAGGTGAATGACGAAGAGTGCTTCGTCATCGCGCGGCGGCTGGTGAAAATGGAAGGGCTGTTTACCGGTGGCTCCGGAGGCGGCTGCATTTCGGCGACGCTGCAGCTGGCAAGAAATCTTGGCCCGGAAGCGTTTATCGTCGCCTTCCTGCCGGACACCGGCATGCGCTATCTCAGCAAGGTCTATAACGATGAGTGGATGCGCGAGCGCGGCTACGTGGAAGCGGCCGTGAAAATCACCGCGGGGGAAGTGGTCAACGCCAAGCACCAAAGCGGAAAGGTTCGCGAGTTGGTAATCGCGCGGCCTTACCAGACGGTGTTTCACGCCCTGAAGACCATGCAGGATCAGGATATTTCGCAGATCCCCGTTTTCGAGGAAAATACGCCGATCGGCACCATTTACGAAGACCAGATCCTGACCATGGCCCTGCAGGGCAAGGATCTGCGCAAGCTGGTGGTCCGCGAAGTGATGAGCAAGCCGCTGCCGCAAGTGCCGCGCAGCGCTCCGGTCGAGCGCATCACCTACATCCTCAGCCACGAAAACCCCGCGATTTTCGTGGAAATGGGGGACACCCGCTTCGAGATCCTCACCAAGTACGACTTGATGAGCACCGTCGCCGCGCTAATGGAACCCAAGCGATAATACGCTGCACAAATTTCGATGAACAGGAACATCCGGGTTTGAAAATTCAGGATTTTAACGAGCGGTTGAAAGATTCCATCCTCATCGCCGATGGCGCCATGGGCTCGATGCTGTACGAAACCGTGGGGGCGCAGCGCTGTTTCGACGAAGTGAATTCCACCGAGCCGGAAGCGGTATTTCGCGTGCACCAGGCTTATATCGAAGCCGGCGCGCAAATTATCGAGACCAATACCTTTGGCGCTAATCGCTTCAAGCTGGAGCCTTTTGGTCTGGGCGACGAAGTACAGCGGCTGAACGGCCGGGCCGTCAAAATTGCGCGCGAAGCTCGCGATTCCGCCACACGCGAAGTGCTGATCGCCGGCTCCATGGGCCCGCTGGGCATCGGAGTGCAAGCGCGGCATCCGGAGCCCGACGAAATCCTGGCTATTTTTCGCGAGCAAGCGCTGGCGCTCGAAGAGCGCGGGGTCGATCTCTTCGCCCTCGAAACTTTCTCTTACATCGAAGAAATCGTGCTGGCCATCGACGCGATTCGCTCTTTTTCCGGCCTGCCCATCATTGCCCAGTTGACCTACTCCGAAGAAGGCACGATTTTCGGCGATATGCGCCCGGCGGAGGTGGCGGCCCTGCTGAAAAATAAAAACGTGCAGATTGTCGGCGCCAATTGCACGCTGGGCCCGCAATCGCTGCTTCCGATTTTGCAGGAACTGGCCGGCGTGGACGACCTGCGCATCAGTGGCATGCCTAACGCCGGTTTCCCCAAGCGCGAAGGCGACCGCATTGTATATCCGAAGTCCTCGCCGGAATATTTCGCACTTTTCGCGCGCGAAGCGGCGGCACTGGGCGTGCGCATCCTCGGCGGCTGCTGCGGAACCACTCCCGCACATATTCGCGCGATGGCCGATGCGGTTAAATCGCTGCGGCCGGTGAAGGTTTCGGCCGGCGCCCGCGTGCAGTCGGTCGCCAAAGCTGCTCCTGCCTTACTGCGCGAGCCCGAAAGTAAATTCTGGAAAAAACTACGGGAGAACAAATTTACGGTTTGCGTGGAGATTGATCCGCCCAAAGGCATCGCGCTCGATCGCGTGTACCAGCAGGTCGATAAAATCATGGCTTCCGGCAAAGTGGATGCCATCGACATCAACAGCGGCGCCATGGCTCGCGTGGGCATGGACGCGCTGATCACCGCGGGGGCTCTGGAAGCGCGCGGCGTAGAAACCGTGCCGCACCTTACCACCCGCGACTACAACATCATCGGCCTGCAAGCCATGCTGCTGGGCGCGTGGACCGTCGGCGGCGTGCGCAACGTGCTGGCCATCACCGGCGACCCGCCCTCCGTCGGCGATTACCCGGAAACCAGCGGCGTGTACGAGGTCGATTCCGTGGGTCTGGTAAAAGTTCTGAATCGGCTCAACCAGGGCACCGACTGGGCCGGCAAGACGCTCGGCGGCGCGACGAATTTTGCCATCGGCGTCGCCGTGAATCCCGTGGCTGACGATCTCGACGGAGAAATCGAGCGGTTTCAGGCCAAGATCGAAGCGGGCGCGCACTTTGCGATGACTCAGCCGCTTTTCGATCCCCAGCACTGGTATGACTTCGTGAAAAAGCTAGGCGGCAAGCCGTCCATTCCGGTACTGATCGGAATCTGGCCGCTCAACAGCTACAAGCAGGCCCTGCGGCTGAATAACGAAGTGCCCGGCATCGTGATTCCGGAGCCGTTACTGAAATCGCTGGAAGCCGCCGGCGCCGCCGCGCGCGACCGCGGCTTCGAGTGCGCCCGCGAAATGCTGGCCTGGTCGCGCACCGAATTGGCCGGCGCTTACCTGATTCCGCCGTTCAAGCGCTACGAGGAAGTTCTCGATATTCTGTGAGGAGGGATGTTGCGGGCCACCGCAGTGGAAACGCCATCAGGCCGCTTCTTTTTTGCGGAACCACGGAATGAATGTGCTGGTCGTGCGCTGGTAAGCGCGATATTCGACGCCGCGCGTGCGCAGGGCTTGCGCTTCGTTGGCCGCGATGCCGGTGGTTCCCAACAGAAAATAGAGCATCAGCGCCGGAGAGACGAGTCCGAGCCATCCCCAGGGCGAGCCCAGCGCGAAAACGGCGTAGCCCACCCAAATCATCCACTCGAAAAAGTAATTGGGATGCCGCGAATACCCCCACAAGCCGCGGCGATAGGTCTTTCCCCGGTTGGCGGGATTTTGCCGGAAGCGATTGAGCTGGTAATCGGAGATGGCTTCTCCGCAGATGCTGACCAGCCAGATTGCGGCGCCAATTTTCTCGAGTTTGCGCAGCGGCGCGGCGGGATTAAGGCAAGCCAGCAAAAATGGTATTGACAGCACCACGGTGAGCACCGCCTGAAACTCGAAGAAAAACAGAAAGCGCAGCGGCAGATGCGTCTTCCATTCCTTGCGCAATTGAACGTAGCGTCCTTCCTCCCGCTTGCCGGCCACCCGCGAAAGAAATAAGTATATTGCCAGGCGCAGCCCCCAGAATCCCGCCATAGCCGCGATAGCCCACTTCCGGGCAAAGTATCCGGGACCCAGCAGGGCATAGAAAATCGCCAGCATGGCCAGCCCGGCGGCCCAGCCGACATCGACGATGGCGGCATTGCGGATGCTTAGATGAATAAGCCATAACGCCAGCATCAGCCCGGCGACGATTGCCACGCCCACCAATGCCAGATGCACGGCTTGCGCTAGCATTCGTAAGCCTCTGCCCAGCAGGGAATTTTGCCGACGATTTGTTTCCGTGTGAGCATGCTCTTTGCACCAAGAGGCTGCTTCGGCACAACAACGGCGATGGCGATCACCAATCTGAAAGACGGTATAGATTAGATGATTGGAACGGCCATTATGTTACGGAACGGCTAGACTCGAAACGCTCACTTGCTCTTCTCGACCGCGCTGGTGTGATCGTGAATAATGCGCCAGCCCTCCGGGAAACGCTGCCAGACTAAAGAAAAAACTCCGCCGATATCGCCCTGCACTCGCGAGAGATGCCAATGCCCGAGGACCAGCGCGGCATCCTGGCCCAGGAAGCGAAATTCGAGGCCGGAAAAATCGAGATGGCCCATGGCCGCGCGATCGGGATAATTTTTCTTGTAGCGCGCCAGCACGCCATCCCAGCCGCGGGAGATTCCGCTGCTTCCGGAGAAGGTCAAATCCGGAGAATGCCAGTAGCCTTGGAGGAAGGCGTCCACGTTGCCTTCGTTCCAATTGCGCTGCTGGGTTTCCAGAATCATGGAAATCGCGGCGCGATCCGCATCGCGCTGCTGGGCGACGGCGAATTTTGGAGCAAGAATGGCCGCCGAAACCAGGATCGCCAAGAAGATCGCCGAAACGGTGGACAGCCGCGAATGACGCATCAGGAGTCTCCGAATATTAATTGCCGGTGAGGAGGATAGAGGAGGCAACGGAAACACGCAAGTCAGCAGCGGGTGCGGCGGATGCATGAATAAAGCTAATGTTTCCCTGCGCTTATGGAGTTCTATGGGGGTGGTACTGGGGGACTATTGGTTGCGGAGGTTACAGACAGCAGACTTATGCCTGCAAAGAGAAAGAGGCTGAGGGAATGTACGCCGCTATGCTATTTGCAATCTCGATCGTAGCCTTGGCGCAGTTTGCCGCTTACTACTGGCGGGCGATGCTGGCGGGTACTGCCGCGCAGCCCGTGTCCGAACGCGTACTGGCGGCCGCCGGGGTGCAAAACGGCAAAGTGACCGGCCAGGATTTCCCGGCATTGGTTGGGCTCAGCGATGTGACTCCCGACCTGGGCGCCCGCGGCGGCAGCCTCGCACCGGTGCGAATTTACTACGCGGTAGTCGATGGGATTGCAGCGCTTGCCGGACGCAGCCTGCCCGCGGTGGCGGCTTGGGGCGAGCGCGAACTAGCGGTGTGCGCGCGGTACGCAGCGGTGCATATCGACCGCCGGCTGCAGGCTAATCTCAAGTGGGCGGCGTCGATGCGATCGAGCTAAGCGGTGATCGCCTCCGAATCGTTTACTGCCGATCCAAACTTCCTCGCAATACACTGACCGACGCTTTAGGCAGCGTGAACGCTGCGCCACTTTTCACATTCAGCGATAACGTCAGCGGCGGCCCATCTGGGTCCGCATGGCTCTCAGCGCCCGCAGGATGCCAAACATATTGCGCGGCGCCAAAGATGACCTGGGTAAGCGCACCGTTAAAGTGACGAGGCGGTGAGCCGTTCGAATCAGCGAATTCGATGTGGACGTCGTGCGCGTTGGAGGGGTCTTTATTTATCAGCATGAGCGACCATTCTCCGTCGGGGCGCTTGGCGGCGTAAGCGGTAATCAGGGCGTGGCCGGCATCGTCGGTAACGTCGGCAGTTGCCGGTGACAGCCGGTGGAGGCCGGCGCCATGTTTCACCCACGCCAGGTTAATCATGCGACTGGCGAAGTATTGCGAAGTGTGTTGAGCAATGTTTAATTTTTCGTCGGCTACAAAGTTTCCGTAAGTGCTCCAACCGTGGCAACCGGGGCGCAGCGGCTCCGGCTGAATGGGCGAATGATAAAAGGCCGCGCCACCATTGGCGAGAAACGAGCCGGCATTGTCGGCAAGCCAGAGCGCGGCGAAGAGGCCGGTCATGGGCTCGGTGAGGGCCCAGGACAAATTGCTTTCGGTGATCATCAGCGGAACATTTTGGGGGACGCCATCGTCGCGCCAGACCTGCAGGATGTGGCGGACGAGCTCGGGTTCGCGATAAAGGTCGGACCAGGTGACCTGGCAGGGCGGAAAGGGATAGTGTTCGAAAGAGACGAAGGACAGATCGTTGAGACGGCCACGTTCTTTCAGGTAATCGATAAAGCGGCCCATCCAGGAAGTGCGGCCACGGGCGTCGGGCCACACCGTGATGTCTTCATTGACCCCTTCGAAAATGGGACCGCCCAGCTTCAGGCGAGGATTGAGGCGGTGCAGGGCGTCGGCCCATTGCAGGTAGAGAGCGCCGTAATCCTCGGGCATGGTTTTCTTTCCGTCGGGCTCCTCGCCGATCTCGACGTAAGAAATTGGATAACCGCGTTTCTGTAGATAAGCAAGTTCGGCCACGGAATCTTCGGGAGTGCCATAGAGCACGGAAACGGGAATCATGGCGGGGAGGCGGTGGGTGATACCGCTGGTGAAGAAGAGATCGAAGCCGGTCTGATCGCGGCGCTGATCGATGTCGGTGGCGGAGTGCCAGGGATCCATGGAGGAGACGAACGTCGGCGTCTGATTTTGCCCGGGGGCATGGACGATCAAGTCGATGAACTCTCCCCCGGAGGTGAGATTGCCGGCGTATAACTCGTTGACCGCGTAGCCGACACAATTTCGCGGATCGTCGCTGCCGTGGGTGTCGCAGGTGTTGGAGGATTGAGTCATCCAAATCCGGAGATAGCGGGTCAGTACAGGAAGGGAGGAGAGTCGCAGCAGCACGGCACCGCCGTGGCCGGCTTGCACTTCGCCGGCCGGGAAAGTGGTCCACAGGCCGCTGGTCTGCTTGTCGAGTGCTTCGCCGCCGGTCCAATACTGTACGGCGTATTTGCGGGCGTAGGGATTGGCCCAGGCGATGCGAATGGCGGTGATGTACTGCAGAGTCTCCAGATCGACGACGATCCATTGCGGATGAAGCGAGTCATCTTCCTTGGTGAATTGGCTGCTCAGATAGGGATTGCTTTTCCAGTAACTGGAGGGATCGCCGTCCGTGAGGCGGGAAAATTTACCGGTGGAATCATCGCCGCGGGTATTGCCGCGATGGGGGAGCGGATAGCCAAAAGAGGAGCGCAGAAAGTCCCCGGGCTCGGCGCTGCCGGTGAAGTAGCCGCTTTGGCGGGCGGCGTCGCTCCAGACGCCGTTGGGGTTCCAGTGCCAAGCGGCGACGGTAAGTTCGGTGTTTTGGCGATACGTAATGGGCCCCCAGCCGGCGGAGAGGGATTCGTTGACGAGGGAAGGGCTATAAACGGTGTCGAGCAAATGGTGCGGGAGAATATCCATGGAGCTGCCTAACGCCGCGTCAGGATCGAAGGGGATGGCGTGCGCGGGAGCGATATCGACCCGGACAGTTTGTGCGCCGGCAGGAAGAAGGCAAGAGACGGAGAGCAGGGAGGCCAGCGCGAGAACGGGGGCGAGAGTCAGCCAAGAATTTGCCGATCGCATGGATGTTGTACCCTGAGCCAGATGGGTTGACGGCGGGCAGTATAGCGTTTTTTTTGAAAGATAGCGGAAGGGCTGGCTGCGGTTGGCGCTTTTTGCTAAGTTCTGCAGCGCACAATGTCAAGGAGACGAGGAAGAGGCAGATGGCCACATTCAAGTTAATCGAATATCAGGAAGCCAGCGCGGAAGTTCGCGCAGTGTACGACGACATTATGGCCACGCGCAAGACGGAGTGGATCAATAATTTCTGGAAGGGAATCGCACACGATCCCGCGACGTTGAAACGGACGTGGGAAAGCATCAAGCAGATCATGGGGCCTGGCGCGCTCGATCCGCTGACCAAGGAATTGCTGTATATCGCGGTGAGCGTGACCAACAACTGTTCCTACTGCATTGCCTCGCACACGGCATCGGCCCGGAACAAGGGAATGACGGACGCGATGTTCCACGAACTGCAAGCGGTGATCGGGATGGCCAACGAAACGAACAAGCTGGTTACCGGGTACCAGGTGGAGATCGACGAGCAGTTCAAGACGCCGCTCGACAAATAATCCTTTCTTGCCTGCAAAACCTGTACAAACGGGCAGTGTGTTTCCGCTGTAGTACGCCGGTACTATAGCTGGGGCGCTGGCATCGGCTGAACAATCAAAAGGTTCGCGCATAACCCTGGAAGTTGCGGGAATCCGCCGAAAATCTCTTTTAGCAAGCGAGCAAGACATGTCCCCGACGCTCAAAGATGGGTCCACGCTTTCCACTTCTTCTTCAGAAAATACAGAGCGCCTAGCGATAGGCGCCCCCCCAAGCGGAGAAGGCGGCAGCGCGCAACCGGTCGCGCTGGAAGTACCGGTGACCGTCAATGGAGCACGAGCAGTAGAAGGCAGCCAAAAGCGCGAACCATTTTCGGAAAGCACCAACACGGTGCTAGTGCTGGTTCGTGGAGCGGTGATTCGGCTTTCGTCGCCGGTAGCGGCGGGCCAGCTGCTTTTTTTGACCAACGAAAAGACAAAAAAAGAAGTGGTCTGCACGGTGGTGAAGTCCAAGAATTACGGAAGCGCGAGTGGATATGTAGAACTGGAATTCACGGAACCGGTGCTGGGGTTTTGGGGCATGCGCTTCCCCGGCGAGCGTCATGGCGGAGCAGTTGGGGCGCCAGCAGCCAGCGCACGAAAATATGAAGTTGCCCCGGTGGCGCCGGTGGAATCGAAAGGGAGTCCCGCTTTCGAAGAGAATTTGCCGGTGGTCAGCGCGACAGTAAATGGCGCCGAAGCGGAGCAAGAGTTCAAGACGGAAATCAAAGCGGATTTACGGCCTAGCAGCAAAGCGGATTTCCTGGCGCCGTCCCAAGCGTCCAGCGACGGGCTCAAACAGGAAGCAAACCGATTGCAGGAGCAATTGTCGGCGTTGCTTTTCGCGGAGCAGAGAGATAGCGACACGAACCCGGCCAATGCGGCTTTACCAACCAGCCAAGCGGAGCCGCGGGACGCTGCTGCGAAGATTTTTGAGCCGGCTAAGGAAGAGCCGGCGGGCAAGAAATCGGTCACGGTTACGGCGCCGAAAGCGAACGAAAGCGCCTGGCCACTTGGGGCGGCAAAAACGACACCTCCGGCAGGCTCGAGCTTCGACGAGGAGGTTGTAAAGATACCATCTTGGCTGGAACCATTGGCGCGCAACGAGGGAGTTCCCGCGCCGCCGAAAGGGGAGCCGACGAGCGAATTCGTGGCGCAGGAAGATTGGCAGGGGCTGGCCGCGAGGGAACCGGCGTCTTCGTCAAAGCAACCGGAAACCGTTACAAGGAGCGTGAGCGCGCCAGCAAAGCGGCCGCCGGAACCTGCGCTATTCGGCAACACTCTCCTGGGCGAAACAGACAAAGGGGGACTTAGCCGGCCAGGCAAGAGCGGTAAGGGAGCGTGGATGGCGATTGCGGCCGTGCTGATCGCCGGAGCGGCGGCGGGCGCTTGGTATTTTCGTGACTCGATGGGCGGAGCGGTTCCCGCGGGTGAAACCTCGCAAACATCGGTTTCAGGGGCACCGGATTTGTCCGCAGGGGTGCCACAGACCAACCTGGCTTCGGAAGGGGCAAGTTCCTTGTCCGGGCCAGCGATGCCAGATATTTCTTTGCCCGAAAAGAAAAGCAGTTCCCCGAAGGCGAAAGGGGAAACGGTATCGACATTGACTGCGGCGTTGCCGGGCAAAATGCAAGCAGCGGCAATTACAGAGCGCGTGCCAAGAACCGGGTCGAGCAGCGAGTTGAGCAGACCGCCGGTAAAGTCAACGGAGATAATCGAACCGGAGAGCAAGAAAATTGTTCTTGGTGAAGTTCACCTGGCTAAGCCGAAGGTTGGGCGTCCGGCCAAGACGCAGGCCAACAGCGAGATGGCACCGACGCTGGAAGTAAGCAACGAAGTGCTTTCCGGCGACGCGAATCCCCTGAGCGGGGGCTTTGCAGACAGCGGGAAACAACCGGTGGCTCCGGCGGCAGAGGTGAAATCGGGGGGAGACGTTAAGCCGGCGCGGATGATGTCGTCGGTACCGCCCGTTTATCCCGCGCTAGCGAGGAGCCAGCACATCAGCGGCGACGTCCGGGTGGATGCGCTCATCGACGCGAGTGGCCGGGTAACCACGATGAAGGTGGTTTCCGGACCTCCGCTGCTGCACCAAGCGGCCATGGACGCGCTACGGCAGTGGAAATATCAGGCGGCGTCACTGGACGGAAAAGCGGTCCCGATGCACCTTACCGTCACCATTCAGTTCCGGTTGCAGTAAGCCAAGATATCCGCCGAGAGTCCACGACCAGCGACGCAGCCGAGGCGCCGAAAAGACATAAATTTGACAACTTGCGGTACCTCAACGGCTAGTCTACGTGCGTCTAAACTCAAATAAAGAGGCGCGAAGTGAGCGATTAGCCCGGTGGAATTACGACTGGAGCTGAAGTTAGAGGGATCTCAGAGCATGGACACACAAGCAAACACTGTGGAGGAAAGTCAGCTCAGGGGAAGCGGCACGCCAGCGCTGACGTTTCCGGGGCGCTACGCGGCGTTCCGAGCATTCCAAGCCGATTTCCAGCGCGAGGAGCTATATCACGAGGGAAAGCGCGTAAAGGTGCAGGCGAAACTGTTCCAGGGGCTGTTGCTACTGCTGAGCCGGGCCGGCGAAGTGGTCACCCGAGAGGAAGTGCGCCGTCATCTCTGGCCGGACATCTATCTGGGCAACCGGGATGCGAACGTCAATACGACGATGAACAAACTGCGGCAGGTGCTGGGGGATTCCCCGGAAGGGCCATTGTATATCGAAACGATTCCGAGGCGGGGATACTGCTTTATAGCGCGGGTGGAATTCAGCGATGTTCCGATGGCCAATGAGAGCGGAACGGAAAAGGCGGACGTAGATCCAGAAGTTGCGGAGCCCAGCGCGAAAAGAACGAAGGACCGGGTGCAGGTATTCCTCAGGATGGCGGGGCTGGTGTTTGCGGGAATGATTCTTGGCGCGCTGCTGGCATTCGTGTGGTTCTTCGAACAGGCCAAAAGCCGGCGGGCCGCGAATGGGGCGCGGGTAAACGCCCTTCTCAGCACTTTCGATTCGCAGCAAAATTTCGGCTAAAACAGCGAATTCCCACCGAGCATTCGGCTTGCGCTGGTTGTGGGTCCGCGCGGGAAAATCCAAAAACTTGCGCTGAGCTGCTTGCGAGCAGCGAGACAGGTTCGTATACTGGCGGCCCGGCCAAGTGACAGGTCAGACGGGTGGGTAGCCCGCGAACACACCTCTTTCTTGGCTCTCCGGATCGCTAACTGCGCAAGCCATCGCCAGGGCGGACTGTGAACGGACGGCGTGCGAATGGGCGCAGCCGGGCCAAAGGAGACATTTGAATGTCGCAAGGGCCTGCACCGGAAGAGATGAATGTCTACCAGAACGCGGAAGCGCGCTTCGAAGTAGCAGCGAACAAGTTGGGTCTGGAACAAGGGCTGTACCGGTATCTGAAACATCCGAGCAAGGAAATCACGCTGTATATCCCGGTGGGAATGGACAATGGGCAGCTTGAGGTATTTGTGGGTTATCGCGTGCTGCACTCGACAGTGCGCGGCCCGGGCAAGGGGGGGATTCGCTTTGCGCCAGACGTATCGATCGATGAAGTGCGAGCACTGGCAACATGGATGACCTGGAAATGCGCGGTGGTGAATATACCGTTCGGGGGGGCCAAGGGCGGAGTGATATGCGACCCGCGAAAGATGTCGCGGGGCGAGTTGGAGCGGCTGACGCGGCGGTACACGGCGGAGTTGGTGAACTGGCTGGGACCGGAGCGCGACGTGCCCGCGCCGGACGTGGGCACTGGGGAACAGATGATGGCGTGGGTGATGGACACCTACGCGATGCACGTGGGGCAGGCAACTACGGCGGTGGTTACCGGGAAGCCGATTGAATTGGGAGGATCAGCGGGGCGGCGGGAGGCGACCGGCCGCGGGGTAATGATTTGCTGCGACAAGGCGATCGCCAAGTTGGGGATGAAGCGGGAAGGAAGCCGGGTGGTAATCCAGGGTTTCGGGAACGTGGGATCGATGGCGGGACTGTTGATGCAGCGAGCGGGATACAAGATTGTAGGACTGGCGGACATCGGCGGAGGACTGTACAACGATAAAGGATTTGACATCCCCAAAGTGATGGATTGGGTCTATACGCAGAAGAAGGCGCTGCATGAGTTTCCGGACGGGGGAACCAAGATGAGCGCGCGCGATGTGCTGTTCCAGCCGTGCGAAATCGCGATTCCCGCGGCCGTTGAGAATCAAATCACGGAAAAGAATGCGAACCAGGTGCAGGCGAAGATACTGTGCGAAGGGGCGAACGGACCGACCACCTGGCAAGCGGACGCCATTATCGACGGCAAGGGGATATTCACGGTGCCGGATATTCTGGGGAATGCGGGCGGGGTTACGGTCAGCTACTTCGAATGGGTACAGGACCGCCAGGGGTTTTTCTGGCGAGAGAGCGAAGTGAACGAACGGCTGCTGGATGTTATGGAAAATGCCTTCGACGAAGTGGTACGCTACGCGGAAACGCATAAGGTGAACAATCGAATCGCCGCGTATATGCTGGCGATTGACCGGGTGGCCAAGGCGCTGAGGTTGCGCGGCATTTATGCCTAGGAATTGCTCGGTGCGAGCCACATCCCGGCGGCGCGCATCGCACGACCATTTGTCCCCGAAAGGTCCGGAGAGAATCTTCGGGCCAGGAAGGAGTCCGCATGGCTACGGACTCGCTCTTGCCGGGTAGCGCCAAGACTGAACAGCAGCACCGCCTGGATATTTGTATAGCCGGGCGGTGGATGTACGAGCAGGGCTACAACGTAGCTTGCGAAGGAAATGTGTCGGTGCGCCTGGACGAGAGGCGCATCCTGACGACGCCCACGTGCATGAACAAAGGCATGCTGGCGCCCGAAGACCTGGTGGTGACGGATTTGGAAGGGCGGCAAATGGCCGGCGAACGGAAATGTTCGTCGGAGCTGGCCATGCACCTGTTGTTCTACAACATGCGGCCGGACGTGAACGCGATTTGCCATGCGCACCCGCCGACGGCGACGGGATTTGCGGTAGCTGGGCGAGGTTTGGACCAAGCCTTGCTTCCAGAGGTTATCGTGGGACTGGGACGTATTCCGCTGGTCCGTTACGCCACGCCGGGAACGGCGGAGCTGAGCGCGGCGCTGGAACCGTACGTGCCGCATTACGATGCGTTGTTGCTGGCCAATCACGGAGCGGTCACCTGCGGACCGGATTTACTGACGGCTTATTTCCGGCTGGAAACCATCGAGCATGTCGCGAAAATCACGCTGGCCGCGGAAATGGCGGGCAGCCCTAAATTGCTGTCGAGCCGCGAAGTGGCCAAGCTGATGGCCGCGCGATCGCGTTATTTCGTGACGCCGCCGCCCGGGGGAGGCGCGGAGCTGCCGGTGACGGCAGACGGAAACGAGAGTGGCGACCCGGTGCGGCTGACGCGAGGAGAGTTAGACTCGTTGATCGACGAAGCGGTGCGGAAAGACCGAGCTCGGCGGTCCTAAACGCGGCTTGGCCCGGTGTTCGTGGCGGTCAGGGAAGTGGCTAGAACCTCCGCCTTTTTACGAGGAGGTTGATGCCGACATCGAGTGACGCAGGCGGGTCACCACCCGATCACGGCCGAGAACAACCATGGTGTCGAACAGCGGTGGGGCGACGGCTTGACCGACGATAGCGACGCGCGTGGCGTTGATGAGCAACCCGGCTTTAACCGTTTCAGCTTCGGCGAGCGCGCGCAAGGCGTGGTCGCAGGCATCGTGGCTCCAATCGGATGGCGGGATAGCGGCTAGCTTTTCCGCGAGTTTGGAGAGCAGGTCGGGGATCTTGGGATCCTTCCAAAACTTGGCCTTGGCGGCGGGATCGATCTCGAAATTGTCAGAGAAAAAGGCGCGGGACCAAGCGGCAAAATCGGGCAGCAAGCGAATGCGGGGGCGCAGGAGATCCACGGTTTTGGAAAACCACTGGTGACCAGCGCCGCCGGCCCACTCGTTTTTCCACAAATTGGCGCGCTTTAGTTCGGCTTCGACCTGGGGCAGCAAGTCTTCAATGGGCAGCTTCTGCAGATACTGGGTATTAAACCATTCCAGTTTAGGGCGATCGAAAACAGCATTGGTGCGGCTGACACCTTCCAGGGAAAATTTTTCGAGAAGTTCATTGGTGCGCAGAAACTCTGCGTCGCCACCGGGAGACCAGCCGAGAAGGGCCAGGAAATTACGGAACGCTTCGGGCAAGAAGCCCTCGGTGCGGTACATGTTGACGTCAGTGGCGCCGTGGCGCTTGGAGAGGCGGGATTTGTCGGGCCCAAGGATGAGAGGTACGTGAGCGAAGACCGGAGGTTGGGCGTCGAGAGCGCGGTATAGCAAAACCTGCTTGGGAGTGTTGGAGATGTGGTCTGCGCCGCGGATGACGTGGGTGATGCGCATATCGATGTCGTCGACGACGACGCCGAGCTGGTACATGGATTGGCCAAACTCATCGTCGGAATTGCCGGAGCGGAGCAGGACAAAGTCTTCCATTTCGTCATTGGAGAATTCGCGCTCGCCGAAAACGGCGTCGAAGAATTTGGTGGTCCCGCCGGCAGGAACGCGGAAGCGCACGGCGGGCCTGGTTCCCGGCGTCGAGGGCTTGCCGTCGCGGCAGGTGCAGCGCACGATACGGCGCGGGCCGGCGGGCTTGGGTTGGTCATCCTGGGCTTCGATCGCGTGATCGCCGCCGGCGTAGCGCTCCGCCGGGCAGTAGCAGAGGAAAGCGCTGCCGTTGGCCAGCAGCTTTCTTCCGGCCTGCTGATAGAGCGGGGTGCGCTGCGATTGATAGAAAGGGCCCTCGTCCCAATTTACCCCTAACCAGTGCAACCCATCGATAATACCTTGAACGAGTTCGGGTTTATTGCGCTCGGCGTCCGTGTCCTCGATGCGAAGGATCATGGCGCCACGCTGATGACGGGCGAAGAGCCAGTTGAAGAGGGCGGTACGTGCGCCCCCGACGTGGAGATAGCCGGTGGGAGAAGGCGCGAAACGAACGCGCACCGGGGTGGCACCATTTTTGGGCATTTCGCTCATTTGCGGGATGGCCTGAAGATACCCGTAGCTTCTCTCGTCGAAAACGCGATTGCTCAGTGTAACGAAACCCAGCCGGATGGTCCAACGAGGCACGGCCAGACCAGGAGCGTCCTCGATTCGGGGTTCGCGACGCGAAGTAGTCAAGTAGTCACCCCGGTGTAGTTACCCGCGGTCTGCTACCTCTTTGGCCACCAGTACTGCGGTACGCTTGCCCAGGCAAAAATCCATGCTCCATAATCCAATTGCTTCTATTTGCGTGTCGTTGGCGTCATTTTGCGGGAGGTGCGTGGTGTGCGCGCCGTCCATGCGTATGTGTATATGTTGAGCGATGAAGGCAGCGGGAAGCTTGCCACGGTTGAGGCAGGCGGTCCGCCGGTTTTGCGGAGAATCGACGCGTCTTGGTCTACAACAATTTCATAGCGCTGGCCCTGTTAGCGGCAACCTCGCTGGTAGCAGGGTTCTTTGCGTACATCTATAGCCTGAAGAGGCAAATGTACCTACTGCTGTGGACGGCGGGATGGACTCTCTTCGCGTTGCATTACCTTGGTGCCGCGCTGGGGCAGTGGGTTCCGGGTACTCCGCTGCAGACGGCGCTAGACCGGTGGTTATACGCGGTGGCGGCCGTTTTCTTTTTCCTGGGGGCGCAGCTTTATGGGCAGCGCAAACCATGGAAATTGGCAGCGGGGGTGGCCGCGGTGGTTCTGGGCGGATGGGCGGTGGCCAACGCGCTGCTTTTTTTCCGTGTGACCGTGGTGGTTCCCGCGGCGCTATTGTTTGGAGCGGTGGCGGTGATCTTCTGGCAAGAGAGCAAGCGGCAAGAAACGCTGGTGGACCGGCTGCTAGGTCTGTCCTTCATGGCCTGGTGCGTGTTACAGCTGGCGGTGTTCTTCTTCTTGCGCAGCGCCCCGGTGGAAGTAGGCATTGACAGCCCGATATCGGCGGTGCCTTCCGCGTTCGTAGCCATGTTGATGGTGATGGCGTCGTACGAGGAGGAGAAACGCCGCATCGAGCGCAACATGCTGGCGCTGTCGAACCTGAACCTGGCGACATCGAGTTTTGTGGGCGGAGAGATTCAGCGGATGCTGGCACAGGCGCTGGACCGGGTGCTGGGGGTAGTACGACTTCCGGCCGGGGCGCTGTTTCTGCATCACGGCGATCCGCATGGGCCGACGTCGGTGGTGGCGGCGGGGTTGAGCGATGATTTCTGCCGCGTGGCCCAGAATGAAGGACTGGACGATTACCTGGTGGGACTGGTATCGCGGCTCGGGGGGTTGCTGGGCTTTCGCGATTTGCGAAATGCGGAGTCTGTGGCGGCGTTGGAACGCGAAGAGCCGATTCGAAGATTCCGGCAACTAGCCATGTCGCAAGGGCTGCGCAGCGTGGTAGCGATCAGCCTGCAAGCGAAAGAGCAGGCCTTCGGGGTGCTCCTGCTGGGTACGCCAGACAGCCGAAGATTTGCGCCCGCGGAATACCGGTTGCTGCTGGCGTTAGGGCATCAGATCGGCATGGCAGTGGAAAACAGTTACCTGGTGCAGCAGACCTCGCGGCGATCCGAAGAACTGCACGTGCTGAATGAGATTGGCCGGGCATTGAGTTCGACGCTGAATAAAGAGGATTTGCTCAGTAAAATCTGGGAGGAATTGCGGCGGCTGTTCGATGTGGAGAATTTTTATATCGCTGAGCTCGACCCGATTCGCGATGAGATGCGTTTTCACGTGGAAATTATCGGAGGAAAGCGCATGCCGCGGCGTACGCGCGCGGCCAGCAACCACTTGACGGAGTACGTGATACGAACACGGCAGCCGGTGCTGATCCGCGGCAATTACGTGGAGGAAGTGAACAAGCTGGGAGTGAAACCGCTACGCGAGGGCGGCTGCTTCTGCTGCGTTCCCTTGGTGGCATACGACCACGCGATCGGGGCGATGGCGGTTTTCTCGGACCATGAACACGTGTTCGATGAAGGGCACCTGGAGTTGCTGCGCGTGCTGGCCAGCGAAGCGAGCATTGCCATCGAGAACGCGAGGTTGTTCCAGGAAGAGCGGACCAAGGCGCGGCATTTGTCATTGCTTAATACCATTTCGCGGAACGCTATTGCCACGCTAAATCCGGACGAAATGCTGGCGAAGATTACGGAGCAGCTGGAGGCCGGGCTCACCTACGATCACATTGGCATAGGCCAACTGGAATACTCGACGCGGGAAATCGTGATTCAGGCGGAAGCCGGTAAGCGACGAGGCGTTTTGGGGCAGCGAATACCCCTCGGAACCGGGCTCATCGGCCAGGTGGCGCGCAATGGGCAGTTGGCGGCGTATAACGCGAGCATTCCCGCCGATACCGGGGCCCGGCCGCTGCTGCCGGACAGCCTGGCGGCCATCGCGCTGCCGGTATTTTACGCGGAGCAACTACACGGGATTTTGTACGTGGAGTCATCGCAGCCAGCGGACTTTTCCGAAGAAGAAGTGTTGCTGTTACGAACGTTGGCGGACTTGATTGCCGGCGCGCTGCACAACGCGCTGTCTTTCCAGAAGGCGCAGGAACAAGCCATCACCGACGGGCTTACGGGGGTCAAGACGCATCGCTTCTTCATGGAAGCGTTGTCGGCGGAATGGAAGAGGTCGACGCGCGCCGGGCGGGCCTTCGCACTGGTGCTGATGGACCTGGATCGATTCAAGTTCGTAAACGATTTCTACGGGCATTTGGAAGGCGACCTGGTGCTGCAGCGGGTGGGCCACATCCTGGAGACGAATTGCCGGCGCTCGGACGTGGTCGCGCGCTACGGCGGCGATGAGTTTGTAATCTTGATGCCGGAAACGAATATGGAGCATGCGCGGCAGCTGGCTTCCAAGCTGCGCGGGTGGGTGTCCGCGGACCCGTTGCTGCGGGAAAAGAATATCAGCGCGAGCTTCGGTATCGCGTGTTACCCGCTGCACGGATCTTCACCGCAGGAATTGATTCAGGTCGCGGACGCCTCGATGTATTTGTCGAAACACCAGGGCGGCAACGCGGTATCGACCGCGGATCATTTCGATCCGAACGAAGCGAAAAAATGGAAGCGGGACGTGCTGGAAGCGTATCTGGGCGTCACCCTGAAGCGGTTGTTTGCCACCGGCCCGGAGGCATTTGAGGAGATCTATTCGAGGCTGAAGCAATTTACGGAATCACTGGCGGCCACGGAAGGAGCGAGCGGCGCCGGCAACGAAGCAGGTGCGACGCAGGGGCCGCAAGCGCTGCCGCAGGCAGTGCTGGACACCGTGACGTCGCTGGCATTTGCGATTGACGCGAAAGATCACTACACGCAAGGGCACTCGCAGAAGGTATCCGCTTACGCGGCGCTGATTGGCGAGGCCATGGGACTGAGCGATCTGGAGGTCGAGGAGATACGCCTGGGAGGTGTGCTGCACGACATCGGAAAGGTGGCGATCCCGGAAAATATCCTGAACAAGAATGGGCCGCTGAATCCCGAAGAATGGGACACCATGAAATCGCACGTGGCGTTTGGCGCAAAAATACTGGAGCCCTTGACACCGCTGACCCGGGTCAGAGAGATGGTGCTGCACCACCACGAATTTTTTGACGGTTCGGGATACCCGCACGCGCTAGCGGGAGAGAATATTCCGCTGGGGTCGCGGATCATTGCGGTAGCGGACGCGTACGATACGATAACGAGCGATCGCACCTACAAGAAGGCGCGCGCGGCCGGGGAAGCGCTGGCCGAACTGGAGCGCTGTGCGAATGCGCAGTTTGACGCGCAAATCGTGGCGGCGTTTGTGCGCACGATGAAGGCGATGCCCAATCCCATCATAGAAGTGGTGTCAGCCACGAGAGGCGCGTAAGTACCTCCGGGTGGAGAACGCTTAGCTACTGCCGGGGCAGGCGCGAGCCACGGTGCTCGGCAATTGCCGAGAAGCGTAGTGGCGCAGGTCATGCAAGAGTTCGCGCAGGCGCTTGCGAGCTTTGTGCAACTGCGATTTGGAATTGCCCACCGAACAACCGAGCATGCTGGCAATTTCGTTGTGCTCGTACCCATGAACATCGTGAAGAAGAAACATGGATTTGTAGCCTTGGGGCAATTGCTCGACGACAGTGTGCAGATTTACCCGGTCGAAGACACCGGTCAGGCGCAGGTCAGCGATGCCGATCTCGAACGTGGAGCGCTCTTTTTCATCGCCGGTCCGGTTGACTTCCTCCAGAGAAATGGGGACTGGCCGTTTCTTGCGGAAGCGCATGAGAACGATGTTGGCGGTGAGGCGATGCAACCACGAGGAGAATGCCGATTCACCGCGAAAGGTGTGAATTTTCCGGAACAGCTGCAGGAAGGCTTCCTGGGTTAAATCTTCAGCATCGGCGGAGTCGCCGGTCATGCGCAGGCAAAGGGCATAGACGCGGCGGCTGTGCAACCGATAGATGGTTTCAAATGCGGCGGCGTCGCCCTGCTGCGCCAGGCGAATCGCTTGCTGAAGGGAAGCGTCATCCGGTTTCAGAGGTTTGCCCCCCTGGGATGGGGCGGTCGCCAGTTGGGGAGAGAGATATCGGCGCGAACGTATTTTTCTGGCGTGTGGCATGTGGTGCGGTCTGGCACGGCTCCTGGATGGATGCGTGGCGCTGTTCATAGAATCATCGCTATTTTGGGGAGATTTAGAGGGGGCCTTGTCATCGGGGCGTCAAATGGATGTCACGAATTTGGGTATCGAGCAGGCAGTGGGTAGCGCAAGACATCGCCATTCGTGTGATGACCAATGAATGGAGAGTTGTTTGCTATCCTGTTGGGCCATAGCAGGGGGCTAGGTATGCAGACGTGCTCGGTACAATGGATTGGAGAACAAACATTTTTGGCCACGAGTCCTTCGGGGCATGCCATCGCAACGGATTCAGACCGCGAATCCAACAAGGCGCCGGGACCGATGGAGTTGGTGCTGATGGCGCTGGGAGCTTGCACAGCCACCGATGTGGTCTCGGTGCTGAAGAAGAAAAGGCAAAAGCTGGAATCGCTGCAAGTGATTTGCTCCGGAGAGCGCGCCGCGCAGCCGCCTGCGGTGTGGACCAAGCTGGAGATTGTGTATCGGCTGCGCGGGGAATTGGAAGATGGAGCGGTGAAGCATGCCATCGAGCTGAGCGAAGAGAAATATTGTTCAGTGGCGGCGATGTTGAGGAAGACAGCCACGGTCAGCTGGCGGTATGAGATCTTGCGCGAAAAGGCGTAGAGGCTGGTAAGAGCAGGGGCAGTGGGTCCATCGGGCCATTGCCGCAGGATGCCGCCAAGAAGGGCTGTGCTACCCTTTGAGAACTTAAGGAGAATCATGTCCCATCGTATTGCCGCGAAAATTACCGGCGTGGCCGGTTATGTGCCGCCAAAGGTGCTCACCAACGCCGATCTTGAAAAGATGGTGGAGACCAACGACGAATGGATACGCTCACGCACGGGGATTCGCGAACGGCACATTGCCGAAGATGGGACCGCCAGCTCAGATCTGGCGACGGAAGCGGCGAAAGCGCTGCTGGCTAAAACCAATACCGATCCCTCAGAAATCGACTTGATCATCGTAGCTACCGTAACGCCCGACATGTTTTTTCCGGCCTCGGCGTGTCTGGTGCAGAACCGCCTGGGAGCTAAGCGGGCCTGGGGATTCGACTTATCTGCGGCTTGTTCCGGCTTCGCCTATGCGCTGACCGTGGGCGCCCAGTTTGTGGGCTCTGGAGCGCACCGGAAAGCGGTCGTGATCGGCAGCGATGTAATGAGTTCGATTTTGGATTATAACGATCGGGCGACCTGCGTATTGTTCGGGGACGGCGCGGGGGCAGTGCTGGTGGAACCGGCCAAGGATGGAGAGGGCGTTCTGGATTTTTCGCATGATGTGGATGGCTCGGGTGGCCAGTATTTGTATATGCCCGGCGGCGGGTCGCTGCATCCTTCGACGCATGAAACGATCGACAAGAATATGCACGTGGTGCATCAGGAAGGCTCGCAGGTTTTCAAGTATGCGGTGCGGCGCATGGCGGAACTGGCCGCATGCCTCCTGGAGCGCAACGGATTTACCAGCGACGATCTGGCGCTGGTGGTGCCGCACCAGGCGAATCTGCGGATTATTCGCGCGATGCAGGAGCGCCTGGGAGTAGACGATTCCAAGGTGATGGTGAATATCGACAAGTACGGAAACACCACTGGGGGAACCATTCCGCTGGGTCTGCGTGATGCCGTGGAGCAGGGGCGTCTGAAAAAAGGGGATTTGGTGCTGCTGGCGGCGGTTGGCGCGGGCTACACCACCGGCGGGCTTTTATTGCGCTGGGCGTATTAGGCCACTACTGGCTCTCCACGTTGGACTGAACTGCGCCCTGTTTCAGGGCGTACGCCACGAAACCTTCCGGAGCGTTTTTGACGCCAAGAATATTAGCGCCTTTGAGATCGCGAATATCTCGCCACTGTACATTGGACAGATTGGCATTGCGCAAATCGGCGGTCGTTAGATTCGATCGAGAGATGTCGGCGCCGCTCAGGTCGGCTCCGGAAAGATCGGCATCCCCGAGGTCGGCGTTCGCGAAATTAACATTACGCAGGAGCGCGTCGCGGGCATTGGCCGAACGAAGATCGGCGTAAGACAAATCGGCAGAACTCCAGTCGCTGTCGCGCAGGTCGGCTGCGGAGAGATTGGCGCGCGACAAACGCGCGTGCGGCAAATGAATTCCTTGCAGGAAGGCGCCGGAAGCATCCACGCCGACCAGCGGAACGCCATCGGCGTTGAGTTCCTGCAAAGCGTCGATGCGGCCGCCGTTGCCGCCCTTTCCCTGGGCGGTGTTGATGACCTGCCAAGCCTGATAGTGTTTCTGTTTAAGGCGATCGCCCGACTCGGCGAAGTAGAAGAGAACCGCGATGAGCACACCGAAGCTGCTGAGATATTCGAGCACTTCGAGAAAAGACCAATTGCTCAGAACATAGGCAATCCATTCACAAAACCATTCAAAGGCCCATAGGGGGCGTGTCCATCCGCGCTTCAATCCCTGGCGACGGACGCTCCAGGGTTCCGGGCGCTTCCTGTGGACCCGTACTTGCATGTCAGACGCCTGTCTCCCGGTCATGATTCTATCCGAAGGGTCTATGGGCGCGCCGAAGGAGATTAGTCCGATGCCGGAGCGCCGCCGCGATTTTGATCTCTCAGCTGGCGTGAACCGGAAAGGAATTCCTCCAGAAGAAGGGTGGCGAGGCGAGCGGGGTTGTGGCGGATAACGCCATGCTCCTCGAGAAGATTATCGAGAATGACGCGATAGCCGAGCTTTTGGAGATCGGGAATATCGATCGCGACGGGTTCGGCGCCCTGTGCGCTGTAACGCCTGGCAACCGCGGGGGAGACTGGCCGGCGATTGGCCACCACCCAGTCGATAACACGCCGGGGCGTGTGATGCTGGATGGCGCGTAGATGATCGGCCAGGGCATAGCCGGAGGTTTCGCCGGGCTGGGTCATGAGATTAGCGATGTAGACGCGCGGGGAGGAGGACTTGGCAATAGCCTTGGCAATTTCCGGGATGAGCAAATTCGGAAGAATACTGGTGTAGAGCGAGCCGGGACCGAGCAGGATGAGGTCGGCGTCTTGAATAGCCTCAAGCGCCTTGGGCAGCGGGCGAACGGTGCGCGGGAGGAGAGCAAGCTTCTTGATCGGCTTGTGGCTGGCCGTAATGCGCGTTTCACCGTGAACCTTGTGGCCGCCTTCGAGAGTGGCGACCAGGGAGACGTTGGAGACGGTCGACGGAAATATGCGCCCGCGGATGGCGAGAACTTTGCTGCTGACGCGCACGGCCTCGGCGAAATCTCCGGTCACATGGGTAAGCGCGGCGAGGAAGAGGTTGCCGAAATTGTGTCCGACCAGGCCGCGACCGGCGTGAAAGCGATATTGAAAAAGGCGGCCGAGCAAAGCTTCGTCCTGCGATAGGGCCACCATGCAATTGCGGATATCGCCCGGGGGAAGGATGCGATTTTCGCGCCGAAGGCGGCCGGAGCTGCCGCCATCGTCGGTAACAGTAACAATCGCGGTGAGATCGCTGATGGGGTGGCGCACGTCGGCGGAATCGTCGCGGCGCCGTGCCACGTACTCCTTCAAGCCGCGTAGAAGAGTGGAGAGACCGGTGCCGCCGCCCAGGGCGACAACGTTCAAGCCGCGAGAGTGATGCTTCGAATTGGAAATGTTTTTCTTCACGACGGCATTTCGAGCATTAGGAAAAGGGTTCCGCACAGAAGCGGAAAAGTTACGGAGCTGCGAGTTTACACCGGAAAAATACGTCGTGATGAATCAGCCGGCAGTGCCGTCCTTCTCAGGATAAAGCAGTTCGGTGAAGCGCGGGTCTTCCTGAAGAAAAGCGAAGTCCTCGTCGTTGCGCGCGTGATAGCGATTTTCGGGGCGTAAGTCGATGGCGACTTTGAGGTTCTTCAACGCAGAATCGGCTTCGCCGGTCAGACAATCCAGAGCGGCCAGGGCGTAATGAATGTAATCGGCCTTGGGAGCTGCTTTGCGTGCTTTGTCCAGGCTTTCACGCGCGTCGTCCCAACGTCCCACGTTCATCATGGCCACGCCGCGCTGATAGTGCTCGTCGGCGGTGCGCGGATTCTGTTCGGTGGACGGCTTCATGCGCTGCTCGGCGATTTTGATATGCATGCGCGCGCGGTCGGACAGTTCCTTGCTGGGGCCCTCCAGAACCTTCTCGAGTTCCTGCTTAGCCCGGGAGAATTTCTGCTGATGGAAGAGGGCCAGGGCCTCGTCATACAGCTTGAGCTGGGCCTGGACGCGAGGATCGACCAATTCGACGCCGCCGCGTTGGGGTGGGTGCGCCGGAGGTAAGTTCTTTTTTTTCATCACCTTACCAGGTGAGTCGCTGGCTCGTTTGGCCCGCCCGGACGAACCGGAGGAGGGCCTGTGCGCTTTTGCCATGGCGCGAATGTAGCAGAGCAGGTTTCGCACGTCAACGAGCGGGGAAATGGTTGCAAGATAACGGTAACGTCACGGACGGGCACCTCGGCGTGCAAAACGCTAGGCAGCGGAGAGACACTTCACGGAAAATAGATGACGGTAGGAAACACACGACAGCTCCGTTCGGGGTATGCTGGCTTGCCTTTGGCGCGTGTGCTATAAGTTCCTGACCAAAGTTCGGACCAACGACCAGTGCCTTTCATCAATTTTCCTGCGCGCGAAATTAACTGCAAGCTGGTGTACTACGGTCCAGGTCTGGGCGGAAAGACCGCCAACCTGCAGTGGATCTACGACCACACCGGGCAAAATCAGAAGGGCAAGATGGTTTCGCTGGCGACGGAAACGGACCGTACGCTTTTTTTTGATTTTCTGCCCCTGGATTTGGGAACGGTGCGTGGGTTCAAGACCCGCTTTCATCTCTATACGGTGCCGGGGCAGGTCTTCTATGAAGCCAGCCGTAAACTGATTCTAAAGGGCGCGGACGGCGTGATCTTTGTGGCCGATTCGCAGGAAGAACGGCTGGACGCCAATTTCGAGACCATGGAGAACCTTCAAGAGCATTTGAAAGAACACAACCTGAAGTTCGAGTCCATTCCGTATGTGCTGCAGTTGAATAAGCGGGATCTGCCGAACGCGATGGCGGTATCGGACTTAACCAAGCAATTGCAGAAAAAAGGCGAGCCGGTGCTGGAAGCGGTGGCAGTAACGGGACAAGGTGTGTTCGAGACGTTGCGGGAAGTAGCCAAGCTGGTATTGGCGGAATTGAAGAAGAGCGGGTAGCAATCAGAAGTTTCCGCTCATCGCAGTTGCGGATCGTTCAAACTTAGTATTGAGCCGGAACTAAACCGCGACGTGGACGACCACTGGCAAAAATTCCCCTAGAAAATCGCGCGTTGGTTTGAGCGCCAATTGCGCACCGCATTGGAGAGGGCTTGATTCGCAGAGCGAATGACCTTCACGCTTTCCGCGGTTGCGTCCTTGCTTACCCAGACCTGGGCATAGTGGCTATCACCAGAGAGGGGAAGCCCGGAAATTCGAGTGAACTCGCTAAATGAAGCTGGCCGTAGCGTCGGCCTCGGACTCGTACGTCGGAATGGCTTCCACCAGGCGGGTGACGGTCAGAGCGTCGCGGACGCGTCCAGTGCCGCAAACCAAATGCACGGCGCCGCCTTCGCGCGCCAGTTGAATGGAAATGCGCACCAGGGAGGAGATGCCGGAGCTGTCTATCTGCGGAACACCGTTGAGATTGATCACCACTTTCCGCCCGCCGCGTTGAACTATGGCTTGCAGCGCTTCGTTAAGCTGCTCGGCAGGTTCGCCGATGGTTAACCTGCCCCGGACCTCAAGCAGTTGAATGCCGCCTTCTTCGCGGAGAGAAATTTCCATGGGTAGGTGCTCAGTCATCAGGGATCTCGTAGGGCAGATACTAGCCTGGAATTCAATCCGGACGTTGGGATTATACGGCCGCGGAGCAGATTTGAATAATGTCCGTATCAAAAATTTGAATTGGGGGCATGAAAATTTCTAACAGGGCGTTACCGATGCGCGGCGCGTATAATTCGGCGGGTCGAGGTGTGTTGTCCCAGGTTTCAAACCTGACGACGGCCAGGAAACGGCGAAGCGGCAGCCAACGGTTATCTCAAACGCAGCGGAGCGGAAAAAGATATGAGGCGCATGGTGTGGAAGTGTTTTCTGCTTTTTGCCATGGTGCACGCGGAATTACCGCTACACGCGCGGCAAACTCCCGCCGCAGCTCCCCCCTCGCAAAGTTCGACGGCAACGACCCCAACTCCTAACGCGACAAACGACAAATTGGTGCAGATGGATCAGCGCGTGTCCGCGGCGCAATCCTCCGCGGACAACGCATGGATGCTGGTGAGCGCGGCGCTGGTGCTGATGATGACCGGACCAGGTCTGGCGCTGTTTTACGGCGGGTTGGTCCGGCGCAAGAACACGCTGGCCATCATGATGCAAAGTTTCATGCTGATGGCGGTGATCACCGTCATGTGGGCGCTGGTGGGTTACAGTCTGTGTTTTGGCGGAAGGGGGCCGGTAATCGGCGGCTTTGAGCATGCGTTCCTGCGAGGCGTGGGCGCGGAGCCCAACGCCGATTATGCCGGAACAATTCCGCAGATGACCTTCATGGTTTATCAATTGATGTTCGCCATCATCACTCCCGCGCTGATCACCGGAGCGACAGCGGAGCGCATGAAGTTCAGCGGAACGGTACTGTTTATGGTGTCATGGTTTTTGGTGGTGTACGCGCCACTGGCGCACATGGTGTGGGGCAAGGGCGGGATGCTCAACGCGGCGCTAGGGGGCCGATTTCCGACGCTCGATTTTGCCGGCGGGACGGTAGTGCACATAAGCTCCGGCGTTTCCGCGCTGGTTTGCGCATTATACCTGGGCAAGCGCACCGGATTCCCGAGGCAGCCGATGCCCCCGCACAGCCTGGTGCTGAGCTTTATCGGGGCTTGCTTGCTGTGGGTAGGATGGTTCGGATTCAATGCGGGCAGCGCGCTGGCATCGAACTCGCTGGCGACAAGCGCTTTTGTGGCCACGCATTTTGCGGCGGCGGCTGCTGCCTTGAGTTGGAGCGCGGCGGAATGGATCAAGAACGGAAGAGCAAGCGCGCTGGGCGCCATTTCGGGTGCAGTGGCTGGGTTGGTGGCCATCACGCCAGCGGCAGGATTTGTGGCGCCCATGCCGGCGCTGGTGATCGGTTTTGTGGCCGGGGCGTTCTGCTACTGGATGGTGACGCGCGTAAAAGCAATCTTCGGGTATGATGACGCGCTTGACGCTTTCGGCGTGCATGGTGCGGGAGGAACCATCGGTGCTTTACTCACCGGTGTGTTCGCTTCGCAGGCAGTAAATCCGATTTTCGGCGCGGGCAAAGCGGTGGGTGGCAGCGACGGGCACTGGGGACAAATCGGCAACCAGCTTGTGGGTGTGCTGATCGCGTGGGGGTTGGCATTGGTCGGAACGCTGGTACTCCTGAAAATTGTGGACCTGATTACCGGGCTGCGGGTAACGGAAGATCAGGAGATAGAAGGCTTGGACATTACGCAGCATGGCGAAGAAGCTTACAACCTGGAGTCTTGAGGGACGGAGAACGCGTCTGGTGAGCGGGGAGAGCAAAACTTTCCATGATGAAACTTGAGGCGATCATTCAACCTTCGCGATTTGAATCGGTCAAGGACGCGCTGCGCGAAGTGGGCATAGAAGGGATGACGGTCACGGAAGTACGCGGACACGGCCGGCAAAAGGGTCACACCGAGGTTTACCGCGGCCGCGAGTACACCGTGGACCTGCTTCCGAAGCTGAAACTGGAGATGGTGCTGCCGGACAAGCTGGTGAACACCGTTGTGGACACGATTTTAAAGACGGCCAAGACAGGAAAGATTGGCGACGGTAAGATATTCCTATCGCGGGTTGAAGAAGCCATCCGGATTCGCAACGAAGAGCGCGGCGAAAGCGCGCTCTAGGGCCACGTGACGACCGCGCCCCGCCCCGGTCTCCATCCGGAAAGCCAACCTGATCGAAACATGCAAGGATCCCTGACTCCCCTGTCGGTCCTCGGCCCGCAAGCCGATGACGAGCGACGCCGTATCCGCGAACAATTCGATGCGGGTGTCGGTGCGCGCGAGACCCTGCGCGCGCTGTGCAATCTTGCGGACAACAATATCCGTCAAATCTTCGGGGAAGTGCTGCGGGTGCACAATGCGCCGGCTTCGGGATTGTGCCTGCTGGCCCTGGGCGGCTATGGCCGCAGGATGCTGTTTCCGTATTCCGACCTCGATATTCTTTTTCTTTTCGGCAACGACAAAGCCGAAGAGGAATTCCGTCCGCTCATCGCGGATTTTGCGCGCACGCTCTGGGATTTGGGTTTTCGAGTCAGCTCTGCGGGGCGCACCGCGGAAGAGTGCCGGCGCATCGAGGAAGACAACGCCGAGTTTCATCTGGCTCTGCTGGACCGCAGATTCCTGGCGGGCGAAAAAGAACTGTTCGAAAAACTGGACAAGCGCATTCTGCCCTCTTCGGAAAAGTCCGCGCGGCCGTTTCTGCTGATGCAACTCCATAAACTGACTAAGGAACGGCTGGCCCGCTATGGAAACACTATTTTTCATCTCGAGCCGAACGTCAAGGATGCGCCGGGCGGACTGCGCGATTACCAGGCCGCGGTATGGCTGCGCCAAATCGCCGGAGATAAGCGAGAACTGCTGGGCAGCAGCGCGGTGGAAGAAGACCTGGCCTCTGGCGCGGTCGAATTTCTCAGCGCCATTCGTTGCTTTCTGCATTACGGCAACGGGCGCAACGACAATACGTTGACGTATGAGCTGCAAGCCGGCGCGGCGGAGCGCTCCCTTGGCGTTACCGATGGAACGTCGCGAGACGCCGCGGAATGGATGCGGCTGTACTTCCGGCATGCGCGTACATTAAACCGCCAATTGCTTCGCTATTTGGAGCAGAAAGTTTCCGAACCGCAAAGCCTGCGGCAGCGGCTCTTCCACGCGGCCCGAGCAGCGAAGTCCGTGCCTGGCAACGGAAAGCCTTTTGCGGCAAGGGAGGGACGCTTTGAGTTGCTGGACGCCAAGGAAATCAGCGATCGCGCGATATTGTTTTCCCTGTTCTCCGAAGCTGCGCGGGTGGGCATTCCTCTAAGCCGGCGGGCCGAGCGAAGCATTGCCTACATCATGAAACATCCGGAACTACCGGTAAAGAATGCGCAGGTCACCTGGGGAACGCTGCGGGACATTCTCGGCGCAGATTATCCCGGGGTGGCTTTGCGTCCGCTACAGCGCCTGGGATTACTGGTGGAAATCCTGCCGGAATTCGCGCGAATCGATTCGCTGGTCGTCCGCGATTTCTACCACCGCTATACCGTGGACGAGCATACCCTGCGCACCATCGAGCATTTGCAGGAATTGACCGAGTCCACGGATTCGCGCGGCGCGCACTTCAAGGAATTGTGGAAGACCGCTGAGCGCCGTGATTTGTTGATCCTGGCGCTTCTCCTGCACGACGTCGGCAAAGGTATGGCGGGCGAAAACCATGTAACCGGGAGCCTGGAAGCGCTGGAAAGCGCCGCGGCGCGTCTGCCGCTTTCGGAAGAGGAGCGGGAAGAAGTATCTTTTTTGATTGAACGCCATTTGGACATGTCCGCTACGGTGCAGCGCCGGGATATTTTCGACCCCGCCACGGTTTCCGGTTTCGCTGCCACAGTTGGAAATCAAGAACGGTTACAAAGGCTCTGCCTGCTGACTTACGCGGACATCCATGCGGTGAATCCGGAAGCGCTCACGCCCTGGAAAGCGGAGATGCTTTGGCAGCTCTATGTAGCGACTTCCAACCATTTCAGCCGCAGCCTGGACACCGATCGCCTGCACGCCCACGACGAAGTATCGCTTTTGGAACAGGTGCGCGCCCAAGTCGCTGACGCCGGCACCGAAGAGATTGAAAGGTTTCTCGACGGCTTTCCGCGGCGCTATCTGGCTGTGCATTCCGCGGCGGAGATCGCCTCACACTTCGCGTTGTATCAAAAACTCGCCGCACAGCCGGTTCAGACCGATCTGCGCATACGCCAACATGCCTTTTCGTTGACGTTGCTAACCGCCGATCGTCCGGCATTATTCGCCACGATTTCCGGGGTGCTGGCCGGTTGGGGAATGAATATCATCAAGGCCGATGCCTTTGCGAACGCGGCAGGAAATGTTCTGGACACGTTTCATTTCTCGGATTTGCACCGCACCCTTGAACTGAATCCTAGCGAGACGGACCGCTTCCTCAAGAGCCTTCAGGATGTAGTCAACGGGCAGGCCCCTCTCGAGCCGCTGTTGAGCGGCCGGGAGAGCGCAAGCCGCGCTCGGCCGCCAAAGGTGTCGATCGAAACGCGCATGGGATTTGACGACAACTCTTCGGAGCACAGCACGCTGTTAGAAATCGTGGCGCAAGACCGGCCGGGTTTGTTGTATGAGATAGGCTCAACGCTGGCGCGGTTGGGGTGCAACATAGAAGTTGCGCTGATCGATACGGAAGGCCAAAAGGCCATCGACGTCTTCTATCTAACCGAGCTCGGCAAGAAGTTAAGTCCAGAAAAGCAGAAATCACTTCGCGAATCCTTGCAGGGCGCGCTGGGGTAATGCAGTTATTTTATGCTGGGGCGGTGTAGTGCTTGCGGATGGCGTCCAGAATCTGCGCGCGACTTTGTGCCGGCGCCAACTGGGCATCCTTTTCGAATTTGGCGACTTCGTCGGCAATGGCGGCGTCCTTGACGGCATCGCGCAGCCATCGCGAGTAATCGGCTTGACGCAAGTGGTGAGCCCACGTCTCTTCGTCAACGCCTTCGGCCATCTGTGCGAACATTTTCATGTTCTGGGCGCGGAGGTTAAGCTTGCCGTTCGCGCCGCGGAAATAAAAGCTTTTGTCCTCCCCCAGTTCGCCGGATTCGTATTTGCGGCGATGGCGGCGCAGTTCCGCTTTCGCGGGCTCCACTTTCACTTTGATCGGTTGCTGCGTTTCGCAGAACCACCAGGCGATCACTTCGCCGGCTTCCTTCGGCGCGTCCGGAAGGGATTGCGGCTGTAGGGCTTTGCCAGCGCCAGCGGCAAACTGGGCGATCACGCTGGAGGGATCGGAGCCGATAGCGATCAGGCCATTCGCGGAACTCAGGATCGCGCGGGCTACCTGATCCGGATGCACGGTGACCAGCGCAAACGTGGAGAGCTCCTTGGGAATGGTCAAGCTGGCGGAGTCCAGCGTAGCTGGCAACAAGTGATGCGCTTCATCGATGATGATCCAATGCGGCCGTCCGGTGGCTGCGCGCAACTCCTGCACTCTCGATAGCAGGCTTAAAAATAGCGTGGGACGGTCGGCCAGCGGCACGCCCAACAGGTTGATGCTCAGCGAATGCTCGACCGTGTTCAGCACCTCCAGGACCTCGGAAGCACCAGGCACGCGCTGCGGGCCGCCCAATGTCACAAAGCGCTCGAACTCGTCGTAGTCGCCTTCGGGATCGAAAAGGCATACCTGGTATTTTTTTTCGGTCAGCCGCTCGACGATAGCGGCGACCGTTGTGGACTTTCCTCCGCCCGACGGACCCGCGATGGCCAGTCGCGGCCCATACGGCTCCAGGCAGAATGCTTCGCCATTCTGCGCCTGCCCCAGCAAGATCCGGTGACGCTGCAGGCGCGACGCCAGGTTTGCCAGATCATCCGTAAGCAATTGATCGATAAGTTCTTCGACTCCGGCGCCATGCGAAGCGGAGGTCACCAGGTCGGCGCGCTCCTTGAGGGTAGGCAGGGCGTTGGCGACTGCCACGCCGCACTCGCACATGCCGAGAAATACGTGATCGTTCTCCGCGTCGCCCACCCCAACGCTATTGTGTGGAGAGAGGCGCAACTCACTGAGCGCCACCTGCAGGCCGCTGGCTTTGTTCACGCCGGAAGGCAGGACCATCACCGCGTCTTTGTTAAAGATGACCTGCAGTTCTAATCCTTGCTCGCGGATAACTTCCAGGACCACGGATTCCTGCGGATGCCAGGTGGCCACGATGGATTGTCCGATCGCGAGCGGGTGCACGCCGCGGCGGCGCAATTCCTCGACGAACTCAGGGGGCGGCGGGTCGGCCAGCAACTTGCAATCCTGGCTGGCGGGACGGAACAATACGGCGCCATTTTCGGCCACGATGCGATCGAAAAGTGCGTACTCGGGGAAAACTTCCTGTAGTTCGGCAAGCTGCCGCCCGGTCGCTAGAATTATCTTCCGGCCCGAAGCGCGCACCCGCTTGAGAGCTTCCACGGTGGTCGGCGTGCACCGGCCATCGTGTGCGATGGTGCCGTCGTAATCACAAATGAGACAAAAGTAGCGCATGCGTGGCTCTACGGTAGATGCTTCGCCACGCGAATTAGTACGCAGGCGGGGAAGATTCTCTCAATGTGATTGCGCCGCGGGTTATGGCTTTGCGGGCACAGGGGCAGTTTGCGCGGGCGCCGGTGGCGCTTTTTGAGTTCCGAAATCAACTTTGGGCACTTGCCGTGCACCCTCGTCAGCTTTGAAATATGCGTCATTTCTCGAAAAGCCGCTCATGCCGGCCACCAGATTGTTGGGGAACAGCGAGAGATACGTATTGTAGTCCTGTAAGGTTTGGTTGTAGCGGCGCCGTTCGACGGCGATGCGGTTTTCGGTGCCCGCGAGTTCGTCCTGCAGCCGCAAAAAGTTCTCGTTCGATTTCAATTGAGGATAGTTTTCCACTATCACCAACAAACGCCCCAATGCCGAGTCCAGCCGCTGGTTGGCGGCAATTTTATCCGCCGGAGTACTTGCGTTAAGCAGCGCGGACCGGGCCTTGGCGATATCGCCAAACACGGTAACCTCCTGGGCGGCAAAACCCTTTACCGTTTCCACCAGGTTGGGAATCAGGTCGGCACGCCGTTGCAGAACCACATCCACCTGCGACCACGCCGAATTTACGGCTTCCCGTTTGACTGCCATTTGGTTCCTACGGCCCACAAAGGAACTGCCCAATAGCAGGCCGATGATCAGCAGGATGGCCAGGATCGCCAGAGCTATTTTCATACCTTCTTGCCTCCTCGACAATTAAGCACTGGTTTTCGCCGCGCGCTGCCATTGGTGTTTCGGCAGGTGATGATCCAGCGCCACAATCACTGTTTCCAGAGCGGCGAGATAGCCGTCATAAACAGCCGGCACCGCATCTTGGTCCAGGTTCTTAGCCGCGCGCATTTGCGAAACCGCGTCAAACGCGGCGCCGTTGGCACCCGTCAACGCCGCGATGCGACGGAAAATCTCACTCGGGGTATCCGGGGGCTGCTGCTGGAAAGCAATGAGTGTGTGCCGCAGCAGGGTAAGCGCGCCAGAAAAGGATTGGACCAGAACGGCGGCGAGTTCCTTCCGGTTTTCGGCGTCGCGAAGGAAATGCTGGCGTAATTTCAGCGCTAGCGTGCGCAGTTCGTGCTCCACCTGCAGGCGGTGCAGGTTCATTGGCACAGCCAGCCCCGAAATGAAGTCCGAGCCGAACAACAGGCGGTGGCTGCGCTGCATGTCCAGAAGTTCGATGGCGAAAACATCGGCGGAGCGACGAAGTTCGTCCGCGGAAAAGAAGAGTGGTGCGGGCTGATGCAGGACGGAATTCCACCATTTCACCACCGGGGAGACGCGAGCCAGGTCCGCCACACGCAACGAGCGCAGGATGCACAGCACGTTCAAATCCGAATGGCCCTGATGAAAGTCATCGCGCGCGCCCGATCCGTACAAAATGATCGACTCAAGGTTATCGCGCGCCGCTTCGTGCAGCCGTTCGACCAGATTCTTGAGAGCTTCCTGCGCGTCGTCCATTGCGTCCCTACTTTACCAGCTTCCCGAGGCGCCTCCGCCTCCGCTGCTGCCTCCGCCGAAGCCCCCAAAGCCGCCTCCGCCGGAATAGCCACCCGAGCTGCCGCCAAAGCCGCCGCCTCGCCAACCGCCACTCATCCCGCCGAGCATCGGCCCGATCCACCAGCCACTGCCGCGGCCGCCCCCGCGTCCCGATCTTGAAAGCAGGAAAAAAATAAAAATAATTCCCAGCCAAAGCAAGGGGCCGAGTGGTGCGGAACTATCCTGATTTCTCTGGCGTAAGGGACGCCCTGGCGGCTGCCCCGAGAGCGTAACACCACGATCCTCCGCGATGTCCTTCGCCAGCATCCACGTCGCGGTCTCGATCGCGGCGCTGTAGTTTCCCGCCCGCAACAATGGAACCATCGCGCGGCCCGCGTCGCCGGCTCGCGCATCATTAATCACCGGCTCCAGCCCGTAGCCGACCTCGACGCGATATTTGCGCTCCTCCGGAGCCACCAGAAGCAGCACGCCGCGGTTTTCGCGCCTGCTGCCCACTCCCAGCTGCTTGTACAAATCCACCGCAAAATCTTCAATGCTCTCCCCGTTGAGAGCGTGCACCGTGACAACCGCGATTTGTGCACCCGTCTTATCCTCGACCTCTCGGCAAAGCGCTTCCAGTCGTGCTTTGGTGTCCGCGGCGATCACACCGGCGTCATCCGTGACGTATCCGCTCGGGTGAATGTCTTTGGGATTTTCCGCCGACACGGAAAGCGCTGCGAAAAGCAGCGGCACGCAACATAGAATTGACAAGTAGCAGCGAGAACGATTCATCGGAAAAGTGAGCTAAATCCTCGTCTAGTGGTACGCAGGCGCGCGCACAAAGATAACGGGCGCCGGCTCCCTGCTCTTGGGATTGTAGCCTCAGCCGCGGTTTATTGCTGGCTAGTAGTTTTCACGCTTCGCATGCGCCGCGTCTTGCTCGCCCCTGTACGCTTTCCACGATTGTGCAATCACATAAGCGTGAATTGCATCCGCGTCTTGAACGGTCATCTTCGCATGCGGGAAGGCGAACTTCGGCGGATCGGCAAAGCCCGGCATGCCTTGCTCCCAGTGCGACCCGCCCAGCACGATTCCATACCAATCGCGGTGCACGTCCGCGGGCATGTAGCGCAGATCGGGGATCGCGCCATCCAGCACCCACGCGCGGCTGCCATCCGTCCCGGGCGAATGACAGCCATCACACACGAATTTCTGGTACAGCACTTCGCCCTTATGAATCGTGGCCGGGTTGGCGGTCAACTTCGGTGGCTCCGGCACCGCGGGAACCACCACCTTTGGCGCCGTGTACACCGCCGTGGCACCCAGCTTGAAAGCCAGCAGCCGCACCGGACCGCGCGCCGATTCATTGGTGACCATGGTGCGTGCCGGCGCGAACAGCCGCGAGCCTGATCCCCAGCCCACCGCTGTGATCACGTACTGCTCGCCCTTCACCGTGAATGTCACCGGAATCGATTCGATCGCCGAGCTGGTCTTGACCGACCACATCTGCTTGCCGCTATCTGCGGCAAATGCCGCAAACTCTCCGGTGCCTTGCCCTTGAAAAACTAAATTGCCGGCCGTGGAAAGCACGCCGCCATTCGTCGCAATCGGCTCTTGGACCGACCAGCGTGCCGATTCGCTGACCGGATCCCAGGCAATCAGCCGCCCTTCCAATCCCACACCGCTTTCTCCCGATTCCACCGCCGCTTTGGCATCCGCGCGCCGGTCGGTGGTCGGGATATAGACCAGTCCGGTTTGCGCGTCGTAGCTCATCGGCCACCAGTTGTGCACCGTCCATTGGCGGCCGCCGCCTTCGGACTTCGGAATCTCCAACGCCTTTCCGGTTTGTAAATCCACAGCGCTGGCCCAAACTGTTTTCACCAGCGGCTTCGCGGACAGCAACTTGCCTGTCTTTGCCTCCAGCACGTAAAAGAAACCGTTCTTGGGCGCAGTCATTAGCACATGCCGCTTTTCCCCATCCATCGTCAGATCGGCCGTCAAGATGTGATTATTTTCCGTTTGCATTCCGGGCGCGCTGGTTTGGAAATGCCACACGTATTCGCCGGTATCCGCATTTACCGCGATCAAGCATCCGGAGAACAGCTTGTCGCCGCTCACTTTGATGGAAGACAGCTCGCCGTAGTCCACCCCGGCGCCGGCGGTCCCGAAAATCACTAGGCCTGTTGCTTCGTCATACGTGATCGCGTTCCAGACGTCGGCGCCGCCGATTCTCCAGGAATCCTTTCCAGACCACGTTTTCGCCGCCCTCTCCAGCGCCTTGCTTTCAAATGGCTTGGACGGATCGCCAGGGGCGGTCCAGAATCGCCATGCCTCCTTGCCCGTTTGCGCATCGTAAGCAATCAGCGCACCGCGCACCCCGTCGTCCGAACCGTTAAAGCCCATTAAGACTTTTCCCTTGGCGATGTGTGGCGCGCCGGTGATTCCGGTTTGCGTTGGATCGCAGACCGGCGCTTCCCACAATTGCCTTCCCGACGCCGCCTCCACCGC
>Ga0070730_10000412_pt1 | contig 50845 bp, 50 predicted proteins | sample Coa_R1_3_FD_66447 | JGI IMG/M metagenome (GOLD analysis project Ga0070730, IMG submission 66447) | Surface soil microbial communities from Centralia Pennsylvania, which are recovering from an underground coalmine fire - Coalmine... | ecosystem: Environmental > Terrestrial > Soil > Unclassified ...
TGCGCGGCGCCCTGCGGGCGCCGTCCCCGCATGTTCCACGCATCACGGCGCTGGCGATCGAGAACACGCATAATGTCGCGGGCGGCCGCGTGCTCGGCGCTGCGGCGGTAGACGCGCTCGTTCGGAGCGCACGCGACGCCGGGCTCAAGGTGCACCTCGACGGCGCGCGCCTGTGGAATGCGGCGGTCGCAGCGCAAGTGACTCCCGCGCGGCTCGCACGGGGCGCCGACACCGTCATGGTGAGCATCTCCAAATGTCTCGGCTGCCCTGTGGGATCGTGCCTGGGATTTCGAAAGGAGCAACGCGCGCGCGCATGGGAGATCCGCAAACGGTTGGGGGGCGGGATGCGCCAATCGGGCATCCTGGCGGCGGCGGGATTGCACGCGCTCGATCACAACCTTGATCGCATCGTGGAGGATCACGAGAACGCGAAGCGGTTTGCCGAGCGGCTGTCGGGCAGCGCGGCTGTCAGGCCGACCGACCCGCAGTCGAACATCGTGATGGTCGATCTCCTGCGCGACGGCGCTACGGCCGAAGCCGCCGCGGCCCGGCTCGCACAGGCGGGCGTCCGGATGTCGGCGTACGGGCCGCGACGGCTGCGTGCGGTCACTCATCTCGATGTGAATCGTGCGGATGTCGAGCGCGCGGCGCGGATCGTTCTGGAGACGCTCGCGTGAGCGCGCAGCCCAAATCGCAACCGATGCCGCTCGAACGGGCGATCTTGTGGAACCCGCCCGCCGCAGCTGGGGCGGCCACGAATCCGGGAAAGGAGAAGTCCTCGAGTCGCACGCCCTACCCGATCTTTTTCCAGCAGGAAGCGGTCATCGCGCTGCAGGATCATATCAAGAGCTCGCCGACGCAGGCGATCTTCGGATTTCTCATCGGAGACATCTACCGCGATCCGGATGCCGGCGCGCTCTATACCGTCATCGACAAGACGCTGAAGCTCAGTCAGCCGATTTACGGCGACAAGACCGAGGTCGTGGTCTCACGCCTGTGGGAGCGGATGCAGGAGCAGTTGAGTAAAGCGTCGGCAACATTGCTGGGATGGTACCACAGTCATCCGGGGCAGGGCGGCTATCTCACACAGCACGACGTCGAGACCCACGAGAAGTTCTTCACCGAGCCGTGGCACGTCGCGGTCCTCGTCGCGGCCGAAGCTGGCGGCGTCACGGGACGCTTCTTTCGCGCGACGCCGGGCAACGCTGATTGGCACAAGACGCCGCTGCCGTTTCACGAGCTCTTGCAGCCCGAGTCGATCAAGCCGGACGGCAAGAAACGCTCGTACATCATGTGGCGCAATTACAAACCCTACGGTCCAACGCTGACGGGGCCGAAGCCGAAGCCCAAAGAGCCGGAACCCGAGCCCGAGCCGCCGCCACCGGCACCGCCACCACCGCCGCCGCCGAAAGCGGAGGAACCGCAGAAGAAGACTGAGAAGCGCGGCTTCCGCATCATGCGCTCGAGCGCGGACGACATTCCGGTGATCAAAACGAGCGCGGACGATGAACCGGCGCCCGCGCCGCCTGAGCCAGTGCCGCCACCGCCGGTCATCGTTCCGGACGAACCCGCTCCACCGCCGCCCGCGAAGTCAACACACATTCCGTGGCAGGTTTCGCCACAAGAGGTCTCGGCACCGCCGCTACCGCTCATGCCGATCTCAGCACAGCCGCCCGCACCTGCGGCGCCGCCGCCGGCGCCCCCGCCCCCGCCCCCGCCCCCGCCCCCGCTGGCGCCGCCTCCCCGGCGAACGTCGGCACCGAAGTTCCGGCTGCTCGAGGAGGAAACCGAAAGGGAGCGAGCCAGGCCGGCGCCTCCACCAAGACCGAAGCGCCGCAAACGGCGCGGCCCCTGGCCGAAGCGGCTCGTCACGCTTCTCGTCATCCTGGGTCTTGGCGCAGGCGGGTACTGGTACGCCGGCATCCGTCATCCGCAGATTCTCAGCGGTCTCCTCGATCGCGGGAAACAGCTCGTCTCGCGCTTTAGGTCGAGCAAGCCGCCGGCACGGTCCCCGGCGCGGCGCACGAGCGCTCCCCCGCCGCTGCCCGGCCCGCAGGCGGCGCCAACGACTCCGGCAGCCTTCGCCCGCTTCGATCGGCTCAGCGACTCGCTGGCCCGCTCGGTCCGTAACTTCAAGGATCAGGTCGCGCTGTTTTCCAGCGGCCGGATGGACTGCAGCGGTCTCTCCGCCGGTCTCGTCGTCGTCGAGAATCTGTGGAACAGTTACAGCATCGAGCGGCGGGAGCGGATGGCCTCATTCGATCAGCGGCGCGCGGCGCAGGATCAGGCGATGTATGCCGCCGTCGACTCGGTCGAGAGCGGCTACGAGCACTCGAGCTGCCCGCGGCCGTGATGCTCCTGCCATTGCTCCTCGCTTTGCAAGGAGCGCCGCTGCGGAAAAGCGATCTCGTGCGTCTGCTGTCGGGCGCGATGATGTCATCGTCTGAGCTGGCTCAGCTCGTCAGCCGCAACTGCCTCACGTTCAGCCCCACCGAACGCGACAAAAGCGATCTCCGGCTGCTCGGCGCGGATAGCGCGATGTGGATCGCGGTAAACGCATGCGCACGCAGGGCGGCAGCGAAGCGCGCAGAGCCGCCGCGCCGCGTTGCACGCGTGACTCCCGCCCGCGTCTTGCGACCGGCGCCGCCGGCGCCACCGGCCGCACTGGCCTCTCGTCCTGCGGCACCGGCGCCCCCACCGGCCGCTGTCCCCGTTCCAGTGCGCGCATCCGAGCGCAGCGCCTTTGTGTCAGGTGGTGGACAGCGCGGCCCGGCGGGTAGCCTGCTGCCGCGCCCGCTGGTGTTCGAGGCCCGCGACTCCACTGGCGCGACGCTGCCCGGCGAGCAAGTGACGTTCACCGGCATTAACGCGCGCATCCAGCCTCCGACCGCAAGCACGGATGCGAGCGGCCAGGTTCGCGCCGGCATCACGCTCGGCGAACGTGCGGGATCGGCGACAGTGATCGCCTCCGTCGGCGTCATCGAGAAGCAAGTGGCCCTGAACGTCGCGGCGGGACCGGCTGCACAGCTCGTCGTCGCGTGCGGCCAGTCCAGTTTGTCCGGTCATTTTGCGATCCGGCCCGACAGCGAGATCGCGCTGCGCGTATCGGCCCAGGATGCATTCGCCAATGCGACGCCACTCCTGAGGCTCCGCGCCGCCGTTGCCGACGCGCGCATCTTTCGCGTCCTGCAAATCGGTCAGGACAGCGCGTCGGGCACCGTGCGGCTGAAGCCGGATCAGCCGGGGACGACGAGCCTCGCGGTGATTGCGAACGGGATACGACAGTATCTGACGGTCACGGTGCCGCCGAGGGAGGCGCCGGGGAACGTGGACTGCCGCTGAGGCGGAAGGCTGCTGGCGCGGAATGATCAATGATCATTGGTCGATGATCATTGGACGTTGAGATGAGTTGCCCCAGGCACCCCGCAACGAATCCCGACATCGTTTAGCGCTGCTCCCTGCGGGGGCCTGACGCGGTTCACGAGCGGAAAGCTTGCGGACCTGGGGCAGCTGAAATCTAGAATGTCCAACGATCAATAATCAACGTCCAATGATCATTGATAATTGATCATTGATGATTGATCATTCGTCATGATTGCCCTGGCGCGCAAATACCGTCCTAACCAGTTCTCCGATCTGATCGCGCAGGATCACGTCGCCGCGGCGCTCCGGGGTGCGGTCGCCCAAAACCGGGTCGCGCACGGCTACCTGTTTGCGGGTCCGCGCGGCGTGGGAAAGACGACGGCCGCGCGCATTCTGGCGATGGCGCTGAATTGTGAGCGCCGCAAGTCCGGCGATTCCGGCGAGCCTTGCGGCGAATGCGATTCCTGCCGCCGCATCTGGAACGGGGCTGCCAATCTGGACGTCGTCGAGCTGGATGCCGCATCCAATCGCGGTGTGGATGATGCCCGCGACCTCCGCGAGCGCGCGATGTACGCGGCGAGCACCGAGTCGGGCTCCAAGGTCTACATCGTCGATGAAGCGCACATGCTCACGCGCGAGGCCTGGAACGCGCTGCTCAAAATCCTGGAGGAGCCGCCGCCACGCGTGGTGTTTGTGTTCGCGACCACTGAGCCGCAGAAGATCGCGAATACCGCCGCGCCGATCTTGTCGCGGCTGCAGCGGTTCGACTTTCGACGCATCGGGCCCCATGCCATCGTCGATCGCCTGAAGGCGGTCGCACAGGCGGAGCAGCTGCAGGTCGAGGACGACGCGCTTCGCCTGATCGCGCGCAGCGCCAATGGCGGCATGCGTGACGCGCTGTCGTTGCTCGATCAGGTGCTGTCGTTCGGCGACGGGCCGGTCACCGTCGCGCGGGTGCGCGAAGTCCTGGGACTGGTCCCCGACGAGCTATACAGTGAGATGCTGCGGGCCATCGTGGAGCGCGACGTCGGCGCCGTCTTCCCGCTCATCGAGCGACTGCTCGAAGCGGGCGCGGACCTCGGCGAGTTCGTGAACGGCGCGGCCGAGACCTTGCGCGCGCTGCTGCTCGTGGGCGTCGGTGGGCAGCCGGAAGGTCTCACCGAAGGACTGTTGACCGTGGTGCGCGAATACGCTCCGCGGCTGCCGCCCGGCGACGTCGTCCGCTTGCTCACGATTCTCGCGGATTCCGAGGAGCGTCTCAGCCGGAGCAGCAACCAGCGGTTGCTCGTCGAGGTGTTGCTGTTGCGATGGGCGATGCTGGATCGGACGGTCGAGTTGTCCGAGGTGATCGACGCGCTGAAAGGTGACGGGTTGACGGGACGACGGGCGGTCGGGCCGAGCTCGGAGGCGCCACCAAGTCCGCCGCCAAACAGCGCGTCCGCCCGTCCGCCGGTCGCCCCGTCGGGTCAGAAGCTCGAACCCACACTGGAGAACGTCCGCTCGGTCTGGCCCCAAATCGTCAGCGACGCGCGCACGCGCTCGCCGATACTCGGCTCCCTGCTTGCGGAATCGGAAGTCCTGTCGGTGGAGGGGCGCGACATTACCGTAGGGCCCGCGCACGCCGTACACGCAGAGGGTCTCGAACGCCAACGCGACACAATTGCGCAGGCCGTCGGCCGCTACATCAGTGAGGCGCCACGCATTAAGATCGCGAAACAGGACTCGAGGCCTGGGGGCGGGGGCGGGGGCGGGGGCGGGGGTGGGGACGGCGCTGGGGGTCCGGGGGCGAGCGGGCCCGGCGGAGCGCGTTTGACTGCCGAGGGGGCTAATGCGGAGCGTCTGAAGAGTCTGCGCGCCAAGGATCCCACGCTGAGCGCCGCCGTCGACGCACTAGATTTGGAGCTCCTCGAATAGCTTGCCAACAGTCTAAGGCGGGGTAACTTTCGACGTATGGCGGATTTATCTAGCCTGCTCCAGCTCTCCCAGCAGATGCAGGGGCGGCTTACCGAGATCCAGACTCAGCTGGCGCAGCAGACTTTGACCGTGTCCGCCGGGGGTGGCATGGTTCAGGCCACGGTCGACGGCCGCGGACACATTCGCGGCATCAAGATCGATCCCGAGGCGGTGAAGCAGGGGGATGTCGAGATGCTGGAAGACCTCGTGCTGGCCGCCATCGCAGAAGCGCAGAAGCGCGCGGCCGAGCTGTACCAGGCCGAGGTTCGGAAGCTGGCGTCGGGTCTGCCTTTCCCATTCCAGCTGCCGCTGTAGGCTCCCCGGGCCGCTCGGTGTCCGCCATCGAGGAGCTCGTGGCGGAGCTTGCGAAGCTCCCCGGGATCGGGCGTAAGACCGCGCAACGACTCACGTTCCATTTGCTCAAGCAGCCTCCGGAGGTCGCGGAGCGGCTAGCCGACGCGATCCGCCGAGTCCGCGGCAAGGTCATCGCGTGCGGGACGTGCGGGAACCTGTCGGATGAGGATCCCTGTCCGATCTGCCGTGACCCGCGACGCGACCCGGCACTGCTTTGCGTGGTCGAGGAGTCGGGCGATGTCGGCGCGATCGAGCGCGCGGGCCGCTACCGCGGCCGCTATCACGTGCTGGGCGGCCGGATTTCGCCGCTCGACGGCGTCGGGCCGGACGAGCTGCATCTCGACCGGCTGCTCGCCCGGTTGACGAACGGCTCCGAAGTGCGTGAGGTTATCGTCGCCACGAATCCTTCGATGGAGGGAGAGGCGACCGCGACGTACCTCCAGCAAATCCTGAAGCCCAGCGGGGTACGGATCACGCGGATTGCACGCGGCCTGCCGGTCGGCGGCGACCTCGAGTACGCCGACGCGGTGACGATCGCTCAGGCGCTGGCGGCACGGCGCGAGATGTCGGAGACCGACTAGACCTCTAGGAGGCGCATGGCCGGGGCCGCAAGCTGGTCATTCAACGAGAACGATTTCAAGCAAATCCAGACGCACCTGCAGGCGTTCCTGCGCGACTCGAACGCCCGCTGCGCGCTGCTCGTTGATCGCAACGGCCAGCTCGTCGCCACCGTCGGCGAAACGCCGCACTTCGACCCGACCGCCTTCGCGTCCCTCACCGCCGCCGACTTCAGCGCGAACGATCAGCTCGCAAAGATGATCGGCGAAGCGGAATTCGCGTCACTCGTGCACCAGGGTGAAAAGGAATCGATGTACCTGGCGGACGTCGCCAAACGCGTGATCCTCGTCGTGCTGTTCGATCAGCGGGCCACGCTCGGGCTCGTCAAGCTCAAAGCGAAAAGCGTCGTCGGCGAGCTCAACAAGGTGTTCGAGGAGATGTTCAATCGAGTCGGAACGGGTCAAGCCGGCGCGCAGCAGAAAGGCCTGCTTGAAGGGGCAGAGGACGAAATTGACAAACTCTTCGGATAAAGGGACGCGCTCATGTCGATGATCAACTACGCGTCCCGCGAAATCAACTGCAAGCTCGTCTATTACGGACCGGGCCTCGGCGGCAAGACGACCAACCTGGAACACATCTACGGGAAGGTGTCTCCCAACACGCGAGGCAAGATGATCTCGCTCGCGACGGAAACCGAGCGCACCCTGTTCTTCGACTTCCTGCCCGTCGATCTCGGCACGATTCGCGGCTTCAAGACGCGGTTCCATCTCTACACGGTCCCCGGCCAGGTGTACTACAACGCCAGCCGCAAGCTCATTCTCAAGGGCGTAGACGGGATCGTCTTCGTTGCGGACAGCCAGATCGAGCGGATGGAGGCGAACGTCGAGTCGATGCAGAACCTGTACGACAACATGTCCGAGTATGGCTACGATCTGACCAAGATTCCCTTCGTGATCCAGTACAACAAGCGCGACCTTCCCAACGCCGCGCCGATCAAGGACCTTCAGGCATCGCTGAATCCGGGCTGGCCGATCGAGGACGCCACGCGCCAGAAACAGACACCCGACCCGGCGCATCCGGGCGAGAACCTGATCGAGAAAGTCGGCGGCGAATGGGTGGGCCGGGCAGCGTATCACGAGGCCGTGGCGGTCCGCGGGGACGGCGTATTCGACACACTCAAAGCGGTGAGCAAGCTCGTCCTGAAGACGCTCAGCTGAACGCCAGCACGATGCGATGGACCCTGCCGAACATCATCACGCTGGCGCGCATCTGCCTCACGCCCGTCATCACGCTGCTGCCGTTCATCTCGGGATACTGGCCCAAGGTCATCGCGTTCGTCGTCTTTCTCATAGCCGCCTTTTCGGATCTGGTCGACGGCTACCTCGCCCGCCGCTATGGCACGATCAGCGAGCTCGGCATGCTGCTCGATCCGATCGCCGACAAGCTGCTGCTGTTTGCGACGCTGATTCCGATCTTCTGGATGACGCGACACCCGGCGATCCTGGCCCGCGACAAAGTCGATTATGCGATTCCGTGGTGGGGCAGCCTGCCGCTCTGGGCCGCGGTCCTGCTCGTCGGCCGCGAGCTCCTGATCACCGTATTCCGGTTCTTCGCCAAGCGGCGGGGCATCGTCATTCCCGCACTGGGCGCAGGCAAGTTGAAGGCGGTCGTGCAGAACGTCTTCATCGGCGCGACCATCGCGTGGTTCGCCTGGAAAGACGCAATTGCGCAGATGCACCTCGCGGGCGCGTTCCGGAACTTCTGGGACAAATTCCACGGCTGGTTCGTGTCGATCACGCTCGCGGGCGCGGTCGTGCTGACCGTGTATTCCCTGCTCGTCTACCTCTATCGCTACCGGACGCTCCTCAAAGTCCCCAAGTGAAGCTCGAAGTCCTCACCATCGGTACCGAGCTGTTGCTGGGGCAGATCGTCGACACGAACGCGGCGGAGCTGGGGCGCGCGCTCGCTGGCGCCGGGGCTGAAGTCGTGCGCCACACGTCCATCGCCGACCGGCCCGAGGCGATCCGCGCGGCAGTCGCTGAGGCGCTCGCTCGCACCGGCTTCGTCATCACCACCGGCGGGCTCGGCCCGACGCGGGACGACATGACCAAGCGGGAGGTCGCCGCGCTCTTCGGCAAAGCGCTCGAGCTCGATCAGACGGTGCTGCGCGCACTCGAGGACCGGTTTCGGCGCTTCGGCCGGACGATGCCGGCCATCAACCGGACCCAGGCTGAGGTGCCGGCCGGCGCAACGGTGCTGCCGAATCCGCGCGGCACGGCGCCCGGGCTGTGGATCGAGGAGCAGGGGAAGGTGGTCGTGATGCTTCCCGGCATCCCCTCCGAAATGCGCGGGCTCTTGGCGGAGGAGGTCTTGCCGCGTCTGGCCCAACGAGTCGCGGGGACGGTGGTGCGCTCGCACACGGTCCGGACGACGGGCATCGCGGAGTCCGCGCTCGCCGAGCGCGTCGGCGCAATCGAAGAGGAAATCGCGCCGCTCACGCTGGCGTACCTGCCGTCCACTGAGGGCGTGGATCTGCGTGTAACTGCGTGGGGACTCGCTGAAATAGACGCCACGCGTCGATTGGGCACGGTGGCGAAGCAGCTGCGCGAGCGGGCGGGCGAGCATGTCTACGGTGAGGATCGCGCTGACCTTGCCGCCGTATTGCTGGACCAGCTGCGCGCGCGGCAGGCCCGGCTCGTCGTCGCCGAATCGTGCACGGGCGGATTGTTGAGCGGCCGCATTACCGCCGTTCCTGGCTCATCCGAGGTCTTTCTCGGCGGCGTCGTCGCCTACAACAACGTGGTCAAGAGCGGGATGCTCGCGGTCGCGCCCGAGCTGCTCGAGCGTCATGGCGCGGTCTCCGAAGACGTCGTGCGCGCCATGGTGCAAGGTGTGCAGCGCCAGTTCGCGGTAGTCGCCGCACTCGCCATTACCGGCATTGCCGGTCCGACGGGCGGCACGGCGGAAAAACCGGTCGGGACGGTGTGGCTGGCCGCGCGCTACGGCGCGGACGAGCGGGCGCTGAAGCGTGTCTTTCCCGGTGATCGCGGCGAGATCCGCGCGCGCGCCGCGCAGGCCGGGCTCGATCTGCTGCGCCGGCTGCTCGCGGAAACCAAGTGAATCGCATCAGCGCACCGGACGGGACGCCGCTCGTGTACGACGCGTACGAGCCCGCGCATCCCACCGCCGCGGTGCTCTTTCTCCACGACTGGCAGCCCGCGCCTGCGGACATTGCGGCCGAGTTCGCGCCGATCGGCGCACAGCTCAGCGCGGCGGGGTTCGCCGCGTACTTCCTGGACCAGCGGGGCCATGGCCGCTCGGGCGGCCGGCGGGGTCATCTTTCGCGCTTCAGCCAATTGCTCGGTGATCTGCAGACGTTTCGCCGCTCCGTGCGCCGCCGCCAGGAGGTGCCGCAAATCCTGGTAGGCCATGGATTCGGGGCACTGATCGTGTTGCGCTATCTCGAGACGCAACCCGGTGAGCCACCGGCGGCGGCGGTGGTGGCCAGTCCCTGGCTCGCGTCGCGCAGTCGACTCGCGATTTGGAAGCGTGTCGCCGCAAGGCTGGCGGACTTGTGGCCCACATTACCGACCGGCAGCGGCGCCGCCTTCATGACTGCTGGAGCACGCGCAGAGCTGCACTGGGCCCAGCGCGCGGTGATCGCGGACTGCCAGCGCATCGAGCGGCCGTTGCTGGTGTTGCTCGGGGAAACGGACGACACAATCGACGCACAGCCCGTCCGTGGTTTGGCCGGCCAACTCGGCTCCCACGCCACGCTGCTCGCGTATAGCGGCATCGGCCACGACCTGCTCGCGGACGCGAGAGTCCGTGGGGAGTTAACCGACTTCATCGCGGAGTTTCGCTCTTTGGATCGGCATCCAAAGAGTTGATCGTTGCTGCACCATCCGCCGCCTGCGTTTTCCGTGGACTGACGCTTATAGTCGAATGAATAGCAGCCAGTCCACAACAAGGAGCCCCGATGAAACGGATGTTTCTGAGCGCGTGCACCCTCATCGCGCTCTGTGCAGCGATGCCACTGCGCGCGCAACTGATTTCGCGGACCGAAGGATTTCGTTTCGGTCTAGGCATCGGCGCGACGGTGCCAACCGGCAATTATGGCAGTGCGGACAAAATGGGACTGAACATTCTCGGCGTGTTCGAGACGCCGATCGCCAATAGCCCGCTGTACTTGCGCGCTGACGGCATCTATTCCAATACCGCCCATAGCAGCATTAGCGGCAGCACGTCGATCCTCGGCGCGACCGCCAGCGCCTTGTATCACTTTGCCGCGCCCAGGGCCACGGCTCGTCCATATGTGCTCGCGGGACTTGGCATCTACAACTTCGATCCTGGCTCGGCGAGTGGTGGCTCGGAGACGAAGCTCGGCATAGCGCTCGGCGGCGGTGTGACCTTCGACCTGGGCGGTCTCAACGCATTCGCTGAAGCTCGCTATCTCAGCATCCAGACCAGCGGCGCATCGGCGACGCTGATCCCGCTGACTGTGGGTTTGATGTTCAACTACTAAGCTGCTGTTTGCGGCCCTGGAGCGCGGATGCGCTCCAGGGCTTCCCTCCCTGCGTTTGACGTCTATCTTGTTGTCAGACTGAAAGTTCCAAAATCATGACCAACAAACGCCACGCGCATTCTCCTCCATCTCAGTCGGCAACTCCGCGCGCGCCTTCGCTCGATCCGGACACGGGACAACCGGTAGAGAGCGCGGCCGATGCGCCGGCGACCGCCGTACCGGCGCCGGCTGCCGGACCATCCGAACCCGATCGGTCAGAAATCGAAGCGTGGAAAGATCGTCATCTACGTCTCGCCGCGGAGTACGACAATTTCCGCAAGCGCACGACGAAGGAGCGCGCGGAAGTCTGGCAGCGGGCACAGGCTGAGCTCGTCTCCCGCTTGGCGGACGCGCTCGACGATCTCTCGCGGTTCGCACACATCGAGCCCGCGGAGATCGACTCCAAGACGCTGCACGAAGGCGTGGACCTCGTCGAGCGGAAGATCTGGAAGGAGCTCGAAGCGGCCGGCGTCACCCGCATCGACACGGCGGGAGTGCCGTTCGACCCGAACGTGCACGAGGCTGTAACGACGCAACCGGCTGCGAAACCGGAGCAGGATCACACCGTAGGCCAGGTGGTGCAAGCGGGCTATAAGATGCGGGACACATTGCTGCGGCCGGCACGCGTGATCGTGCTGACCTGGCAGGGACAGTAATGGCAGCACAGCGCGACTACTATCAGGTGCTGGGAGTCGCCGAAACCGCCACGACGGACGAAATCAAGAAAGCATTCCGGCGGCTGGCCAAGCAGTACCACCCCGATCGCAACCCCAACAATCCGCAAGCCGCCGACCGCTTCAAAGAGATCAACGAGGCGCACGATGTGCTGAGCGATCCCGACAAGCGCAAGAAGTACGACCAGCTGCGGCGCTACGGCGCGTTCGCCGGAGGCGGTGGTGGCGCGCGGCGCGGTCGCACCGCTCCCGAGAGCGGCGGCGTCAGCGACTTCGACATCTCCGATCTTGGGGGCCTGGGCGACATCTTCTCGTCGATTTTTGGCCGCCGTGGCGGTGCAGCGGGTCGAGAAGCCGAGCCGGAAGAGACGGAGACCGAGGTCACGATCCCGTTCCGCACTGCGGCACTCGGCGGCACGGTACCGATCACGCTGGCGATGCCGGAGGTCTGCCCGACCTGTGGTGGATCGGGAGCTGCGAAGGGTGCGACGGTGAACACGTGCCCCGAATGCAAAGGCCGCGGCACGGTGTCGTTCGGGCAGGGCGGTTTTGCCGTGAATCGCCCGTGTCCGGTCTGTCGCGGGAGGGGAACCGTGCCATCGCAGCGCTGTCCGACGTGTCAGGGGAGCGGAGAGGTCCGCGTCGAGAAGCGGATCAACGTCGAGATTCCCGCGGGCGTGGAAGAGGGCGCGCGGCTCAGGCTCAAGAACCAGGGGCCTAAAGGCAAAGGCGATCTCATCGTGGAGATCCGCATCGCGCCCGACCGCTTCTTCCGCCGCGAAGGTCTCGATCTGATCGGCGTCGTGCCGATCAATCTCGCGCAAGCCCTGCTCGGCTCGCGGATCAAGGTGCGGACGCTGGACGACAAACACGTCGTGTTGCGCATTCCCGCCGGCACGCAGCACGGCCAGAAGTTTCGGGTGCCGGGCCACGGCATTGAAAAGAACGGCCGGCGCGGCGACATGTACGTCGAAGCGCATGTCACCCTTCCTGAGCGGCTGAGTCCGGAGGAACAGGAGGCGGTGAAGTCGTTCGCCGAAAAGGCTGGGCTCAAGTACTAAGCTACGGTTTGAGCAGCACCTTCCCGATGTTGCGGCGTTCGTGGATGTAGCGGTGCGCCGCGGCCGCGTCCGCAAATGCAAACGTGCGATCTACGCGCGGCTCGATCTTCCCCTCGCGCGCGTATTCCAGCAGTGCTTGCATCTGTGGCGCCATGAGCGATTGCGCGGTCCAGAGGTGACCGAGGTTGACGCCGGCGACGGCGCGATTGTCGTTCATGAGAGCGAGCGGCCCAAAGCGCGGGAATCGCAGTAGCCGCCACAGGACGCGCGGCAGATTGCGGCTCGTGCCTTTCGCCAAATCCGACGCGCCGTAGCAAACCAGACGTCCGGCGGGCGCCAGCAGGCGATAGCCGTGGCGCCAGGATTCGCCGCCGAGCGCGTCGAGCACGATGTCGATGCCTTCGGGGGCGACCCGGCGGGCGGCTTCGAACCAGCGTGGGTCGCGGCTATCGAGTGGCGCGACCCCGTATTCGCGGAGCACATCGTGTTTCGCCGGCGCCGCGAGACCAATGACCCGCAGTCCGAAGATGCGCCCGAGCTCCGCAACCGCGAGGCCCACGCCACCGGCCGCCGCATGCACGAGCACCGATTCGCCGCGGCGCGCGGCCGCCACGCGCACCAGCATGTGGTGGGCCGTGAGGTAGACGACCGGAAAGGCCGCGCCGTGCTCGAAGGTCCAGGCGGATGGCAGCGGGAACACGGCGCCGATGGGGGCCACCACCAGCTCGCTCTGGCCGCCAAACAGCGTGCTCGCGATCACCCGATCGCCGAGCTTCATGGTCGTGACGCCTGCGCCGATCGCGTCCACGACACCGGAGACCTCGTAGCCGACGGTGGCGGGAAGTGTCGGCGCGTCGGGGTAGAGACCCTGGCGCGCGAGGAGATCGGAGAAATTCACGCCGGCGGCATGAACGCGGATACGGACTGTCCCCGGTTGCGTCACGGGGTCTGGCGCTTCGCGCACCTCGAGCACTTCGGGTGGTCCGCGTCTCGAAATGACGACTTGTCTCACGCCGCAAGGTCCTGCAACTTTGCCGTCTGCGCAACTTGCAACTGTTCATGATGGGGTGTAGGTCAACTGGCAGACCGCCCGGCTGTTAACCGGGAAGTTGGAGGTTCGAGTCCTCCCGCCCCAGTTTTCGTCCGCGTCGTTCCAACCTGGGGATTAACTCGCGCCCCTCTTTCGACCGATTCCCGCCCGCAGCGCGTCCCCTGATTCTTCAATAACTCGGTATTCATGCCGCATTTTGAGGGGGGGGACGTCATGCGAAAGTTCTTCGCGGGCACAATCGCGTGCGCGGCGATCGTGCCGTTCGTGTTTGGTTGTACCTTCCGCCGCCAGGAGCAGAACCCACCCGCCACTGTCGCCGTCAATGCGCCGCCCGTCGGCAAGCAAACCGGCGCCACCGTGCGCGACGCGATCATGGGGGCCACCGCGACCGGGCCGGCCGCGACCGCCATCAACCGTCGAATGGACAAGCAGGCGCAGGAGCTCGCGTTTCAGCTGCCGGGGGCGATCGTGCAGCGGTTGGCGGGCGGGATCGTCGTGACGATGCCGGAGGGGTTGTTGTTCGCGCAGGAGTCGGACGAGCTGACGTCGGCAAGCCGCGACAACCTGCGGCGTCTGGCGACGAGTCTCGAGAACTATCCCAATACGCGCATCATGATCGTCGGTCACACCGACTCGCAGGGCGGCACGGAAACCAATCAGAGTCTATCAGAGCGTCGCGCGCAGGCGCTCGCGAGTTTTCTCGAGGAGATCGGCATCAACCGCGCGCGCATGACGGCGATCGGCCGTGGCGATGCGGAACCCATCGCCGCGAACGACACCGACGCCGGCCGGCAATGGAATCGCCGGTTCGAGATCGCGCTCTACGCGGACGAGGCCGCGCGTTTCGGCTCGGTCCAGCCGTAGCGTAGGACGCGTCATGCCCCTGCTGTTCGCCCTGCTGGCCCTGCTCGCGCCGCGGATCGCCATTTTCCTGCTCTGGGCGCTGACGCCGTGGTTCGACGGGCTGTTCACGTCATCGCTCTGGCCGGTGCTGGGCTTCGTTTTCTTGCCTACCTCGCTCCTGTGGTATACCGTGGTCCTGCACTGGTTCGGAGGAGTTTGGTCGCTGTGGACGATTGCAGGCCTCGTCATCGCGCTCATCATCGACGTGTCCCCCGCGCGTGAACACCGGCGCTTTGTCGGACGGCGAGCGGGGGACGTCGTCACCTAGGTTCACCCGCCTCGTCCGCTTTGCGCGGCTGCTCGACGCCGGGATTCGCATTCCCGGCACCAACGTGCGGTTTGGGATCGATCCGCTCATCGGTTTGATTCCCGGCGCCGGCGACGCGGCTGGCGCCGTTCTTGCTGGATGGATTCTGGTCGAGGCATTTCGCATGGGCGCCTCGCGCGCCACATTGGTGCGTATGGCGGGCAACATCGCGATCGATGCGAGCCTCGGCACGGTCCCGGTAATCGGAGACATCTTCGACTTCGCGTGGAAAGCCAATCTTCGGAATGTGGCACTCCTGGAACGCCATCTCACGGCGCCGGCGCGCGCCAAACGCGCGGACGGCTGGTTCGTTTTGCTCGTGATCTTTGGTGTGCTTGCGTTGGGACTCGGGCTGCTCGCGCTTGGGATCCTGCTGACGCGCTGGGTCTTCCACGTACTGGGCGGCGCGTGAGAGGGAAGGCGCGCTGGTTCTGGCCGCTCGCCATCGCGTTGCTCGTCACGGACTGCGCGACGAAACGCGTGGTCGAGCACAGTCTGGCCGTCGGCGAGCCGCACCCGATGGTGGGCGAAGTCGTCCGCTTCACGCTGTCGTACAACACGAACGCCGCCATGGGATTTCAGCTCGGCGGGGACTCGCGCCGATTGGTTCTCTCGGTGTTGTCCGTCGCCGCGCTGATCGTCCTCGGCTTACTGTATCACCGGACGCGCGCGGCCGATCGACTCCGCATCATCGGCGTGGCACTGATCGCGGGCGGCGCGCTCGGCAATCTGATCGACCGCATCCGCTCGTCAGCCGGCGTGGTCGATTTCATCGACGTCGGCGTGTCCCACGTACGATTCTGGACGTTCAACGTTGCCGACATGGGTATCACGATCGGGGCGATACTGTTGATGATTGCGCTGGGTTGGACAACCAAAGACCGATCTCGACAGACGCCGAGAGGCCCGGCGGCCGAGGGGATCTGAGGCGCGAGGACACTCGCACCTCGTATCCCCTCAGCTGCTCGGTCGCTCTATTGCCCTACCGTAAAGTCCATTCGCTTCAACACATTTCCCGTACCGTCACGGATCTCGACGTGCCAGGCCCCCTTCGCGTCGGCGGGGATCGTCTTTCTGCTCCACGATCTCCACGGCGATCCGCCGATCGTGAGCGACACGTCGCCGACCTGATCGGCGCCGTGGAACCAGACGTGGTGTAACGTCTGCCCGTTCGCCCCCGTCACGCGCATCCATAGCACGACGGCGCCCACGCTGTCGGGAAATGCGGTCCCGGTGTCCTGCGGTGCGCGATCGGCGACGTTGCGCGCGAGCACTGCGTCGACGGTGATATTGCCGGCGGGCGCGGCGGCGGGCGCCGCGGCAGCGGGAGGAGCCGCGGGAGGCGGGGCGGGGGCGGGGGCGGGGGCGGGCTTTGGATGCTGGGTCGTATCCTGCGCGGCGAGAATTCCCGCGCCGGCCAGCAGCAGCACCAGCATGAGCAGCGACGCTTTCATGCGGACACTCCTTGCGTGAGATGAGCCTGTGCCGCCGCGCGACGGCTGCGCCGCTCGAGCGACGCGCCGACCACGGCGGCGATCAAACACCCCAGCAACGTCCCGGCCATCTGAAAGCCAAGCTGATACTCGAGCTGCACCCAGTGACATTTGGGCGCAAAGATCGGTCCGACCAGGCGTCCACATTTCTGTTGCGTAAAGGCAAAGCCCCAACTCGCTCCGAGCCCGAGGATCAGCGGCAGCAGCGCGATGAAGAAATGCCGGAGCTGGAGCTTCATCGGCCACGCTCGATATGCCAGCGGTCCATGACGCGGCCTCCTTGGACGACGACATACTCATCGAAATGCGCTTCGGTCAGGCAGGAATGGTTGGGAACGATCTCGATCTGCTGCCCGACCTTGAACTTGCCTTCGATCGCCGCGGGCGCGGCGGCGCGGATGAGACCGTGCTCCTGCGAGACCGACGCGACCGTCAGCTCGGGATGGTCCTTCACCTCGCCGAACGCGGTCTGGAGCCCGAGATGGCTCGGCCCCAGGTCTTTCGATAGCGAGAGCGCGCCGGCGTCCACCACGAAGTGCGATGCGCCAGGCTGGTGCGAGACGACAGTCGCCAGCACCGACACCGCGACGGCTTCCGGCTTGCAGCATCCGATCAACACCATGGTCCGGTCGTAGAAGATGTAGTTCCCCGGGCGCGCTTCTGTGACGCCCGTCAAGTCTTTTACGGCCATCATCGCGGGCGTCGACCCCACGCTCACTCCACGAACGGCAATGCCATCTTTGCGCAGCAGCTCGGCGAACCACGCCATCACTTGCCGCTCCTGCTCCGCCACCTGCGCCGCCTCGTCGTGGTTACTCGTGCGATACGCGTGACCCGAGTGGCTGAGGATCCCGTCGAACGTCATGCCGCGCTCGGCGCCCAGCGCGCGCGCGACCTCGAGCCCATATCGCGACGACGGGTCAACGCCCGCCCGATGATAGCCGCAGTCCACCTTCAGCCAGACGTGCAGCCCGCTCCCGTGCAGCGCCGTGGCGGTCTCGAGATCGTCGAGAATGACGCGGAGCGTGACCCCCGCGCGAGCGATGCGTTGCACGTGAGGGATGTGCGACGGATCGAGCGGGAACGCCCAGGTCAGATCGTTGAACCCGCCGCGCGCGAACGCTTCGGCCTCGAACAGCGTCGACACGGTGATCCCTTGCGCGCCACCCGCGACCTGCCGCCTGCCGAGCTCCAGGCATTTGTGCGTCTTGATGTGGGGGCGGAGGGAGACGCCGAGGCGCTTCGCGCGGTCGGCCATGTGCTTGAGATTGCGCTCCATCACGTCGTGATCGAGCAGCAGCGCGGGCGTTTCGACGTCAAACACGGTCATACTCCCTGCTGGCGACCTCGGGGGCTCGCGCGGCGATGAGGCGCCGCGCAGCGAGCGCCCCGATGAGCAGCAGCGCGCCCCAGATGTAGTTGAATCGCTTCACGGGCTCGAGTGCATCGGGGTAGAAATGGTCGAACGTGAGAACGCCCGAGAGAAAAATCGCCGCAAGGGCCAGCACGGGCGTCCACCAGCGGCCGCGCGGGAACGGATGGGCGAGCGCCGCGACCCAGGCCGGAAGCGCCAGGATCTCGTAATGGAACCAACCAATGGGCGACAACAAGACGGCGAGCTGCGTCACGATTCCAACCTCGCCCGGTGCGTCCGGGGCGGGCCTTCGAAGGGCCAGCAGTACTAATGCTCCTACCGCGATCTGCACGGCGATCGCAAGCGCAAACGATCCGCCGAGACCGGTCACCATGCCGGTGAGCATTTGCGCGTGGAGATCGCGCGCCTGCGGCGACGCGCGTGAAAGCGCGAACCAGTCGGACAGTGCATGGAGGGCTCCCGCCGGACCGTACCGTAGCATCGGCGAGACGGTACCACCGACGGCGAGCGCGGTAGCAAGCGCCGCCGCACGCCAGTGTCGTCGCATCGCGAGGTAGGGAATCAACAACGCGGGGAACACCTTTATGGCGCTCGCCAGACCGATCCATACGGCCGCCCGCGTGGTGCGGTTGTCCTCGAGATCGACGGCCGCGGCCATCACGAGGGCGAGGAGCAGAGCGCCGAGGTTGAGGCGCTCGAAGTTCGCTTGCAGCGGCTTGCCGACTGCGGCAACGGCGAGCAGTGCCGCGCGCCAGCCCCAGCGGCGGCCGCAGGTCGCGATCACCCAGGCGAGCGCCGCGGCGCTCGTCACCGTCCACGCGGATTGCGCGAGCCGCGTCGCGATACGACCGAGTAATGCGAACGGCAGCAAGATAACGAGCGTGAAGGGCGGCCAAAACATCCCGCCGTGCGCGGGGCTTTCGATGTAGAGCGGCGCGCCGGCGATCCAGCGGTCGGTGAGGCCGAGCTCGATCAAGAGGTCTCCGCCGCGCGCCCAGCCGATCGGGATACAGACCGCGACATACAGCACGAGCGCGATCCAGAACGCGTTGCGCTGAGTGCGCGTCAGCTCGGTCATCTCTTGGCAACGGCGAGCGCGAGCGCGCCCCAGCCGGCCAGAAACAATAATCCACCGAACGGCGTGATCGCGCCGAGCCATCGAGCGCCGGTCAGCGCGAGCAGATACAGGCTGCCGGAGAACAGCAGCGTGCCGCCGATGAATAGCCAGCCAGCTGCACGGACCGGCGCGCCGGGCCACCGCGTCGCGGCCCACGCGACCGCGAGCAGCGCCAGCGCGTGATACATCTGATAGCGGGCGCCGGTCTCGAACACGGCGAGGAGGTCAGGGGCGAGGCGCGCGCGCAGGGTGTGAGCGCCGAAGGCGCCCGCGGCGACTGCGATGAAAGCTGAGATGGCGCCCGCGAGTGCGAACGGGGCGTTATCCATCTACGCGGCGACCAGTAACCTCGACGCGCTGCAGCCGCTCGATGCGTCCCGATCCACCGACAAAATGCGATGCCACCCAGCTCGTGAGGCTCACGATGATGGCGCCCCACGTCGCCGACCAGAGGCCCGCGATGTGGAACCCGGGCACCAGCCAGGCGACGAGTGCGAGTGAGATGCCGTTCACGATCAAGATGAAGAAGCCGAGCGTGAGGATGGTCAGCGGCAGCGTGAGAAAGAAAATGATTGGCCGGATGAACGCGTTGACGATGCCGAGCACGAGGGCCGAAACGATCAGCGCGCCGGTGCTTGCGAACGCGATGCCAGGCAGCAGCTGGTCGGCGACCCAGAGCCCGAGCGCCGTGATCACCAATCTGATGAGAAAGCCTCTCATGGAGAGGAAGATAACCGCGCCGCCCGTCCGGCGACGAACCGCGCGGTCATGCCCGGGCGCGCTTGCACGCCCAGCTTGGAATCGATCAGCACGGCACCGCTCATCGTGTCGCGGCCCGATGCGGCAAGTGACACGCCCGCGAACGGACCCAGCTCGGCCGGCCAGCCGGTGACGATCGCCTGTTCCGGCTGGCCGAACCAGCTGACCGACAGCGTCTCCGCGCGCGGCGCGCGGAAGGTCATGCGGCCCCGGAATACGCAGTCCCGGCCGACGATCACCGTCGCGGTATCGAGTGTGATGTCGCCGAGCCGGAAGCGATCACTCATCGCCGACGCCGACGGAAATGTGAGCGTGTCGCCGCGCGCCACGACCCAGCGGCCCACGTAGGGGAGGGAGTAGCGCCGCAGTCGGGTGAACTGCTGGCCGGAGCAAGGACCCCTCGAAGCACACCCGACGCACACGCATGCCAATCCCGCCAACCAACCTCTGGTCAAAATGGTGTCGTGTCCCGCGCCACGGCATTGGTTTGCTCGATCTCCGCGCTCGTCGAGTCCGCGACTCGCATGGCTTTGCCGACGCCGCGGGCGCCGGGGATTCGCGAACCCGCCAGGATACTGTCCCGTTGGCGCTCGGTGAGGCTGTCGCGATTCGTCGCCTGTGCATTGCCCGGCGCGGCGCGTTTGTCCTTGTCGCTACCGCCGCAACCAAGCGCCAGAACAAGCAGTAAACACCCGACAGATTTCATTCTCAGCTCCGTTTGCTGGTTCGCTACGATGTCGGGAGCCCTTTGCGAAGCACATCCTCCATTACGTCGCCAAAGCGATCGATCTCGGCCAGCGTCGTGTACACGTTCGGGGTGATGCGCAGGCAATTGAACTCGGGATGGGCGATCGGGGTGACGATGATGCGATGGCGATCGTACAGGAACGTTGCAAGCTTGCCGACGTCGAGCTGCGCCGGTGTGAACGATGCCAACCCGCACGACTGCGCCGGGTCGTAAGGCGTCAGGATTTTCACGCCGGGGACGCGCTCGAGGCGCTTGGCCCAGCGGTCGCGCAGGAACCGCAGCCGCGCAGCCTTGCGCTCGGGGCCGATACCGTCGAGGAAGTCCAACGCTTCGACGATCGCATTGTGATTCGCCGCCGGATGCGTCCCGATTTCTTCGAACTTGCGGATGTTCTCGTTCATCTCGGGCGGCGCGGCCATCATCGGCCAGATCTTGGCGATCTTTGCTTTGCGGACGTACAAGAAACCGGTGCCGATCGGCGCGGTGAGCCATTTGTGCAGGCTGGTGCCGTAGTAGTCGCAGTCCAGCTCGTCGCGCGTAAAGGGGAAGTGGGCGTACGCGTGCGCGCCGTCCACGATGACCTCGATGCCGCGCGCCCGTCCCAACTGCGCGATCGTTTTGATCGGAAAGATCTGCCCGGTCAGGTTCGTGATGTGACAGACGTGAATGACCCTGGTCCGTGGCGTGATCGCGGCTTCGAATCGCCGTGCCAGATCTTCCTGCGAGGGCGGTGGAACCGGGAAGGTGATCTGCTTCAGGACGATGCCGTCGCGGCGCTCGCGCTGCTTCCAGGTCGTGATCATGCGCGGGTAGTCCTGTGTCGTCGTCAGCACCTCGTCGCCGCGCTCGAGCGGGATTCCCAGCTGCACGATCTCCAGCGCCTCGCTCGCGTTGCGGGTGATCGCCATCTCCTCGGGATCGCAGCCGAAGTTCGCGGCGAGCCGGCGACGCACCGTTTCGATTTCCGGCTCGATCCAGGCCCACATGGTCAGGGCGGGCGCCTGGTTGGAGATCGCGAGGTAGCGCTGGAACGCGGCGTTGACGACGCGCGGGCTGGGCGCCACGCCGCCGTTGTTGAGATTGATCATACCGCGATCGATGTCGAACGCGGCCTGAATTTCCCGCCAGTAGTCCTCGTCCTGCGCGACGTCCTCGGCGCGGCGACCAAGGGTCGCGCGCGTCGCCGGCAGGATGCGCGTGAGGGCGTCGCTCCGCAGCGCGGGGAGCGGGAGTGCGGCGGTGGTCGCGAACATCGAGCGGAGGAAGCGGCGGCGCGTAGTCATGAGTAAGGTAATAAAGCAAAACCCCCCGCCAGGCCAGAGCCCGGCGGGGGGTTGCGGTATTGTCGCGCCCTAGGCGCCCAGCACGGTGAGCGCGGGTCCCAGGATCTTCTGGAACAGCGCGCTGATGTTCTGAGCGGCATCGCCCAGATGATGCAGCGCGGCCTGTTCATCCGCGTTCAGCCCACCCTGAACGGCGCCCGTGCAGGTCAACGAAAAGCTCGTCGACGTGCCGTTGACCGTGCAGGTCGCGAACAGGCCGCCGTCCACATGCGACGTGATCGTCCCGCTCACGGTGCCGGCCGTCGTATCGACATTCAGCGTGCCGTCGAGCGTGACGACTTCGCCGCCGTGCTCGAAGCGGAAGGAGACCTTCAGGCTCGTGCTCGTCTGCGTGACCGTCGCCTGTTGCCAGTCGCGCACATGGATGTCGCGGGCGTTCACGTCGAACGACACGTCCTCAGTGACGGTGATGCTTGACGCGCTCCCGGAGCCTGTGATCGTGCCGGCGAAAACCACGGAATCGGGCGACGTTGCGCCGTTCGTGATGTACCCGGCGGTGGTCACCACCACCGAGCTGGTCGTCTGGCTCGCTAGCGTCACCGTGTAGTTCACGTAGACCGGCGCTCCGCCGACGCCGGCCACCATGACGTGGAGCGTCGGGTGCGTGGTGCTCTCATCCATGAGGTCGATGTAACCGACTTCCGTAAGCGGCTTCGCGGGAGAGCTGGTCAACGGGTCGATCGCGTACAGGATGAATCGCATGCCGTTCGCCGGCGCGCCGGTGCGCGTCGTCGCGACGTACCCGTTGCTCGTCGTGTCCCACTCGAACGTCTTCCCCTTCAGGGTGTCGGGGAACAGCGCGGTCGCGGCCTGCACACTGAACCGCGGGATCAGCCGGCTGAACGCGACCAGGTCCTGTAAGCGGCGCCCGTAGGAACCCAGATCGGTTGATTGCGCGAGCGGTTGGAGCATTCCCGCCAGCGCGAGCGTCGTGCCCGGCGCCGGCGCGCTGGCTTTCACCGACGCGGAGACCTGCGACAGACTGTTGAGCGCCGGAGCGCTGAAGATCGTGTCCAGCGACGCGAGCTGCGCCGACGTCGCCTGCGGATTGGCGAGCGACTTGGGTGCAATGGAATCCTTGCTGCAGGCGCCGGTGAATGCCGCCAACACGACGCCCGCCAGCGCGGGACGGAGCCACCGCATACGGCCTCCCAAACGAAAAAGTGGAAGAATTGAAATTCTGCAGGCGCGCCGGTTGGAGGGGCTGTGACCCTCCGCACGCCTCGCCAGGCTAGACGATCACGCCACCGCCGAGCAGGCGATCGTCGGCGTCATACAGCACGCCCGACTGCCCCGGCGCGATCGCCCGGACCGGCTCGGCGAGCCGGAGCGCGATGCGGCTGTCCGCCTGAGCAGTAATCGTGCCGGGCACGGCACGCGCCCGATATCGGCACTGCACCCACACTTGCGCACCAGGCGTGAGGGGCTCCGCGAGCCAGTTGACCTCTTGGAGAGACAATCCGTGTCCAAACAACTCACTGCTGCCGCCGACGACCACCTCGCGCGTCTCCGGCCTGATGGCGATGACGTACAGCGGCTCCGGGAATCCTCCCGGGAGGCCGCGGCGCTGGCCCACCGTATACCGCGCGAAGCCGTCGTGCTCACCAATCACGTCGCCGCTGGTGGTGACGAGCGGACCTGGCGTGAGCGCCGGCGCATCCGCGGGCAGGTGTTGCTCGAGCACGCCGACGTAATCGTTGTCCGGCACGAAACAGATCTCGACCGACTCGACCTTCTCGGCGGTGACGAGGCCGAGTGTGCGGGCGACGTCGCGCGTTTCGCGCTTGGTCAATCCACCGACCGGCGTCAGCATGCGGCGCACCACCGCGCGATCGATGCCCCACAGAAAGTACGATTGATCCTTTTGCCGATCGCGGCCGCGGTACAAGGCGCCGTCCCGAGCGACCGCATAGTGGCCCGTCGCGATCGCATCGCACTCGAGCGCGTCGGCGTGATACAGGAAGTCGCGGAACTTGGTGAACGAGTTACACCGAACGCAGGGGATCGGCGTCCTGCCGCGCGCGTACTCCGCCACGAAGTTCTCGATCACGTCATGGCCAAAGCGGTCCTCGAGATTCAGCACGTAGTGCGGAATGCCGAGCTTGTGGGCGACCAGCTTCGCGTCGGTGATCGAATCGAGCGAGCAACACGGCCGGTCGGGCACGCTCTCGCCGTAGCAGAACAGCTTCATGGTCGCGCCGATGACCTCGTGCCCCTGCTCGACGAGGAGCGCGGCAGCGACCGAGCTGTCCACGCCGCCCGACATGGCGACCAGCACTCTCATCGATGCAGAACCGCGGACAGCGAACGCACCTTTTCGACGACCTTGGGCAGCGCCTCCGCCACCGCGTCGACATCTTCGCTCGTGCTGTCCTTGCCGAACGAGAACCGCAGCGCCGCGACGCCGAGGTCGCGCGGGACGCCCATGGCGGTGAGCACGTGCGACGGCTCGACTGCTCCGGTGCTGCACGCCGAGCCCGACGAGCACGCGATGCCGGCGAGATCGAGGTGCATCAACAGCGCTTCGCTGTCCGTGCCCGGAATCGAGGCGCTCGAAATGTGCGGCGCGCGCTCAGCCTGCCGTCCGTTGATCAGCGCGTCGGGAACGATCGCCAGGAGGCGCCGCTCCAGCTCGTCGCGCAGCGCGCGCAGCCGGCTCGCGAGCCCCTGCTGCTCTTCGGCCGCCAACCGGGCGGCGACCCCGAGCCCCACGATACCGGGGACGTTCTCCGTACCGGGCCGGATGCCGTACTGCTGGCCGCCGCCGTGGATGATCGCTTCGACGGCCTTGCGGTCGCGCACGATCAGCGCGCCGACGCCCTTGGGGGCGCCGATCTTATGGCCGGAGATGGTGAGGAGGGTGCAATTGACGTCGCGGAGCGATACCGGAACCTTGCCGAACGCCTGGACGGCGTCCGAGTGAAACAGGACGCCGGCGTCGCAACATCGATCGGCCAGCCGGCCGACCGGCTGGACCGTGCCCACTTCGTTGTTCACCCACATCACGCTGACGATCGCGACGCCGTGCCGCAGCGCCGCGTCGAGCGCCGTCTCGTCCACCACGCCCGACGCCGTGACCGGCAGAATGGTCTCTTCACCGCCGAGATGCTTGACGGCATGGGCAGCCGCTAGTGCGGCCTTGTGCTCGATCGCGGAGACCGCGACGCGGAATGGGCCGCCCCGATCGCGCGCCGCGAGCGCGGCGCCGATGATCGCGAGATTGTCCGCCTCCGTGCCGCCCGACGTGAAGACCACCTGATTCGGCTCGGCGCCGACCGCGGCGGCGACCGCGCGCTTCGCCTCTTCGATGCCCGCCCGCGCTGCCCGGCCGAACCGGTGCGCGGACGACGGGTTGCCGAACGCGTCCTTGCCGAGATAGGGCAGCATCGCGTCCAGCACTTCCGGCCGGACCGGCGTCGTCGCGGCGTTGTCGAGATAGCTGAGGCGCTTGGTCATCGAGTCTGGGAATTTAATCTAGATCGACTGCACGCCAAGCTGGAGCACGTCCTCGACTTCCTGCGTTTCGGGCGTAAAGAAGGGTTCGCCATAGCGACGCCGGATCAGTGAGCCGTAGTGGGCCGACTGCACGCGAATCAGCTCGTACAGATCCTGACCGGTGGGATACACCTCGCCCGCCGCTTTCGCGCCGTCGAACTGCGATCCGTAGCACCGAATCGCCTGCATCTTCGTCTCGAAGACGTCGGAAATGTCGACCACGAACGTGGGCTTCACGGGGTCTTCGCGGTAGGCGAGGGCGTACAGGAGCTTGTACGGGCGGTGCGCCTCGCCGCCGCGGCCGGGCTCGTACCTGGCGAGGCCGGCGAGGTAGCAGGCATCGCGTCCGAGCTCTGAAGCGATGCGGTGATCGGGATGCCGTCCGACGGGGAAGGGGAGAATCACGACCCGCGGTTTGGTTCGACGAATGAGTTCGACGATCTTTTTTCGCGACGCCTCGTCGTTTTGCAGATGCGCGTCGCGCAGTCCGGCATTGAGCCGGGCATGGGCTCCGAGGGTCCGCGCGGCGCGCTCGGCCTCGGCGGCGCGGGTCGCGGCATCGCCGCGCGTGCCCATTTCGCCTTGTGTGAGATCGATGATGCCGACGCGATGTCCGGCGCGGGCGGCTTTCGCGAGCGTGCCGCCGCACGTCAACTCCACGTCGTCGCGGTGCGCGGCGATGGCGAGGAGGTCGATGTGATCACTCATATCGCAGGGCCTCGACGGGATCCAACCGCGCCGCGCGCGCCGCCGGCGTGATGCCGAAGACCAGGCCTACGAGAATTGACGCGATCGTCGCGACGGTCGCCGGCACGACTGGGACGGTCGTATTGAACGCGAGCAGTCGCTTGAGAATTTCGCCGACTCCGACACCGAGCACGACTCCGATGATCCCGCCCATCAGCGTGAGCGTCGCGGCTTCCACCAGGAACTGCCACAGGATCGCGTGCCGCGTGGCACCGAGGGCTTTGCGCAGACCGATTTCGCGCGTGCGACTCGTGACCGAGACCATCATGATCGCCATTACGCCGATGCCTCCAACCATCAGGGCGATGCTGGACAGGACCAGCATGACGAAGAAGAACGCCTGCGTCAGACTGTCGAAGATACTCAGCACCTGGTCGGAGGTGAGCAGGTCGAACGTATTTGCCTCGCCGACGCGCAGTCCGCGCATCCGCCGCAACGTCAGCGTCGCGACATCCATGGCGCGGCTCACGGTCACCGCGGGCTTCGGCTTCACGAGAATGATGAGACTGTTCCACTCGTCGATGATGAAATTCCGCCGGGCGGCCTGGAACGGCGTGATCCCGGCGATCTCGGGCGTCCCCGGCACCTCGAAAATGTTGGTCGGGCGCTGCCACACGCCGATGATCTTGAATGGATGACCTCCGATACGCACGACGTGCGCCAGAGGATTGATCGCCCCAAACAGCCGGTCTACCGTCCGCTGCTCGACGATCACCACGGGGTCCCCGCCGCGCAGCTCGGCCGAAGTGAATGACCGGCCGAGCAACATCCCGCCGCCCAGAATTTCCATGAAGCGGTCATCCGCGCCGAACACGCCGAGCACGCGCGTGTGATTGCCGCCGTACTCGAACCGCTCGAACAGCTGCGTCCAGATGGCCGCGTAGTGAATCTCCGGCAGCTTGGCGATCGCCTCGGCTTCCTGCGAGACCAGTTTTGGTCGGATGCGGACTTCGCGCGGCACGGCGTCGGGATTCACCCCGGTCGTCGAGAAGTAGCGCAGAATGCGGAACGTCGTCGGGCCGACCACCTCGAGTGTATTGACGATCTGCTCGCGGAAGCCCGCAACGATCGACGCCATCGCCATCACGGTCGCGATGCCGATCACCACGCCCAGCACGGTCAGGCCCGAGCGCAGCTTGTTCGCGCTCAGCTGATCGAGCGCAATGCGCCAGCCTTCGCGCACCGAATGGAGTTTCATCTATTCCTGGCGCAACGCTTCGATCGGGTCGAGGCGCGACGCGCGATGCGCCGGATAAACGCCGAATGCCACGCCCACCACGAGGCCGAGGAGCAACGCGAGGCCGATCGACCAGGCGGTGACGCGCGCGGGCAGCGGCGAAATCGCTTCGACCAGTCCGGCGAGCGCGGTGCCGGCCATGAGGCCGGCCACGCCGCCCAACAACGAGAGCGTCAGCGCCTCCGCGAAGAACTGGCGCCTGATGTCGCGGCGCGCCGCGCCCAGCGCCTTGCGAATGCCGATCTCGCGCGTGCGCTCGGTCACGCTCATCAGCATGATGTTCATGATGACGATGCCGCCCACCACGATGCCGATCACCACGACCGCCGGGACGACCGTGAAAATCACCTTCGTGAGCTTTGCCCAGAACGCGATCAAGCCCTCGCCGGTGTCGATCGTGAAATCGTTGTCCCTGCCCGGCCGGAGCCGGTGCGCGATGCGCATCGCTTCCTCGGCGCGCAGCATCGCGGGACCGACGTCCGCCGCCATCCGCATTTTCACGGATACAACCATCGTCTGGCGCCGTCCGTACATCGACTCGAACGTACTGAGCGGCAGCATGACGAAGCCGTCCCACGACTGGCCGAGCACGGTGCCCTTCTTGGCGATCACGCCCTTGATCGAGAGCTGCATGCCGTGCACGCGGATCAGCTGGCCGATCGCGGCCGCCGGCTCGCCGAACAGCTTCTCGGCCACGTCGTAGCCGAGGACGGCGACAAAGCGGCGCTGGCGGACGTCGATGTCGGTGAGCGGCTCCCCTGCCGCGAAGGTGTAGTCCTGCACCACCACGTAGGGCGCTGTGACACCGAAGATGAAGACGTCGCCCGTCGTCCGGTTGCGCCACTGCACGTCCGCCATCGGCGTCGGCCAGCCCGACTGCAGCGCGATTGCCTCGGCGTCCGGCACGGCGCGCTCGATGAAGCCGACATCCTCGGGTGCGATGACCGGCCGCCGCTGGATCTGTTTCCAGGTCTCGTCGTCGATGAAACCAACCTGGATCGGATCGCGGCGGATCTGGAATGCGTTGACGCCCACGATGGCACCCGCTAACCGCTCGCGAACGTAGGCGTTCATCCCCTGAATGACCGCGACGACCGCGACGAGAAAAGCGACCGAAACGATGATTCCGAGCAGCGTGAAGAACGACCGGAGTTTATGACTCCAGACGGTTTGGAGAGCTAGGCGCAGCGCTTCGTGGAGCGGCATCCGCCTACAAAGCTATTCGTATCTGAGCGCTTCGACGGGATCGAGCCGCGCCGCGCGGCTCGCGGGATACAAGCCGAATCCGATTCCGGTGAGGGCGGAGGCAAGCAACGCAGCCACGATCGACCAGAGCGGTACGTTCGCGGGAATGGGCGTGATCTTCGACATGAGGAACGCGAGCAGCCCGCCGCCGAGCATCCCGGCGGCGCCGCCGACGAGCGTGAGTGTGGAGGCCTCGACGAGGAACTGCCACAGGATCGCGCGGCGCGTCGCGCCCAGCGCTTTGCGGACGCCGATCTCGCGCGTGCGCTCGGTGACGGAAATCATCATGATCGCGACCACACCCACGCCGCCGACCATCAATCCGATCGACGACAGGACGAGCATGACGAGGAAAAACATTCCGGTCACCTGGTTCCACGAATCGAGCAGTTTGTCCTGCGTGACGATCGAGAAGTTGTTCTCCTGGCCTGGCTTGAGCCCGCGGATCGAGCGCAGCGTCGCCACGACCTCATCCATGGACTCCTGCTGCGTATAGCCCGGCGCCGGCGCCACGGCGAGACGCATCCAGCCCTTGAAATAAGGCACGGTTTTCACGAACGCACCGTGCGGAACGCCCACGAACGGCGGTGCCGCGCCGCTGAACAGGCTCGGCGGCTGGATATAGACGCCGATGATGGTGAAGGGCGCGCCCGCGATGTGGATCGTCTGACCGATGGGGTCCCGGCCGCGAAACAGCTGATCCTCGAGCTTGCGGTTGATCACGGCGACGGCTGAATTCGAGAGATCTTCGAACCGGGTGAAGGTGCGGCCCGGGTAGACGTCGCCGCCGTTCACCTCGACCCACTCCGCCGAGACCCCCGCGACGTTCACGGACTGGAGTCGCAGGTCGCCGAACTCCACGGTCGCCGAGCTCTCCTCGCGCCGCGTCACGAAGCGGACCGATGGAAGCGACCGGATCTTGTCCGCTTCCAGATCGCTGATCGCGGGATTGCGTCGCCACGGGCTCGACTCGTCGGAGCCGTCCGAGACGTTGATGCCGGCCTGGAAGAAGCGCCACACCAGGAAGGTCCGCGGGGCGATCGACTCGAAGACGCCGGCGACGCTCTTATTGATGCCGCTGATCATCGCGGCCATCAGCATGACCACCATGACGCCGATGGCGATACCGAGGATCGTGAGTGCCGCGCGCGCCTTGCTGGTGCGCAGCGACTCGAGCGCAATGCCGACCCCCTCGAACAGGCCGCGGCTGGCGACGCTCATGTCTCGGCCCGGAGCGCGGTGATCGGATCGAGCCGGGCGGCACGCGTCGCGGGATAGACGCCCGCGATGATTCCGACACCGGCGCCGAGGATGACGCCGACGACGATGGACCAAGGCGCCACCGCTGCGGGAAGGGGCGTGAGGGCGGCGACCAGCGCGGCGAGGCCGATGCCGATGCCGACGCCCGCGCTCGCGCCGACAGTCGCCAGCGTCGTAGCCTCGACCAAGAATTGCCGGAGGATGTCGCCCCGGCGCGCGCCCAGCGATTTGCGGATCCCGATCTCGCGGGTCCGCTCCGCAACCGCCATCAGCATGATGTTCATGATGACGATGCCGCCGACGACGAGGGAGACGGCGACGAGGCCGGGCAGCGCGTAAAACAGAATGCGACTGATTTTCCCCCAGAAGTCGAGCACTTCGTCGGCGGTCTCGAGCGCGAAATCGTCGGGCTGGCGCGGCCGCAGGTGCCGCCGGCTGCGCATCACGGCTTCCGCCTGCGCCATCGCTTCGCGCATCTCCGATTGTGTGTTGGCCTTCACGGCCAGCGCGTCAACGACGCGCGGCGGATTGACGAAGCGCTTGAGCGGCGCCGTCGATGGCGCGACCGCGAACTTGTCCAGCGATAGCCCGAACAGATTCCCCTGCTTCTCGACGACGCCGATCACGCGGTACGGGATCTCGAAGATCTTCACCTCGCGCCCGATCGGATTGCGGCCCTCGAAGAGTTTGTCGGCGAGCTCGTGCCCCAGCACGAGCACCGGCAAGCCTGCTTGCACCTCCTGCCCCGTAAAGGCTCGGCCCTGCTCGATGTTCAGCGAGCGGATCTCGAAGTACAACTCGGTCGCCGCGGTGACCTGCACATCCTTCACCTGCTTCCCGCCCGCGAACAGCGGCGCGCGTGTGTTCGATTCCCAGGCGGCGAGCACCGGTACCGTCACGTCGCGCGTGACGGCCTGCGCGTCTTCGTACGTCACGCGCGGGCGCCGCATCCACGACCGCCACATCGAATCCGTCACGTTGCCGAGCTGGACGTCGGGGAACTGGCGCAGGCGAAACGTGTTCACGCCGAGGATCGTACCGGCGAACTTGTCGGTCATGTAGCGGTTCATCCCCTCGACCACCGACACGACGGCGATCAGGAACATCACGCCGATGAAGACGCCGATGATCGAGAAACCGCTCTTGAGCTTTTGGGCGCGGATCGTCTGGAACGCGAGGCGGACGGCGTCGAGGAAGGACACCGCTACTCGTAGCGGAGCGCCTCGACAGGATCCAGGCGCGCCGCCTTGCTGGCAGGGTAGATCCCGAACAGCAATCCCGTGAACGCGGCCATCAGCAGGGCGATGAAGATGGAGACGAGCGGGACGTACGACGGCACGGGTGTCAGCGTATGGAGGAGGAACGAAATCAGCCAGCCGATCGCCAAGCCGATGACACCGCCGACGAGCGTGAGGGTGGCGGCTTCGACCAGGAACTGCCACATGACTGCGCGTCGCGTCGCGCCCAGCGCCTTCCGCACGCCGATTTCGCGCGTGCGTTCCGTGACCGAAATCATCATGATCGCCACGACGCCGATGCCGCCGACCATGAGGCCGACCATCGACAACGCCCACATCAGCTCCTTGGCGATTTTCGTGAAGTCGTCAATCGTTTTCGTGTAGACTTCCTGTGTCACGGCGTCGAAGTTGTTCTTCTGGCCGGGCCGGAGGCCGCGCATCGTGCGCAGCGCCATGGTGACGTCGTCGATGGCGCGCTGGAGCGGCACGGAGTCCTGCGGCACGACGAACATGTCCATCCAGCCGCGCCAATGCGGCACGTCTTTCATCAAGGTGCCGTGCGGAATCATGACCTCCGGACGATCGGTCTCGCCGAACAGACGGGGAGGCGGATCGTAGACGCCGACGACCGTGTACGGCAGGCCGGCGATTTTGATGCGGCGGTCCAGGGGATCGCGCTCGCCGAAGAGGTTGTCGGCCAACTTGGTGTTGACGACCGCGACGTGCGCGTTTGCCGCGTCCTCGAGATTCGTGAACGACCGTCCCGAGTTGATGTGCCCACCCTCGATCCGCGGCCAATCCGCATTACGACCTTGGATGGCGGTCGCGGCCATGCGATGGCCTTCGAAATCGACGTCCGCCGACGCGTATTCATCGACGACCACAAACGCGATCGACGGCAGCTTGGCGAGCCGGTTTGCCTCGTCCATCGTCATGGGCGGCCGTCTGCGCCAGGGATCGGGATCTTCGGGATCCTGATCGTTTTGCCCGCCCCAGTAGCGGCCCACCCAGAACGTCTTGGGACCGAGTGACGCCAGCATGTCGGAGATGCCCTTCTTGAAGCCGCTGATCAGGGCGCTGTTGACCACGACGACGGTGACGCCAATGGCGACGCCGAGGATGGTCAGCGCGGCGCGCAGCTTGTGCGCGCGGAGCGAAGAGAGCGCGATGCCGACGCCTTCGAACATGGCGGTCACGCTTACTCCTGGCGCAGCGCGGTAATGGGATCGAGCCGCGCGGCCCGGGTCGCAGGATAAACGCCCGCCAGGATGCCGACGCTTGCGCCCATGATGACGGCCGCGAACACCGACGCCGGCGATACGCTGGCGGGCAGGGGTGAGAGCGCATTGATGGCGATCGTCAGGCCCACACCGGCGACGATGCCGAACGTCGCCCCCAGCGCCGCGATCGTGGTCGATTCCGCCAGGAACTGGCGCAGGATGTCACGCCGGCGTGCGCCCAGCGACTTTCGCAGTCCGATCTCGCGCGTCCGTTCGGCGACGGCCATCAGCATGATGTTCATGATCACGATGCCGCCGATCACGAGCGATACGATCACGACGCCCGGCATCACAGTCATGAGAATGCGGTTGATCCCGGCCCAGAAGCGCTGCACGCCTTCCGAGGTGTCGAGCACGAAGTTGTTGTCCTGCTGCGGCCGCAGGTGCCGGCGACTGCGCATGATGCCCTCGGCCTGCTCCATGGCCTCGCGCATCTCCCCCTCGGAGTTCGCCTTCACGAAAAAGGCATCGAGAATCCCCGGCGGATTCACGAGGTTCTGCGCCGGCGAGAGCGCCGGCACAACCACGAAGCGGTCGAGCGGGAATCCCATCAGGCTTCCCTGACGCTCCACCACGCCGACCACGCGGTACGGAATGCCGCCGATCCGCACGTTGTGGCCGAGGGCGGGCCGATCGACGAACAGGCGTTTGGCGACAGCGTCCCCCAGCACCGCCACCGGGACGCCGGAGCGATTCTCTTGCGCGGTGAACGGACGGCCGGACGCGATGCGGAGATTTCTGATTTCGAAGTACCGCTCGCTGGCGGCCGTGAGCTCGATGTCCCGCGCTTCCTTGTTTCCGTACGTGACGCTGACGTTCTCACTGGACTGCCAGGCGGTAATGACGGGAACGGTGATCCCTTCAGTGATCGCCTTGGCATCGCTGAAACGGATACGGGGGCGGCGGCGCCACGACCGCCAGACCGAATCCGTGACGCCCATGCCGAACACCGGCCGCTGGCGCAGCTGGAACGTGTTGACGCCGAAGATCGTCTGCGCAAATTTTTCCGTCATGTAGCGATTGACGCCGTTGGCGATGGAACAGGACCCAATGAGTGACGTCACGCCGACGAAGACGCCGAGCAGCGAGAAGCCGCTCTTCAGCTTCTGCGTGCGGAGTGTGTGAAGGGCGATTCGGAGCGCTTCGAAAAGCGGCACTCAGGCGGCCCTTGCGTGGTCCGTGGCGACGACGCCGTCGCGCAGCGTGATGACGCGCTCGGCGTGGGCCGCAATGTCCTGCTCGTGGGTCACCATCACGACCGTCTGCCCCTGGCGGTGCAGCTCCGCGAAGACGCCCATGATTTCGCTACTCGTGGTCGAGTCGAGGTTGCCGGTCGGCTCGTCGGCCAACAGGATGCTCGGCTCGTTCACGAGCGCGCGCGCGATCGCGACCCGCTGGCGCTGGCCGCCCGACAGCTCGTTCGGCTTGTGATCCATGCGATTGCCGAGGCCCACGCGCTCGAGCGCGTACGCGGCGCGGTCGCGGCGCGTACGCGTCGTCATGCCGGCGTAGATCAGCGGCAGCTCGACGTTGTGCAGCGCGTCGGCGCGGGGCAGCAGGTTGAACGTCTGGAACACGAAGCCGATTTCCTTGTTGCGAATGCGCGCGAGCTCGTCGTCGGCGAGATCGCTGACCTTCTGGCCGTTCAACCAGTACTCGCCGCTCGTCGGCGTATCAAGACAGCCGATGAGGTTCATGAGCGTGGATTTACCAGACCCGGACGGTCCCATGACGGCGACGTACTCGTTGTTGCGGATTTGCAGGCTGACGCCGCGCAGCGCGCGCACCAGCTCGGAGCCCATGTCGTACTCGCGCGTCAGCTTGTGCGTGAGGATGATGACATCGGGAAGCGGCGTATCACCCGTGCGAAACGGCTGCACGGTGCTCATGAACGGCGCCCCCCCCGGTTCGTCGTATCGCTCGACTCCTTGCTCGGACGCACGCGCGCGCCTTCCTTCAGGTCGCGAATCGCCTGATAGGGCCCGGCGACGATCGTGTCACCCTGCTGCACGCCTTCGATGACCTCGAAATGCTCTTCACCCGCGATGCCCACCTTCACCGGATGAAACGTCGCAACACCACTGTGCACGATGAATACGCCTTCGGTTTCCTTTTTAGTGCTGCCGCTACGCTTGGTCGTGTCGGGAAGCGCAGGCGTGGCGGCCTGCGCGGTGCCGCGGCCGGCGCGCTCCGTGGCAATCGGGGTGTTCTCGCGCACCGTCAGCGCGATGATCGGAATCGCGAGCGCCTGCTTCCGCGTGTCGGTGATGATGCGCGCCGTCGCCGACAGGTCGGGACGCACTTCGGCCGGCGGATTGGACAACGTGATCTCGACTTCGTAATCGACCGCACGGTCGCTTTGACCCGCGGCGGCGGCCGCGGACGCGGCCGTCAGGATCGCGCTGTTCGCGACCTTCGTGACCCGGCCAATGAACGCCGTGTCGGGAAAGGCATCGATCGTGACTTCAACGGAGTCGCCGAGATGGAGCCGCACGACGTCGGTCTCATCGACCTGAACCTTGGTCTGGATGACCGAGAGATCCGAGATCGTGAGCAACAAGCCGGTCTCGCGCGAGAACGTACCGGGGACCGCCACCTCGCCCTCCTCGACGGCGAGCCGCGTCACGCGGCCGGTCATGGGGGCGGTAAGGTGGGTCTTGGACAGCTGATCGCGCGCCTCCTGCAGCCCCGCGCGCGCCTGCTCGACCAGATGCTGCGACGCCGTCAGATTGGCCTCGGCAATGTCGAATGCCGTCTGCGCCTGCTCGAGCTGCTCCTGCGAAACGAGATTCGGATTCTGCTCGCGCAGCTCCTTGGTCCGCTGTAGCGCCCGTTGCGACTGATCGCGCGTTGCCTTGGCCTGGACGGCCTGCGCTTCGGCGGAAGAGATCGTTGCGGTAGCACGCTGCAGATTTGCCTCGTATACCGTCGGATCGATCTGCAGCAGGAATTGACCCTTCTGCACCAGGTCGCCTTCGCGCACGGCGATCCGCGTGATTCGGCCCGTGATGTCGGCGCTGATGTCGACTTTCTTCTTGGGCTGGATCTTTCCGCTGGCGGTGACGGCGGCGACCAGGTCGCGCCGGCCGACGGTCTCGAAGCGCACCTCCACGCCTTTTTCGCGCTTGGCGCTGACACTGACGACGACCAGCAAGACGAGGAGTACGCCTCCCCCAACTCCCAAGAACACCTTGTTCCGCTTGGACATGGCGGCTCGATCCTCTCAGTTAACGCAAGCTGCGGCCGACGGCTGCTTCCAATGCCGCCAGGGCCTTGTGGTAGTCGTACGTCGCGTTCACGGCGTCACTCTCGGCGCGGAGCGCGGCGACCTGCGCATCCAGCAGCTCGAAGAAGGTCCCCGACCCGATGCGATACCGCTCCGTCGCGAGCTGGAGCTGCTCGCGCGCGGCGGTGCGGTTCGTGTCCTGGAGCTCCACGGTGCGATAGGCCGTTTGCAGCGTCAAATAGGCCTGGCTCACCTCACGCTGCACCGCCAGCCCGCGCGCGCGCACCGACTCGTCGAGATCGGCATGATCGGCTCGCGCTTGTGAGACACGCAGTTGCTGCGAAAAGTTTGTGAACACCGGCAGCGAAATCGTCAACCGAGCCTGGAAGGGCTGCTGCGTGAAGTGGAACGGGAACACCGAGTTCGCGCTGCGCAGCGCCTGTTCGTTCGCGGCGCCCCAGATGTAGACGCTGCAATTGTTGGGCGGCAGCCCGGCATTGGCGCGAATCGTGTTGTTGTCCTGGCAGCTGCTGTATTGATTCGCGTACGCCGCCTGCTCGCTGAAAATCAGCGGGTCGACGTTGGTGAATTGCTGCGTAAAACCCGACCACCCAGCCGAGAGCGACAGCGACGGCCCGTAGCTCGACGTCGCGGCGCGCACACCCCACGCCGCCGCGCCTTCGCGCGCCCGCAGCGCCTTCAGCGACGGATTCTGCTGCTCGGCGATCGTCAGCATGTCGGCGAGCTGCCATGTCGGCGCCTCGACGCGGAACGAGTCGGTCAGCTGCACGACCGACACGTCGACCGGCGGCGTGACCCCCATCTGCTCGAACAGCCGGAGCTTTTCGACGCTCACGTTGGTTTGGGCTTGGAGTAGCGCAACTTCTGCCTGGCCGCGGGCGACTTGCGCCTGGCGCACGTCGATCAACGTCGCCTGGCCAACGCCATAACGCGCCTGGGCGAGCTTCAAGAACTCCTCGTTGCGATCGAGGGTCTTCTTTGCCAGATCGGCCTGCGCGATCGCCTGCAGCACGGTCAGGTATTCCTGCTTGATGCCGGTGACCAGCAGGTTCTCGGCGCCCGCGATATCGGCGTCGGTCGCGCGTTGCTGCGCCTTCATGAGACCGGGCTGTGACAGCGTCGCGCCCGAGAGCTGCCACGACAGCCCCAGATCGTAGAACGACGACACCGTCGAGACCGACTGGGTGAAGCTTTGCGCCAGGAACGTTTGCGATCCCGGCCCGGTGTAGGTCATGCCTCCCGATGCCGTGACCTGCGGAATGAGTAGGCTCGAGTACGCGTTGCGCACCCCCCACGCGGCCGGAGAGCGCTTGTCTTCAGCCTGGCGAAACGCCGGATTCCTTTCACGCGCGACGGCGATGGCGTCGGCGAGGGAGAGCGCCGCGACAGTGATTTGCGCGGGACCGGTGCGGGGTGTGGTGGGCTGCTGCGCTACCGCGACGGCGACGTGGCCCCAGGCAACAGCGAGGCCTGCCACGAGCAACAACTGTTTCATGGTCGTCCTTGAAAAGATATGTCGGGGGTCGAAGCGCACCCCCCTACGCGCAAGTGCGTGAGGCGGTTTCGGCCTGCGACGGAACCTAGCCGGGAAGAATTCCCCAGCAAAGGTCAACTGCCGGCGAGACGCTCCACGCTGAGATGGCGCGCGGGGATTTCGACCTTCATGAGACGATCGTTGCTATCCAACCAGAGATGAACGGTTTCCCGTTCGCCCTCGATTGTGATGTGGCGCAGCCGGGCGGGGTCGCGATTCAGAGTGGTCGCCGCCTCGCCAAGGTCCCGCACGCGAATTCCCTCACGCCGCAGGGCCCGCGGGAAGATCGCGTTGAGCGCGGTTGGCGTGGCGCGGGCGCGCCAGGCGGCAAACACATAGAGGGCGAAGACGGAATCGTCGAGCACGACCGCTCCCTGCCCGGTCGCGAACTCGCGCGCTCGCTCCGTCGCCCGCGCCACCAGGCGCACGGTGAAACGCCCCCGCCCCAGCTCGCCGAGAATGCGCGAAGGCTGGCGTGGATCGGCGATATCGTACTGCAAGGTGGCCGGCATCGTGTCGCTGTTCACTTCCAGAATCGGGGCAAGCACGATGACCGGCCGGGTGCGGTCGTACCGGACGGTCGACGCCAGGATCCAGCCGGCGTCGCCGCGCGAGAGTCGGCCGCGCGCCAGGCGAAACGATTCGCGCGCGACCTCGAGCGTGTCGACCCGTACGACCAGCACACCCTCATCCACGGTGCTCCCGGCTGGACCCTGCAGCAACGAGAGCGCAAGCAGGCAGGCGGTCACGCGGCTACCGGCGGGGCTCCCAAAACTCGCGTGGCGATACGGTCATGAATCATCTTATACAGGCGCGCACCCTTTTCGGCAGAGGCGAGGGTTGGCCGCCCCACAGATCCGGGCGACAGCGCCGGAACGGATCCGGCGGCGCGCCGGCGGAAGCGGGCGAGTTGTCGCTCGGTGAGCGGGTAGTCTTGGGCCAGATCCATGTACACCAGCTGAGGCGCCAGATGCAGCATGAGGGAAGTATCGAGCTCGCCACCGTGGGTTGGGCCGCCGGGGTCGTCGAGATAGCCGCTGAAGTCGAGGGCGAAGATGTCGACCGTGAACACACGCGCCCGCTGCGTGCGCAGCGTCGAGAGCGCCTCCTGATGCGGATCGTGGCCGTGGGCCGTGAGAATAATGAAAGCATTCACGCCACATTGCTCCCAGGAGCCGAGCAGGTCGTTCATCCAGCGGTGGAGGGTCTTGCGACGCACCGCGGCGTTGCCGGGATAGGGCCGTTTGGTCGCGGTGTTCACGCCGTACGAGACGGTCGGCGCCCGCAGGATGCCGAACCCCGCGGAGAGGTCATCAGCGAGGCGCTCGACGATTAGCGTATCACAGCCCAGCGGCAGATGGGGTCCGTGCTGTTCGCAGGTTCCGACCGGAACCAACAGGCGGGAGTCGCGCGCGAGGGCGGCGCGCACCGCGTCGGGGGTGAGAGCACTCAAGTGCAGCGGCAAGCTCACGTCGTAATCGCCGGCTGCGTCGCGAGCCTAGCGGCGGCCGAATGGCTGCGCGGCGGCGCAGCGATCTGGGCCGTGCTGGCCTGGTGGGTCGCCGCGTTGACGCTGGTGTGGTTCGCGACGCGTCCCGGAGGTGTCGAGGCGCCGCGTTCCAAGATCAGCCTCGTTGCGGCGTGGACCGGCGTGTTTCTCGGCATGGTACTGGTGGGCGGGGCGATGCGCGTGCGGCGCATCGAGTGCTGCTGGCCGGCCATGCGCGAGCGGCTCGTCACCGGCGCCTCTCGAACCCTCCAGACGTCGCTGGGCCACGCTATCGCGGAAGCGCGGCTGCTGGCGGCGCGCGGCGCGACCGCGGCCTCGTTGCCGCGGGAGGCTGTGTTCGATCGGCTCGACGACGCCATTGTCTCCGGGCCCTCGTTCGAGCGCGGCGCCGCGGTGCTCAGCGACGACAGCGATTCGACCATCGTTGCCTGGTCGGGTCGCCACCGTACTATCCCCAGCGCACAAGACACGGCCGAGCTGCGGGCGGTCATGACTCCATTCTACGCCGTGCTCGAGGCGCGGCGCCAGACACAGAACGCGACATCCGTGGGCAGCGTGCTGCTGTCGGCGACCGCCGCCATCGCCGACGGTTCGCACAGTCTGGCAGCCGAGTTCGCGCACGACAATGGTGTCGCGCTCCGCATGTTCCCCGCGGGGCAGGGGCCACGCGACTCCAGCGTATTCGAGATCTGTACGCCGCGGGTGCAGCCGTCGGAGGCCTGTGCCCGCGGCGACACGCTCTTTTCGGTGCAGACGATCCCGCCATCACAAGGAGACGCGAAGCTCACCGCGCTCGCGCAGACGGCCGCGATCGCGCGCGTCGCGCTCGTGATCCTGCTGGGCGTGTTGCTTGCCACCGCCCCGGCTGGTGCGGCACGCGGCGGCGTGCTGCTGATCGCCGCATGGACACTGCTGCGCGCGCCCATCGGGCCGGCGGCCCTGTTCTCGCCCGCCACGTTCTACCGGCCCGTGACGGGAATCGGGACCTCCGCGGGCTCCGTGCTCGTCGCGAGCGTCCTCCTGCTCGTGGCCGCGGGCGCCCTGTGGCGGCGCGGTATCCGCCGGACCTGGTGGGGCATCGTGGCCGCGGCAGTGCTCATCATCGCGGCCCCCTACGTCGTTCGCTATTTCGGTCGCGGTATCGCGCCACCCGCGCGCGGCGTCAGCATTCAGCTCTGGCTTTCCTGGCAGGCGGCGCTGGCGGTGATGGCGATGGCGCTGATCCTTCTGGCCGCATCGTTGGTGCGCGGCTCGAGCGAGCCGCAACGCGTCACGTGGGCGCTGCCGCTCGCGTGCCTGTGGGGCGCGCTCGCCGCCATCGGGGGACTGATGTTGTGGAACCCCTACGGCGCCTGGCCCGAGTGGTACACGTTCCTCTGGCTGCCCGCATTGGTTGGAGCGATTCTGCCCGCGCCGCGGCGCTGGGCTCTGGTCGGCATGGCCATGGTCACAGGCACCGCGGCGGCACTCGTCGCCTGGGGTGCGGCTGTGGAAGGCCGGTTATCGCTCGCTATGCGCGACGCGCAGCGACTGGGGCACGAAGGTGATCCCGTCGCCGTCGCGTTGCTCGAGCGATTCAGCCAGCAGGTGACAGCTCCCGCGCAGCTCCCCCTGCGCAGCGCGGGCGACCTATATGCGCTCTGGGTAGGATCGCCGCTCGGCGGCGAAGAGTATCCGGCGGTCCTGGATCTGTGGGAGCGTGCCGGCCCGCCGCTCGCGGAGCTCCGGCTCGCACCGCTCGATCTGTCGCTTGGATATCTGGCCACGTTGGCCCGCTCCGCGTCGAATGCCCCTCGGATCGAAACGCTCGAAACGGTTCCCGGCATCCACTACATCCTGATCGCTCCGCTCGCGAACGGCAGCGTGTTGACGGTGGGAATCGGTCCGCAGACACGCTTGCTCGCGCCCAATCGGATCGCCCGCTTTCTCAGCGGCGACCCGGGTGTGGAGCCCCCTTATACGATCTCCTTGTCATTACCCACGCCGCCGACGACAGCGCTCGGCGGCCCGGTGCACTGGCAGCGCGAAGGGTGGTCGGCTCGCGGCGAGCGACAGATCGATCTGCCGGGCGGACCGCGCCACGTTCACCTCCGCGTCGCGCTCGGCGGACCATGGGGGCTCTTGGTCCGCGGTATTCTCGTCGTTGCCTTCGATGTTGCGCTGCTCGCGGGCATGTGGCTGTTCGGCGCCCTCGTCGTGGAAGGCTGGCAATTGCGGCTGGCGGAATTCATTGCGGTGCTGCGCACGAGCTATCGCGCCCAGCTCACCTTCGCGCTCGTCACGTTCTTCGCCTTGCCCGTCCTCGGATTTGCGGTGTGGAGTTTCACCGACCTGGCCGAGGATGCCCGTCGCTCCGGTGACCTGCTCATTCGCCAGACGCTGCGAGATGCGGCGGGCGGGGTTGAATCCCTCGCCGGCTATCGGCCTGACGAGCTGCGGCAGTCGCTCGTCAGTCTCGGGCAGGGGCTCGACGCGGAGCTGTGGCTGTACCGGCGTGGTGAGCTCGTCGCCACGAGCGCACCGGTGCTGGCCGAGCTGGGGCTCGTCGACCCATTTCTTGCGCCGCCCGTGTTCCGCGGCACGCTCGAAGACGAGCTCGAAATGACGATCGACGCCCGAACCGCCGGTCGCCCGACGCGGGTCGGTTTTCTCGTCGTCGCGCCCGGTCCGCCCGGGGAGCAGGCGGTGCTGGCAGTGCCGCAGCTGCTCGACGACGAGCGGGTCCGCCAGCAGCAGGAAGATCTCGCGCTCGCGATTCTGCTGGGGACGCTGGTCGGGCTCATCGCGGCCATCTATCTGGCGGGACTTGCGGCCCGGCGGCTCGCGAAGCCAGTGGCGGCGCTCCGTGAGGCGGCGATTGCGGTCGGGCGAGGCAGCGAGCCACCCGGATTCCCGCCGGGCACACCACGTGAATTCCAGCCCGTGCTCAGCGCGTTCGATCGCATGGTGACCGACGTGCGTCGCAGCCAGGGTGCGCTCGAGGAAGCGCGACTCCGCACGGCGCGCGTGCTGGCGAACGTCGCCACGGGCGTGATCGCCGTGGATGATGGGCTGCGCGTGACGATGGCGAATCCGCGCGCGTCGGAATTGGTGCTCGGCGGGAAAGAAACGTTGGCGCCCGGCAACGTGCTGCCGCAGACGACCGCCGCAGGCTGGGCTCCGGTATGGGAGGCCGTCGCCGATTTCATCGCGGAAAACCGCGACGTGATCAAGGAGCTCGAGTTCGACGTCGCGGGCCGGCAGATCCGCGTGCAGCTCGCGCTGCTCGGCGCCGCGCCCGACGGCTGCGTGATCGCGCTCGATGACGCGACCGATCTCACGCGGGCCGCGCGTGTGCTCGCGTGGGGCGAAATGGCGCGGCAGGTCGCGCACGAAATCAAGAATCCGTTGACGCCGATTCGTCTGGGCATCCAGCATCTGCAGCGGGTGCGAGGGAAAGGCGCATCCGCGGCGACCTTCGAGGCGACGCTCAAAGACACCGCCGAGCGCATTCTGGCGGAAATCGACCGGTTGGACGGCATCGCGCGCGCCTTCTCCCGTTTCGGCGCGCCGCCAGCGACGGCCGCTGAGCTGAGACCGCTCGAGCCGGTGGATCTCGCGGCGACGGCACGCGAGGTCGTGCGACTCTACGATTTGGGCGACGCGCCGCGGTTCGAGGTGCAACCGGGCAACGGCGCGCCACCGCCGGCGCTCGCGCGCAAAGACGAAGTGAAGGAAGTGTTGGTCAATCTGCTGGAGAATGCCCGCAACGCCGACGCGAAACGCGTCACCGTGCACGTCGCTGCGAGCGGTCGTCAGTTGGTCGTCGCGGACGACGGCCGGGGCATCCCTCCGGAGGTGCTGCCCCGGGTCTTCGAGCCGACGTTCTCGACGACGTCGAGCGGCGCCGGCCTCGGTCTGGCGATCGCGCGGCGCCTGGTCGAAAGCTGGGGCGGCGCCATAACGCTCGAGAGCGGCCCGGGCAAAGGGACACGAGTCACTCTGACGCTCCAGACCGCATCCTGAAGCCTTTCGGGGTGACCCCCCTCACACCTCAGTGTGGAAAAATCAGACACAATATGCAAAGTTGTGGCGGCCTTTCCCCCGTCGAGGTGCCCTGTGCGAACCGGAGTCGTTGCCCTTGCGCTCGCCCTGCTGGTCTTCGCTCCGTTCCGCGCGGCGCGTGCGCAGTTCTCATTCGATGCGCGCCGCTACGGCATGGGAGGCGTCTCGCTCAGCCGCGACGGCAACGCGCGGCGTTACAACCCCGCCTACCGTGCCGTCAAGAACAAGAACCATGTAGCCGGCGCGCCCAAGTTCTCCATTCCCGTGCCGTTCGGGTTGATCCAGTTCTTCCACGACCATCCGATCAACCAGCTCGGCCATGATCCGATGTTCGATCCCAAGTCGACATCGTTCAATCCGGTTGCGCTGATGGACGTCATCCTCAACCCGCCGATTTTCTACGAACTCAAGAAGGCGCCCACACCGACCAATGACGTCCAGTTTACGATCGGGAGAAACCAGCTGATCGTGGATCTGGGCGCTTCCAAGGTGCTGATCCCCGAGGAAGACTTCGGTCTGGGGACGACGAGCCGGCTGCTGGATGTCGGGGCGGGCTTTGGCGGCTTCAACGTCGGCGTGATGGGCTTCATGCAATACGACATCTCGTTCGTACTCGATACCACGCTGCGAAATTTTCTCGTCAACGATTCGACGGCGCGGCCGAACACCAACTACTTCGTGAACACGAACGGCACGGCGCAGGTCGGCTTTGCGCCGACGGTCAGTTACGCCGGCCGGCTCACGCACGGCGCCGGGGGGCCGGATACCGACGACGGATTCTACGTCGGTGGCGCTCTCCATTATTACATGGGTGCCACCTACGGCCGCGCGTTGGGGCCGGCGGGGTTCACGACCGGGAATCCGGTACTTGGGGCGACGCCGGCGCCGCTATTGAACGGCAATCTCTATACATCCACGCAGGCGTTCGGGACCGGCGTCGGCGGTGACGTGGGCGTGGTTTGGATCTCGGGTCCGTTCGAGGTCGGCGCCGGCGCAGACGACATCGGCGCGACGCTCAAGTGGCCGCATGTGAAGGTCCAGCGATTCCTTTACGAGACGACCACGAACAAGTTCGTCGATTCCGTCGTGGTGGCGGACACCACCGACCAGACCAAGCTGCCGATCACCTACATCGCCAACGCGGCGCTGCACATGACCACGGGCACCACCGTCGGTGGGGACGTGATTAACTCGGGCCGCGGGACTGTGGTTCACGTCGGAGTCGAGCAGCTCACCGGTCCGCTGGCGCTGCGCGCCGGTGTCTCCCGCGATCAACGAAAGAAGATGCAGTTTGGCGTTGGCGCGGGGTTGCGGCTCGGGCCGCTGGGATTGGACGTCGGATTGTTTACGCACAGCAATTCACTCTCGACGCAGCGCGCCATCACGATGGCCACCGCGATTTCGATCTATTGAGGGACGACCCATGAAGGCTTTCGCTACTGCGCTACTCGCTCTCGTCGCCGCATGTGGTCAGGGGCACGCCATCTTCAATGTCGACGTGCTGAGCTTCTTGCCGGCGACCGACTCTGTCCAGCGGTACAGTGTTCCGGGATTGGGCATATCGGCGGACTCGACCGCCTCGCGGCAGTTCTTCCTTCCTCCCGGCTTTGGGAAGTCGACGGTAGACTCCGTCACCGCGAGTGCTTCGGCGTCGGTGATCGACACGTCGGGAAGCGGCAGCGTCGGCTTTGACATCTTCTTTGCAAAGACGCAGGGAGCGTTATTCACCGGAACGCCCTATCTCACCGCGAACAGCGGTGCGCTTGTGCCCGGCGACTCGGTGCTGATGGTCCCGCCTACGAGCGTTTCGCTGGCTGATAGTGTCTTCCAAACCGACACCGTCTGGGTGGGGGTTCGAGCGCGCATAAGCACCAACGTCGGCCCCAACATGGCGGGACGGTTCCGGCTGAACAGCCTCAACTTGCGGATCGTGGTGGCGGACAAGATTCTCTAACCGCGGCACGCGCGCCCGCCGCAGGGCGGGCGCTATATTTCCATCCCGTGCGTACCCGACGCTCCACCGTGACGGTCAGGGTGGGCGGCGTGCCGGTGGGCAGCGCCCATCCCATCGTCGTCCAATCCATGACCAATACCGACACCGCCGATGTCGCCGCGACGGCGGCGCAGGTGCGCGCGCTGCACGCGGCCGGCAGCGAGCTGGTGCGCGTCACGGTGAACACCGAGGACGCGGCGCGCGCCGTCCCGGCGATCGTCGCGGAGGTCGAAGTCCCCGTCATCGGCGATTTTCACTACAACGGCCATTTGCTGCTGGCGAAATACCCGGACTGCGCGCGCGCGCTCGCGAAGTATCGCATCAACCCCGGCAACGTCGGCACCAAACGCCGCGACGACAACTTCCGAACCATCATCCAGGTCGCGAGCGACGAGGGCAAGCCGGTCCGCATCGGCGTCAACTGGGGTAGCCTCGACCAACAGCTGCTCACCGAAATGATGGATACCAACGCCGCGCTTGCCGAGCCGCGTGCCGCACGCGATGTGACGATGGACGCGATGGTGGAAAGCGCGATGCGGTCGGCGGAGCTGGCGGAAGAATCCGGCCTGCCGCACGATCGCATCATTCTGTCGGCCAAAGTGTCGGGCGTGCAGGATCTCGTGGACGTCTATCGGATGCTCGCCGCGCGCTCGGACTACCCGCTACATCTCGGCCTCACCGAGGCGGGCATGGGAACGAAAGGCGTTATCGCGAGCACCGCGGGACTGTCGATCCTATTGCAGGAGGGTATCGGCGACACGATCCGCGTGTCGCTCACGCCGCGGCCCCCCCCCGGTGGCGACCGCACCGAGGAGGTCCAGGTCGCGCAGCAGGTTCTGCAATCGCTGGGGTTGCGGAGCTTCACGGCGCAGGTGACCGCCTGTCCAGGCTGCGGTCGTACGACGTCCACGTTCTTTCAGGAAATGGCGGAGCAGATCCAAACCTATCTCGTGGAGCGCCGCGCGACCTGGCAGTCGCGCTATCCCGGCTCCGAGGAGCTGCGCGTTGCGGTGATGGGATGCGTCGTGAACGGGCCCGGTGAATCCAAACACGCCGACGTCGGCATCTCCTTACCGGGTACGGCCGAGGAGCCGCGGGCTCCCGTGTACGTGGACGGGGCGCTCAAGATCACGTTGAAAGGCGAAACGATCGTCACCGATTTCCTGCGCATTCTCGAGGACTACGTCGAGCGTAGGTTCGGTGACGGCGGATCAGCGAATCGGGGAGCCGAGCGGCACGTCGCGGTCGGGGTGCACCAGGCAGATGTCGCCTTCCCCAAGGATCACGCCTAGCGTCAGGACCTCGGAGAAGAACGTCGCAATTTGGCGCGGCGGAAAGTTGACCACGCCGAGCACCAGCTTCCCCACCAAGTCCTTGGGATCGTAGTACTTCGTGATCTGCGCGCTCGAGTTCTTCAGACCGAGATCCGGACCGAAGTCGATGCGGAGCTTGTAGGCCGGCTTCCGCGCCTGCGGGAATTCCTCGGCGTGGACCACGCGGCCTACCCGGATGTCGACCTTCATGAAGTCGTCGTAGTTAATTTGACTCATTTTTCCCAAAAGTGTCCCTTTTAGAGGACACCCCGCCACCCCTCCGCAAGCTGGAATAGCTTGGCACGGCCGTTGCCTTTCCGCCACGCGCAATCGACTTCCACCCTCACAGGATGGCGACTATGCGGCGCATCGGGATGGCGGTGCTGGGCCTCGGTCTGATGTCTTCTCCTCTATTGGGCCAGCGATACGGCCTGCGCGAGGTCCACGACGGTAATCGGGGAGCCTTCGGCGTCAATTTCATCGTCGGGGAGCCACTTGGCGCCTTCCGACGCAGCGGCGACGCCGCGGCCGGGTTGTCCGTGTTCGGCGTGACGAGCGGGGGCGCATTGGCGCTACGACTCGACGCCGGTTGGATGGTTTACGATGCCCGCTATCAAGGCTACGGGGTCTCCACGCTATCGCAGATCGGGACGATCGACGCCGGTCCGCAGTTGACGATTGGTCAGGGGCCGCTGCGGTTCTACGGCTTTGCCACGGTGGGCGGCTCGATGTTTTGGAACACGGCCAGTTATCAAGGCTGCGGCTGTTACGGCTCCAATTGGTTCCTCAACGGGCATTTCACCACGAATACGTCGGCCGGCGGCGGGCTCCTGGTCGGTCTGTCGAGCGGTCGCACGCCGGTCGCCATCGACATCGGCGGTCGTTACGTCCGCCACGACAAAGTGAAGTACGTGCCGGCGGGTGGCCTGACGCAGAACCCCGACGGAAGCTTTACCGCTCAAACGGTAGAGTCGCCCGTGGACATGCGCGTGCTGCAGGTCGGGGTGTCGATCGGGATCCGGTAAGGCCCCTCCTGCCGTCCCCGAACTTCATCCCTTAACCCTGGCCCCGCTGTTCGGGGCCAGGGTCTTTTTGCAAGGATTTATGCTGCGGGAAGTGTGTCACCGCGCTTACAAACGACGCGCGCAAGAAGAGCGACCTCGTGAAGCGACAGCAGGTTAGGAAGACCCTGCGTGGGTATGGGACTTGCTCCCCCCGAGGCGCGGAAGGAGGGAGGTCATGCCCGACACGCATCCAGCCCCTGGGCCGCGACCCGCCAGTGCACCAGCTTACGAGCCGGTCATGCGACTTGGTACGCCACCGCAACCGGCGCCGGGTCCGGCCGGCGGCACGGCAAGCCGGCTCACCCATCCTGTCCTGCTTCCCGACAGTACGGATCTCGATGACGAAATCGTGGCGCCAGCTCAGCAGCCCGCGCTAACTGCGGCCGCCCTCGCGGCGACCGCTACGATGACCGCACCCGCGGCTCGTCCCGTTCCCAAGGCTCACTGGTACGCATATGTCGCCTCCGGCATCGCCGGCGCGGTGCTCGTGATCGCGACCTACGGTCTGTTGACGTCGCGCGGTGGCCTGTCCGGAAATCGGGCTGGTGCTGACGCAGCTGCCGCGGGAGCGGCGGTGACCGACACCGCGCTGCTGGACCGGCGCGCCGATACGCTGGCGCTGGCGATCGCTGCGTTCGGCATGCGGGCCAATATGTACGAGACGCGGCGCATGCCGTGCACCGGCCTGGCCCGCGGACTCGCGCAGGTGGAAGACGCCTGGCTCGGATACAACATGGCGCGCAAGAACCTGCTCGCGACGTCTGATCCCGCGCGCGATGCACGCGACAAGAGCCTGTATGCGGATGTGCGTGGCGTCGAGGTACGATTCGAACGCTCGGCGTGCACGCGGCCATAGCGTGCGCTCTCGGATCGCGCTGCTCGCGCTCGCATCGCTTGCCGCCCCGCTGGCGGCGCAGTCGCCGCCGCCGCTCGACAAGACGGAGCTGATTCGGCTCCTCACCAATCCGCTGTTTGCGCAGACGGAAGTCGCGGACGTGGTGCGCCGCGGCTGCCTGACGTTCCGTCCCACCGAGCGCGATTGGGCCGATCTACGCAACGCGGGCGCCGGCGGCGAAGTGATCGCCAGCGCAGCCGCTTGCGACAGCCGTCGTACACCCGCCGCTCCGGCCGCGGCGAGCGAACCGATCGTGCAACCAGTCACCGCGGTCGCGCAACCGTCGGAGGTCGTGACGACCGCGGGAATGCCGGCGAGCGTTCGCGTGCGCCTGAGCCGCGGCCGCACGCCGCTGCGGCGCACGACCCTCGAGCTCCGTGGCACCACCATCCTCGGCTTGCCGCGGGATGCTTCGGCGGTGACCGACGACAGCGGCATCGCGGTATTTCGCCTGCCCCCTGTGGTCCGGAGCGGCTCACATCAGTTCGAGATCCGCACCGGCGCGGGCGCGGCACTGCCCGGGCAACCGGGCGTGCTGCTCTCCATCAAGTCCGCGCGGCCGAGCCGGGTCCGGCTGACGCCGGATTATGTCGCTTTCCGCTCGGGCGATTCCACCACCACGATCGTCGCTACCGTGACGGATTCGCTCACCAATCCGGTGTCCGGCGAGCCCGTCGATCTGACCGGCAGCATCGGATCGCCGCTGACCGCCGTCACCGATTCGGCCGGCCGCGCGACGTTCGTCATCGCGGCGAATGCAGTCACGCGTGGGGGCTCCCTGCAGGTCCGCGTCCGCGGCCTCACCGCGACGGACCTGGAAATCTCCGCACCTGCCGGACTATCGGCGGTCAACACCGGCTTCCTGCCACTCACCACCACCGCGGGGCCCGTCGGCAACGCGCTGGGCGAGCCGCTGATCTTCCGGGCGCGCACGGTGCAGGGCAGTCCGGCCGTCGGTCGCACGGTTCGGTTTCGCGCGTTGAACGCGCGCGTCACGCCGGAGTCGGTCGTGCTCGATTCGACGGGCCGCGTCCGCGTGGACGTCGTGTTCGGCATCCGGGCTGGTGAAGCGGCGGTCTTTGCGAGCATCGATTCCGTGGAGCGCGTACTCACGCTGCGCGCCGAGCCGGGGCCCATCGACTCGCTCATCCTCGATCGCAACGGCGAAGTCGTGAATGGACGATCGATCGTCGTGCAGGTCGCGGTGCCGTTCACCCTGCGACTGCGCGCGCGTGATCTCTACGGCAACGAAACGTCGATCGATGCGTTGGGACAGGCGCTGCGGGCCGGACGCGCACGGCTCAACGTCCGCCAGCAGGACTTGCAGATGCTGAATCTCGAATCGGCGGATTCTGCGCTGGTCGTCACACTCAAGGCGCAGCGGGCGGGGAGCTACCAGTTTGTGATCGGGAGCGGCATCACAGCCAACGTCCGCGTGGACGCGATTCCGAAGCCCTAAGACAGCTCGCTATCAGTCGGCCGCGGCCGGCTCCGTCGCGGCTCTCCGCGCGCGCCGGCCGAACCGGAGCGCCAGCTCGTCGAGATACGTGTAGACGACGGGCGTCACGTACAGCGTGATCAGCTGAGAAAACGCTAACCCACCAACCACGGCCAGGCCCAAGGGGCGGCGCGACTCTGCGCCGGCGCCCCAGCCGATCGCGATCGGCAGCGTTCCCATGAGCGCCGCCATGGTCGTCATCATGATGGGCCGGAATCGCACGCTGCAGGCCTCGATGATGGCGTCGCGCGGCGATTTGCCTTCGCCGCGTTCGGCCTCCAGCGCGAAGTCGATCATCATGATCGCGTTCTTCTTCACGAGCCCCACGAGCATGATGATGCCCACGAAGGCGTAGATGCTCAATTCCGTGCGGAAGATGAAAAGCGTGAGCAACGCGCCGAAGCCCGCGAAGGGCAGACCCGACAAAATCGTCAGCGGGTGGATGAAGCTCTCGTAGAGAATTCCCAGCACGAGGTAGATGACCAGGATCGCGAGCACCAGCAAGAACAGCAGGCCCTGCTGGCTCGATTGGAATGCCTGTGCCGTCCCCGAGAAACCCGTGCTGATGGTCGACGGCAACGTCTGTCGCGCGGCTTTCTGTACATCATTGACGGCCGTCCCGAGCGAGACCCCGGGCGGCAAGTTGAAGGACAGGGTCACGGAAGGCAGCTGGCCGCTGTGGTTCACACTCAGCGGCCCCACGTCGCTCGTCGCCGACGCGACCGAGGTGAGCGGCACGAGCTTGCCGCTTTGTGAGCGCAAATAGAGCAGCTGCAGCGCCGCGGGATCGCGCTGGTACTCGGGGAGGAGCTCGAGAATGACCCAGTACTGGTTGTTCGGCGTGTAAATCGTCGAGACCTGCCGAGACCCGTATGCGTCGTACAGCGCCTGCTCGATCTGCCCGACCGTGACGCCGAGACTGGTTGCCCGATCGCGGTCGATTTTCAGGCTCACCTGCGGATTCTTGATCTGGAGGTCGGTCGTGACGTCCGCCAGGGTGGGAAGGCCGCGCAGGACGCGCTCGAGCTTGGCGGCGTTGGCGTACAGCGCGTCCATGTCGGCGCTCTGCAACGTGAACTGATATTGGGTCTTGGTCGGGCGACCGCCGATGTTGATGGATGGCGGCAGCTGGAGGTAGGTCTTGATGCCCGTCACATTGTTGAGCTTCGCGTTGAGCTCGCGTACCACCTGGTCGGCCGGGAGCCGCTCGCCCATGGGCTTCAGGCGAATGCTCAGGCGGCCTTGGTTCATCGTGCCGCCACCAATGAACGACATGTAATGCAGCACGTTGGGATCGCGTCCGATGATGTCGGCGACCGCGAGCTGATGGTCGCGCATACTCTCGAACGATGCTCCCTCGAGCGTTTCGGTCGTGCCTCGAATCTGGCCCTGGTCCTCGGTCGGAATGAACCCCTTCGGGACGAAAGGATAGAGCACGAACGTCGCCACCAGGATGCCGAGTGAGCACAGCATCGCCAGCGGGCGGTGATCCATCACCCACGCGAGCGAGCGCTCGTAGAGTCCGAGGCCGCGTTGATACACGCGCTCGGTGGCCTCGTAGAAGCGGCCGTGCTTGGCTTCCTTTGGCGGACGGAGGAAGCGGCTGCACAGCATGGGCGTGA
>Ga0070730_10000415_pt1 | contig 50454 bp, 52 predicted proteins | sample Coa_R1_3_FD_66447 | JGI IMG/M metagenome (GOLD analysis project Ga0070730, IMG submission 66447) | Surface soil microbial communities from Centralia Pennsylvania, which are recovering from an underground coalmine fire - Coalmine... | ecosystem: Environmental > Terrestrial > Soil > Unclassified ...
GTAGCGTGGCGAGACGTAGTCGGTGTAGGCGAGGAAGGGACCGGCCGGGTCTTTGTCCGGCCAGCCTGCCAGCTCACCGAAGCCGGCGATCATCGCGCCCATCGTGCCGAAGCCGGCGAGGGCGCTCTGCGGGCCGTCCTGGCCGTTGAGGCAGGTGCTGAGCATGATCAGGCCGGGGTTGATCTGCCGCAGCGTCTCGTAGTCGAGGCCCGCGCGGCGCAGGGCGCCGGCGGCGAAGCTCTCGGCCACGATGTCGGCCCAGCGCACCAGCTTGAGCAGCAACCCGCGGCCCTGCGGCTTGCTGAGGTTGATGCTGATGCCGAGCTTGCAGCAGTTGACGTTGCTGAACAGGCCCGAACGCTCGGCGCCCGACTCTCCGTCTTTGAACGGCTGGAACGAGCGCACCGCATCGATGTGTGTGGCGCTGTCGACCTTGACCACGGTAGCGCCGTAGTCGGCCAGGTAGCGGATCGCCACGGGCCCCACCATCGCCCAGGTCAGGTCCAGGACCTTGAGACCGGCGAGGGCGGCGACCTCACCCCCCGGCCCCCTCTCCAGTTTCTGGAGAGGGGGGGACTGTGGTGTTGATTGGAAGATTTCGGCGTTGTGCTGGCCGAGGGTCGGCGCGGGGCGATGGTAGCGAATCGGGGTGGCGCTGAATTTGGCGAAGGGGCCGGGATAGACGGCGGCCTCAGGCGTGGCCTCACCCCCGGCCCCTCTCCATGGGATGGAGAGGGGAGCAATGGAGAGGGGAGCGTTTGTACGGTTCCCAGTTCCCGGTTCCCGGTTCCCTGCCGCCGGTGTCCAGTAGCCGCGGGCGGCGAGCTGCTCGGAATGAACCACGTCGGCGGTGGTGCTGACGGGCACGATCAGCAGCTTGCGCTGCATGCCGCCGGCGAACAGCTCGGCCTTGGTGTGCGCCAGGGCGAAACGACCGAGCGCCTGCTGGCAGCGCTCCAGCTCGCTCATCGGCTCCTGGCCGCCGACGAGCTGCACGGCGAGGTTCCACCAGTCTTTGTCGCGCGTGGTCTCGTCGATGAAGCCTTCCTCGTAGACCCACTCCATCAGCCGCCGCGTGAAGCCGCCGAAGGCGGTGCCGAAGAGGAAGGTGATCGAGGCGTAGCCGTCTTTGCAGGGAAAGATGAAGCGCAGCAGCACCGGGCCGAGCTTGACGCCGCCGCCAACGCGCAGCACCGGCTTCTCGCCCCAGCCTTCCTGCAAGATCATCGACATCGTGGCCATCGCCGCGGCCGTCTGCGCCGAGACATCCACGTGCTGGCCGGCGCCGTCGCGCTCGCGGGCCGCGTGGGCGATCAGCGCGTTGACCGCGGCCTCGGCGCCGGCATGCAGGAAGGCCTGCGGCACCGTGCAGCGCACCGGGGCGCGGTCGTCGTCGCCGGTGAGCAGCAGGGCGCCGGAGGCGGCGTAGGCGGTCAGGTCGGTCGCGGCCCAGCCGGCCTTCGGTCCCATCTGCCCGAAGGGCGTGATCGAGACCATCACCAGCCGCGGGTTGATCGCCGCGAGCGCCGTGTAGCCGAGGCCGAGCCCGTCGAGGTAGCCGGGCGCGAACGATTCGATCAGAAAGTCGGCGCCGCGCACCAGCTCACGCAGCCGCTGCTGTCCCGCCGCGTGCGCCAGATCGAGCGTGATGCCGCGCTTGTTACGGGCGTAGGCGCGCCAGAACAGGCTGTCTTCGGCAGCGCCGCTGTCGCCGGCGAAGGGGCCGATGCGCCGTGCCGGCGAGCCGTCGGGCGGCTCGATCGCGATTACGTCGGCGCCGAGGTCGGCGAGCATCTGCCCGCAGAGCATGCCCCGTTCGTCGGTGAGGTCCAGCACTCGGTACGGTTCCAGCATGGCGCCCCTCCGCGCAGCGTGTGCCGAACAATAGCACACGCGCTCCGGGCGCGTCAGACGTCGCACCGGCGCCGGGGCCGCGAACGCGCGGGAACGATTTCAATCGTCGTCGTCGACCGGTTGGCGTGTGCTGGAGGGCGGCGGGCCGCTGCGGTTGGTGGGCAGCAGCAGCGGCGGCAGTGGCGTTTGCGTGAAGTCGAAGTCCGCCATCAGATCTCCAAGCTGCGGCTCGTTCTCGCGCACGGATGGCCGCGGATCGGGCCGGCCGTCGTTAGCCGGGTCGAGCCGCTGGCCGCCGAGGAAGACATCCTCGATGAACTTCAGGTAGGCGTCGAAGCTCAGCGTCTGGTGGTCGATGGTACCCTGCCGCGCGTAGGGGCTGATCACGAGCGCGGGCACGCGCAGACCGTAGCCGTTCTCGTCCACCACCGGCGGCGTCACGTGGTCATAGAAGCCGCCCCAGTCGTCCCAGGTGAGGAAGATCGCCGTACTGTTCCACTCCGGCCCCTGCATCACGGCGTTGATCAGGCTGGTCACGTACGCCTGGCCGGTGCTGACCAACGCCGGCGGATGCTCGCTGTCGGCGCTGTTGGGCACGATCCAGGAGACGGCCGGCAGCGTGCCGTTGGCGGCGGCAGCGTAGAAGTTGCCCACCGGCTGCACGTTGCCGAGCTGGTTGTCTTGCCTCACCGTCTCGAACCAGGGCAGCGGATTCCAGATGCCCGGCACGCTGGCACGCTGCGCCCGCGCTGGGCAGGCCATCGCGTCGTTGGCGCAGTCCGGCTCGTTGCCCTCGTCCAGGTAGTAGCCCCAGCTCACGCCGGCGTTGTGCAGCAGGTAGGTGATGTCGGTCCAGGAGAACTGCGGCGCCGGCAGAGCGCCGCGCTGGATCGCGGCGCGCAGCAGGAAGGCGGAGCCGCCGGGCGTCTGCAACTGGTTGGTGCAGCTCATCGGGTCGCCGCTGGCGCAGCGCGCCGACCAGCCGGAGACGGTGAACAGGTGCGCGGGCAGGCTCCAACTGGCGTTGGGCTCGAACATGCGGTCCTGCAGGACGAAGTTCTGCGCGTAGGCCCAGTAATTGGGGATCTCGCGCGCGTCGCGGTAGCCCATCACGTCCGGCAGTGTGCCGCCCTCGGTGCAGGCCGGGTTGTTGGCGCCGTTGCAGGAGAGGCGCCGGCCGGCCTGCTGGCGGGCGATGAAGCCGTCCATCTTGCCGCCGTCCACGTCGTCGCGCGCGTCGGTCGCGCCGTGCGGGCCGCCGGCGTTCTGGTCGTTGGCGTCGTGGTAGGGCGCCACGCAGGTTCCGCTCTGCGGATCGGGGAGGCAAACGCTGGGCACGCCGTTTTGCATGGGAATGCCGTCGGCGCCGGGAAAGGTGCCGAAGTAGGAGTCAAACGAGCGGTTCTCCTGCATGATCACGATCACGTGCTGAAGCGGGACCGGCTGCGCCGCCGCCGTCCGGGTGAAGCCGACTCGGTTGCCGCCGCCGGCCGCGAACAGCGCCGCGACGGCCGCCGTGATCAGCGCCGGTTTGAGCACGCGCGCCACCTGACGTCTCATCGATCCCCTCCGCGCGTAGATAAGCAAACGGCGCGCCCACGCGCCATGCAGCGCGCCGAACCCGCTTGGTCTCTGCACGAGAACGAGCGGGTTCGAGTTTCGCGAGAAGGAACTGTACCGTTGCGTGCGTGCGGAGCGGCGCCTCGACCGTCAGCGGGTGCGCGCCGTGCCGCGCTGCCAGGCCAGCATCAGGCCCATCGTCAGGCTGCCGGCCACCAGCGCCTCGGCCACGTCCACGGGCACGAAGCCCCAGCTCAGCTCCAGCTCGCCGCTGATCGCGCTGGCCGCCAGGCCCACCAGGACGCAGAGCGCCACGAGCGCCGCGACCCGCAGCCGCCCGGCCGCCAGCCGCAGCACACCCGCGCCCACCGCCGCGCCCGCCAGCACCGGAAAGATCTCGTTCACGCCACCCTCCCGCCGCGGGCCGGCTGCCGTGCCGCGCGCCGCGCGCCTGCAGCGCATCCTACGCCCCGCATCGCGGAAACGGTAGTAGATTGCCAATCTGCCACCGGCAGAAATCGCGATCGCGGCCTGGGCCGCGGCGGAGCTCAGCGTCCGGCCGCCTTGTGGCCGCCGCGCCTCGGCAGCGCGTCGCGGCGGATCAGCTGCTCCTCAAGCCGCTCGTCGGCCAGGCGCAGCAGCCCAACCTTCTCCAGCTCGTGCGCCAGGTCGAGCAGTTGCAGGGCGCTGAGGTTGCGTTGTTGCGTCAACAGGAGGAACTGATCGAGCAAAGCGCGCAGGCTCTCGTCTTGCTGGAACTGGCGCGGCATGGCCTCACCCCCCGGCCCCCTCTCCAGGTCTTTCCATCGCGCGGAGCGCGATCTCAGATGGAGAGGGGGAGGCTGCGGTTGGGATTGTAGTTGATGGGAGGATCAGCGGGCGGTCGTGCAGCGGGTGGGAAAGGACGGTGATCGGGTGCTCGAAGACGGTCGCAAGCAGCTCGGCCGTGAGCACCTCCCACGGGGCGCCGCAGGCGACGAGGCGGCCGCGTTGCAGCACGGCCACACGGCCGGCGCAGGCGGCGGCAAGGTTCAGGTCGTGCACGACGATCAGCACGGCGCCGCCCGCCGCGGCCTGCTCCCGCGCGATCTGCATCACCAGCTCTTGATGGCGGATGTCCAGCGCCGCGGTCGGCTCGTCCAGCAGCAGGATCGGCGCCTGCTGCGCCAGCACCCGTGCCAGCGTCACCCGTTGCTGCTCGCCGGTGGAGAGCGAGGGATAGGCGCGGCCGGCCAGCTCCAGCGCATCCACCCGCGCCAGCGCCTCGCGCACGATCGCCAGGTCGGCGTCGCTCTCGCCGCGGCGGGCGCCGAGGTGCGGGCCTCTGCCCATCAGCGCGACCTCGAAGGCGCTGAAGGCGAACTGCAACAGCGTCTGCTGCGGCATCACGGCGCGCCGCAGCGCCAGCGCCCGCGGGCGGAACGCCGAGAGCGGCCGGCCGTCCAGCAGCACCGCGCCGGCTGCCGGTGTGAGATCGCCGGCCAGCACGCTCAGCAGGGTCGATTTGCCGGCGCCGTTCGGACCCACGAGCGCAAGCACTTCGCCCGCCCGCAGCGCGATGCTGACGCCGTCCAGCAGCAGCGCCTCGCCCGCGCGGAAACAGACACCGCGGGCCTCAAGCACGGTAGGAAACAGGGAACAGGGAATAGCGAATAGCGATGGTGTAAGGCGTGGGGCGCAGGGCGCGGAGTCCTGGTCGGAGCGCTTCGGACTTCACGGTGCTCTGGCGCAGGGCGCTCCGCGGTGCGTAGAGAGCAGGCATGGCGCCGCGCCGCTCCCCACGCCTTCTGTCCCCTGTTCCCTGCGCCCTCCGCCCTCGTCTCATCCCCAGCCGCCATGCTCCTGCCGGGTGCGGTCCAGCAGCCAGAGGAAGAACGGCCCGCCGGCCAGCGCTGTGACCACGCCCAGCGGAATCTCGCGCGGCAGCGCCACGGTGCGGGCGAACAGGTCCGCGAGCAAGAGCAGCGCCGCGCCGGCCAGGGCGCTGGCCGGGAGCAGGGTGCGGTGGTCGGCCCGGCGATCAGGCGGATGATGTGCGGCACCACGAGGCCAACAAAGCTGATCACGCCGGCCACGGCCACGGCCGCCCCCGTGAGCAGCGCCGCCATCGCGATCAGGATGAAGCGCGCCCGCTCCGTGTCCACGCCCAGGTGCCGCGCCTCGCTTTCGCCCAGCACCAGCAGGTTGAGCGTACGGCCGTAGCGCGGCAGCACGAGCGAGCCAATGATCACAAACGGCGCCACCGCACCCACGGTCGTCCAGGTCGCGCTGCCCAGACTGCCGAGCTGCCAGAAGACGACGTTGCGCAACTGCGCGTCGTTGGCGAGGAAGAGCAGCAGCCCGGTCAGTGCCCCGGCGATCGCGTTCAGCGCCACGCCGGCCAGGATCAGCGTCACCACCTCGGTGCGGCCGCCGTAGCGGGCGAAGCGGTAGACGACGAGCGTGGCCAGCAGCCCGCCGGCGAAGCCCGCCAGCGGCAAGGAGGCCGCACCAAGCGCGGTGAAGCCGATCACGATCGCCGCCACGGCGCCGAGGGCGCTGCCAGCCGAGACACCGATCAACCCCGGCTCGGCCAGCGGGTTGCGGAAGATGCCCTGCAAGACCGCGCCGGCCAGCGCCAGCGCCCCGCCGACCAGCCCGGCCATGACGATGCGCGGCAGCCGGATCGCCCAGAGCACCGCATCCTGCTGCCGCGTGACCGCGACATCGATATGGATGCCCGCATGGCGCAGCACGATCGCAATCGCCTCCAGCGGCGAGATGCGCACCGCGCCGATGCCCGCGTTCAGCAGCGTGGCGCCGACAAGCAGCAGCAGCAGGGCCGGAAACAACGCCGGCCGCGAGCGCACAAAGGCGCCGGCGCCAGCCGCGCCCTCGCCTCGCGCCCTTGCCCACGGCCGTGCCAGTTGCAAGACTCCGCCAATCCTCCGCGCACCGGCGGCCCCTCGGCCCTCACCCCCGGCCCCTCTCCCAATCCTGGGAGAGGGGAGGCCTTTTACTACGCCCTACGCCCTGCGCCCCCGTTTCCTGTTCCCTACTTCAACTCGGGGTGGAGCAGCTTCGCCAGGTCGCTCAGCGCCTGGCCGGTACGCGGCCCCATACCCAGCAGGTACTGATCTTCCAGGCTGACCACGCGCTTGTTCTGGCCTGCCGGCGTCTGCGCGATGCCGGGGATCTGCAGCACGCCGTCCACACCGCCCGCGTCCTTCAGCGCCGCGCTCGTGATCAGGATCACGTCGGGCGCGGCCGTCACCAGCGCCTCGGCCGTGATCGGCTTCGAACCCTGGATGCCCGCCGCGTCGGCCGCGTCAACGCCGCCCGCGGCCACGATCATGTCGTGCGAGGGGAAGCCCTGGCCCCAGATCTGCTGCGTGCCGCCGCCGCGGATGTTCAGGAAGGCGACCTTCGGCTTGCTGGTGGCCTTCGCGGCCAGCGCCTTCGCCTCGTTCACGCTTTGCTGCTCGGCGGCGATCAGTGCTGCACCGCGACCGGGCACACCCAGCGCCGCGGCGATGTTGCGAATCTTGGTGGGAATGCCGTCGATCGTGGCATCGTACTTGAAGATCACGACGGGCACGCCGGCGCCGCGCAGCTGCTCGATTACCGGCGGCGGACCGGCCATTTCGTCGCCGACGATCAGCGATGGCTTGAGCGCGAGGATCGGCTCAGCGGTGAGCGTACGCTGGTAGCCGATCTGCGGCAGCTTCGTCACCTCGGGCGGATAGGTCGAGCTGATGTCCACGCCGGCCACGTTTGAGCCAAGGCCGAGCGCGTAGATGATCTCGGTGATGTCGCCGTCGAGCGGCACCATGCGGTCGATGTTCGTGACCTGGATGCCCTTGCCGTCCTTGTCCGTTGCCGTGGCGGGCAGCTTCGGCGCCGTCTCGGTAGCGACAGCCGCCGCGGGCGAACCGGCGGCGGTTGGCGATGCGGATGCGGCCGTGGGCGAGACGGCAGCCGGCGAGCTGCGCGCGGCCGTGGCTGCTGTGCCGGACGGAGCCGACGCGGCGGCCGGCGTGCCGGCGGCGCGTGAGGCCGCGGGCGGCTGCGTGGCGGCGCTGTTGGCCTTGTTGCCGCCGATGTTGTTACTGCTGCTGCACGCCACCAGCGCGACGGCCAGCAGCACGGCCGCGATCGGCCGCAGGGCGCGGAGATAGGGGATCACGCGTGCGACTCCTGCCGTGCGATTGCTGCGCCCGCGGTCGCAAACCGGCGTGCGCACGGCGGCAGCAGCCCGCCCTGCCGCGGCGCCGCGACGCAAGGGGGCCGCCGCGGCCTGTATCCAGTCTCCGAAGCCCCCGGCGCGGCGTCAAACAGATCTGTACATCCAGCCGCGCCGATCTCGGAGATTTAGCAAGAATTACCCAGAGTCCGTGCGTGGCCGCGGCCTGCCCTCAGCCCGCCGGCGCGGCGACGATGCGCTCCGGGTAGCGGGCATAGGTGATGATCGACCGCGGCTCGATCGCCAGGTAGCAACCGTCGCCCGGCCGGCCCCAACCGCGCGGGCTGGTATCGCCCAGCCCAACGTGCACGGCTTCAATTCGCGCGAAGTCCGCGTCGTCCTGGTGCACGGGCCGCGCCGTGCCCTGCACGATCACCGCCAGGTCGATGCCCTCGAAGGTCGTGAGCGCCACCCTCGGCTGCCGCGCCACCATGCGGTAGCGGGCGGCCGTGCGCGTGGTGGGAATGTGGAAGACGCCGCCGATCAGCAGACAGCCGATCGGCGCCACGCGCGGCTCGCCGGCGGCCGTGGCCGTGCTCAGCGCCACGACGGTGTTGCCGTTGAAGACGGCGACCACCTGCCGCGCCGAAAGCGAGTGCTCCGGCATCTCGAACGAGCTGCGCAGAAACGGCCCCGCCCCGGCGATGCCGCGATCGATCAGCGCCTGCAGGCGCGCCATGTCCGCAGCTGACTCCTGCATCCATGCCCCCGCGGCCGCCGGCTCCGCTATGATCTCGGCCAGTATGGTCGCCAACTGGCCCCTGGCGGCCACATCCATCGTAGCGGGAGAAAGGGAGCAGCGATCAAATGTGTGATGGCCGTGAGCCGATCATCGCCGCCGGCACGGAATTCGATGCCGAGATCACCGCCACCGTCAAAGAGGCCGTGTGGGCCTTCCTCGCGACCGCCGGCGGGCGCCAGCCGCACGTGCGCGTCGTCCATCCCGTGTGGGAAGGGCGCGCCGTCTGGATCGCGACGCGCAGCGGCTCGGCCAAAGTGCGCCAGCTCGCGCGCAACCCGCGAGCCGAGCTGTTCTATTGGACCCATGCCGGCAAGCACCTCACCGTGACCGGCGCCTGCGTGCTCGCTGCCGCCGCGTCCGAGAAGGCGCGGCTCTGGGCGCTCTTCAAGGAAGACCCGATCGCCGGCTACGACCCGGCCCTGATCTGGAAAGGGCCCGACGATCCCAACCTCGCCCTGCTGCGCCTCGATCCGCGCCGCATCGAGGCGTTCAACACGCCGGAGCTGGCGCAGGGGATCAAGCCGCGCCTCTGGCGGGCGCAGGGGTAGGCTGCAGCCGGGCGGTGCGGGACCGCCGAGTCAGGCCGTCGCTTCCACGAACTGCGCGCGGAAGGCCGCGATCTCCGCCCGCGGCACGCCGATGCCGCGCAGGTAGCCGGCGGTCGAGCCGTGGCGCTCGTCCAGGTAGGAGAGCACGGCCTGCATCGCCGCGGCCGGCGCCCGGAAGAGCGGTTCGGCCCTGTCGATGTCGACGCCGCGCGCGCGGCTGCGGGCGCGGAACTCCGGCAGCTTCGGCGCAATGTAGCCGTCGGAGAGCGCGAAGTCGGCGATGATCGCCTCGTCCGGCACGCCGGCGGTACGCAGCAGCAGCGCCGCGGTCACGCCGGTGCGGTCCTTGCCGGCGGCGCAGTGAAACAGATAGGGGTACGACTCCTCCGCGGCCAGGTGCGCGAAGACGCGGCGAAACGTCTCGCCGCTGTGCTCCAGCATGTGGATGAACATCTGCTCCAAACGGAAGGCGCCCCAGTCGAAGCCGGGGCTGCGGTCATCGCCCATCACGTTGACGTTCACACGCATCGGGTTGTGCACGTGGCGCACGCCGGGCGGCAGCCGGTCGGGATAACGCGCGATCTCCTGCTCGCTGCGCAGATCGCAGACCAGTCCCAGGCCGAGCCGTGCGATCGCGATCTGGTCGGCGTCGCTCAGATAGGCAAGGGAATCGGCGCGAAAGATACGGCCGCTGCGCGTGCGTCTACCGCCATCGGTGGCGTAGCCGCCCAGGTCGCGCAGGTTGAACATCCCCTCCAGCCGCAGCGGTGTACCGGGCGCGGCCAGCGCCTCCGCGTGCAGATCCGAGAGGGCGGCGGGAGGTTGCGCGATCGGCGGCGCCGCGGCCGGCCGGCGGCTGCCGGCGTTGTGCCGCTGCGGCGCCGGCGAGGCGGCAAGCGGGCGCTTCGGGGCGAAGTTCGACATAGACCCTCTTTCGGAAGCGGCGGACTACTGGATTCGGCGCCGTCCGCTCCGATGCTCAGAGTAGCGGTTCCGCGTTAGGTCGGCGTTACGCGCCGCCGCTGCCGCCGAGCACGGGCCAAACTGTTACCCGACTGTTATCCCGCGGGTAGCAGACACGCCTGCGCCGGCGATCCGCCGCTGCCGAGGATGATGGCGAGGGGGCATCGCATGTTCACACGCAAGAGCAAGCCGGTCGAAGATCGCGTGCATCGTGTCGTCGAGGCGACGGGGCGGGCGCCGGAGCTTCGACAGGAGGGTGAGCCGCCGGGCGACAGTTTCCGCGCGGCGCCGGGGCCGATTCCGCCGCGGCGCATCGTCGAGCCGGAACCCGAGCCGCTCTATCCGGCGCCCGGCCGCGATGCCGCACCGATCGAGCAGGTAAGCTCGCTGCGCCAGAGCGTGATGCAGCGCGTGGAGCGCGAGCCGGTGAAAGAAGAGCCGGCGCTGGTGGCGCGCGTGCGCAGCAACTGGCTGCGCGACCGCCCCGACCCGCTGGTGCTCGGCGCCGTGGTGGTCGTGGCCGTGGTGGTCGGCCTGGTGCTGCTGCCGCTGCTCTTCCACGGCGGCAGCTCCAAGAAGAGCAGCACCGCGCAGAACCCGACCACGGTGGCGGCCCAGCCGGCCGCTCCGGCGGTCAGCGCCGTCGCCGGTAAGGCAACGGCCGCGCCGGCGACATCATCAAGCCCGATCTTCGCCGCGGAGACGCCGGCGGCCACGGCGGCCGCGGCGCGGCCCGCCGCCTCGCCGCCGGTCTTCGGCGCCCCGGCCGCTGCCGGCCCGCAGTCCGGCAGTGCTGCTTCGCCCGCGGGCGGCCTCGGCCCGGCGGCGCGCACGGTCGCAACCTCAGCGGCTACGCCCGCGCCCGGCGCCACGCCACCGCTGACGCGCCCGGCGCGCAGCGCCCCGCTCACCCCTCCCTCGGCCACGCCGGATCCGGGCCAGTCGCTGGTTGGCGTCGTCGGCAACGCCGCGGCCGCACAGCCGCCGGCGCAGGTGGGCAGCAGCTCGCCCGGCCAGGTCAACATCCCCGGCGTGACCTCGAGCAGCAGTGCCGGCAGCGGCAGCAGCCGTGCCGGCGTGGCTCCCGCCCGCGTCAGCGGCGGCGGCAGCGCCCCGGTGGCCGCGGCCGCGCCGCAGCCCTCGACGATCGCGCCTAGCCTGGACGACATCGCCGCGCAGACGCAGCGCGCGGCCAGCGCCGCCTCCTCGCGCGGCGGGCACTAACAGCCGGAGAGCAAGCATGGTGCAGGCAGCCTATCTGCGCGACGCGGGTGCGGGCGCGCCGAAGGACCCGGTCTTCGAGATTTGGCCCGCTTCGCCGCAGACCGCGGCGGCCACCGGCCTTTCGGCCGTCTTCCTCGAAGAGCTGATTCTCAAGACGATTCACTACGCCGGGCCGTCGACGCTCGAACACCTGCAGCGGCGCACCGGCCTCTCGGCAGCGGTGGTGGAAGAGATTACCGATAGCCTGCGTGGCCTCGGCCTGGTCGACATCTCCACCGTGCAGGACCACGGCGGCCAAAACTACTCCGCGCTCGGCTACCGCTTCGTGCTCAGCGGCAAGGGGCAGGCCCGCGCCCAGGACGCGCTCAGCCGCTCGCGCTACGCCGGCCTGGCGCCGGTGGTGATGGAGAGCTACACCGACTTGGCGCGGCGCCAGTCGCTGCGCGGCAGCCCGGCCACGGCCGAGCAGATCGCCCGCGCCATGGCGCCGTTCGTACTGCAGCCGCTGGTGCGCGACTCGCTGGCCCGCGCCTTTCACTCCGGCCGGCCGTCGCTGATCTACGGCGATTCCGGCAATGGCAAGACGGCGATCGTGGACGCCTACGCCCGCAGCTTCGGCGAGAACGTGCTGATTCCCGGCGCCCTCTACGTGAACGGCCAGACGATCCGCATCTACGACCCGGCGGTGCACAAGATCGCGGACATCGCCGAGCATCAGGCCGCGCAGCAGCCGGCGCACAGCGTTCTCAAAGGCACGGCCAAGCCGCTCGACCGCCGCTGGATCGCCGTGCGCCGCCCCGTCGTGGTCGTCGGCGGCGAGCTGACGGCGGACGATCTCGAGCTCTCTTACGACACGGGCGGCGGCTTCTACCAGGCGCCGGCGCACCTGAAGGCGCAGGACGGCATCTTCGTGATCGACGACTTCGGCCGTCAGCAGGTGAGCCCGGCGGCCCTGCTGAACCGCTGGATCGTGCCGCTGGAGCGCGGCTACGACCTGCTGGCGCTGGCCACGGGCGAGCGACTGAACGTGCCCTTCGAGATGAGCGTGCTCTTCTCCACCAACCTTTCGCCGGCCGACCTGGCGGACGAGGCGTTCCTGCGCCGCATTCCCTACAAGGTACGGCTCACCGGCCCGACCGAGGGCGACATGGCCGAGATCACGCGGCGCGAGGCGAAGATCAAGAACATCGACGTGGACGAGACGGCGGTGCAGTCATTGGTGGCCGCCGTCTTCCGCCCCGACCGGCCCACGCCGAAGGCCGTCTATCCGCGGGACCTGATCATGATCATCGACGACGGCGCCCGCTACTACGGCGAGAAGCCGCTGCTGACGCCCGAGAAGATCGCTGCCGCCTGCGATGTCTACTTCGTGCAGGAGAACGGCTGATGGCCGCTCGCACCGCCGCGGCCCTGCCGCTGCGCGGCCGGCCGGCGCTGATTGCCGCCGGCGTCTGGGCCGCGCTCCTGCCGCTCTGCGTCCGGCAGGCGCACAACCCGCTGCATCTCGTGCTGCTCGCCGGCTTCTCGGCCGTGCTCGTGGCGCTCGCCGTCTGCGACGCGACGACGATGCTGCTGCCGAACAAGCTGACCTATCCGGCCGCACTGGCGGCGATCGCGCTCGGCTGGGCCTGGCCGGCGCACGGCTTCGGCGCGACGATCGCGGGCGGCCTCGCCGGCTGGGCGATCATGTTCGCGCTGTTCGCCCTCGTGCCGGGCTTCGGCGCCGGCGATGTCAAGCTCTGCGGCCTGATCGGCCTGCTGGTGGGCTGGCCGCTGCTGCTGACGGCGCTGATGGCCGGAGTGCTGCTCAACGGGCTGGTGGTGGTGCTGGGGCTGGCGATCGGCCGGCTGCGCCTGCGCGGCGCCATGCCCTACGGACCAGGGCTGATCGCCGGAGCGCTGCTGATCCTGCTGCGAGCGCACTGAGCGCACCCGCGCACCGTCGTTACCGCCGCCCGGCACTGTCATCGGTCACCTGGTACCTGGTACCTGCTTATCTGCAAGGAGCACGGCATGGCGTTGCAGACGGAGCCGCCGCGCACACCCACCGCGGCGCCGGAGCCCCGTCGCCTCACGCATACGCGCGCCTGGGACCTGGCCAGCAAGGCGCTGCTCGTCGCGGTGTTCACCGTCTTCGCCGCGGCGCATTTCCAGCACTGGCGCACAACCGGCACGGCGACGGGGCTCGGCCTCGTGCTGCAGGAGGCGCTGACCGCCTTCCTCTTTCTTGTGCGCCGCGCGCCGCGCCGCACCTCCGCCGCGCCGTGGGACTGGCTCCTGGCCTTCGGCGGCAGCTTTCTGATCCTGCTGGTGCGGCCCTCCGGCCATCCCCTCTGGGGGCTGGACGCCGTGGCGATTGCGCTGCAGTGGGCAGGGCTGGTGGGCTGCCTGCTGGCGCTGGGTGTGCTGGGCCGCAGCTTCGGCGTGGTGGCCGCGGACCGCGGGCTGCGCACCGGCGGGCCGTACGCGGTCGTGCGGCATCCGGTCTACGCCTCCTATCTGCTCACGCAGACGGGCTACCTGCTGCAAAACCCGAGCGTGTGGAACCTCGGCCTCGTGCTGATCGTCACTGCCTGCCAGGTCGGCCGCATCCATGCCGAAGAGCGCGTGCTGGCGGAAGACGCGGCCTGGGCCGCCTTCGCCCGGCACACCCGCTACCGGCTGCTGCCCGGCCTGTTTTAGTCCCCGCGAGGGACTCTTCTGGGCTCTGGACCGCACTCAGGAGTAGAGCCTGTGAGCTTGTTCACCGATCCGGTGTGAAGTTCGCTGCACACCGCCAGGGCCGGCGGGCCTACACTCCACCCTGTTGCGCCGGCGCATGAGGCGCCGCGGCGCCGTGCCGGAAGGCCATGATGTGAGCAGCAGTATCCTGATCGTCGCCTACGACCCCGACTGGCCCCACCGCTACGAGCTTGAAGCCGGCGGTATTCGGCAGGCGCTCGGCGGCCGCTGTCTCGCCCTCGAACACATCGGCAGCACCGCCGTGGCGGGGCTGGCCGCCAAGCCGGTCGTCGACATCATGGCCGGCGTCACGAGCCTTGCGGACGCCGGCGCCTGTATCGTGCCGCTGCAGCGCCTCGGCTACGCCTTCCACCCCGAGGTCACCGCGCAACTGGGCATGCACGACGACCGCCTGTTCGTGAAAACCGTGGATGGCCGCGTCGTGGCGCACCTGCATCTCACGCAGCACGGCGGCGCCTTCTGGCAGGAGAAGCTGCTCTTCCGCGACTTCCTGCGCACACATCCGGAAGCCGCCCGCGCCTATGCCGCGCTCAAGCGGGAGCTGGCGCCGCAATTCAGCGACGGCCCCTCGTATTCGACGGCCAAGACGGCGTTCATCCAGGCGACGTTGCGGCACGCACGTGGCGCTCCAGTCTCGGCGCTGGAGCCAGCCGGCGAATGGTCCGGCAGCCGGCAAGCTCAGGCCAGGCGCTCGCCCCAGACGCAGTAGCGCACGAAGTCGCGCGGCTCGCGGCCCTCGGCCAGGGCGCGGGCGCGCTGCGCCGCCACGATCGCGTCGAGCGGCTCGATCTGCACGCCCATGAGGCCGTGCGCCGCCAGCAGCTCGGCCACGCGCACGGCCGGGACGCCGCCCAGGAACGGCAGCGTCGCCTCGACCTCCGCGTCGTAGACATCACCGGTAGCCGTCTCCGCGCCGGCGGCGCGCGGCCCCCATTCGCCGTCGACGATCGCCACGCGCCCGCCGGGGCGTGCCAGCCTCGCCCAGGCCGCCAGCGCCTGCTCGGGATGCGGCAGTGTCCAGAAGAGGTGACGGCTGACGATGAGGTCGAAGCTGGCAGCGGGGAAGTCCGGCGCCTCGGCGTCGCCGGTCACAAACGTCGCGGCCAGGCCGGCGCTCCGCGCCTTCTGTCGCGCCCTGGCGATCATCTCCGGCGCAAGGTCGGAGCCGCTGACGTGGTGGCCGCGTTCGGCCAGCAGCAGCGCCAGAAAGCCGGTGCCGCAGCCGACGTCCAGCACATCCAGAGCGCGGCCGGGCGGCGCCAGCCGGTCCAGCAGCCGCTGCCAGGCGGTGCGCTCGGCGTCGCCGTGGATGGCGTGGTCGCCCTGCTGGTCGAAGGTCGCCGCCCGCTCGTTCCAGTAGCGGCCGATCGCCTCTTTCGCCTGCATCCAGGTGCTCCGATCCGCTGCGGCTTGCCGGACAAGGTCATGCAGGGACAAGCGCCGCCTCCGCCGCGCGGCCCAGCAGCTGAGCGGCTCGCCGCTCGCCGAAGCCGCCGCGCGATGCCAAAGCGTCGCCCGCGCGGCGCCGTCCGTGGCTCAGGAGCGCCGGCGCGCGAGGAAGCCGCTGTGCCCGATCAGGAAGACGGCGGCGATGATCAGGCCGATCAGGAACAGGTGGTGCACGGCGAAGGTCAGGATGGCGAAGACGGCCACCAGCACGATCAGCACGATCAGCAATCCTCGCAGCATGGGAATCCTCCTCGTCCGTGTGCAGACAGGCGCCGCACCGCGCGGTGCGGCGCCTCGCCCCATCCGCCGGGCGCTCGCAGTGTAACGGCCCCGCACGCTCTTGCCTATATCTGCTTCCGATACCCTTGCCCCGCGCCCCGACCAGGGCGAGCCAGGCGCCCACCGCGGCGACCGCCTGTGAATTGCATCACGATATCGCTTCCTCCCCGGCCATCGCCTCTCCGCGCGGCGGTGTATCCCCTGATGTGGCAGGGGAACGACCAACGGGCAACAGCTCTGCCGCGCAGCACTGCATGGAGCGTGCATCCCGTGCGAAGCCTCGCCCTGACGCAGACGCGGCGCATGGCATGAGCACGAGCACCGGCAGGAGCAGGGCCACGCGCTGCCGCCACGGGGCGCGGCGCCGGGCGAACGGAATCGAGGAGGACGTGGTGGAACGCGCAGGACTGCAAAACCGGCTGTGGCTGTGGATCGGCGCGGGTCTGGCGCTGATCGACGCGCTCATTCATCTGCTGGAAATCTCGGACGGCTTTGAAGACGCGGCCTACGAAGGCGTGCTGTTCATCGCGGCCGTCGTGGGCGGGGTGGTTGTCACTGCGGCGCTGCTGCGCGGTCTGCGCGGCGGCTGGCTGCTGGGGGGTGTGCTTTCTGTCGGGATGCTGACCGCGTATCTGGTCAGCCGAACGGCGGGGCTGCCGGCCATCCCGCGGCAGCCGTTCTGCCTGCCGGGCCTGGTCTCGCTGGCGGCGGAGGGGCTGTTCGTGTTCGTCGCCGCCCGCAGCCTGCTCGCGCAGCCCGGCCGCGAAGCAGTGGACCTGCCCGACGCCGCCTGAAACGGTGCGTCGCCGAGAGACCGGGCTGTAGCAACGTATGCAAGGGTTCGATCATGGACGGTCAGATTCAGGACAGCGAGACTCAGTCCCCTGCGGCAGCGGAGAGTACGGCGGCCGTGGCCGTACGCCCGGGTGCGCCGGTTCCGGCTGCGGCCACGCCGGCGGCGTCCGCCTGGCGCATCCGCGCGGCCGGCGACGCCGCGGTCACCGTTGCGCGGCCGCGGCGCCGGGCGCTGGCGGAGGCGCGCGGACTCGACCGTCTGGTGCGTGCGGAGCTGCGGCGGCGACAGGTGCTGCGTGGCGGCGCCCTGGGCGCGATAGCCGGTTTCCTCACGCTGGGCGTGGGCAGCTTTCTCAACTTCTTCAATCCGCGGCACACCAGCGGCTTCGGCGGCACGGTGCGCATTCCCGCCAGCCAGGTGCCGAAGCCGGGCGACGACCCGCTGAAGATCTTCGCGATCAAGGGCTTCCTGGTGAACCTGAAGCCGGGCGAGGGCGGCTTCCAGAGCGTGCCGCCCAGCAAGAGCGGCGGCCTGGTCGCGCTCTACCAGAAGTGCCCGCATCTGGGCTGCGCCGTGCCCTGGCGCCCCGACTTCCAGTTCGGCGGCTCGACCGGCTGGTTCCGCTGTCCTTGCCACGGCTCGACCTACACGAAAGGCGGCCTGCGCGTCTTCGGCCCGGCGCCGCGTTCGCTCGACACCTTCGCCCTGGTGCGCAACAGCGATGGCTCGGTGACGGTGGACACGGGCAAGATCACGCTCGGCGGCCTCGACGACCCGCAGCGCGGCAGTCTGCCGCCGGCCTGAGCGCGGCCCGGTCGTCGCACTTTCGGCGGCGCGGCGGAACTCCTCTCAAGCGGTCCTCCCAACTCGAGGGAGGGCCAGTACGACCGGGAGTTTTGCCGTGCCGCGCCGTCTCCTCGCCCTTCTCGCCGCCGCCTCACTGCTGCCGCTCGCCGCCTGCAGCGGCAACAACAACGCGACCAGGTCCAGCGCAAAGGCGAACGCCACCAGGCCGCCGGCCGCCAGTGTGGCCGCCGCCGCTCCGGACACAAGGAATCTGCAGGCGACGATCAGCGCGCAAAATCAGCAGCTTGCCGATCTGCAGGCCACGGTCGCTGCGTTGCAGAAACAGGCGCAGGATACGCCGGCGCCCGTCGTGAAGACCGTGCTCGTCACGGTCACGCCACCGCCGACACGCACGCCCAGTCCATCGCCGAGTCCCACTCCTGCTGCGGCCGGCACGCGCGAAAACCCCGTTCCCGTCAATACCGAGGTTGCCCTGGGCGACGGTTGGCGCGTAAAGGTGCTATCCGTCCAGCCGAACGCGACGCAGGCGGTGCTTGTGCGGAATCAATTCAACAAACCGCCTGCGGCAGATCACCAATTCTTCATCGCGCAACTGCAGGCCACGTTTACCGGTTCCGGCTCAGCGAAGCTCGATGGCGGTTTTCGCCTGCGGGCGGTCGGCGCCAGCGCCGTCGCTTACTCGACCTTCGACAATAGCTGCGGCGTGATCCCAAACGAGCTGCCCGACTCGGAAACCTTCACCGGGGGCACCATCAGCGGCAATCTCTGTTGGGAGATACGTTCGTCGGACGCCGGCTCGCTGGTGATGTTTGACAACCCATTTCTGGCTGGAAACCAGAGTCGCGTGTATCTCTCGCTCGTTCAGCAGTGAATGCATGAGTGCCGCCGCCCGTGGGCGGCGGCACTCGCTTCATTGCCGATCGTGGTTCGCTCCTCCTTGCGGTTGGTGTTTCGTGAGTGCCTGACTGCCGCCACCGGCCGAGGGTCTGACGCCGCCGCATGCAGTTGCGCCGCATCCGGCCAGACGCCGTGGGTCGCTTGCCAGCCGAGGCCGCGCCGCGCCATGAACGCCGAGACCGGCCCGCAACGCATCTGTTCCTGTTCCGTTACTCGGCGCCGCTGCGGGAGGGAGCGCCTGCCTTCGTTGCTCAAGGTGCGGCACAACGCCGCATGGCTACGAAGGAGAACGAGATGCGTCGGGTAAAGCGCTTCGGGCTGCGCGGCTTGCTGGTGGCGGCGGTGCTTGGTCTGGCGGCGGTGGGCGGCGGCATCGGCGCCGGCCATCAGGCCACGCCGGTGCACGCCGATATGAGCTGGTGTGCCGGCTGCTAGCCCACTCGTTGCGGGTGTGAACCATCGGGTCGGTCTGTCAGCTCGCCCACCAGAACATGGCGGTGAGCGGCGCCGTCGCGCTCGGGGCGGCCGCCAGGCGCGGAGGGGCATCCGATCCTGTGACATCCACCAGCGCCTCGCCGCGTGAGCGCGAGAGTTCGCGGTGGATCACGATGGTGCAGGCAAGCGGTACGGCGATCGCCAGCGGAGCGCGCCCGGCGATGATCGCGCCGAGCACGCCCAGCAGCAGCAAGGAACCTTCCTGCACCAGGTCCACGCGCACGAGCCGAAGCAGTGCCCCAAGGCGCCAGCGGCCGGACTGCACGCTCACGATGCCTTGCACGAGGACTTGATTCGTCAGGTACATCGCGACGCCGGCCGCCACAACGGCGAGCAGCATCCGATCGGTGAGCGTTCCGTCCACCAGCGGCACGCCGCTCACCGAACGGAAGACGATCGCTCCCGCCGCGACGCGCAGGGCCACCTGTGCGGCGTTGAACACCGTCTCAATCCAGGGGATCTGGCGCGCCGCCCGCCAACCCGCGCGGCGGACCTGATCCGTGATGATCCAGGCGAGCGCCGCCTCAACCATCGCGAGCGGCGCCGGCAAGAGCACTGCGGCCAGCAGGAAGGCCGTCGTATTGACGTAGTGCAAGGTGCGCGTGGCGAGCGGCACCGGTACGAGCAGCGAGGCCACGACCGCGACGCCGATCTCGCCGGCCATCAGCCAGGTGACCAGCCGCGGCTGCCACGGCGACACCGCGACCGCGATACCAAAAGCAACGACCGCGGCAACGGCGACGATCGCCACCGCGACATACACGCGACGGGGCAGAGGGCGCATCGAGACTACCTCGCGGCCGGTTCAATCGCATCGTAAGCGCGCTGCAAAGCGTTTGCAATAACCGCGGCTTGCTCGATCGCCGCGTGGCTACGGCTGCGCCGCCGCGCGGGCCGGCCGTTCCCACCAGCCGAAGCGGTTGACGAGCAGCTCAAGCTGCTCGGCGGCGCCGCTGACGCGCAGGCCGCCCAGCAGCGCCGCCCGCTGCGGCGGCGGCGTGAGCAGAAACGTCACCCACGCTTCCGGCGTCGCCTCGATCGCCAGGTCGGCCGGCTCGGCGGCGCCGCGCTGCACGGACCAACGGGCGCCGTCACAGCGCAGCGTCCAGGCGCGATCGGCCGCGAAGCGAATCACCCAGACCGCCGGCCGCTCGAGGAGGCGGCCGCGCCGGTTCAGCACGCTGGCGATGCCCGACATCGTCTGCGCCGGGTGCACCGCCTCGCCGAGCTGCGGCGGCCGGATCGCATGCTCGACGCCCCATACCGAAAGCGCTTCCACTACCGGCGCCAGGTCGCGCCCCGCCGCGGTGAGCTGATACCAGACCTCGCGCCGCCCCGGCCGCGCGTCGCGCGCGACGATGCCGGCCGCCTCCAGCTCGCGCAGCCGCAGCGTCAGCCACTTCGGCGTGATGCCGCCCAGCGATGCGAGCAGGTCGCTGAAGCGCTGCGGACCGCGCAGCAGATCGCGCACCACCAACAACGACCACTTCTCGCCGATCAGCTCCAGCGAGCGCGCCACCGGGCAGAAGTGCTGATAGCTGCGCGTTCTCGCCACCTGCGGTACTCCCGTTCCCCGCGTGCCCGCGCTGTGCAGCCGCACTCTGGACGCGGGCGATCCAGCCACCCCGCTTGACCGTGAACTATCTTGAAGATAGTATCCCATACAACGCAGCCGGGCCGCGCCCGCGGCGCAGGAGAATGGCGATGACAACGCAAGCCGACGAAGCCCAGCGTGTGCGCGGCTATCTCCTGGCGCAGGCGAACAAGCTCAGCATTCCCGAACTGGTGGAGAAGGTGCGCCGCGATACCATGCCGCTGCGCGAGGCCGGCGCCGCCGTGCCCGCCGCACGCTTCGCTGAGCGCCCCGGCCCAGACGCCTGGTCGGCGGCGGAGGTCTACACCCACATCCTGCAGATGAACGAGACGGGCGCCCGCGCGATCGAGGGCATCCTCGATGGCGGCGCCCTGCCGCCGCCCGTGCGTGACACGATCTCGGGCGAAACCAGCGCCGGCCTGACCACGGCCGAGGCCTACTGGCAAGCGCATACGCGGCGGCGCGAGCAACTGCTCGCCCGCGTGCTGCATGCCCGCGGCGACGAGCACCTCGAGATCGCGATCACCCATCAGACCTTTGGCGCCTTCAACTGGCGCGAGTGGCTGCTGTTCATGCGCGTACACGACCTCGACCACCTGCGTCAGTTGCAGGCGATCGCCCAGCAGTTCGCCGCGTAGCGCGGCGGCGACGGCGTGGTTAGGAGCACGGCCATGCGGGTGGCGATCGGCGTCGGGCTGGGGCGCGATCGGCGGGAAGAGACGGCCGCCTACGTGCTGGAAGCCGAGCGGCTGGGCGTGGATTCGGTCTGGACCAGCGAGGCCTGGGGCTTCGACGCGCTCACGCCGCTGGCCTACCTGGCCGCGCGCACGAGCCGCATCCGTCTGGGCAGCGCGATCGTGCAGGCGGGCACCCGCACGCCGGCCGTGCTGGCGATGTCGGCGCTCAGCCTGGCAGCGCTCTCGGACGGCCGTTTCAGCCTCGGCCTGGGGACCAGCGGGCCGCAGGTGATCGAGGGCTGGCACGGCGTGCCCTTCAAGCAGCCGGTCACACGCCTGCGCGAGACGGTCGAAATCGTGCGCATGGCCGTGCGCGGCGAGCGCGTGACCTATGACGGCGCGGTCTACAAACTGCCGCTGCCGGGCGGCGTGGGCCGCGCCCTGAAGAGCAGCGCCCCGCCGGCGGAGGTGCCGATCTACCTGGCGACGCTCGGTCCGAAGAGCCTGGAGCTGACCGGCGCCCTGGCCGACGGCTGGATCGCCAGCGCGTTCATGCCGGAGCACGCCGAAGTCTTCTTTGCGCCGCTGCGCCGCGGCGCCGCGCGCGCCGGCCGCGACTTCGCGGCGATCGACCGCATGGCCGGCGGCGTGGTGGCCTTCGGCGACGACCTGGAGCGGCTGATCGCGCCGCGCAAGCCGGGCTTCGCCTTCGAGATCGGCGCGATGGGCTCGCGCGACCACAACTTCTACAAGGACGCCTACGCCCGCCAGGGCTACGCCGAGCTGGCGCAGCGCGTGCAGGATCTGTGGCTCGAGCGGCGCCGCGACGAAGCCGCCGCGCTGATCCCGGACGCGTTCGTGATCCAGTCCAACCTGCTGGGCAGCGAGGCGATGGTGAAGCAGCGCCTGCGCGTCTACCGCGACGCCGGCGTCACGACGTTGCAGGCCAACCCGCAGGGCGAGACGCCGGCCGAGCGGCTCGAGACGCTGGGCCGCCTGCTGCGCCTGGTGGAGCAGGTAAACGCGGAGGCGACAGCGGCGAGTCATCCTTCATAGCCCACGACTGCCTCATCCGTGAGTATGGGAGCGCGGCGACGGGGGCGGAGGAGTCGTGCCGCCGAGCAGCCGGGCGACGGCCTCGGCCACGCGGCGCGTCTCGCGCGCGGTGCGCGGCAGCGGCTCGGCCAGGCTCGCCGCCGCGATGCGCTCCTCGCTGAGGAAGGGGGCGATGTGGTAGTCCGGGCTGACCCGGCGGAAGCCGCTGTGCTCATCGTTCAGCAGGCACTCGGCGCCCGCGGGGCAGGGCGCCACGTAGATCAGGCCGTGGTGCTGCTCCGCCGGCGAAGGGTTTCAATCCTCACCCGGCGGTGGGGCCGGATGCAACACGGGGACGTTACCATACCTGTAGATCTGCAGGAAGACCGAGGCCGAGAGCGCGAAGCGCATCGCCTGCTCCGCCGGCCCGCTCACAGCTCACCCACGATCTTCGCCGCCTCTTTGCGCAGCTCGGCGCGGAAGTCGGGGTGGGCGATGCTGATCAGCTCGGCCGCGCGCTGGCGGTGGTTCTTGTCCAGCAGGCGGGCGACGCCGTGCTCGGTCACGATCGTGTCGGCCAGGTAACGCGGGATCGTGATCAGCGTGCCGGCTTCGTGCCGCGCCACCACCTTCGAGACGGAGCCGGCCAGCGCCGTCGAGCGCATCACCGTGATCGCGCGGCCGTCCTTGCACAGCGCCGCGCTGATATGCGTGTCGGGCTGGCCGCCGGTGCCGTTGATCATGTTGCCGCCGAAACGATCCTCGCTGGCGATCTGGCCGAGCACGTCCACGGCCACGGCGCTGTTGATCGAGGTCATGCGCGGGTTCTGCGCCATCAGCAGCGGGTTGAGCAGGTAATCCGGGTCGTAGAGCTGGAAGGCGGGGTTGTCGCGGATGATGCGCATGTCTTCGCCGTCGCAGCCGCTCCAGGCCACGGCGACGCTGGCGCCGTGATGCAGGCGCTTGCGCGCGTTGTCGACGATGCCGCGCTGCCAGAGTTGCGCCAGCCCCGGCGAGCCCAGCTCGGTGTGAATGCCGAGGCCGTGCGCGACGTCGAAGGCGCCGGCCTTGACCATCAGCTGGCTCGGCTCGCCCACGCCGATCTGGATCGTCGCACCCTCGCGGATCAGCTCGCGCAGGTTGGCGGCGATGCCTTTCGACGCCTCGTCGACTTCGCTCAGGCCCAGCGCCCGCTCCAGCATATCGGGCGGCAGCAGGGGAAAGCGGTCCTGCACCAGCGCGATCTGCTCCGGCAGCGCCAGGCCGAGCAGGCGGCGCAGCGCCGGCCGGTTCTCTGGCGGCGTCTCCACCTCGATGCGCCGCGCCATCGCCGTCATGTCCACCGGCTGCACGACGCCTTCCACGAAGGCGTCGATCTCGCTGACGTGCAGCCAGACATCGCCGTGCACGGGCATCATGTTCGGGTCGATCATCGCGATCGAGCGCTTGCAGCGGCGGATGTACGCCTTGCGGTTCCACATGTGCGGGCCGAAGTGCACGTAGCCCGCCTCGTTCGGCGGGCTGCACGGCGTCAGGAACACGTCGGGCAGGCGCGCCTCCGGCCGGCCGTCGTCGAACGCCTTCATCCCCAGCATGAAGGTATTGGGCAGATAGGTCGTGATGCGCGCGTCGTGGCTGGGACGCGAGATGTCGCCGATGAACAGCTCGATCTCTTTCTCGCCGCGCGGGCCATCGGGCGTGAAGAGCTGCAGCTCGCGCGGCGCCAGCAGGCGGATATCCACGCGATCGAGCTGCTTCGCCCGCCGCTCGAAGGCAGCGGTCAGCTCGGCCGGCGCCAGGATCGTCAGGCCGACGAGGTCGCCGTCGTGGATGAGCCGCATTGCCTCATCGGCGCTCTGGCAGCGCGATTTGTAGGTCTCTCGCCAGTCGGCGTAGGCGCTGGGCACGGTTGCGGTCACGGAACGATCTCCCGGCAGGAATGGGGCTTGCGCTGAACACCACCGCCTCGCGCTTTCCCATAGGCACGACGAGTCGAGGCGACCCGTTCTGTGCCAGGACCGGCCCTCTTCTTATGGCACACGCGGCACACGTGGCACACGCGGCACGTGAGGGGAAGGGAGAGGCGCGTTGACGCGCGGCGGGGACAGCACGCTCCGACGGCAGTTTACCGCGTTGGGCCGCCGGCGTAGAGCGCCTGCTCGTCCAGGACGGGCGTGGGCGAGTCGCCCGGCAGACCGGCGCGACGGCGGGCGGAGAACATGCCGCCGCGCGCGGCCTCTGATGGCGCGAACTTCAGGAAGCCGAGCGGACTTGTCACGTCGTCGTAGATCGCCTCCATGCCGCCGCGCAGGAAGTAGGACTCGTGCCAGAAGCCGGTGCCGCCGGAGTCCTTGAGAAACTGCTTCCACCAGCGCTGGTGCGGCTCGCTGCGCGTCCAGCGTTCCAGCGACTCCCAATCGCGCCAGTACTGGCGCATGCCCAGGTGGCGCAGGGAGAAGAACAGGTTCTCGTGCAGCAGCAGCCCCTCCGGCTGCGCCGCCACCGACTTCTGGATCTGCGGCCCCAGCCCCAGCAGCCGCCTGAAGCCGAACCAGCGATTGACGCGCATGCCGAGATAGATGACCACCAGATCGGGATACTGCGTGAGGTCGACCGTGCGCCGCTCAACGCGCTTCGCCATGACCGTGTTCCCTTCTACGCTGCCCGCCCCGCCCGGACGTGCCGCGACGGCAACGGTTTGTCGCTCCGTTCAGCCGAAGTTAGCACGCCGGCGCTGCTACACTCGGCAGGTGATCTTTCTCTCCGGCATCGAGCGGCGTGCCCCGGCGCGGCCTGCGGGCCAGTTTCCCTGGTCGCTGCCCGTGCTGCGTGACCTGGACGCGCTCGCGTTCAGCGCGCCCGTCACCTTTCTCGTGGGCGAGAACGGCTCCGGCAAGTCGAGCCTGCTGGAAGGGCTCGCCGCCGGCATGGGCGCCGTGGCGGTGGGCAGCCGCGACCTCGACCGCGACGACAGCCTGCACGGCGTGCGCGAGTTCGCCCGCGCCTTCCGCTTCCAACGCCGGCGCCACCCGCGCGTCAAGCTCTTTCTGCGCGCCGAGGACGTCTTCGGCTTCACCCGGCGTGTGGCGGGCGAAATGTCCGGTCTGCGCGTGCTGGAGCAGGACTTCCGCGCACGGCTGCCGGACGGCAGCAGCGGCCAGATTCGCGTCACGGGGCTGATGGCGGGCCAACGCCGGGCGCTGGCGGCGCGCTACGGCGAGGAGCCGCTGGCCCGCTCGCACGGCGAGACGTTTCTGGCGATCCTGCAGGCGCGCCTGGCGCCCGGCGGCCTCTACTTCCTGGACGAGCCGGAGACACCGCTTTCGCCGTCGCGTGTGCTCAGCCTGCTGGCGCTGCTCAAGGACCGCGTGCAGCACGACTGCCAGTTCATCATCGCCACGCACTCGCCGCTGCTCATGGCGCTGCCCGGCGCCGAGATCCTGCTGCTTGAGGACGGCAGCATCGCCCCCGCGGCCTACGACGAACTGGAGCACGTCCGCCTCACCCGCGACTTCCTCGCCAACCCCGACCGCTTCCTGCGCCATTTGTGACCGTCGCCGCAGTGATCAGCGCGGAGCCGGTGGCAGATCTCGGCGCCTGGCCCAGGCGCGTCCGGGCAAGGCCGGCTTTCGATTGAATCGAGCGTGAGACGACGAGGTGGGTGCGGCATGAAGGCGAAAGCAAAGGTCGCGGCGGTTGAAGCAGCCATCGTGACCCCGGATTCCGAAGAAGTTCTGACCATAGACCAGATTACCGAGCGCTACCGCGACGAGTGGATCCTACTGCAGGTCACGGATGAGGCCGATCACGGGAGGCCCGAGGCGGGAATCATCGTGGTGCGCGGTCCAACACGGGACAGCGTCCAGGTGCCTTCTATTGCGATCCTTCGTGCGGCTGAGGGCTCCGACCGCCGGTACTATCTATTCAACGCCTTTGCCCGCTATCGCTCCTGGGATGACTGGCGTGCGACGCTGGACGAGAACTGGCGGCCGAGGAGAAGCGGTGGCCAACGCAAACACTGAGATCACCATTCAGGGACGGGGGCACCGATCAGCGCCGGTGACTTCCTCTCGATCGCCTTCATCCCCGATACCAGCTACCCGATCTCCAGAATCAGCACGCGAACACACGCTGCTCGAAGCCTTCGGGCTGATTACGCTGCTGTCGGGAAAGACCTGGCGCATCCATGGCATGCACGTTGAAGACCGGACTCTACCGGATATCGATGTCCGCGCGAGTCGGGTCGTATCGACGATCGGTTTCGAAGCCATGCTTGGCTTGAGCTTTCCGGCCAACTTCAGTGAGGTTTGCTGCCAGCGCCCATCTGCCATGCTCACATTGCGGCGATGAGCATCTGGCTCAGCCTTTCACGACGCCAAGCGGCCGCAGTTGCGCCACCATGCGGGCGATGCCGGCCTCCTGCACGGTGAGCACGACCTCACGCGCGTCCTTGTACGCCTCGCTCGCCTCTTCGGCCAGGTCCGCCTTGTTTGCCGCGCGCACCAGCACGCCCGCGCCGCGCAGGCGCTGCACAATATCCACGCCGGCGAGGCTGCGCCTGGCGGCGCTGCGGCTGAGCACGCGACCCGCGCCATGACAGCAGGAGCCGAACGTCTCCGTCATCGCTCCCGGCAGCCCGGCACACACATACGAATAGCGGCCCATGTCGCCCGGCACCAGCACCGGCTGGCCCACGCCGCGGTACAGTTCGGGCACCTCGGAATGGCCGGCGGGGAAGGCGCGCGTCGCGCCCTTGCGGTGCACGCACAGCTCGATCTCTTCGCCGTCGAGCTGATGCCGTTCGATCTTCACGATGTTATGGGAGACGTCGTACACGACCGGCAGCGCGGCATCGGGGTCGCGCAGGCCGAGCACACGTCCGAAGGCGCGCCGCACCGCGCCGGTGATCGCCTGGCGGTTCGCCCAGGCGAAGTTCGCCGCGGCAGCCATCGCGCCCAGGTACTCGCGGCCCTCCTGTGAGCGCACCGGCACGCAGGCGAGCTGCGCGTCCGGCACGGAGATGCCGTACGGCTGCATCGCGCCCTGCATCAGGCCCAAAAAGTCCTGGCAGACCTGGTGCCCCAGCCCGCGCGAGCCGGTGTGCAGCATCACCACCACCTGGCCGCGGCCCTCCAACCCATAGGCCGCGGCCGCCTCCTCGTCGAAGACGCGGTCCACTGCCTGCACTTCCAAAAAGTGGTTGCCCGAGCCGAGCGTGCCGAGCTGCGGCAGGCCGCGCTTGCGCGCCCGCTCGCTCACCAGCGCCGGCTCCGGATCGGGCAGGGCGCCGTTCGATTCGAGCAGGGCGAGATCGGCCTCGCTGCCGTGGCCCATCTGCACCGCCCGCGCCGCGCCCTCCCAGAGCACGCCCTCCTCGTCGTCCGCCGAGATCGCCTTCGTGCCGGTGCCGGCGCCGGCGGGCACGTCGCGCGCCAACTGATCCAGCAGCTCGCCCAGGCGCGGCTCGACCTCGTGGCGGAAGAGGCTCGTGCGCAACAGACGCACGCCGCAGTTGATGTCGAAGCCGACGCCCCCCGGCGAGACCACACCGTCGCTCACGCGCGTGGCCGCCACGCCGCCGATGGGGAAGCCGTAGCCCTGGTGGATGTCCGGCATCGCCAGCGCCGCGCCGACGATGCCCGGCAGCCCCGCCACGCCGGCCACCTGGCCGACCGCCTCGTCCTTCGCGATCAGCGCGATCAGCTTCTCGTTGGCGTAGATGCGGCCGGGCACGCGCATGCCCGGCACGGCCTCCGCCGGCAGCTCCCAGCGCACCGCGTCGAGTCGGCGCAGCAGGCGAACCCAGTCGCGCGGCGCCTTCGTCGCGGTCTTCTTCTGCTTCATGGCCGGAACCGTCCTCTTCGCCGGGCGCTCACGGGCGAGGGCGCCTTCGCCCGATTCGCCCGATTCGCGCCCTCGCCAATCTGGGTGAAAACCGTCAGATGTCCAGGATCACGCGCACTTCACTGCGCCGCGGACCGATCGCGACGGCGAGCTGGTGATAGGTCACCGCCTTCACCGCCGTGCCGCCGGCAGCGTCCAGCCGTTCGAGCACCGTGCCCGTAAGCAGCGCTGTCACACGCGGCGGCGCGCACTCCGTCACCGCGATCGTGCGCGGCACGAAACGCTCGACCTCGAACAGGTAGAGCAGCTCGGACAGCCAGTTGACCAGCAGCGCCTGCCACGTTGTGCCTGCCGCGGCCGCCACGCGCGTCGCCGGCCGGCCAGGGCCGTGCCAGGTCAGCGGGTCGGCGTCCAGCACCACGGCGAACAGCCCGCGCGCCGCCTGCGCGAAGGCCGCGGCCGGGTCCGGCCCCCAGGCCCGCACGCCCACGTCGGCGGTATGGTCGAGCAGCGCGTAGCCGGCCGGTGCTGCCCGGCCTCGCGCCGCTACGCCGTCACGCCCGCGGCGGTGCGTTGCCGCACGAAGCTGCCGATGCTCTCCAGCGCCTGCTGCGATTCGGGCGTATCCGGCCCCATCTGCTGGAAAACATGGAAGGCGCCGTCGTACTCCTCCACCTTCACGTCGACGCCGGCGGCCCTGGCCCGCTCCGCCGCGCGGCGGGTGTCGTCCAGCAGTGTCTCGGCCGTGCCCACCTGCAGCAGCAGCGGCGGCAGCCCGGTGAAGTCGGCGTAGAGCGGTGAGGCGAGCGGATGCGTGTTGTCCGCGCCGTTGAGGTAGGTTGCGGACATCCCCGTCAGCATCTCACCGGTGACGATCGGATCCTCCTCCGCCTTGCTCTGGATCGTGCCGCCCGTCTGCGCCAGGTCGGTCCAGGCGGAGAGCGGCACGCCGCCGGCGGGCAGGCGCTCGCCCGCGTCGCGCAGCGCCACCAGCGTGGCCAGCGTCAGACCGCCGCCGGCCGAATCACCGGAGACGATGATCTTCGACGGTTCGACGCCCTCGGCCAGCAGGAAGCGGTAGGCCTTCACCGCGTCATCCACCGCCGCCGGGAAGGGGCTCTCCGGCGCCAGGCGGTAGTTGAGCAGCAGCACGCGGGCGCCGGAGGCGCGGGCGATGCGCGAGCACAGCTCGCGGTGGCTGGTGGGCGAGCCGATTACGTAGCCGCCGCCGTGCAGGTAGAGCACAACGCCGTTGCCGGCATCCGGCGTCGAGACCCACTCCGCCGGCACGCCGCCGGCGCTGACCTCCTGCACCTTCACGTCGGCGCCAAGCGGCGTCTGCGTGCCCACGCCGTCGTACCAGGCGCGCATACCGGGCAGATCGAGTTCGCCAAGCGCCCCCGCCTGCTCTCGGATCTGCGCCGTCAACGCCTGCATCGCCTCGCTCGCCATGGCACACGCTCCTCCGCGCATTCTCGCTCTGCAGCGGCCCGTGCCGGCAGAACGTGGCGGATTCTATACCCGCCCGCGAACGCTGTCCAGACGCGCTCCAACCATACAAGGCGCTTCCGGGGATGCCGCCGCGGAAGCCGCCGCGTGCCTCCGCGGAAAACATGCCTGTTTGCCGAATATCGCGCCAGCCCGGAGCGCCTCTCCCTGCCTCGCTCGGGCTCGGCTGGGCCTTTCCTCCAAGGAGAGGGCGCGGGTCGAGCACTCTCGGTAGCTCTCGAACCTACCCTTCCCGCGTCGGGCCAGAGCGCAGCGCAACGGTGCTCGATGGGCGCTGGGCGCCCATGTCAGACAGAGACTTCCCGTGCGGACGGGCCTTCTGGCGCGGCGGGGTTAGGCGTCGCCGCCGTGCGTGGGCAGGGGCGGCGGCGCTGTGATACAACTGGCGCAGAGGCCGCCGCGCAGGGAACGCCTGAAGGAGCAGCGCCATGACCACCACCACCGCACCGGCGGCAAGCGCCGCGGCAACTGGCAAGCGCTACTTCATCGTCTCCGCCGACTGCCACGTGGCCGAGCCGCCGGACCTGTGGGAGACGCGCATCGACGGCGCCTTCCGCTCGCGCCTGCCGCGCATCGAGGTCGACGCCTCCGGGCAGAAGTGGTCGGTGGTCGAGGGCCACCGACCGGTGCGCGTGCGCGACCTTAAGCTCGAGGGCGAGGACCTGGAGCGCTCGAAGGCCGGCAGCCGCGACCCGGAAGAACGGCTGCGCGACCACGCCCGCGACGGCATCGACGCCGAAATCATCTACCCGAACCGCGGCCTGGCGATGTGGGCCTCGCCCGATCCGCAGATGCAGGCCGCCATGTGCCGCGTCTGGAACGACTGGGCGATCGAGCTCTTCCGCGGCTACGAAGATCGCATGGCGCCGGTGGCCGCCGTCGCCCCCGCGGATGTCGACGGCGCCGTGGCCGAGGTCGAGCGCGTGGCGAAGCTGGGCTACCGCGGCGTCTTCCTGCCGGTGCAGCCGCTGGGCACGGCGCCGCCCAGCGAGCGGCGCCCCGGCTACAACCTGCCGCTGTTCGAGCCGCTGTGGGCGGCGATCGAAGAGACGGGGATGCCGATCAGCTTCCACGTCGGCACGGGCAAAGACCCGCGCACGGCCAGCGGCAACGGCGGCGCCGTGATCAACTACGTCGTGCACGCGCTCTCGACCGCAATCGAGCCGGTGGTGCAGCTCTGCGCCTCCGGCGTGCTGGAGCGCCACCCGAATCTGCGCTTCGTCACGGTGGAGGCCGGAATCGGCTGGCTGGCGTGGACGCTGTGGGCAGCGGACGAGGGCTATCACAAGCACCACTGGGCCGTTTCGCCGAAGCTGCCGCTGCTGCCAAGCGAGTACTTCAAGCGACAGGGCTGGGCGACGTTCGGCGACGACCCGATGGGCATCGACACGATGCGCTACTTCGGCGGCGCGGAGAAGATCCTCTGGGGCAACGACTACCCGCACCACGAAGGCACCTGGCCGCACTCCGCCGATGTAATCGAGCGCACGATGGGCCAGCTACCGCTCGCCGACCGCCGCAAGGTCCTCGGCCTTAACGCCGCCCAGCTCTACGGCTTCAGCGTGCCGCCCGAGCTGCAGCCCGCGTAGCGCGCCGCTCAACGCCCACAAACGGAAAGGGCGGCGCCCACTCCGGGGCCGCCCTTCTCTATATTTCCCTAACACCTGATCCTTGGCCGCCTTACACGTCCAGGTTCTTCACCTGCGTGCTGTGCGCCTGGATGAAGCGCTTACGGTGCTGCACGTCGTCGCCCATCAGGTGGGAGAAGATCTCGTCGGCCAGGGCCGCGTCCTGCACGTTGACCTTGAGCATCGTGCGGCGCTCCGGGTCCATCGTCGTCTCCCAGAGCTGCTGCGGGTTCATCTCGCCCAGGCCCTTGTAGCGCTGGATGCCGGGCTGGCGGCCGTCGCGCAGCTTCGCGATGTAGGCGTCCTTCTCCTTGTCGCTGTAGACGTAGACGGCGTTGCGGCCATGCGTGATCTTGTACAGCGGCGGCTGCGCGATGTAGAGATGGCCGGCCTCGATCACCTCTTTCATGTTGCGGAAGAAGAACGTCAGCAATAATGTGCGGATGTGAGCGCCGTCGACGTCCGCGTCCGTCATGATCACGACGCGGTGGTAGCGGAGCTTCTCCAGCTTGACCTCGCTACCGTAGCCGCAGCCCAGCGCCGTGATCAGGGCGCGAATCTCCTCGTGCGCCAGCATCTTGTCGACGCGCGCCCGCTCGACGTTGAGGATCTTACCGCGCAGCGGCAGGATCGCCTGCGTGCGGCGGTCGCGGCCGTTCTTGGCGCTGCCGCCGGCCGAGTCGCCCTCGACGAGGTAGATCTCGCAGAACTCCGGGTTGCGCTCGGAGCAGTCGGCCAGCTTGCCGGGCAGCATCGTGCCTTCGAGCGCGCCCTTGCGGATCACCGTCTCGCGCGCGTGCTGTGCGGCGATGCGCGCCCGCTGCGAGGTGAGGCACTTCTCAACGATGCGCTTGGTCTCCGCCGGGTGCTCTTCGAGGAACTGGATCAGCCCCTCGGTGACAACGGAGCGGGTGATGCCCTCGACCTCGGCGTTGCCCAGCTTGCCCTTGGTCTGCCCCTCGAACTGCGGCTCGGCGAGCTTGACGGAGATCACCGCCACGATGCCCTCGCGCACGTCGTCGCCGGAGAGGGCCGACTCGTTCTCCTTGAGCAGCTTCGCCTTGCGCGCGTGGTCGTTGAGGGCACGGGTGAGCGCCGTGCGAAACCCGGTCAGGTGCGTGCCGCCGTCCACGGTGTTGATCGTGTTGGCGAAGGCAAGGCAGGACTCGCTGAAGCCGGTGTTGTACTGGATCGCGACCTCGACCGCGACGCCCTCGCGCTCTTTGTCGATGTAGATCGGCGTCTTGTTGATCACCTCGCGCTCGGCGTTGATGTGCCGCACGAAGCTCTGGATGCCGCCCTCGAAGTAGAAGTTGACCTCGTTGTCGTCGCGCTCGTCGGCCAGGTGAATCCAGAGGCCCTTGGTCAAATAGGCCATCTCGCGGAAGCGCTGGGCGAGCGTATCGAAGTCGTAGCCGGCGATGCCGTCCGCGGTCTTGAAGATGTCAGGGTCCGCGATCCAGGCGGTGGTCGTGCCGGTGTGCTCGTCCTCGCGCATCTTGCGTACGGGCTTCGCGTCGCCGGTGGGGATGCCTTTGCGGTACTCCTGCCGCCAGACCTTGCCCTCGCGCCGCACCTCGACCCAGAGCTGGGTGGAGAGCGCATTGACGACGGAGGCGCCGACGCCGTGCAGACCGCCGGAGACCTTGTAGCCGCCGCCGCCGAACTTGCCGCCCGCGTGCAGCACGGTCATCACGGTTTCCAGGGCGGAGCGGCCGGTCTTGGCGTGCTTGTCCACGGGAATGCCGCGGCCGTTGTCGGAGACCAGCACCCAGCCGTCGGCCTTGAGCGTGATCTCGATACGGTCGCCGTAGCCGGCCATCGCCTCGTCGGTGCTGTTGTCGACGATCTCGTAGACGAGGTGGTGCAGGCCGCGGTGGTCCGTGCTGCCGATGTACATGCCGGGGCGGCGGCGCACGGCCTCCAACCCCTCCAACACCTGGATGTTGGAGGCATCGTACTTGCCGTTCACCTGTGCCTCGCGGGGGAGTTGGTCTACCATACATTCGCTCTCATGTGCACGCGCGCCCGCGTGTTCGTTCCCGCGCCCGGCGCGGCAGCCGCACAAACCAACGCTCCTCATCGAGACGGTGAGGCGCGTCGCTGCTCACACAGGTGCAACGGGGCGCAGCAGGCAACACCGAAGTGCACGGATCTCGACCGCGCCCCGCCGCCCTCTGCAACACCATTATAGTCGATGCGGGCCGCTGAAGGCCAGCGCGGGGCGCAAATAATAAATGTAGGGCGCGTGCCTGAACGGAGCCCAATCTACCATGCCGGATGAACGGATAGGCGGCCTGCCGGGCGACAGCGAACCCGGGCGCCAGGTGTTGGTGCGCAAGCTCTGCTTCGACGGGCGGCTCAACTGGGCCATCCGTGGACTGCTGGCGGCGCGGTGCAACGGGCGGGCGACGATCGTTCACCCGCTCGGCACGGCGCTCACCGGGGACGGCAGCACCCTCGCTGTGCTGCGGCATCGCCCCGTGGTGCACTATCTCTGGTCCGACCGCTGGTACAGCGTCTTCGACCTCGGCGAGCCGCACGGACTGCGCCACTGGTACGGCAACGTGCAGACGCCCGCGGTTTTCGACGGCGAGCTGATCTCCTACATCGATCTTGACCTCGACGTAGTGCTGGAGCCGGACGCGCCGCCGCGCCTGGTGGACGAAGACGAGTTTCTCGAGGCGTGCGAGCGGCTGCGCTACCCGGCCGCGGTCGTGGAGCAGGCGTGGGAGGCGACGGCCTGCTTGCTGCGCGCGTTCGCCGGCCGCGTGCACGACTTTCTGCGGCGAAAGCACCTCGGCCCGCTCGACGACCCGACGATCGCCGCATTCGCCTCGCGGTCGGGGCAGTAGCACGTCCTCGCTCTCCGGCACGCTCGCGGCGGTGCTGCGGCCTTCCGTTTACAGGTTGCGCTGCAGCTGCGCGGCGAAGCCAGCAGGCTCGCTGCGGCGCACGACGACCTCCGGCGTGGCGTGCCAGGCGGCGCAGTCGCGCAACGCTGAGGCGATCGCGGCCGCGAGCTCGCCGTCCGGCGCAATCTCCGGCTCAAGGTAGAGGTTGAAGACCTCGAACTGGCCCGCTTTGCGTTGCGCCTTCGCGTCCAGCCGGCCGACCACGGCGTCGCCGTGCAGAATGGCGAGCGTGAAGTAGCCGTAGCGACGCTTCGCTGCCGGCACGTAACATTCCAGCAGGTAGTCGAAGGCGAACGCCTCGCGCAGGCGGGCGCGGTGCCAGATCAGCGGGTCGAACGGGGTGAGCAGCGTCGTGCGCTCGGGGCGCAACGCGCCCGCAGCCGCCTGATCGACCAACGGCAGCTCTTCTCGTGCGATGTAGACTGGCTCAGACCAGCCGTCCACGCTGGCCGGCAGCGCCTCGCCGGCCTCGACCAGCTCGCGCAGCGCCGCGGCGACGCCGGCCTTCGGCAGGCGGAAGTAGTCGGGCAGCCAGCTCGCTTTCGCCACGCCCAGCGCCCGCAGCGCCTTCAGCGTGAGGGCGCGGTAGACCTCGGGCAGCGGCGGCGTGGACGCATCGTCCCAGGCGGGCAGGATGCGCTCGCGCAGGTCGTACAGCCGCTGGAAACGTTCGCGCCGCACGATCATCAGCGCCATCGTGGTGTGCAGATAATCGAGCGCACGCGTCTCCGGCTTCCAGTCCCACCAGCCGCCGCGGGCGGCGCCATCGCCCTCGAAATCCAGCGCCCGCGTGGGGCCACGCTCGCGCACGTGGGCGAGCACACGTTCGGACACCTCGCCGTATTGCCGCAGCCAGCCGTCGCTGCCGTGCACGTCGCGCAGGCCCGCGAGCCGCAGCCGGCGAAACAAGGGAAAGTCCTCGATCGGCAGCATGCAGGCGGCGTGCGCCCAGTACTCGAACAGGGCGCCTTCGGCCAGCAGCTCGTCGAGCCAGCCCGGCGCGTACGCGCCGAGCCGGCTCCAGAGCACGAAGTAGGGACTGCGCGCCACGACGTGGATCGTGTCGATTTGCAGCGCACCCATCTGGCGGATGCAGGTGAGCAGGTCGTCCTTTGTCGCCTGCCGCTCGGGTTCGCGCAGCAACCCCTGCGCGGCGAGCATCAACGCCCGTGCCGCGCTCGCGCTCAGCGTCAGCGACGTGGCCGCCACCCCGTCCGTGCGTCGCTTAGCCATCCGTCGCCACCGTGAGTGAGAGCACCGGCGGCAGGAAGTCGGCGAGCAGCGTCCAGGAGTCGCCGCCGTCGCGGCTGGCGAAGATCTGGCCGGTGCTGGTGCCGACGTAGACGCCGGCCGGGTCGTGCTCGTCGGTGACCATGGCGCCGCGGTAGACGCAGAGATAGGCGCTTTCCTGCGGCAGACCGTTGCGCAGCGGCTCCCAGCTGTCGCCGCCGTCGCGCGTGCGCCAGATCGTCATCTTGCCGTCGTGGAAGGCGCGAAACGCGTCGGCCACGAGCGGGGCGCAGTAGAAGGTGTGTGCCTCATGCGGATGCGCCGCGGCGGCGAAACCGAACTCCGAAGGCAGGCCGGCCGTGACCTCCTGCCAGGTGCGGCCGCCGTCGGCGCTGCGGTAGGCGCCGCAGTGGTTCTGCTGGAAGAGGAAGTTCGGGTCGGCGGGCGAGCGTTCGAGGCGGTGCACGCAGTGGCCGGCCTCGACCGTGGCGTCGGGCATGAAGCCGGCGCGCAGGCCGCTGTTGCTCGCCTGCCAGGTGACGCCGCCGTCCTCGCTGCGGAAGACGCCGCCGGCCGAGATCGTGGCAATCAGGCTGTTGGCGTTGGCCGGATCGAGGCTGACGTTGTGAATGATGAGGCCACCGCCGCCGGGCTGCCACATGCCGGCCTGGCGCGTCGGGTGGTCGGTGAGGCCAGGCACGGACTGCCAGCTTTGCCCCCAGTCCTCGGAGCGGAAGAGGGCGGCCGGGTCGGCCCCGGCCCAGACCTCGCCGGGGTGGTCGGCGTGGCCCGGGCGCACGCACCAGGCGGCGGCCACCGTGCGGCCGTCCTCGGCGGGAAACGCCGGCGAGGGGCCTTTCTCGTCCCAGGTCTGGCCGCCGTCGCAGCTGCGTGGGAACATCGGCCCCCAGACGGCGTGGTTGGCGGCGGCGTAGACGCGGCGCGGGTCGCGCGGGTCTTCGATCAGGTGGTTGAGGCTCCAGCCCTTCAGCACCGGCTCCTCGGTGTGCCAGCTGGCGCGGCCGTCGCAAGAGCTGAAGCGGAAGCCGCCCTTCTTCGTGCCGGCGTAGAGTCGGGTTTGACCCGGCATGGTGATGCTCCTTTCGTTCTGTGTCTTCCACGGCGTGGTGGAGGGCCAACAAGCCCCGGCGCCACGCCTACCCCGCTGCAGATCCGTGCGCGTTCAGGCCGTGACGCCCTGGCCGCGCACGGCGGCGCGGACGCTCTGCATGTGGTTCTCGATGTGGCCGCAGGCGGCCAGCTCGACGATTTGGCGCACGCTCAGCCGCGGCCGGCCCGGCGCCAGCTCGCGGGTGCGCTCGAGCTGCTCAGGTGTCAACGCCCGGATGATGCCGGCGAGATAGGCGGTGTTCTCGTGCGAGGCGCGCAGCACCTCGTCCTTAGCGACGGCGAAGTGCTCGCGCGCGTGGCGGGCGTTGATCGTGTGGATGTCCTCGCCGCCCAGCGGGTCGATCTCGCAGAGGCCGGCGGCGCGCCGGATCGCGCCGGCGATGAAGCGATGCCCCTCGGCGACGTGGCAAGCGACGACGGCCACCGGCCAGCCCTCGGCGGCGCAGAGCGCGTCCCAGCGAACATCGGGGATGGCGGCGATCTCGGCCTCCGCCTCGGTTGCGGACTGCTCGAAGCGCCGCGCCAGCGCCTCGGACTCCGGATTCACGGGCCACCTCACGCGCGGGTGCGCACACTTCTTGATACACCATTACAGCAATGCGCGGCGTAGATGTTATGACGAACACAGAACGTTTGTTCCATTCTGTCGCCATTGGGCACAAATCGCAAGTGTCGCCACGCGGGAGTTTGCGGACGTTTTGTGGCAGATCACCCCGGGGCGCCTAACCCTGACGGCTTCGCCGTCAGGGTTAGGCGCCCCGCCTTCCCTTACAGATGGTTTCAAAACCGGCTCGAGTTCCCGCTTGCAGAGATGCGATCGCACGTGAACGCCGGTTTTGAAACCATGTCTTAACCGATCGGCGCGAGCGCCTCCGCGGACGCGGCGACGCACGTCAGGTCGTCCATCTTGGCGAAGGCGTAGGGCAGGAACTGGTCCGCCGGCACGCTGCCGAGGGTGCGGCCGTGGGTGAAGGTGTCGCCCTCGCTCCAGACGGCGCCGAGCACGCGCACGATGGGGATATCGGCCACGGGGTCGTGCGGGCTGGCGGCGAAGCGGATCGTGCCGCTGCCGCGCACGGCGTTACGGATCGTGGATTCGCTGCGCACGCAGACGAGCAGCGGGTCGTGGTCGAGACCGCTGCCGTCGGCGGCGATCGTGTACTTGAAGTAGAAGTTGTTCACCTCGGAATCGCCGTCGGGCACCGGCTCGCTCAGCTCGGCGTCGAGCTCGATATAGGCGACGCCATGGCGCGTGACCGTGGCGCGGGCGCGGTTGCCTTCGCGTTCGAGCGTGACAGCGGCGAGCTTCTTCGGCTCGGCGTACAGCTCGCGGCCGTAGATCACGGCGGTGTCGGTGCTCATCGGCATGGTGATGCAGTACTGCCCTTCGATTCCACCACCTTCGCCGTAGCGGCAGCGCACGGTGATCGCGCCGCCGTCGAACGGCCCGACGCAGTTGGAGGCGCGGAACGAGCTGATGCCCACCGAAGCCAGCGGCCGCTCCGCCGGCACGAGCGGCGGCGGCAGCACGGCGCGCACGAACGCGGGGTCCGTCTCGAACTGGATCGCGAGGCCGCGGCGGCCCAGAAAGGCCGGCTCGGCGTGCAGGCGCAGCAGCGCGCGGATCTCCTCGGCCGATTTCACATAGCGCGTCATGACGTCCCCTCCTGCGGCGTTCAACGCGGCGCCCTTCGTTCGCCCACAGTATGGCATGGCGGCGGTTGTCGTCGCTGCCGCCGGTTGGGCGCTTGCCGGGAACCGCGCGGGCGCCGGCGTTGTATGACAGATGCATGCACCCCGGCGGAGGCCGACTCTGGAGGAGAGCGAGCTCGTCGAGCGGGCGCGCGGCGGCGAAGCGGCGGCCTACGAGATGCTGGTGCGACGCTACCAGGCGCTCGCCTTCCGCGTCGCCTTCGTACTGCTGGGCGACGCGGCCGAGGCCGAAGACGCCGCGCAGGAGGCGTTTCTGAAGGCGTGGCAGGCGTTGCCGCGCTTCCGTGCGGGCGCGCCCCTGCGGCCCTGGCTGCTGCGCATCGTCGCCAACGAAGCGCGCAACCGGCGCAGCGCGGCCTCGCGGCGCGGCCGCCTGGCGCTGCGCGCGGCCGAGCTGCCGGCAGCCGGCGAGGATCCGCCATCGTCCGAGGATGCGGCGCTGGCCGCCGAGCGCCGCGCCGCGCTGCTGGAGGCGCTCAACGGCCTGCGCCCCGAGGAACGGCTGGTGATCGCCCATCGCTACCTGTTCGAGCTGTCGGAGGCCGAGATGGCCGAAGCGCTGGGCTGTCCGCGTGGCACGGTCAAGTCGCGGCTCTCGCGGGCGCTGGCCCGGCTGCGGGCGCGGCTTGGCGGGGCGGGCGAGGAGGCGGTCGATGACTGAGCGCCGCCGCCCGCTTAGCGACGTCGAGCTGGCGCGCGCCCTGCGCGAGCTGGCCGGCGCCCTCGCCTTCCCGCCGGAGCCGGAGCTTGCCGCGCGGGTGCGCGCCTCGCTGCCACAGCGGCGGCAGGCGCGCCGGCCGCGGCCGTTCTGGGCGCCGCGGCCGGCGGCGGGCTGGCTTGCGGGAGCCGCGCTGCTGTTCGTGGCGCTGCTGGCCGGGCTGGCGTTGCTGCTCTCGCCCTCCGCTCGCAACGCCGTGGCCGACCGCCTCGGTCTGCGCGGCGTGCACATCACGCTGGCGCCGAGCCTGACGCCGCACCCGCGGCCGAGCGCCACGCCGGCCGGCTCGCCGGCGGCGACGGCGCTGCAACTGGGCGAACCCGTGTCGCTGGCGGAAGCGGAGGCGGCCGCCGGCTTCCGTGTGTTCGTGCCCGCCGCGCTGGGAGCGCCGAACGCGGTCTACCTCGATCGCAGCGTGCCGGGCGGCGCGGTAACGTTGCTCTACGCGCCGCGGCCGGGGCTGCCGCCCGCGGCAACGACGGGTGTGGGCCTGCTGCTCAGCGAGTTTCGCGGCGGCATCGAGCCCGATTTCCTCGGCAAGGGCGTGAGCCCGGGCACCACGCTCACGCCGCTGACCGTGGGCGGCGAAGCGGGCTGGTGGCTGGAAGGAGCGCCGCACGTCGTTTTCTACCACGCGCCGGACGGCCAGGTGCGGCAGGACCGCATCCGCCTGGCGGGCAACACGCTGCTGTGGGAGCACGGCGCGCTGACGCTGCGGCTGGAGGCAAACCTTGCGCGGGACGCGGCCCTGCGCATCGCGGAGTCGGCCCGTTGAGGCCGCGGCGGGAACCGATCGGCGGCGCGGGATGTAAGACGTGCAGACCCGAGCTGCGGATCGATCAAGGAGCCGGATATGCGTACGTCTCGCTTGCTTCATGCCCTCCTGCTCGCCGGCGGTGTCGCGTGCCTCGCCTGCGGCGCGGGCGCGGCGTCCCGCCAGCAGTCGCCATCCTCGCCGGCCGCGGCGCGGGGGAGCAGCGCCGGGCAGCCGCCGCCCAACGGCGAGCGCGTCTTCGTGCGCGTGGCCGGCGCATCGGCGGAGCAGATCGCCGTGATCGACGCCGCCGGCGGCGCGATCGAACGACTGCTGCCGGACGGCGTGCCGGCGCCGGACTGGTCCGCGCTCTATACGGTCGCGCCGCGCGGCGGCGCCAGCACGCAGACCATCGTGCAAGCGATCGATCCGGCCAGCGGCGCCGTGCTGCGCCAGCAGGCGCTCGACGGCGACTACGCGCTGGCCGCAACCGACCTGGACGGCACGCCGGGCGGCCTTTCGCCCAGCGGCCGCTGGCTGGCGCTGACCGCAACCTCACACGGCGACTATGCCGCACGGAGCAGCGAGCTTGCCGTGGTTGACACCAGCTTCATGACGCCGCCGAAACTGGTGGCGCTGGACGGCAGCTTCGAGTTCGACGCGCTCAGCGACGACGGCGCCTCGCTGTTCCTCACCGAGCGCACACGGCCCGACGTCAACGGCTCGCTCGACTACCGCGTGCGCCGCTTCGACCTGAACGCCGGCGCGCTCGATCCGACGATCGTGGTGGAGAAGGGCGGCCCTGAGCAGATGCGCGGCCTGCGCCTCACCGCCGTGGCCGCGCCGAACGGGGACCGGCTCTACAGCCTCTACACCAACGGGCCGGACGGCGCCTTCGTGCACGCGCTCACGCTCTCCGGACGCTTCGCCGTCTGCATCGACCTGCCGAACCCGCCGGGGCGCGGTGCCGCGGCGGGCTCGCCTGCGCAGGAGGATCTGCTGCTGGCCTGGTCGCTGGCCTTGAGTCCGGGCGGCAGCCTGCTCTACGCGGTGAACAGCGCCAGCGGCCAGGTTGTCACGATCGACCTGAACAGCAACACGGTGCGTCGCTCCGTGATGCTCGGCGCGCAGCCGCCTCGGTTACGCGGGCCGCTTGAGGCGCTGCTGCAGTGGCTCGCACCGGCTCCCGCCGCGGCCAAGCAGCTCATGCACGGCGGCGCCGCACTCTCGGCGGATGGCGGCACACTCTTCGTCGCGACCGGCAACGGCGTACTGGCGATCGATACGGGCACGTTGCAGCCGCGCGGGCGGATACTCGGCGGCCAGGCGATCGTCGGCCTGCGCCTCAGCCCCGACGGCGCTCGCCTCTACGCGCTGCCGGCGGATGGAAACGACCTGCTGGTGTTCGCTGCCAGCAGCGGCGGTCTGCTCGCCCGGCTGCAGACCGGCGGGCGGCCGGAGCGGATCTGGCAGGCGCGCTAAGCCATGGTTTCAAAACCGGCTCCATCGTCGTGTGCTGCGCGTGCATGACCACCAGAACGCTGGTTTTGAAACCATCTGTAAGCGCGCGAGCGACCGAAAGCCGTGCGCGCCTCAAGCGGTCGCCGGCTCAACGCAGCGGGCGCACGTGCTCGGGCGCGGCCTCCTTCACCGCCGCGCGGCCGCCGATCTCGATGTCCAGGCGCACGCGGTAGTAGCCGTTCTCCAGGCGCTCGTCCACCGTGCCGGGCTGCCAGTCCGGCGCGGCGTGCTCGCCGGGCAGGATGCCGGCGGCGACGTCCACCAGCACACGCTCGCCGGGCTGAAACTCGGCCATCGTCCCGCCTCCCCTGCCGGTGCGCTGCCCCGGCTCCGACGCATGCAGTGTAGGGGCGGACCGCCGCGCTGTTGATACTCCCGGCCGGCAATGCGGTGGTCAGGCCACGAGGCGCACCGTCCAGAAGTCGCTGGCGAGGGTCGCCTGCACGAGGTAGGCGTAGGGCATGGTGCAGTAGCCCTGCATACCCCAGCCCGTGCCCCAGGAGTTGCGTACGATGAAGCGTTGACTGGCGTCATCGTAGCCTACCGCGACGACGGCGTGCCCACCGATCACGGTCTCCGTCGGCGCCGGCAGCGGCACCACGCCCGTCTGCGCCACCTGCTGGCTCTCGAAGCTGTCGTAAACGGTGAAGCCGAAGATCACCGGGAAGCCGGAGGCGATGCAGCCCTTGATCTGCATCAGGTCCTGCAGCACGCGCTGATACTGGATGGCCCGGTTCTGCAGCGCGTCGCGGTAGCACTTCGCGGACGGCTTTTTCGCAAACTGCGCCGGATCGTACGGCCACTCGCTCTCGGGGCATACGCCCTGTTTAGCGATGCTCTTGACGCCGTCGCGGATGCGGGCGCCCGCGTCGGTGCCCGTGGTGCCCTCTATCGCCCGCTCGTTGTAGTAGACGAAGAGGCGCGAGGGGGTGAAGCTGGCCGCCAGTTGCTGTTTGAGCTCGTCGAACTGAAAGGCGCCGGCGATGGCGTTGGCCGTGCAACTGCCGAGCTGCCCCTGGTCGTAGACGGGCGGACACTGGGGGCGCAGGTCGGCGCTGCTCGGCAGCGTGATCAGGACGGCCGGTGGCGCGGCGTAGAGATAGTCGCGGTAGTCTGGCTCGTCGGGAATCCAACCGTAGCGGGCGGTCTTGCGAGGCATAGTGACACGTTCCTCTCACATTACCTGCCGGCCCGCCGATCGGCCGGAGGGCCGGTCTCATCCACGACGCCGGACACAGCGATTGTGCGGCGCTCTACCGTATGAAACGATCAACTGCTGCATTCTGAAGGATAGACCGTGTCCTTATTATACCCCACGATTCGTGAGAGCGGCCGGCGCCGACGCGCGGGTGCTATGCTGCCGGCATGCACCTCTTCCTCAATGCCCTGCTGCTCGACGGGCTCGGCGGCTACCAGCAGCGCGGCGCCCTGCTGGTGGAGGACGGCCGCATCGCCGAAGTCGGCCCGCGGCTGGCCGAGCGGCGGCGCGACGGCCTGACCGTGATCGACCTGCAGGGCCGCACGCTGATGCCCGGCATGATCGACACGCACTGCCATCCCGGCGGCGGCGACTACGACCCCACACACGAGAACGAGCCACCCGGCATGCAGGCGCTGCGCACGGTGGAGGCGGCGCAACGCACGCTGCGCGCCGGCTTCACCACGATCCGCAGCGCCGGCACGAAGTACGGCGTGGACGTGGATGTGCGTGACGCGATCCGCGAGGGGCTGGTCTGGGGGCCGCGCATCATCGCCAGCGGGCCGGGCATCACCTGCACCGCCGGCCACGGCCACTTCTGGGCCAGCGAAGTCGACGGGCCGGACGCGATCCGCGCCGAGGTGCGGCGGCAGATCCTGCGTCTGGGCGTGGACAGCATCAAGATCCTTGCCATCTCCGGCGGCATCGCCACGGCGAACCAGGAGATCGACACCGAGCACTACACCGTGGAGGAGATCGCCGCCGCGGTCGACCAGTCGCACAAGCTGGGCAAGCTGAACCAGACGCACGCGATCAGCCTCAAGGGCATCCGCAACGCCGTCGAGGCCGGCGTGAACTCGATCGACCACGGCATCTACCTGGATGAGGAGGTCTGCCGGCGCATGGCCGAACGCGGCATCTATCTCGTGCCCACGTTCGGGCCGTTCGTCTACTACGAGTTCAAGCGCATTGCCGAGCCCTGGCGCTGGCAGCGGGCGCTGGGTGTGCACGAGCAGCACGTGCGCAGCTTGCAGACGGCGCTGGCCTGCGGCGTGCCGATCGCGCTGGGCAGCGACAACGGCGCGCCCAGCCGCTTCAAGGCCGGCGATAACGCCGAGGAGTACCAGTTCATGGCCGAGGCGGGCATGAAGCCGGAGCAGGCGATCGCGGCCGGCGCGATCGGGGCGGCGCGGCTGCTGCGGCTGGACGCCGAGATCGGCTCGCTGGAGCCGGGCAAGCAGGCCGACCTCGTCGTGATCGACGGCAACCCGCTGCAAGCGATCACCGCGCTGAAAGAGCGCGTCGTCTTCGTGATGCGCGGCGGCACGGTCTACCGCGACGACCTGGCGCTGGCCGACATCAGCGGGAGAGTCGCCGCGTCTGGATTTGCCTGAGCCGCGTGCGGCTGGTCGCCGCGGGCAGTGATGGGGTGCACGGGCACGCCATGCTCTACCTCCTGGGGGGTGCGTCTCGTGCCGGGAAGTCAAAGCTCGCTCGGCGCCTGCTGGTCGCGCGGCAGGTTCCGTACCTGCCGATCGACATCCTGATGATGGGGATCGCCAACGGCCTGCCGGTAGCCGGCATAGACCCCGACGCCGCCGAAGTGGTGATCGGCGAGCGGCTTTGGCCGGTTGTGAGGGCCATGGCGGTCAACGTGCTGGAAGAGTCGTATGACTTTCTGTTCGAGGGCGCGGCCCTCCAGCCCAGGCACGCGGCGGAGCTGCATCAGGCCTGGGGCGAGGCCGTACGCATCTGCTTCATCGGTTACACGAGCGCGGATCCCGTGCGCAAGCGGCGCGAGATCCGCGGCTTCGGCGGTGAAGCGAACGACTGGGTCAGGCAGCACACGGACGCGCAGCTTGACGGCCTGATCACGGAGATGCTTGCGTACAGCCGCTTTCTGAAAGAGGAATGTCGGCAGTACTCGCTGCCCTATGTCGACGGCTCCGCGGACTTCCTGGACGCACTCGATCGCGCCTTCGCGATCCTCACTGCCCCGTAGCGGTGTGCTGCAGGCCGGTGTCCGTTTCCGGGCCGGATAGCGCAGAGCCGATCAGATGCCGCCGTGCCGGCGTCCACAAGCTACTGGCGGCGGCAGGCGCAGGAGATCTGCGGGGCTGTAGACGTCTCTACCGAGGCCGCAGAATGCCCTCTATTCGTTTCGTTGTCGTGAGTCGGCATCATGCATAAGGTGGCCAGGTGCCGGCGTCCGGCGCCCGGCACCGCCTGGCCGATACCGGGAACGTGGGGCAGCCGCCATCGCGGGCTGCCGCGATTATTCTCATGCTCCCTCATGCTCCAGGAGTTCCGCATCGTGGGCAAAGTCATCGTCAGTAACATGGTTTCGCTGGATGGATTCTACGAAGGGGAGAACAGGAGTCTCGGCGCGCTGTTTCGCTACACGCACCCGGACTACCGCGGCGACGACCGGTTTGACCACTACAACGCCGAGCGCCTGCGCAGCGCGGGCGCCTGGCTGATCGGCAGCGGCTCCTTCTTCCTGAGCTGTAAGGAGTACTGGACGGGAATCCTTGACGGCGCGCCGGCCACCGCGATCAGGCAAGAGATCGCGCGCTTGATGCGTGATATCGAGAAGGTCGTGATCTCGGATCAGCTCGGCGCTGATGAGCTGGCGCCGTGGCACAACACGCGCATCGCGAGTAGAGCGGACGCGCACCAGGAGGTGCGGGCGCTCAGGCAGCAGGACGGCGGAGAGATCCTCATCCTCGGCGGGCGCACGCTGTGGAACGACCTGCTCGTGCACGACCTCGTCGACGAGCTGCACCTGACCTATTCCCCGGTGATCGCCGGTGCAGGCACGCCGCTGGTCATGGGTCAGCCAGGCGTATCGCTGAAGCTGATCGAATCGCGAACCTGGGAAAGCTCCGGCAACCTGCTCGCCTGCTACGCCGTCGGCCGCCACTTTTGATACGGACGCGGGCCACGCTGGGTCCAACCGATGCATCGGCTGCACGGGTCGTGCCGGCAAGCGGACTACGCAACGCTGCCATCAGCGCGCCGCGCCAGCCGCAGCAGACCGCGGCCGGCACCCAGCAGCGCCAGCCCCGCGCAAACCGAAAGCAGCGGTGCGCGGCCGTGGCGTGGTGCGCCGCCGCTGCCAAGCGGCGCGAGCCGTGTTGCCCGCACAGCCGGGTTGGGCTGAACCGCGAAGTAATCAGAGGCGAGGAAGACCGGCTGCTGACCCGCCACGGGTCCGGTTGGCGGCGGGCCGAGACCGCTCGCGAGCCGCCGCGGCGGGCCGCCGGCAACCGGCGCGGCCCACAGCTCCAGCGTGCCGTCGGAGGGTCGCGACCGGGTGAAGACGACCCAGCGGCCATCCGGTGTCCAGGCCGGTACATCATCGCCCCAGCCGTCCGCGCCGGGGTCGAGCTGGCGCAGGCCGCCGTCTGGCGTCGCCAGCCAGATGCGGCGTGCGGCGGAGGGAGCGACAGGGCCACCGGCGGCACTGCCGGGGTCGTGCGCCCGTACGAAGGCGATCAGCCGGCCGTTAGGCGACACGGCGGCCACGGTATCGGCCGCCGTACGGTCGTTGGTGAGTTGCCGCTGGGCGCCGGTTGCCGTTTCGGTCAGGTAGAGATGCTTGTCGGTGTAGGCGAAACGCCCGAGCGGTCCCGACAGGACGACGAAGGAATCGTCGGGCGCCCACGCCACAGTGCCACGAGCCAGCCCGCTGCCGAGGGCGATCGGCGCGCCGCCATCCACCGGCACGGCGTAGAACGGCAGCCCATCGGCGCGGCAGGAGCTGCACGGCATCGCCGGACCAACGCCGACCGTGAGGAAGCGGCCATCGGGCGAGAACCAGGCGACATCTGGCACGCCGAGCTGGCCGCAGCAGTCGTTCGGCATTTGCAGTTGCGTTCGTTTGCCGGCGAGCGGATCGCCAACGGTCAGCCAGAGGGTGGTGTCGGCGGTGTAGTTGAAATCCTTCGGCAGCGGCGTCGACGGCAGCGCGTTGAAGCGTGCCAGCGCCAGCTCGCGGCTGTCGGGCGACCAGGCGATCGGCTCCCAGTGCACGCCAACCTTGCCTGTCACACTCGGTTCGAACGTGGGCGAGATCGGCCCGCGCAGGCGATGCTCGGTGATCCAGGCGATGGCCGGCGCCCAGTGGGGGTTCGGGGCGCTGCGGTCGTAGTCGGGGTAGGCCCACGAGTCGCCGTCGGGCGAGACAACGCCCCAGAACGCGGGAAAGCCGGCCTGTTCGGCGCCGCCGGCCGCGGTCCAGCGCCAGACCGCTGCGGGGTCGGGCGGACGGCTCTTCACGAAGGTGAGCACAGAGCCGCTCGGATCCCACGCCGGGTCGAGGTTATCGCCGTCTGTCGTGAGCCGGATCTGACGGCCCGTCGCTGTATCGAGCAGAAAGAGGTCGCCGGCGCGGATAACGGCGATGGTTGCCGCCGGCACCTCCTGTCGGGTCGCGGCCTGCACCGGCATCTGCGAGAGACTGAGCGCGGCGAGCAGCAGAAGCAGCGGAACGGGCGAGGCGTGCCGACGCACGCCTGAGATCACGTTCCGGGGGTTGGTCAGGAACAGCAGCGCGCCGTCGGACAGGCCCAGGGTGCGGCTCATTGCAGGCGGCGCACGGCGGCGAGGCAGTCGGCCACGCTGCCGCCGTCCTTCTCGGCGATGTCCTGCAGGGCCGCGATCGCCTCTTGCAGCGCCTGCCAGCGCGCCTCGGCACGCACGGCGGCGCCGTAGGCGGTGACCTGGGCGTCGACGCTCTGCCAGTTGCCGGATCGCAGCGCATCGGTCACGCGCTGCTTCGCCTGGTCGACGCCGAAGTCGGGCATCTGCGCCCCCTGGGTGCTGGTGCTTTGATCACGCCATTCGCACCGCCAGCACCGGTTGTATCGATTGTACGCAACAAGCCGTGGCGGCGGTGACGCCCGGACGGATGTCACCAGGGCCCTACGCTGCCCCGGGCGGCCGCTGCACAGCGCGCACGCACGCACCCTGTCCGCCGCCGCGCAGCGCGATGGGCCGAAGGAAGCAGCGCGGCGGTGAGCCAAGGCCGCCTGCGCTCCGTACTAGGGGTGACCGGTTCAGTTCTCGCGGCCGCCAATCCCGTGTGTGCAATCGGCGGCGACTGCACACGATTCAGCCTGCCCATCGCTGCTGCTCTCCTAATTCAGCATATCGCATAAGGAGTCGATCGATGTTTCCCAGCCGGATACGCATGCTCAGCGTCGCGATCCTGATCGGCGTGGCGGTGCTGGTTGCCGCCTGCTCGAGCAAGAACAATGCCAACACGGCGGCCAAGCCGACGGCGACGATCAGCACCCTGTCGGGTGTCAGCACCGTGGTCGATCTCAACCCGGACACGGCCAAAGTGCTTGCGGACAACCACGTGATGGTGGCGCCCGTCGGTCCGGCAACGGCCGCGCCGAGCGGCGGCACCACCGCCGTTAGCTTCCCGATCACCGGCGGCCACGTCTCGATCTACCCGCAGAACGACCTACCCTTCATCCGCGGCAGCGTCAGCCACTCCGGTGGCTTGACCTTCTCGGCCGGCGATAAGACGCTCACCGCGACGAATTTCGTCGTCGATCCCGGTGCCTCCACCTTGACGGCAACGGTCGGCGGCCAGCAGGTGCAACTGCTCGATCTCGACGGTCATGACGTGAAGGTGACCAAAGACGCCCAGGGCATGGTGCACCTGGACGGCACAGTGGCTGAGCTTTCGAGCGCCGCCGCCAGCGCCCTCAACCAGACGTTCGGCGTCAGCATCTTCAAGCAGGGCATTCCGATCGGCGTGGTGCATATCACCGCGACCGGAACGTAAGACCCAGCAACGTTGCTCGCGGCGGCGAGGCAGGCAGACAAGCCTCGCCGCCGCTGCATTGCCGTTTGATGTCGGCGCGGCCCACGTCGGCGCCGCGCCGGGCGCCGATCAGCGCCAGGGTTCGCCGCTCCAGCCGTCGAGGTCGTACTCGGCCAGGCAGCTTTCCACCAGTGCCTGCATCTCCTCCAGCCGGCCGCGGCGGCGGTTGAAGCCGAGCACGTCCAGCCGCACCTGCTCGTGGTTGCCGCCGTAGTTGCGCTCGTAGAGCGTGTGGCGGGCGCCGAACTCGCTGCCCACCGCGTCCCAGAGCAGCTTGAACAGCTTGATGCGGTCGTGCGCGTCACCGCCATCGCCGCTGCCGCGGTAGAAGCGATCGATCAGCGGCCGCAGCTCGGCGTTCTGCAGGTCGCGGAAGCTCGAGGGCACGACGAGCGGGCTGCCGCCGAGCGTCTGCGCCACGACCTCTTCCACCTTCGGCCAGGCCATCGCCCCGAACAGGCGCACCAGCACGGCGAACTCGGCCTTCGGAATCGCCATGCCGCCCGGCCCCTCCTGCGGATCCAGCGCCAGCGCCGCCGTCAGCGCCCAGAGCAGGTTACCCCAGCCCATCAGCTCGCCGAGCTGCGCCTGCACACCGCGGAAGCCGTCGGTGCCATTCGCTTCCAGCGCCCTGGCGATCAGGCCGCAGACGAAGTCGAACTTGACCGCCAGCCGCGTGCCGGCTTGCAGCGTGTAGCGGTTCATGAAGCCGGAGGCGGGGTAGAAGCCCGTTGCCTTCTGCACGTCGCGGTAGACGAGCACGTTCTCCCAGGGAATGAACGCCTCGTCGAAGATCACGATCGCGTCGTTCTCGTCGAAGCGGCTGGAGAGCGGGTTGTCCCACGGCGACTCGGCCGTCTGCTCATACGAGCGACGGCAGATCAGCGTCTTGCCGGGCGTGTTCATCTCCGCGATGAAGACCAGCGCATAATCTTCGGCCTTACCCTGCTGCAAATGCGCGGCGCTGTTTTGTGCGACGAAGGTCGCGTGCGTGAGTGCCGAGCCGGTGGCGAGCATCTTGGCGCCGCTGACGATGATGCCGTCGTCGCGCTCGCGCACGACGTGGACGTAGACGTCATCGACCTCGTGCACGGGCTTGTTGCGGTCGATCGGCGGGTTGATCAGCACGTGGTTGAGAAAGAGCGCCCGCTCCGCGAAGCGCCGGTACCAGCGCTCGGCGTTCTGCTGAAACGGCGCGTAGAACTCGGGTGCGGCGCCGAGCGTGGCCATGAACGCGGCCTTGTAGTCGGGCGTGCGCCCCATGAAGCCGTACGACAGCCGCGCCCAGGCGGCGATCGCCTCGCGCGCCGCCAGCAGCTCGTCGGCCGAGTAGCTGGGCATGAAGAACTTGTGCGTGGTGATACCCTGCCGGTCGGCGCCGAGCAGGACCTGCTGCTGCGCGGGATCGTGCAGGGCGTCGTAGAGGCGGGCGACCGAGCGGGCGGCGTTGCGGAAGGCGGGATGCGCGGTCACGTCCGCCACAGGCTCGCCGCCGATGAAGACGCGGCGGCCGTCGCGCAGGCCGGCGAGGTACTCCTCGCCCGTGAGCAGCGACGTCTGCCTTGTCTCGCCCATGTGGCGCAGCCCCCCATCTTGCCGGCCGCGCCGGCCCGTGCACGCTCGTTGCGCGGCGCGGCAGGCACAGTTTGGCGCAGCCGGCCGTCTGCCTCAAGCCGCGGGCGACGGCATCCTGTACGCTGTCTCCCGTCCGCACACGTTCCCACACGTTCCAAGGAGGTCCGCGCATGGCCCGCCTGCCCTACCGCACCCGCGAGGAGCTGCCCGAGCAGTACCGCTACCTGTTCGACAACCTGGCCCGCGACGGCGGCCGTGTCGGCAACATCTTCCGCACGCTGGCCTGGAGTCCGAACTCGCTGCACCAGTTCCTGCGCCTCGGCAACGCGATCTTGAACCATTCGCAGCTCGACCCGCACCTGCGCGAGCTGGCGATCCTCACCGTCGGCCGCGTGACCGAGGCGGTCTACGAGTACGACCATCACATCGCCATCGCCCGGCGCGTGGGCGTGACGGAGCAGCAGATCGACGCGCTGCCGGTGTGGGAGCGCCACCCGGCGTTCAATGAGCAAGAGCGCGCCGTGATCCGCTACGCGGAGACCGTGACGCGCGACGTGCGCGTCTCCAACGCCGTGTTCGACGCCTGCCACGCCTTCCTGGGCAACGAGCAGATGGTGGAGCTGGCGCTGGCCGTCGGCTTCTACAACCTTGCGGTGCGCTTTTTGGAGCCGATGCAGGTGGAGCTGGAGTAGCGGCGCTCAGGCTTCCGGCGGCAGCGGCCGCAGCATCAGCGCCTCGCGCAGCGCCGGGTTCGAGGGGTGCGGCGCCGTGTCGCCGCTGAAGGCGAAGCCGTGGCGCTCGTACAATGCGATGGCCGGCGCGTTGCCCACCGTGACCCAGAGCCGCAACTGGCCGGCGCCGCCCGCCCGTGCCCAGGCGACCACGGCCTCGATCAGCTGCTGCCCGAGGCCGCGGCCGCGCACGGCCGGATCGACCCACATCGAGGCCAGCTCGACCTCGCCCGGCGGCGTCTCCTCGTCGACCACGCCGCCCGC